>Ga0209172_10007809_pt1 | contig 10799 bp, 12 predicted proteins | sample LarsenN4metaG_FD_184113 | JGI IMG/M metagenome (GOLD analysis project Ga0209172, IMG submission 184113) | Hot spring sediment bacterial and archeal communities from British Columbia, Canada, to study Microbial Dark Matter (Phase II) - Larsen... ... | reverse complement strand
GCGCACTATCAGCAACCTAACAGGTTGCTGTACATCTTGGGTTGCTGCTTGTCGCGCACTATCAGCAACCTAACAGGTTGCTGTACATCTTGGGTTGCTGCTTGTCGCGCACTATCAGCAACCTAACAGGTTGCTGTACATCTTGGGTTGCTGCTTGTCGCGCACTATCAGCAACCTAACCGCCTTGCTGTACATCGCGCGCATTTTCGTCATTTCTGGGCGTCGCGCAAGCGAAAGGCGCAATTACTTTAGCGCCTTATCCACGAACCGCTTACCCCCGGCGACTTTTTCCTGAGCTGGTCGCACTGCCACCTGATCCCACACTCCTTGGAAATTTAGATATTCAGTTGCTTGACTCTGCAGAGAGCCTGAACCGCTTTCTCAAGTCCTCCGCTGGGATGGTTATCTACATTGCCGAATACGTAGCAGTCATTGTTGAAGTTTCGCCCAACACGGTTCCACTATCTGCTCAAGACGGACCGATCAACCGGCTTGCTACTTTCACCTCCTGCATCAGCTTGTAGACGGGATGAACTTTGCCCTGTTCGAGATAACCATCGAGAAAGTTCCAGGTGGTCAATCCATCATCGCTCTCAGGTTCGAGCAGATAAGCCGCCAGCGTGCCCAGTGGTTGCGCGGCGCGAACAATGATTGCGCCAACCGGGAAGGTGACAACCTCCTTCTTATATTGGCCGCTCAGCGTAACTTCGTTATGCCCTTGAAATGGGCGCACATCTCTTTTCACCGTCTCAATCACAAAGCCTTCTACTTCCGTTGTCAGCGGCTCGGTCAGCTCTTCGACGGCCACGCCATGCGCGAGCAGTTTGTCAATCACCGCGCGTGTGCCCTCTTCCCGACGCAGCAAGTAGGCGCGCGCCATCGCAACGCTTCGCGTTGCCGCGAAGATGCCGTAGTCGAGCATCTTCACCGGAGTAATGGAATCTTCTACCATCGCAGTCATATCGCGGCCAGAACGGGGATTTCTCACTTTAGTGACTGCGCCGATGAGAATCTCCACCGGCTCCGGCAACGGCCTCATTTCATATTCCACGCCCAGTTGAAGAGGTTGGCCGGCCAGTCCCCGCTTGATTGTGTCCGCGTCCACCTGTCTGGTGAGGTTGCTGATCTCATCTGCGTGGGCCGCCGCAAACTTGAGTATCTCTTCCACGAAAGCTGTCGTCACCTCGATCCGGCGACGGAAATCGAGATAGCTGTAAGCCTCCGAGAGAATCGTCAGTCGATTGCGGAGTCCAACATAGTTCTGTCCTATGCGCGGCTGATGGGTGAATGCCCGCCAGGAGGTGCGCGTCTCCGCTTCTCCGGGCTTGGGAGCGGGGCCGGAGAAGTTTCCGTAGTAGTAACTGCGAAACTTGTGCTGCGCCGAAATCGCCTTAGCGATCGCGGGCATCATCTTTTCCCGATGGTAAGCGATGATGCGCGAATCGACCGATGGATTGAGCGGAATCGAGTAGGTCAGATGATAACCGTGATATGAACCATTGGTCGTGTGCAGATCGACGCTCACATGAGGGTCCCAGCGATTGAAGAGGCTAATCAGAGATCGAGTTTCAGGGGCCTCCACCTTCATGTAATCGCGGTTCAGGTCAAGTCCCCCGGCATTCTCGCGGACGCCAACGCCGCCGATGGGGCCATTCTGAGCGGTGCGGTTTTGCGCGCTGATCTTCTCGTTGCCGTCGGCGTTGTAGATAGGGGCCATCAAGATAATCACACGGTCGAGCAGCGAGCGCAGATCGCCCAGCGCGATTCGCCGAGCAAGGTGTTGCACTGCCTCTTTGCCTTCAACTTCGCCTCCGTGAATATTTGCCATGATAAAAACGATTGGCTTAGCCGAAGCTCTGGCCTCGCGCGGATGAGAGATAGGCGGGTCGGCCAAGATCATCAGCGGCAGCGCCCGCTGTTCCTGTGAATAGCCGAATGTTTCGACCCGCAGCAGGGGGCTGCGCTTCTGCAACTGGTTGATGAAATGAATTACGTCGCTATAGCGGCTTGTCTCTTCGTAGTTGGTCAGTTCAGGGCGCGATTTTAAATCCTCATCTGGATTATCCTTCTGAGCGCGAGCCGCGAACTCCGATTGTGCCAGGCACAGCGACAGGGCAATCACAATAGAGATTAGTCTCATGAAGTCGGATCTCCGTTTTGAGTTTTGCCGATTTCCGGCGAAATCTATGAAGCTCAAAGTCAGTCAGATAGTCATATTGATTGCGATAGCTATTGGTAGTAATGCGCCTCAGCGCAGTAGAATACATGAGGATCAAGCAATCGGTCAATGCCAATCTCAGCAAAGGACAAACTCCTGAAGGGATCAAACCACAAAGCAGTAAGCTCCTCTCCTACCTTTTGCCTTTTACCTTTTATCTTTCCGCAATCAAATGACGCGGGGACGCGGGGAGAAAGAAAGAGTTGCGTTCGACGTTCAATCTTCAACGTAGAACGTGGAACGTAGAACGTTTCCGCAATCCGCCGGAGCGACATCACGGTTAATGGAAATATATGATCAATTAACATTTTCCCTCTTTCCCGTATTAATTTTGTCTCTAGGAGTAGTTGATGATTTGCGCTGCTTTATTGATGAACTAAGCAGACCAAAGCCTATGGCGACACGCAGTTTGGGGGATGCAATATTCGCAATAACCAGTCTAGATCCAATCTCATCAATATCGAGGAGCAAAGCTGGCACAGGGATTGGTTCCCACAATGGATCATACGGAAGGGGCCCCTCTAGCGGGCGGTTCATTGCAGCCACCGCTTCACGAAGCACGGCAAGAGCATCGTTGGGCATAAGCTTGGAATATTGATCTACTATGGATAAGTATCCTCTTGCTGCTACGTCTGGTGAAACCTGTTTTGAGAGCAATCCGCGCGCCTCCTCTAATAACTCAATCGCAATTCCTCGTTCAGCTTCTGCTGTCAATGCATCGGCGACGGAGACCTGCAAGAAAGCGCGCAAGCTCGCTGGCGTAGCAGTAATAGTTCTGCGCATCATGTGGAGATCTCCTCGACGACTTTGCGCTGGCACAGATACAATTACTGTTCGACAATCGTTGCGCGCGCGATATAGTCCAGGCGCGGGCAATTGCGCTCAAGATTAAGCATTGCCCACTTCAAAGAGGGGCCCCTGCTTGCCGCCGCGTATCCCTCCTCCGGCTGCCTCGCCGTGTTCGGCATAGAGCGCATCAGCGACTTCCATGCCTTCGACGACACGGCCGGACGGCGCGAACAACTCCTTTAATCGTACCCGATTGAAGTGGCATCGCCGAGTTCTATGATAATAAAAGGTTAGACCTGCCGTCTTGCCACTGAACAAGATGAATCTTGTGGCCCACCTGGCGTCCTGTTTCTGGGTCTATCTTGAACCGGCCATAGAGGGTATGAATATCCAGTTCGGCTGCGACCTGTCGCAGATCGTCGTCGATAAGCGAGCCTGCGCGCCTGGCGCACTCTTGTAGAATTATTCCAACGGCAAAGGCGCCTGCGGCCATATAATCCGGCGGCTTCCCATATCGCTCCTTGAAGTTCTGCGCAAACCAGTCGCAGTCGGGCCCGATGATCTTTTCATGCTCAACCGTCGGCTCCCACTGGCTCGGACCGATGACCTCATTGGAGTAGGGCCCCAGCTCTTCCGCAAATGCCTGCACGCCCGCGGCCACGGCAGCAATTCTCCTTATCGTTTTGGGGAAGAGATGCCGTTGCTTTACCAGGCTCACGTCATCTTGAAAGCTGCCCGCCAGAACAAGCGCGTCGGGTTCCAGGTCTGAGAGCCGCTCGATGATTGTTCCCGGATCGGCAATAGGAGAGTGAAATGAGATCTCCTGCGGCGGCTCAAATCCGCTTTCCTCTGCGCCTTCAGAGAGGCCGCGACCGATATGAGCGGCAAACTTGGAATTCGATGCTTTGATGATGCATAAACGCTTCAGCGCGGGGGCCCCACAAAGAAGCAGGCGCGGCAGATGGCGAAAATAATCGCTTGCCGGGCTGATTGCGCTCACCAGATAGCGCCAGCCCTGCTTGAATATCTCGTCCGAAGATCCGCCGTGATTCCATAGCACTTTGCCGCGCTGTTGAGCGATGCGGGCCGCAGCCATCGTCAGGCCGCTCGAATAGGGGCCAAATAGTATATCGACTCTGTCTTCATCTAGCAGTTTGCCGACAATCTCCTCGGCCACTCCGGTCCGGCTCCGGTCATCCCTGTGTATGAGTTTCACCGGCAATCGGCTCCCTGAGCCTATTTGCAGGCCCCCTTCCTTATTGACATAGCCGACAAAGAGATTGACTGCTTCAAAGACCTGGCGACCTTGTGCGCAGTACTTGCCCGTTAGCGAAACCGGGAGACCTATTGTGATCTCTCGAAATGCCATGCTATATTGGATTCCTCCCTTGCTGCCGGTTACGGCCACCGGCCAGTCGGTAGTTGTGACCGGCAGCTCTCTGCAACCATTTGTAAGTACCATCTTATCACTTGATCTTTTGAGATAAGGAGCGAGATATGCCACAAGCAATTCCTCAAGAGTTTATGGATCTGTTCCAGAAGCCGGCATTCGCCAATCTTGCCACATTGATGCCCGATGGCCGGCCGCAAGTAACACCGGTGTGGTGCGATTTTGATGGAACGCACGTAGTCGTCAACTCTGCCAAAGGCAGGCAGAAAGATCGCAATATGCGTCGTGACAATAGAGTGGCCCTGTCGATTATGGATCCTAACAATCCCTATCGTTACCTTGAAGTCCGCGGCAAGGTGGTCGAGATCACTGAGGACGGAGCCGATGAGCACATCGACAAGATGGCTAAGAAGTATTTGAATGTGGATAAGTATCCTTTCAAGCAGCCCGGCGAGGTCCGAGTGCTCTACAAGATAGAGCCAGAGCATATCACCAGGATGAGCCGATAGGCAGAAGGAAAGGAGTGGTGGAATGGGAGAGTGGGTAAGTGGGAGATGTAGCGTCTTTCCCTCACTCTCCCATTCCCCCATTCATTCTTTCTCTCCGCGTCTCCGTGTTACCTCCTCCCACTCTCCCATTCTCACATCAGACGGGCCATTGTTCGCGCCTGTAGCCCATGTCCCAGAACATCCACTCGTACCGGCTTGTTGTTAGGAAATGCCGCTCTACTGCTTTGATCTCTTCCGCATTGAGCTTCTCCCCGATCTTGTCGGCCAGGCCGAGCACAGCGCGGACGACTTCGGCGAAGCTCTCCGACGCATAGGTATCGATCCACCGCTTGTAAAGTTCATCGGGGGACCCGCTGGATTGAAGCGATCTTCCCACCTCCCAGTAGATCCAGTAGCAGGGCAGCAAAGAAGCAACCACCTCGTGAAATGGCCGCGAGTAGGCCACGGCGAGCAGGTAACTGGTATAAGCCAGATTGGTCGGGGCCATCTCAGTCAGGCGCAAATCTTCTTCGCTGAGATTGAAATCGCGGAAGAAGCTCTCGTGCAAACTTCTCTCCACCCTCAATGCCGTAGCAGAATGTTCGTTGAATGTTATTATCCAATCGTCATCAGGGGATTTGGCAGCGGCGATTGACAGAGCGCGCGCGAACTCGCGCAGGTACAGAGCATCCTGGATAACATAGAATTTGAAGCTTTCCCGGTCGAGGTTGCCATCGGTCAAGCCTTTGATAAAGGGATGCGCCAGTATTGAATCGAATATTGAAGCTATGCTTGCCCACAATCTGTCGGTGAGATTCATAATTGCCTTTATTTATCAAGCGCGCAAGGGTCGAACAACAGTGGAAAGAATTGGCCCCCCATCTTCTCTCCTTTGGGAATCGGAGGCACGCCTTCCAGCGGTGGATCCTCAGAATTAGACATGACTCCATCGCGAAATACGTTGATTACTGTGGCCCGTCGCGGCCTATCGGTGTTATTCGTATAGGAGCCATGGATGAGCCTCGCATGATGAAATGAAGCCTCGCCTTTCTTCAGCTCGATGGCGATCGGCTTAAACTGCCTCTTCTGCTCCTCGGTCAGAACGGATTGAATCGAGTCCATATCGCCTGTCAGTCCGGTGATAGGCAGATCGGGCCAGACGTGGCTGCCGGGGATGTAATGCACACAGCCGTTGTCGCGAGTAGAATCGTCCAGCGCGATCCAGCAAGTGAGATGAGCCAGCGGCTGAGTCCTCGTCCAGTAAGAGTAATCTTGATGCCAGGCGACCACGCCGCCGTGACGCGCCGGTTTGCAAAACAACTGATCGTGCCAGAAGCGAACGGGGCCCCCTAATAGCTGAGATGCAGGCATCAGGAACGCCGGGTTCCACAATATGTCGTGAAAGCCGGGCGTAATGCGCCAGGCGCCGAGGGCGTGGAAGAGGATCTTCGATGGATCTTTGGATTCGTTGCTATGGAACTCGTAGAACAGATGATGCCCTGGATGCGCCGGAGCCATGATCTCTTTCAGCTCCTCGCGCAAGACCTCTACCTGTTTGTCTGTCAGCATCTTGATTCCGGACAGATAGCCATTTTCTTTGAAGAACTGCACCTGCTGATCGTTCAAACGATAACGCGCCCATTCCTGTGAGCCTTGCGGCATCGTAAAAAGATCGGTAATTAATCCGTGTCGAGTTGATAAGTCTTCAACCATATTGACAAAAGGGCGTTCAGGAGCCGGCAACTCGGTTGCGCAGAATTCCGATCCCGTCAATCTCCACCTCTACTATGTCCCCCGGTTTCATTGCGCTGGTCGCGCCGGGAGTGCCGGTGTAGATCACATCTCCCGGATGCAAAGTCACATACTGGCTGGCAAAGCTCACTATAGCTGGCGGATCGAATAACAGATCGCTGACAAGTTGCGATTGCTTCACTTCACCATTTACCCGCGTTTGCAGGCGAGATCTCTTGTAGTCGAAATCGACCACGATTGCCGGTCCGAGAGGCGCGAAAGTATCCGATCCTTTGGCGCGCCACCATTGAAGATCGTTCCTTTGCCAATCGCGCTCGCTCACATCATTGCCGCAGGTGAACCCGAAGATATAATTGGGGGCCTCGGCTAGCGATACCCGCCGCGCCTTCTTCCCGATCACTATCACCAGCTCGCCTTCAAAATGTACATTCTGTGCCCCCGGCGGGATAACGATATTGCCCTCTGGCTCGACCAGTGATGAGAGGGCTTTGAAGAAGAGTTCCGGATTCTTTGGCGCTGGCCGGTCTCCAAGGTGGCTCTTGTAGTTCAACCCAACAGCCAGCACCTGTGAAGGCTCGCAGGGCCATAGCAGTTTCGCCTGACGGAGTTTTACTCTCGATCCTGTCTCTGCTCTGCTGCCGAAAAGGCCGCCGCGTATCTGCTTGATGGTATCTCCTTCAAGAATGCCGTAAGATACGTTTCCTCGATGCTCGTACCTCACATACTTCGTTACGCTACCCGCTCTCGTTTGTCTCCAGGGAATATTCATTGCCGCCAGGCCGGTCAGAAAAGTTCTTCGCGTTAGCTCCATGTCCGGTCCCTGCCTTTCTTAGAACATCAGAAGCTACGGATGGCCTCTTCTCGGACGAATTGGCTATCTCACGGGGCAAATACTACACGAATTTGCGCTCAGGTGTCTACACCTTAGTGTCATCCATTGCTCTATTGTAGCAATGGACAAAGCCGGGTTCGCCGAAGAAGGCGCGTTATTAATCGAAGTATCCTTTGCGCGTCTTGACGATCAGGGGGCCTGGATGCGCGGCGCTTGCCACTTGCACTCTGATATTGTGGAATGTCGGCTCGCCGGATCGAATCGGCGGGCTGTAGGCGATGACATATTGGTGATGAAGCTCGCGGGCAATAAGGCTGAAGAATTGTTCCAGCCGCTCGCCCGCTCGAGGAAAGAATGCCTCTCCGCCGGATATATCGGCTAACCGACGCAGCACCCAAACCGGATTGAGATTCGCCTCCAGGGCAGGTTGCTTGTAATATTTGTTGCCGGCAATGAACTGCTTTCGCTCCTCCTCCGCGTATTCGCCAACGGCGAAGATCACAACGTTGCTGGATTGCACGAGGCGCTCTAGCTCGTCGAACCGCTTGCTGCTATCCTGGTCTTTTCCGTCGCTGAGCAGCACGATTACCTGACGCGGGTAGTTAGCCGATTTCGTCAGCTCAATCGCGCTGGCTATAGCATCGTAAAGAGCGGTGCCGCCGGTTGCGGTAAGTTGATCAATAGCCGCGCGAATCTGCGAGTGGTTTTGAGTGAAGGGCAGCGCCACGCGCACGCGGTTGTTAAAAGCTATCAGCGCCAGCTCGTTTTGCCGATGACTTTGATTGACGAACTCAAGCGCGGCCCGCCTGGCTTCTCTTAGCGGGCTGCCTTCCATGCTGCTGCTGGTATCCACAACCAGCGTGGCGCTGAGCGGAGAGTTTATCTCCTCGAAGTGAACTATCTCTTGCGGGGCCCCATCGTCGTAAACGGCGAAATTGGATCTTTGCAGATCGAGCACGGGATTGTCGCCGGCGTCTTTGACAAACACATTCAACACCACCAGCTTAGCTTTTAATTCTACCGACGCTGCCATGTCGGATATGTCGGGTGGCCTGGCCGACTTTGGCTGCGTCTGATAGAGATGAGCCGGGCGATTCTTCTGCGGCTTGAGCATTATGATAATCTCATTGCCGCCGGGGACGATGTTGCTTAGAGTAGCAGCCTCGTAGCCGAATTTGCTTACTGCTATGCGGTATTGCCTGCCCGGAATCAGGCTATCGATCTGAAATCTGCCGGAAGAATCGGTTTGAATCTCGCGCATGGCCGCCGATTGCTGATCAATCACACCCACACGCGCAGATGCGATAGGGGCCCCATCGGCATCGACGACCCTTCCGCGAAGCGCGGTTGTTTGAGTATCAGCCGCTTCCGATAGCGTAAGCAGTAAAAGCAGCAGCAAGCTTGCAGCTCTCATTGCACTCTTGGCTCTCCAACGTCCTGGATGACAATCTCCACTCGGCGATTCTTCTGCCGTCCTTCGTTAGTTGTGTTGGGGGCCACAGGCTGCGACTCGCCGAGGCCCTGGACGCGGGTGATCATTTCCGGAGGGAGGCCCGCCTGGACCAGGTAATCGCGCACGCTTTGCGCGCGGTTCTGAGAGAGTTTCAGGTTGTACTCATCGCTGCCGACCGAATCGGTGTGGCCTTCGATGCTCAGGCGGTAGCCGCGGGCCACCAGCAGTATGCCTGTGATCTTGCTCAGTATCTCGCGCGCCTGTGGTCGCAGCGACGCCCTGTTGAAGTCGAAGAGGATGTCGGGCAGATTGACAATCAACCCTCGGGCTGTCTCGCGTGTTTCGGCGATGGCGCTGAGCGCTCTCTGCATCTCTGCGCGAGCCTGTTCGCGCTCCTGCCGGGCGCGTTGAGCTTCTGCTTCGGCCTCGCGCCGCCGCTGTTCTTCTTCGTATGCTCGTCGGGCTGATTCTTGAGCTTGCTTCAATGCTTCTTGTCGGGCGCGCTCTTCGATGCGCAATTGCAGCTCGCGCTGTTCGGCAAGCAGTCGCGCTCGCTCTGCCTCGGTCTGCGCCTCTTGGATTGACTTCTCCAGTCTGGATGTCTCTTCGGCGTGGGCTTTGCGCTCGGCCGTCAGCGCCGCCTGGAACGCTCTCTCCTCGGCAAGCTTCTGTGCTTCTACTGCCAGGCGCACCGCATCATGCGCCAGCGCCATCACGTTGCGCTTGTCTACGCCGGCGGCGACAGCAGCTTCAGTCTTCTTCAATGCCTCGCGCGCTCTGGCCAATTGCTCCGGCGCAAACGACTCTGCTCCGGCGCGCGCGGCCAATTCAACGGCAGTACGCGCCTGGCCCAGATCTGATCGCACCTCTTTTTTGGCCTCCGGCATATTGGCTAGAGTCTCGCGCTCGAAATTATAGACCCCCTCAAACCCGCGATACTTGATCTGCGACACTTTAATTGGGTTCCCTATGTTATCCGCCGGACGTGTGTTCTCCATCACAACCAATCGACTGGGCGAGCTGACCAGGAAATGCGGCTCCGCTGTGATGAACATGCCGAATGTCTCCAGCGGAGTTGTGACATTCAACTTGCTGCGATTTCCTTCAAGGATGAACTCGCCTGCATTATCAACGTGGCCTTCAGGCGAGACGATCCACAGCACATAAGTATTGTAGTCGCCGCCGAAGAAGGTAGCCGGTTTCATCTCGTCTAGCTCAATCTCGATTTCAGTTGCGCCTTTCTTACGTTCAACCTTAGCCTCTCCACTTGCCCTCGGCAGGCGAAGGGTCCCCTGGAATTTAATGCTGATGGTTGTGCCCTCCGGATAGCTCAGCGCCATACTTTCGCGCGTAGCAGTAATCTCTTTCACCGCCTGCGCCGGCTCCTGTGATTGTCCAAAAGTGTATGGGGTTAATACAAGAAGCGATTGAACTATTACAGAACAGACCAACATCTTTTTAGTCGATTTCATTGTTACACTGGCCTCCAATCCTCAAATTTCGCTGTCTCCATTAGAAACAGAGTGAACTTGCGGGGAGTGTCTATTGATACTTGGGCAAGCACTGTGCCAATGAGCGGCGCTCGCCCGGCGTTGCCGCGATTGAACCGCTTATAGTTGTTCAAACAAAACGCCTTTTGCCCCTGGCATTTGGTTGTGGCATAATGCCGACGGGAGGAAGAGAGATGTTGAAGATCCCTCAGAAAGATCCACCTCGATCAACAAAAGAACTGCTTCCTACAATGTACGACCTACCCAGCGAAGACCCCCAGGAGCCAGGTATGCCCGATACCTTTCATCCCATTCAAGCTACCCTGCTGACCGAGACGTTTCGTCCGCCTCACTATCCGCCTGAGCAAATCTTCGTTGCCAGCGATG
>Ga0209172_10007805_pt1 | contig 10803 bp, 8 predicted proteins | sample LarsenN4metaG_FD_184113 | JGI IMG/M metagenome (GOLD analysis project Ga0209172, IMG submission 184113) | Hot spring sediment bacterial and archeal communities from British Columbia, Canada, to study Microbial Dark Matter (Phase II) - Larsen... ... | reverse complement strand
CAGCGTCGTCGACGAGGCCGAGCGCTACCAGTTCGACGGCGTCGACACGCTCACGTCCGGCTCGCCCCTCCTCGTCAAAGAGATCAACGACGAGATGCGCGACTCCCTCCTCGTCATGGCCATGTTCGCCGTCGCCATCATGACCGTCGTGCTCTTCCTCGTGTTCCGCGCGCGCTGGCGTCTCCTCTCGCTCCCGGCCGTACTCATCGGCTGTGTCGCCGCCTTTGGCCTCATGGGTTTCGTCGGCATCCCGCTCACCATGGTCACCATCTCCGGCCTGCCCATCCTCATCGGCCTCGGCGTCGACTTCGCCATCCAGGTGCACAGCCGCCTCGAGGAGGAGACGCTCGCCGCCGACTCCGCCGAGATCGGCATCGAGCGCATGGCCCAAAAGCTCGGCCCGGCGCTCATCCTCGCCGTCATCGCCGCCTGCGTCGGCTTCCTCGTCCTCCACCTCTCCGAGGTCCCCATGGTGCGCGACTTCGGGTCGATGCTCGCCGTCGGCGCCGTCATCGTCTTCATGATGAGCATGGCCCTCATCGCCAGCATCGTCTTCCTCCGCGAACGCGTCCGCCTCGGCCCGCACCCGAGCGTCCGCGCTCGGATCGAAGTCGAGCGCATGGTCGGCGGCATCACCTCGCGCGCCGTCGGCCGCCTCCTCCCCATCGCCATCATCGCCCTCCTGATCGCGCTCGTCGGCTTCTGGGCCAGCGACCGCATCGAGACCGAGACCGACCCCGAGAAGTTCGTCCCATCGAACAGCTCCGTCCTCACCGACCTCCACTACATCCGCGACGTCACCGGCTCCACGTCCGAGCTGAACCTCCTCGTCGAGGCCCAGGGCGACAAGCTCGTCACCGACGAAGAAGTGCTCGTCTGGCTGTGGCAGTTCGAGCGCCGCATGCTCGACCGGCACCCCGAGCTGCGTCGGTCGAACAGCCTCGGGTCATTGACCGCGTCCTTGACCGGCGGCGCGCCCACCGCCGACGCAGCAGAGAGGGCGCTCGACACGCTCCCGTCCGCACTGATCGACTCCGTCGTCAGCGCCGACCGCAAGATGGCCTCGATCACCTTCGCCATCTCCGGCGACGACTCGCTCGCCGAGCGCAAGGCGCTCACCAACGCCGTCGAGTCCGACGCCAACGCCACCGCCCCCGAAGGCGTCACGGCCGCCCGCGCCGGCATCGTCGTCATCGGCACCGCCACCGTCGATGCCGTCAGCAGCAACCGCGACCTCATGTCGTTCGTCGCCATCGCCGCCATCGTGCTCGTGTTGCTCGTCGTCTACCGCAACCCCGTGAAGGCGATCGCGCCGCTGCTCCCCGTCGTCCTCGCGCTCGGCGCCTCCGCGACGATGATCTACGCCGCCGGCATCAAGTACAGCCCGCTCACGTCCATCTCGGGCCCCCTCATCATCGCTATGGGGACGGAGTTCAGCGTGCTGCTGATGGCCCGCTACTTCGAGGAGCGGGCGAGCGGCGCCGAACCGCGCGAAGCCATGTCCAGGGCGTCACTCCGCATCGGCCGCGCCATCACGGCATCCGGACTCACCGTCATGGGCGGCTTCGGCGTCCTCGCGTTCACGAACTTCCCGCTGCTCAACAACTTCGGCAGCGTCACCGCCCTCAACATCGGCCTCAGCCTCGTCAGCACGCTCATCCTGCTGCCGCCGCTACTCGTCTGGGCCGACGGCGACCGCCACTTCGTCGGCGCGCCCTCCGACGTCGTCACCGAGCAGTAGCTGCGAGAGCCGCGCTCAGCCGTCGTCAGTCGTAGTCGTAGATCGCCACCTTCGGCTCGCTCTGCACCGCCACAGCCGCGGGCGCCCGGCGCCGCATCGCGTACCGCCGCTCCCGCGCGCTTGCGTAGAGCAGCGCCACCGCGAAGGTCGCCGTGCCCAGCAGCACGATCGTCGCGCCCGACGACGAGTCCAGGTAGTAGCTCAGATACATACCCGCGAACCCGTTCACCGCGCCCAGCACGCCCGACAGCGCCAGCATCCGGCTGAAGCTGTCCGTCACCAGCCGCGCGACCGTCGGCGGGATGACGATCGCCGCCGCGATCAGCGTCACCCCCAGGATGTTCATCGACGCGATGATGGCCGCCGCCAGCACCAGCGCGAACAGCGTGTCGATCGTCCCCGACCGCACGCCGTACGACGGCGCCACCTCCGGGTCGAACGTGTTGAACAGCAATTGCTTGTACCCGAAGAACACGAACCCGATCGTCGCCACCGTCACGCCCGCCAGCACCAGCAGGTCGCGGTCCGTCACGCCCAGCAAGCTGCCGAACAGCGCCGCGTCGAAGCTGCGCGTGAACGTGTTGTAACGGCTGATCAGCAGCACGCCCAGCGCGAAGCTCGCCGTCGTAATGATGCCGATCGCCGCGTCGGCGCCGATCGAGCGCCGTCGCGATGTCACGTTGATCAGCAGCGCCGACAGCGCGCCCCACAGCCCCGCGCCGATGTAGAAGTTCACTGAGATCACGTAGCTGACGACGGCGCCGCCGAAGACCGCGTGCGATAGCCCGTGGCCGATGTAGCTCATCCGCCGCAGCACGATGTACACGCCCAGCAATCCGCAGATGCCGCCGGCCATCAGCGCCGCCAGTAACCCGCGCACGAAGAAGTGGTACTGCAGGGGTTCCATCAGGTCAGGCATGGCGCGCCTCCGCCACAACTGGCTCCTCGAGGTCGCACGACTCTGCCGATCCGTCGCGACTGGCGTTCCGCCCGTACCGGTGCGGCATCTCCGCCACCAGCGGCATCCCGTCGACGATCACGACGTTCATCTCGGCCTTGTACGTCCGCCCCAGGATCTCCGGCGTGAACACCTGCTCCGGCGCGCCCTCGGCGATAACCCCGCCGTTTACGCACACCACCCACGGCAGGTGCGCGGCCACCGCGTTCAGCTCATGCGTCGTCAGCACGATCGTCAAACCCGATTGATTGAGCTCGTCCAGCAGGTGCAGAACGTCGTCGCGCGTCTTGATGTCCACGCCCGACGTCGGCTCGTCCAGCAGCAGCAGCCGCGGCTCGCTCACCAGCGCGCGCGCCAGGAACACGCGCTGCTGCTGCCCGCCCGACAGCTCGCGGATGTGCCGCTTCCGCAAGTTCTCGATGCCGATCCGCGCCATCACCTCGCGGGCGCGGTCACGGTGCTCCTGCTTCGTCCACGGGAATGGGCCGCTCCGCGCCGCCAGCCCCATCGTCACCACTTCCTCGACCGTCACCGGGAAGTGCCAGTCCACCGTCTCCAGCTGCGGCACGTACCCCGCCCGCGCCTCGCGGTGCCCTGCCGGCTTCCCGCCGATGCGCACGCTGCCCTCATAGATGTTCACCGCCCCCAGCATCGCCCGCAGCAGCGTCGTCTTTCCCGAGCCGCTCGGCCCCACGAGCCCGACGAAGTCGCCCTCATGGATCGAGAGGTTGACGTGCTGCACCACCGGAGCGCCGTAATAGCCCGCCGCCAGGTCCTGCATCGTCACCAGAGAGCGTCGTTCCATGGCCTTCGCCTTCCTACTGCGGGTACTCCGCGCGGCTCTCGCCGTCGAAGACGAGGCCCGCATCGATGCCGGCCAGCGCGTCCACGTTCCCGCCGAGCGCTGGCAGCATGATCTCCATGTTCGTCAGCATCAGCCCGATGTACGAGTGTCGGCCGTCGCCCGGTTTACCCGGAAGGTCATCGTCCCTTAAGTCGTCGATGTATTCCGCGCCCGACTCACCGGCGATCGTCTCCAGCACGTCGCTCGGGAACACCTCCGAGCCGAAGATCGCCGGCACGCCCTCGTCCTTCACCTGCTCGATCAGGTCGGCCACGTCGCGCGGCGCCGGCTCCGTGAAGTCCGATGGTTGCACCGCCCCGATCACCGTGAAGCCATAGTTGTCCGCCCAGTACGCCCACGAGTCGTGGTACGTCAGCAGCTTCCGGTTCTCCTCCGGCACCGTCTGCGCCGCCGTCCTGATCGCTCCATCGAGCTCCTCCAGGCGCGCGCGCAGCTCCTCGTAGTTCGCGTCGTATGCGGGCGCGTTCGCCGGGTCCAGCGCCGCGATCTTCCCGTGCATGATCTCCGCGTACCTCATCGCGTACGGCACGTTCGGCCACAGGTGCGGATTGGGGTCGCCGTCCTCCTCGGGAAAGCTGAAGTCGAACTTCCACTCGTCCTCGCTAATCGTCAGCTCGCCGAGCGACACGATCTCGGTGTTGCCCTGCTTGTTCGCCTCGGCAAGCTCGATCGTCGGCTGCTCGAGGTTCAACCCGTTGACGAAGATGATGTCCGCCTCGCTCAACCTCTGTGCCACGCTCGGCGCCGGCTCGAACGTGTGCGAGTTCGTCCCCTCCGGCACGATCCCGATCACCCGCGCGTTCGATCCCGCGATGTTCTCCGCCAGGCTCGTGATCGGCGCCACCGTCGTCACGATCACCAGCCCGTCGTCACCGAGGTCGCCCGGCGCGCGCGTCGCCTCCGGCGTCCCGCCGCTCGCCGATCCCTCGTCGCCGCCATCCCCGCACGCGACGAGCGAGAGAGAAGCCACAGCGGCGATGAATAGGAGTAAGAGTGCCTGTCTCTTCATCTCTTCGTTTCCGCGCTCCGCGTCGCCCTAGGTCGCCGCGCCCGAACGCTCCTGCTCCCGCGCCGCCTCGGCCCGGCACGCCGCGCACAACCCGAAGATCGCGAAGTGGTCGAGGTCCGCGCCGAACCCGAGGTCGCGCTCGATCTGCGCGCCCAGCGCCTCCAGGTACCGGTGGTCCAGCTCCGACACGCCCTCGCACCGCTTGCAGATCAGGTGGTGATGCCGCTCAGCCGCCACCCACTCGAACGCCGCGTCGCCCGTGCCCATGTGGGTTTCGGACACCAGCCGCATGTCCTTCAGCACCGCCAGCGTCCGGTATACCGTCGAGATGTCCACGTACGGATACGCCTCGCGCACCTGGTCGTAGATCTCGGCCGCCGTTAGATGCCGGTTCGCGTGACGCAACGACGTGAGGATCATCATGCGCTGCGGCGTCATCTTGTGCCCCGACCGCCGCAGCATCCCGATCGTCTCTGCTTCGCAGCTCATCTCAGTGCCACTCTCTGTTTCTGCAATTGTTTGCGGCTACATTATCCCACTTCTGAATAGGCTGGCAACTGACAATTGCCGTCAGGAACTCCCGCAGAACAAATGTTTCACGTGAAACAATGGCCACCGCGGCGTGAGCCTTACCCGCCACACCGAAAAAGTGCGAAAACAAAATGCCCAGGCGGCGGCTCTGCCCATCGCCGTCAATAGCACAAATGTTTCACGTGAAACAATTGGCCGTCGGCGCAGACGCAGACCGCTGCGGTGCCCTGTTCCGTCAGCCTGGGAAGCTAATCGTGAACGTCACGCCCTCCGGCGCGCTCGACGCGGTGATGCGGCCGCCGTTCAGCTCCACAAGTTCCCGTGCGATTGCCAGGCCGAGTCCGCTGCCGCTCGCCGTCCGCCGCGCCCTATCGCCGCGGAAGAAGCGGTCGAATACACGTGGCAGGTCCTCTTCCGCGATCGCCGAGCCGCTGTTCGTGATCGCCAGCCGCACGCTCGGCGGCGCCGCGCCGTTCTCCGACCAGCCGCGCACCGTAATCTCACCGCCGGCCGGTGTGAACTTCGCCGCGTTGTCGAGCACGTTCGTCATCGCCCGCTCGAGCTTCTCCGCGTCGACGTTGCGCAGCCGCAGCTCCGGATCCAGGTCGATCACCATGTCGACGTCCTTGGCGCGCACCATCGGCTCGACGCGACGCGCGCACCGCGCCGTCAACTCGTCGAGATCGACATCCTGACGGTGCGTGACGATCTGGCCGGCGTCGATCTCGCCGAGATAGAGCAGGTCCGCAAGCAGCGCGTTCACGTGCTCGGCCTCGTCGCGGATGACTTGCCCGATGCGCGCGATGTCATCCGGCGTGGCCGTGCCATCGCAGAGCGACTGCGCGTAGCCGGTGATGGATGTCATCGGCGTCTTCAGGTCGTGCGAGACGTTGGCCAGCAGCGCGCGCATCTGCGCCTCGCGGCTGCCGACGCGCTGCGCCATCGACGTGAACGACCGCGCCAGCCGGCCGATCTCGTCGTCGCGGTCGACGGCCACGCGCTGGCTGAAATCGCCCTGCGCGATCGCCTCGGAAGCGCGCGTGAGTCGCCGCACCGGACCGGCCACCTGCTGCGCCAGCACGAGGCCGGCGATCGACGCGATCGGCACGGCGACGATGGCGGCGAGCAGCAGGCCTGGCAGCACGCCCAGCCACGCGCTCGCGATCGTATCGCTCTCGACGGCGAGCACGATGCGGAATGGCAGCTCGGCGCCGGTGTTCGTCACGAACCGCGACGACGCAGCGACATAGGTCAGGCCATCCTGCTCCGAGCCTTCTGGCGGATGCCACGCGATGAAGCCGCGCCGCAGGTCGCTCGCGGTCGACCGCGGTACCGTCACCTGCTCGCCGCCGAGGCTGGCGCCGGTGTCGTAGAGGACGACGTCGTCGCTGCCGACGATGAGGATGCGGACGTCTTGCTCATCCGCCAGGTCGTCGAGTACCTGGTAGAACTGCCGGTTGTCGTCGCCGCGCGGCAGCAACGCGAAGAACGCTTGCTGGTAGATCGCCGGCGAAGCCGCGGCTACCCGCTCCAGCGCCGCCTCGCGCCGCTCGTCGCGCGTCTGGATCACGAACACGAGGCCGGACAGGAAGATCGCGAGGATGATCACGGCCGCGATGGCCGCGACCATCTTCGTCTGGATGCTAAAGACGAAGGAGCGGAGATCCGCCATTACGCCGGCACAGCCTCCACGAGGCGATATCCACTGCCCCAAACCGTCTCAATCTTGAGGCCCGATCCTTCCAGCTTGTTCCGCAGCCTCACGATGTGCACGTCCACCGTGCGCATGCTGTAGAAGGCGGTGCCCCAAACGAGGTCCAGGAGCTTCTCTCGGTCGAGCGTGACGTTCACGAACCTCGCGAAGGTCGCGAGGAGATCAAACTCCTTCGGCGTCAGAGTGACCGGCTTGCCGGCGATCTCCGCGGTCCGGTTGCGCACATCCATGTGCAACTCCGCTACGTCGATCAGCTCGCCGCTCGGCTCCGCTGCCGCGCGTGTGCGCCGCAGGACCGATTGCACGCGCGCGACCAGCTCCGCAGGGTTGAACGGCTTCGTGACGTAGTCGTCGGCGCCGAGTTGAAGGCCGGCGACCTTGTCGATGTCGGACGTGCGCGCCGTGAGGAAGATGACGGGCAGCTCGCTGCGCCTGCGCAGGCTGCGGATGATCTGCAGGCCGTCCGGGCCGGGCATCATGATGTCCAGCACGGCGAGCGCGAACGGCTGTTCGCGCAGGAGCTTCTGGGTCTCGTCGCCGTCGAAGGCGACGACGACGTCGTAGCCGGCCTTGGCCAGGTACATGCGGACGAGGTCGGCGATGTTGCGGTCGTCGTCGGCGACGAGGATGCGCGGAGCGGGCTCGTTCATGAATGTTGCGTCTCCACTATAGAGAAAACGGCGGGGCGCCTGCCTCGCCGCTTTCCTGCGCTGTTACGACTGCTGCGACTGTTCCTGCGGTGTGCTCTCATCCGGATCTTCGCCGTCGTCGCGGCCGCCGTCGTGGCCGCCGTCATGGCCATGATGCCAGCGGAAGCCGCGCAGCACCGGACCGATGAACGGCGGCATCTCGGCGTCGATGACGGCGTCGAGGTGCTCACGGAAGCGTTCGAGCATCTTGTCGGCGGCCGCCTGCTCGATGTGTCCGTCCGCGACCAGCTCGTCCAGGCGCGCCCTGGCCTCGCCTTCTAGGAAGGCCTTCAGCTCATCACGGCTCTTGCCATGGGCCTCTGCGACGGTGGCCAGCGTTGCGCCTTCGGCCGCCAGCTCTTCGCGAAGCTGCTCCTCACTGATGCCCAGGAACTCGGCGATGCGCTCTCCCGCTTGGAATAGGCCGAGCGCCGGCGCCAGGAACGGTTTATGTCCGCCTCCCCTCGGCGGCCCACCGAACCAGAACCCAAAATCCTCCTTGTGTCGCTTCGGGCCGGGCCCGAACGGCGCGTCCCCAGGGATCTCGTCGAGCCGCTCCTTGAGGCGCTCTGCCTCCTCGGGCGTGAGGTCACCGCGCTCTACGGCGGCATCGATTTCGTCGCTGCGGGCGTCACGGATGGCCTGTTCGAGCTCGTCCGTACCGATGCCCAGCTTTTCGGCCACGCGGTCGAGGAACGACGGCCCGGCGGTGCCATCCTCGCCGGCCATGGCGACGCCGACGGCGAGGGCGAGCACGGCGCCCAATGCCGCACCAGCCAGCCACTTCTTTCCGATCATCCACACCTCCGATCCCACGCCCGGCTGCCGGGCGTCCCATCCTCATCCTAGAAGCGGTACGGGCAGAAGCGTGTTTCGAAGGCGTTAGGCATGCGTTGCCGCAGGCCGTGGCGGCCGGGAATTCGTTCGCCCGAGGCCAACAGAATCCGCCGGGCGGGTCGATTACTTGGGTAACAACTGAAGAGATCGCTCCGACAAAGGCAAACCCGCTGAAAGGCGGGGACGCAAAGCCACGGGCCTACGTTCCACGAAGGGATAAGGCAGCCGGGCCGCCGAAGGCACCTCACGAGGTCGGAGTCTGCAGCCCTCAGCCGCAGCGGCCGAGGGCAATTTGTTGCTCCGCCTCCACGGGACGGAGAGATCGACATGGCCCCGAGCCACCCGCACTATGCCGAGCTTGCGCTCGCGCCCGTTGGCGCGACGGTCGCTCACGCCGGGCGGACGGAGGCGGGTGCCGATCGATCTCCCGGCATGCTTCGCGCTCTCACGGACGAAGTTGCACGGCGCCGCGCTACCCCAACCCCTGACCCTGACCCTCACGGCGCCGTCGCACTCCCTCAAGCGGGGACTCGTTCGAGCGATTTGGCGTCGAGTGGAGGCCGGCGTACGGGCGCCGGCCACGCCGCGCCACCGGGTCGAGCCTAGGCCTGCACTCCCAACGCCCTCGACGCCCACATCGAGCGGCGTACCGGTCCGAAATCCCCGGACCCCTAGGCTCGACCCGAGGTACCCCTTCAACATCGGCACGCACGTATCGATCTGGACGTGGCGCGCGCGCCGTGCGCGCGGAGTAGGATCGAGGCACGGAGGCCAGCCGATGAACGCACGCACAGAGCACGACTCACTCGGCGACGTGGAGGTGCCTGTGGACGCGTACTGGGGCGCGCAGACCCAGCGCGCGATCCACAACTTCCCAATCTCGGGCATGAAGGCGCATCCCGCCCTCGTGCGGGCGACGGCATTGGTGAAGCTGGCGTCGGCGCGAGCGAACAAGGCGCTCGGGAAGCTGGATGGCCAGCTGGCGGACGCCATCGGGCAAGCAGCGCAGGAGATCGTCGACGGGAAGCTGCGCGACCAGTTCGTGGTGGACGTCTTCCAGGCGGGCGCCGGGACGTCGCACAACATGAACGCGAACGAGGTGATCGCCAACCGCGCGAACGAGATCCTGGGCGGCCAGCGCGGGCGCTACGACCCGATCCACCCGAACGACCACGTGAACATGAGCCAGTCGACGAACGACACGGTGCCGGCATCGATCCGGGTGGCCGCCCTGTCGCTGGCGCCAGAGCTCGGCGCCGCGCTGGATGAGCTGGCGGACGCGCTCGAAGGCAAGGGGCGCGAGTTCGACGGGATCCTCAAGTCGGGGCGGACGCATTTGCAGGACGCGGTGCCGGTGCGGCTCGGGCAGGAGTTCGCCGCGTACGCGTGGACGGTGCGCCGTGACGCGCGGCGCATCGACGAAGCGGCGGCCTACCTGCTGGAGATCAACCTCGGCGGCACGGCCGCGGGCACCGGGATAAACACGCACCCGCGGTACGCGGAGACCGTGGCGCGGGAGCTCGCCGCCGTGTCGGGACTGGATGTGCGCCCGGCAGGCAACCTCTTCTCGGTCATGCAGTCGATGTCGGACTTCGCGCACGTGTCGTCCGCGCTGCGGGCCGCGGCGCTCGACTTGATCCAGATCGCAAACGACCTCCGGCTGCTCAGCTCGGGGCCGCGGACGGGGCTGGGCGAGATCCGTCTGCCGGCGCTGCAGCCGGGCTCGTCGATCATGCCGGGGAAGGTAAACCCGGTGATCCCGGAGATGACCGACATGGCGTGCTTCCAGGTCGTCGGGAACGATACGACGATCGCGCTGGCGGTGCAGGCGGGGCAGCTCGAGCTAAATGTGATGATGCCGGTCATCGCCCACAACCTGCTGCAGTCGATGGAGATCCTGACGAACGCGAGCAGGGCGCTCGCGGATAAGTGCGTGCGCGGCATCACTGCGGACGAGGAGCGGGCGCGCTGGTACTTCGAGGCGAGCGTGGGGATAGCGACGGTGCTGAACCCGGTCATCGGCTACGAGGTAGCGGCGAAGGTGGCACAGGAATCGGCGCGCACGGGCGAGACGATCGTGGAGGTCGTACGACGCCAGGGGCTGCTATCGGACGAGGAGCTGCAGCGCCTCTTCGACCCGGCATCGCTCACGGAACCGAGGGAGTAGACTGGCGCCGATGGCGTCCTACTACATTTCGCAGGAGTACGATGTCCCGTCCGTGCAGATTTGGGCGGTACTGACGGACTTCGCATCGTGGCCGATGTGGTTCCCGAACCTCACCGAGGTACGGCTGCCTGATGGCGTCAGGCCGGCGCCAGGCGTCGAGCTGCACGCGGTGGGCGCGTCGCCCGATGAATGGGTGCGCTGGCGCGTGGTCGAGTGGGACGAGCCGCAGTTGTTGATGTGCGAGCACGTCGACTCGACGATCCCGCTCGCGCGGGGCGTGCAGGCGGCGTAC
>Ga0209172_10007802_pt1 | contig 10809 bp, 9 predicted proteins | sample LarsenN4metaG_FD_184113 | JGI IMG/M metagenome (GOLD analysis project Ga0209172, IMG submission 184113) | Hot spring sediment bacterial and archeal communities from British Columbia, Canada, to study Microbial Dark Matter (Phase II) - Larsen... ... | reverse complement strand
CATCATGATTCAAATGAGCCGCATCCTCTGCCCGATCGACTTTTCGCCGCACTCGCGCCGTGCGCTGGCGTATGCGCTGGCGCTGGCGCGCTGGTACGAGTCCGAGGTGACGGTGATGCACGTCGCATTCGCCGTGCCGCTGGCGCTCGGGCCCGAAGCGCCGGCGCCCGCCGTGCCCACCGCAGCGGAGCGGCAGCGGCTCGCCGTCGAGGTGGCGCGGTTCGTTGAGGCGGCGCAACCGGGGCAGGTGCACGTCGCGACGGTGATCCGTCAGGGCGCGAGCGTGGCGGACGAAATCCGGCGCGAGGCAGACGCGCTCCACGCCGACCTGCTCGCCATCGGGACGCACGGCCGGTCGGGCATCGACCGGCTGCTGCTCGGCTCGGTGACGGAGAGGGTGCTCCGCAACATCATTTGCCCCGTCCTGACCGTCCCTCACCACGCGTCCGACCCGCCGGCCGCACCGATCGTCTTCAAACGAATCCTGTGCGCGGTCGACTTTTCGGACTCGTCCATGCAGGGGCTGCAGTACGCCCTCTCGCTTGCCCAGGAGACGGACGCGCATCTCACCGTGCTGCATGTCATGACTTACGACCTGGAGGCTGAAGCACCCGAATTGTACGATACGGTGATCGCCGACCGGCGCCTGACCGTGGAGGCGTATCGCAAGAAGTGCGAGGACAACGGCCGCGAGCGCCTCGAGGCGGCGATCCCGCAGTCGGCGCGTGATTTCTGCACGATCGACACCACGCTTACCGCCGGTAAGCCGTACCGCGAGATTCTTCGGATCGCCGGCGAGCAGCACGCCGATCTCATCGTCATGGGTGTGCGCGGGCGCGGCGCGGTCGATCGGCTGCTGTTCGGATCGACCACTCAGCACGTCGTGCGTCAGGCGGCCTGTCCCGTGCTCACACTCCGGACGCCGTGAACGCCAGCTCGCGGCGCGGCGCCTGTGGGGGGCGCGCCGTCCAATGCACGCAGGTACGACAGACCTCCGTGGTGTCGAGCACGTGCGGGACCGTCCCGCGGACGCAGGCCCAGGGACAGCGCTCCGCGTCCCACCAGAACGGCGCGTCGAGAAGTAGCGTCGGCGCGCCCCATCGGCAATTGCCCGCCCGATGGGATGGGTTCGGAGCGGCGGGAGCGGCCGTCTCGGCTCCGCAATCTCCGAGCGCCGCGATCAGAGCGCGAATGAACGCAGGGAGATCTGCGGGCCGGCGAGATGAGACGATCCCCCGGTCGATCACGACGTCGCGGTCCACCCACACGGCGCCCGCATTTGTCAGGTCCGTCTTCAGCGACGGATAGGACGTGACCGTGACGCCGCGGACGACCCCGGCCTCGATCAGCAGCGAGGGGCCATGGCAGATCGCCGCGATCGGCTTGCCCTGGTCTGCGAACTCGCGGGTCAGCCGCACCGCATCAGGGACCGTGCGAAGGCGGTCCGGACTCATCACGCCGCCTGGCACCAACAGCGCGTCGTAGTCCGCTGCGTGGATCCGGTCGAGCGCTCGCCCGACGTGCACGGGGTCGCCCCACTCCATCCTGTTCCACCCTTTGACGACATCGGCCTCGGGCGACACAACGTCCACGGTCGCGCCCTCCGCTACCAGGGCCGCACGCGGTTCCACGAGCTCCACCTGTTCGAAGCCGTGCGCGACGAGCGCGGCCACCCGCCGGCCCGAAAGCCGTCCGGTCATCGATTCCGATCGTGCCCGGGGGCCACCGTGTCGCCCGCGAGCTTGAACGCGCGCGCCTGCTGGGCGAGTGTGACGAGGCGCTGCTCCACGCGATAATTCACTGTTCCTGCGGGAAACCGGCCGGTGTCGTCGCGGCTGCCCGCCGGCAGACCGGTCAGCAACTCCATTCCCTGGTCCACATTCGCGATCGCGTGGATGTGAAACGTCCCCGCCTCCACGGCGTCGATGACGTCGGCCCGCAGCATCAGGTCACGCACATTGGCGGCCGGCATGATGACGCCCTGTGTGCCGGTGAGCCCTCGAGCCTTGCAGACATCGAAGAACCCCTCGATCTTTTCGTTCACGCCTCCAATCGCTTGAATGTCTCCATGCTGGTTCACTGACCCCGTGACGGCGAGCGACTGCGCGATCGGGATCTCGGCGAGCGCCGACAGGAGCGAGAACAACTCCGCGGACGAGGCGCTGTCGCCCTCGACGTTCCCGTAGCTCTGCTCGAAGACGAGGCTCGCCGACAATGACAGCGGCTGCTCGGGCACGTACCGGCCCGCGAGGAAGCCCGACAGGATGAGCACACCCTTGGAGTGTATCGGCCCGCCGAGCTCCACTTCGCGCTCGATATCCACGACGGCGCCGGCGCCGAGCCGCACTCTGGCCGTAATGCGACTCGGTCGCGCGAACGCGAAGCCGCCAAGCTCGATGACCGAGAGCGCGTTCACCTGGCCGACGACTTCGCCGGTGACGGCGATCGCGATCGTTCCTCGCGCCATCGCCTCGTAAACCCGATCGCGTGGCCGGCTCGACCGCTGCACCCAGGCATCGATCGCCTGCTGGACGTCGGTGGCCTCGACCACCGAGCGCTTCGCGGCACCCGCCCAGTGATCGGCTTCGCGCAACAGATCTGTCAGGCGATCGAGCGCGAGCCAGAGCTTGCCGGAATCGCCCACGACGCGGGCGCCGTGCTCCAGTACCCGCGCGACCGCCGCCGCGTTGAACGGCTTGAGGTCCGCCCTGCGCGCGAGCGTTGCGATCAGACGTGCGTACGCGCGGTCACGCTCGGCGGACCGATCGAGGACGGACTCGAAGTCGACGGCGACTTTGAACAACTCGGTGAAATCCGGATCGAGCTGATAGAGCAGGTAATACAGAAGGGGTTCGCCGATCAACACGACCTTGACACGAAGCGGGATAGGCTGCGGATCCAACGAGACGGTGCTCACCAGGCTCAGCGCCTCGCCGAGCGATTCGACGCGAATCGCCCTGGCGCGCAGCGCGCGCTTGAGCCCCTCCCACGCGAACGGCTCGAGGATCAGCCGGCGGGCATCGAGAATGAGATACCCTCCGTTGGCTCTGTGCAGGGCGCCGGGCTTGATCAGAGTGAAATGGGTCACCAGGGTGCCCATCTGCGCGACGTGCTCGATGCGGCCGATCAGATTCTGAAAGGTCGGACGGTCCTCGTACACGACGGGAGCGCCGGAGATTCCTGCGTGACCGTCGAGGACGTTGACCTGGTAGCGGTTCAGCGGTCCGGAGACCGACTGCACCCTCCCGAGCAGCGCCTCGAGCGGCCCTTCGTCCTCGTCGCCTTTTCCACGCCGGAAGTCGTCGGCGTGCTCGACGACGTCGGTCTTGACGGCGGTCAGGTACGCCTGCACGTCCGGTTGATCGGCGTACTTCTTCGCCAGGTCGTCAATGAGCGCGCTGACCGCAACGCGCGTGACATCGCGCTTGAGCGTCCGCTCCTTTTCGCGGCTCTCTCGCTGCCACTGCGGCATTTGATGGAGCAGCTTCTCGAGCTCGTCCTCGAACTGCTGCATCGCCGCCTTGGCGGCCTGCCGATCCGCTTCGGGAAGCTTCGCGAATGCCTCCGGATCGAGCGGTTTGCCGTCGTGGAGGGGCACGATCGCAAATCCCACCGGCGTCTGGATCAGTGCAACGCCTCGTTCGCCCGCCCGCTTGGCGAGATCCGCCAGCGCCGTCTGGCGCCGCTGCTGGAACTCCTCGTCGATCTGCTCGTGCCGCTTGCGGTATTCCTCCGTCTCGAGGGCCGCACGCACCGCAGTCCGGAGATCGTCGACGAGACGCGCCATGTCGTCACGGAACGCGATACCGCGTCCGGTCGGCAACGAGATCGCCCGTGGCCGGTGCGGCTGCTCGAAGTTGTGTACGTAGCACCAGTCGAGCGGCTCCGGCTCGGATGCCGCCTGCAGCTGCAGGAACTGGCGAACCACGGCGTGCTTGCCGGCTCCAGGCGGGCCGAGTGCGAAGAGGTTGTAGCCGGCATGATGGATGCCGATGCCGAACTGTATCGCGGCCACGGCCCGGTCCTGCCCGAGCGTGATGGGTGCGTCGGTCAGCTCCGCCGTCGTCTGGAAACCGAGCGTTGCGGGGTCACACGGCCGACACAGTTGCTTGGTCGCGAGCCGTGTCGTGAGTGCGACCCCGCTTGTCTGTTCGACCACAGGCGCGTGCGGTTTGTCCGTTGTCGCGGGCACGCCATCCTCCTCCGACGGACTCCGTCCGGCACGCGATAGACCCACGGCGCGGGCGAGTCGCGCCTCACGCCGCCGCGGCTACCCGCCCGGGGGTGTGGGCGCAGATACTCTTGAAGGTCTCGACCACTTCCTGCTCCCGCACGGCGCTGTCGGGACCGGCGGCGAGCACGATGTCGTTCATCGACACGATCCCGACGAGCGTGCCGCGATCGACGACAGGCAGACGGCGCACCCGCCGCGTCTTCATGATGTCGAGCGCGACGTGAATGTCGTCATCCGGTGCGCACGCCCAGATGGTTCCCGTGGTCACGTCGCCGACCGTGAGCTGCGAGGCGGCGGTGTTGCGCGTGGCCAGCGCGATGAACATGTCACGATCGGTCACGATGCCCATCAGCTTGCCCTTGTCCACGACCGGGAGGATGCCGCAGTCGCCGATCCAGAGCAGGTGTGCGGCCTCGGCCAACGTCGTGCGTGGGGACGCGACCTTCGGCTCCTTCGTCATGATCTCCTTGACTTTCATGTGTCCTCCTCAGGCCGCGCTCTTGGCGGCTTTGCCCTCTTCGATCTCGACCTTGTGCACCTTGGCGGCAGGACGCGCAGGCAGCGGGACGCTCACCTCCAGCACGCCGTCGGAGAACGTGGCCTTCACATCGTCCACTTTCGCGCCTTCCGGCAGCGGCACCGAGCGATAGAAGCTCCCGTACTCGCGCTCGGAACGATAGAAGTGCTCGCCCTTCTCCTCGGCCTCGCGTTTCCGCTCACCCGAGATCGCGAGCTGGCCGTCAGTGACCTCCACTTTGACGTCGTCCTTCTTCATGCCCGGCAGATCGACGCGCGTGACGAGACGGTGATCTTTCTCGAACACGTCAATCTCTGGAAACCACTCCTCCTCCTGGCGCGCCCGCCGGAACAGCGGCAGCCTGAACGACGGCGCCATGAAATCCTCGAACATGCGATCGATCTCGGCGGTCATGCCCCGCATCAGCGCGAGCGGGTCGCGCATGAAGCGGCTCGGAACCAGCGATGTCTCTTTTCTGGGTGCCATGGGTGCCTCCTCCTGGAATGAACGATGGGTTCACTGCGGCGATGGGTGTGATGGGCCGACGGGAACGGACAGATGACGCGCGAACCACCCGGCCGCGAGCTCGCACACCCGTTCGAGCGCGCCCGGCTCCTCGAAGAGGTGTGTCGCGCCGGGCACGATCTCGAGCGTCACCGGCGCGTGCATCTGCCGCATCGCCTGGCGATTGAGCTCGATGACGGGCTCGTCGCGTCCGCCTACGATGAGCAGCGTCGGCGCCTTCACGCGCCGAAGGGCCGAGCCGGCGAGATCGGGGCGGCCGCCACGTGAGACGACGGCGGCGATCCGATCTGGCCGATCGGCCGCGGCAATGAGCGCGGCGGCGGCGCCGGTGCTCGCCCCGAAGCAGCCGATGGGCAGCGACCCGATGTCGGGTCTCGTCGCCGCCCAATCGGCTGCGGCGCCGACGCGCGGCGCCAACCGCGGAATGTCGAAGCGGTACTCGGCGGTTCGTACGTCCACGACCTCTTCCTCCAGGGTGAGCAGATCGAGCAGCAGCGTTGCAAAGCTACGCTCGCCGAGGAAGTCGGCGACCTGGCGGTTCCGAGCGCTGAACCGGCTGCTGCCGCTGCCGTGTGCGAAAATCACCAGGCCATGCGCGCCGGCCGGCATGCGCAAGTCGGCCTGCAACCTATCGGTCCCGGCGGGAATCTGGACCGTCTGTACCGCCAGCGCGGGTGCTGCACCCCTCGGCATGTCGGCCCTCACGCACGCTTGCCGGCCGACGCCACCGATGCCAGCCGCGTCAATGCGGCGACCACCATGTCATCAGTCACTTCACTAAAGTCCTCGAAGAACTGACCCACGGACCGGAAGCCGGCCGGCGTTTCGAGGCAGACGACCTCGTCCGCCTCCTTCTTGATTGCAGCCAGCGATTCGGATGGTGCCACGCCGATGCCCACGACGATCCTCTTCGGCTTCGCCGCGCGAACGGCACGGATGGCGGCGAGCATCGATGACCCCGTCGCAATGCCATCGTCAACGATGATGACAATTCGCCCGGCGGGACTGATGGCCCCGTGCGTGCGTGTGTACATCTGCCGCCTGGCGCGCATGATGTCCTGCTGCGTACGAATCTCGTTGCGCAGGTAGGCGTCGTCCGCCACGTCGTAGTACGCGCCCTTGAGTACCGTTCCGCGCTCGTCGACAGCCCCAATCGCCAGTTCCGGCTGACCGGGCGCACGCAGCTTGCGAACCAGTACGACGTCGACGTCGCCGTCGAGCGCGTCGGCGACGATACGCGCCATCGGCACGCCACCGCGCGGGACACCCAGCACCAACGGGTGCTGCCCTTTATAGGCAACCAGACGTCGCGCGAGTCTGGACGCCGCGTCGGCGCGATCCCTGAACAGCATCACGAGGGCGACCGGTCCGCACGCCCGAACAGGTAGCCAATGAGTGCTCCGACAGCCAGCGCCCCGCCTGCCGTCGCTGCAAGAGCGCCAACCGGGTGTTGTTGTACACGTTGTGTCGCGCCCGCCATCGCGTCCTCGGCGAGACCGCGCCCGCGCTCGACGGCATCGCGCACGTGCCGGACGTTGTCCTCGAGCGCCTTCAAGGCAGGACCCAGACGTTCCGCGAGTGCCTCGCGGGCCGCGCCTGCAATCGTCTCCGTCTCCATAGGCTGTGCTCCATCGACCTGCCGCTTCCGCAAGGACTGCGCCAGCACGAATGCCGCAGCACCGGTGCGCATTGCAAGGACAGGAGCCCTTCCTGGCTGTTGCTGCCCAAGCCTTGTTCGAAACATTTCGCAGGAGCGTTGGGAATTTTTTCGATCAGTCACGCAGCATCCGGATGCGCCGCCCGGATCTTAGCGATCGCTCCTGCCTCGATTTGCCGGACCCGTTCGCGCGTGACGGCGAGCCGGCGTCCGATTTCTTCGAGCGTCAGCTCATGATCCATGCCGAGGCCATAGCGAAGGCGCAGCACTTCCCGCTCCCGGTCGGTGAGCGGCGCCATCGCCACCTCGACTTCTTTACCCAGTTCGCTGCGGATCGCCTCGTCCTCGGGCGACACGATGCTGACATCGCGCACCAGATGGCCGAGAGGAGTCTCGTCATGCGCCACGGGTGCCTCGAGCGACGATGGGTGACGGGCAGCTTCGAGCAGTAGGAGGACCTTCCCGAGAGGGAGGCCCGTGCGCGCGGCGAGCTCTTCGGGCCTCGGCTCCCGCCCGTGCTCGGCCACCAGCTCCTTCCGCGCACGGCCAAGACTGTTGAGCGACTCGACGGCGTGGACGGGCAACCGGATCGTCCGGCCGTAGTCGGCAATCGCACGTGTGATGCTCTGACGGATCCACCACGTCGCGTAGGTCGAGAACTTGAACCCTCGCCGGTACTGGAATCGATCGACCGCCTTCATTAGGCCGATGTTGCCCTCCTGGATCAGATCGAGCAGCGACAGTCCCCGCCCGAGGTAGCGCTTCGCCACCGACACCACCAGGCGCAGATTCGGCTCGACGAGCTCGTGCTTGGCTGCGAGCAGCGCCCGCTCTCGCGCGAGCACGCGGTCGTAATGCGCACGAAATGAGGCCCGTGGCAGGCCGGCACGATCCGTCAGCGCCCGAAGCGCGCGCGCACGCTCGGGACCAGGCGGCAGACCGCCCGCGTCCTCCAGCTGACGATTCAGGCGGTGCAGCTCGGCGACGAGGTCGTCAACGACAGAAGGCCGGATCGGCACATCTCCGAGGATCCCTGCGATCCGAGTCTCGAGGCGGTGAATTTCCATGCGCCTCCGGCGGCGGCTGGCCACGGTGGAGCGACGGTCACCGATGCGTTCCTGCTGCCGCGCGATCTCGCGTTCGATGCGACCGACCCGTGCGAACGCTTTCAGAACGGGGGCCACGCTTTCCGGCTCGAGCTCGCCGCCCTGCGGCAGCAGAATGAGTTCGGCTGCGGGCGCCGACTTCTTGCGGACCGCATCCGCGAGGGCGGCCAGCGTCCGCCTGGCGGCCGGAATGCGCGCCAGCTCGGCGAGCAACTCGCCTCGTGCGACCTCCATCCTGCGACCGATGTCCTGCTCCTCCTGTGCCGTGAGGAGCTTCCGGCGGCCGATGTGCGTGAAGTACATCCGGACCAGGTCGACATCCTCCTGCGGCAGACCGGCTTCCGGCGCTTGCTCGAGGTCATCGGGAGACAGCGGTGCCTCTTCAGGGAAGTGCTGCGCTTCGAACGCCTCGGCTTCCTCGTCCTCCAGCAGTCGTTCGGGTGGTGCGACCACGGTGGGCGGGGGCAGACCCTTTTCTACGGGAAACAGGCCGAAGGCGTGGGCACGCGCCCGCCAATCGAGGACGTGCGCATTGCGCTCGGGCTCGCGCCACTCGATGAGAGACCGGTCGACGGCTCGGCGCGAAGGGCGACTGGAACTGGACCTGGACATGATGTCGCGGCGCGAGTGGTCGCGGAAAGCCCATCCCTCATGTGTGCAACAGGCATGCTCGCCACGCCTGCAGCGTTCTCGGGATCTGCCGTCGACGGTTCGGAGTGCCATGCGAAAAAACTCCCATCGAGTCGGGACAACGGAGACGGAGACGACGCAGTCATGGCGCTTGCATTGCCATACTACGGATCGTGCAAGACCACCGCTCCGAGACTGTCGGCTTCGATGAACCGGTGCGCGAGCTGCTGCGGGCACGGTATCTGCGCAAGGATCCGGAGGGCCACGTCGTCGAGACGCCCGATCAGATGTTTCGACGGGTGGCCACGCACGTGTCGGCCGTCGAGGCGAAGTACGGTGGATGCAGCGCCGTGTGGGCCGAGCGCTTCGAACGGGCGATGTCCCAGCGCGAATTCCTACCCAACTCACCGACGCTGATGAACGCTGGCACGCCGGTCGGTCAGCTGGCCGCGTGCTTCGTGCTGCCCGTCGAAGACTCGCTCGACAGCATTTTCGCGGCGATGCGCGACGCCGCGCTGGTCCATCGGACGGGTGGAGGCGTCGGATTCGACTTCTCGCGGCTGAGGCCGGCCGGCGATCTCCTGTCGTCGACCGGCGGCGTCTCCAGCGGACCGATCTCGTTCATCCGCGTGTTCGACGCTGCGTCCGAGGCGGTCCGGTCCGGCGGCCGCCGCCGCGCGGCGAACATGGGGGTGATGAACGTGCATCATCCCGACATCGAAGCGTTCGTGACCGCCAAGCGGGACGCGCCCGGCCTGCGCACGTTCAACCTCAGCGTTGCCTGCGACGACGCGTTCATGCACGCCGCGGCACGAGGCGACGACGTCGCGCTGGTCAATCCCCGCACTGGAGCGGCCGTCGGCACGCGCAACGCGGCACGGCTGCTGGACCTCATCGCCGAGTGCGCGTGGGCTGCCGGCGATCCGGGGTTGTTGTTCCTCGACCGAATCAATCGCGACAATCCGACACCCGGCCTTGGCACCATTTCGAGCACGAATCCCTGCGGCGAGGTTCCGCTGCTCCCGTACGAGGCGTGCTTTCTGGGATCGATCAACCTCGCGCGGCTGACGCATGGCGGCCGCTTCGATTGGGAGCGCCTGCGGGAGCTCGTCGATCTCGCCGTGCGATTTCTCGACGACGCCATCGACGCCAGCCGCTTCCCGGTTGACGCAATTGCCGACGCGGTTGCCCGGACGAGAAAGATTGGCGTCGGAGTGATGGGGCTGGCGGATTGTTTTGTCGATCTCGACATCGCGTACGACAGTGAGGCGGCGGTGAACATGGCGGATGAGCTCATGACGGTCGTGCGGGATCGCGCCATGATCGCGTCACACCAGCTCGCCCGGGAGCGCGGTCCGTATCCGGCGTTTGCGTCGAGCCGGGACGCAGCCGCCGGCCTGCCGCCAATCCGCAACGCCACGCGCACGGCTATTGCGCCGACGGGGAGCCTGGCGCTCATCGCCGGGTGCTCGCACGCCATCGAGCCGTACTATGCGCTCGCGTACAGCCGGCGGATCCTCGACGACGAGGTCTTCCGCGTGCTCAATCCGCGCCTCGTGCGGGAAGCCACGGCGCTTGGCGCATGGACGCCCCCCGTACAGCAGCACGTCGAAGCTCACGGCACGTTGAGGGACTATCCCGGCGCCATGCCCGGCCGCCTGCGGCGGCTGTTCGCCACGGCCCTCGAGATCGATCCGGTGTGGCACGTCCGCATGCAAGCCGCCTTTCAACGCCACGTGGACAACGGCGTGTCGAAGACGATCAACCTGCCGGGCACCGGGTCGCGGGACGCCGTTCGTGAGGCGTATCGGCTGGCCTGGACGCTGGGCTGCAAGGGGATCACGGTCTACCGCCAGGGCTCCCGCGCCGGCCAGGTTCTCACGCCCGTTCAGGCAGACGTCTCCCAGTGTCCCGAGTGCGCCGGAGTCGACGTGCAGGCGCCGACGACATGAGACGCCTGCCGCGCGTCCCTGGTATCAGCCTTGCCAGCAATCTTCCGTGCAGCAAGAAAGGGAGACCGCTGGTGAAGCAGCGGCGTGAGCGGACGCACCGGCTCTGAGCAACCCGTCGCGATGGTGGCCTACTTCTCCATGGAGATCGGCATCGACTCGGCGATGCCCACGTACGCGGGGGGCCTTGG
>Ga0209172_10007801_pt1 | contig 10810 bp, 9 predicted proteins | sample LarsenN4metaG_FD_184113 | JGI IMG/M metagenome (GOLD analysis project Ga0209172, IMG submission 184113) | Hot spring sediment bacterial and archeal communities from British Columbia, Canada, to study Microbial Dark Matter (Phase II) - Larsen... ... | reverse complement strand
CAGCAATTCTCATTTTGAAACATTTGTACTGTAGCCAGAGTGTCTAAAGACTTGTGCACTCAATGTTATAAACGGCAGAATGCGGGTTTCAGCCATTCATAAACGTTAAAACCGGACGTTTTTATGAGAATCATTCTCATATCGAGAATTGCTGCCATTTTCCAATCGATCTAGCGTAGTTTCGCGATCGCTGCTTGTTCGACTAGGAGCTTGTTAGTCAGCAAATCACGTACCGTCGCAATCAACACGCGATCGCGATTTACCTCGAAGTCAACGGTGATGCGATCGATGCCAACTTGTCCGGGTGGGTCGAGGTGAGCCACACAAACGGTTTCACCATTGCTGTTCAGTGAACGAAAGTCTTCCAGGCGATTGAGTTCGCTGCTGGTCATGCGCCCCAGCTTGTCATACACGACCTCCGCTTGCAGAGTTTCGGCAACTTCGCCAATATCTAATCGAATCTCGCACTGCCCTTCACTAGCCACTTGCAGGGTCAACGGTTCACTGCCTTTACAGGGATAAACGCTGCCCTTTTCAAACAACGGGTAGAAGGAATAAGTCTGACTGAACGGCTCCCAGAGACGAATTGCGTAGCTGTGATGCAGGTAGTCATCCACCTCACTCAGTTGGGTCAGAGCTAACGCACCGTGGGCGATCGCCTCAAACGGCTTGTGCAACTTGACCCGTTGTTTGCCGAAATAGGACAGCAAGATCTGTTGCACCGCTGGAATCAGACAACTGCCACCAACGAGCAGGACTAAGTCAATCTGAGTTTTGCTAATGCCCTTGCCGAGCGAGATCGCCAGCACCTCATCCAAAGCTTGTCGCACTTGCTCAAGGAGCTGGTGTTCCTCCAATAACGTTTCTAGCTGATCACGGGTCAGGCTTAGTTCGTGAGCAATAAAGCGTTCATCATCAAACCAGCTTTCTTTGGCGATCGTCGCACTTGATAGGCGAATCTTCAGCTTTTCAGCAATTTCTAGTAAGTTTTGCCAGCCCAGCTCACCCACGCTGCTGCGCGAATGCCCCGCCTGCCGCAAGTAAGCCTCAACAATCCAAATATCTACATCTACGCCACCCACATAGGCATCCGATTTCGCCAGTACCTCTGCCTTTAGGATCGATTTTTGGGCATCGGCTTTGGCTGTCCGCACCAGGCTCAGATCAAGCGTGCCGCCGCCAAAATCAACGACTAGAGCCAGCGAACCGGGTCGTTTTGCCGCATAGCCCAAGGCTGCCGCTGTTGATTCATCGACCAACTGCACTTTTGGAAAGTCCAACCGGATCGAAACATCACGAAACCAATCCAAATATTTTTCAAACGCGCCGACAGGGACGCTCAAAATCACCTGACTCGGCTGCACCTGCTGCTGAATCTGCTGCCAGATGATTTGCAAAAACTGTTCCGCGATCGCCTCTGCTGTATACGTTTGCCCATCCACTAAGCGGGGTGGCGGTTGAAAGTCAGCCACAATATCTCGCTTAAAGTTTTGAAAGAAACGAGCAGGCTGTGCAAAACCAAGTCGTTGAGTTCGCACGCGATCGCCAATTGACACTTCACCGGATTGATCTAGAAAGATCAGCGTAGGGATGACCGCGACATGCTGATTGCCCAGCTCAAACCGACGCGATAAGCTATCAAAGGTCAGCGTACGAGGCTTTTGAGTCGCAGGGTCAAGAATGCAAACGACCGTATTACTGGTGCCAAAGTCGATCGCAACGGCTGTCATGGAACTTGCGGCAGACAAAATAAAATTAGATTTTAGTCATTCACCAGCGTCGGCAGCGATCGGCTCACTTTCGCCGGACACAGGATTCTATCCCCACTACGATAGCCAATAAACCGGACGTAGACTGGCTCCTCTGGATGAATATCTTCACTGTCGGCCTGATGCCATTGGGGATTGTAAGGTACTTGCTCCCAGACGGAACCGATCGCCTGCCAGCCCCAATCATCCGCTAGATGCTCTAACGGAGTAAACAGCGCTGTGAGATTTTGTGCGGGCAGGTCAGGCTTGAGTTGAGCAATTTTTTGAGCGCTGGGATAGTTTGTCAACAGCGTTTGTAGCTTACTAAATGTGTTGTATTGCCATTCTGCATGCAAGTGAGCTTGTTGCTGGTCGAGGTCGCGCCGTAACCGCAAACACTCTTGCCGCAAGGACTCGTTGACGGGCGGCTGCAAAGAGGCGTTTTGCAACTGCTCAACCAGGGCTTTTTGCTCGGCTAACTCTTGTTGTAACTGCTCATAAGCGTGTTGGAGGGCTTCATAGCGCCGCCGCTCGGTTTGTAGATCATCCACTCGCTCCGCTGGCTTCACAACTGCAGATCGAGCGGAATGGGGCGATCGCTGTGTTCCAGAGGGGTGTGACCTCTGTTCCTTATCTGCCACGGCGGCAATGTGCAGTAACGCCAGCGATATCAGTACAAACAGAACGAAGCCAAACAGCATCGGTTTAGATTCTCGCTTTAAGATTGGGTTGATTGAATGTTATCGATCTCAAGGTAAGACTCATCCATTGAGTAACTGGGCAACAACTCTCGGCTTTCGATCTCGCCTAATGCCTGCTCAATTCCTTGAGTTGCGGTTGTGCAACTGGTGCCATTTCCATCGATAACCGTCTCAACAATTTTGCCATCTTTGCCAATGCGATATTCAATGCGTTGATACTCTGCCACAAAACCTCCAGAGGGGATGAGCTAAAACAAGGGGACGATCGCGATCGCCCCCAGTCTAGAACTTTATGCGCCTTCCAGTTCGCTTAATGCTTTGGCGACGGTTTGCACATCTTTATCACCACGGCCAGAGCAGTTAATAATGATGCGGGGGTTGCCTTCGAGTTGAGGGCACAGCGTTTCAAGGTAGGCGATCGCGTGCGCGGTTTCCAGAGCCGGAATGATTCCCTCTAGCTGAGACAAGCGTTGCAAGCCTGCCAGAGCCTCTTGATCGCTAACCGCATAGTATTCGGCTCGCCCAATCTCTTTTAAGTAGCTATGCTCAGGCCCCACACCGGGATAGTCTAATCCAGCACTGATCGAGTGTGGCTCAATCACCTGGCCTTCTTCATCTTGCAGCAGATAGCTCATTGCGCCGTGCAACACCCCAACTCGACCCAGCGTTAAGGTTGCCGCGTGCTTATCGGTATCGATGCCAAAGCCACCTGCTTCGACCCCAATTAAGCGCACTGTTGGTTCTTCAACAAACTCGTGGAACAAGCCCATCGCGTTAGAGCCACCGCCCACACACGCCATCAAAATGTCGGGCAACCCATTCCACTTCTCAAGGCACTGGGCGCGAGTCTCTTCACCAATTACCGCATGAAAGTCACGCACTAGCATCGGGTAAGGATGAGGCCCCGCAACAGAACCCAAAATGTAGTGAGTCGTCTCAACATTTGTCACCCAATCACGAATCGCCTCTGAGGTTGCGTCTTTGAGCGTCCCCGTACCCGCTGAAACGGGAGAAACTTCAGCACCCATCAAGCGCATCCGAAACACGTTGAGGGCTTGCCGCTCCATGTCGTGCACACCCATGTAGATCACGCATTTCAAGCCAAATCGGGCACAAACGGTTGCGGTCGCGACGCCATGTTGTCCGGCTCCAGTCTCAGCGATGATCCGCTGTTTGCCCATGCGCTTTGCCAGCAAGACCTGTCCCAACGCGTTATTGATTTTGTGTGCCCCGGTATGGTTCAAATCTTCTCGCTTTAAGTAGATTTGAGGGCCAGAACCATCTGGACGCGCGTAGTGAGCGGTCAATCGCTCTGCAAAGTAGAGTGGGCTAGGGCGACCAACATAATCATGCAATAGCTGGTTTAGCTCTGCTTGAAAGTCGGGGTCTTCTTTAAAGCGATAAAAGGCCTGTTCTAACTCGGCTAGAGCAGGCATTAACGTTTCAGGAACATACTTACCGCCAAATTGACCAAAGCGTCCCTGGCTGTCAGGGCGAGCGTTTGCCGCAGTAGATTGTGGGTTGGAGCGAATGGGTGTCGTAGTCACAAGCGTCTTATCTAAGCAAATAGCTTAATTATAAGTCGGCAACCCATCCTCACAAGTGGGAATCACCGCTTCTACTTACTAAAATCAAAACTCTCTTGTTGAAAAAATGATTGAGGCTAGCATCAGCAAAACCAGGATGTAGAGCAGTCCATACCCGGCATTGCCGAACAACAGATCGATCGCGGGTAATTTGCTGTAAACCGCTTGATTCTTAAGGTCGAGCCGCGACAAATCCGGCAGCACAAGATATAAAGTTCGCGTGAAGGTTTCGATCGCCGGATTTTTGCTCTGCGCCCCCAAAGCAACCAGGTTGGCACTGAAGCTACCCATTAAAAACACGCCAAAAGTCAACAGAGTGGCTAAAAGAGAGCTAGTGAATACCCCAAACGCGATCGCCACAGCCGTGATCAGCGATAGTTGCATCCACAGAAAAAAGGAAGAGGCCAGGATATTTGGCAGCACGAAGGGCGCTTTAGCCAGAGAGGCGATCGCCAAAAACACGACCGTCATGACTGCGACTAAGACCGCTAAAACGGCTGACAGACCAAAATGCTTACCTACAATAAACTCCAGCCGACTGATCGGTTTCGCAATCATGACTAACACGGTGCGCTTTTCAATTTCCTTATTGACCAGCCCTGTGCCTACAAAAATGGCAATGACTAAGCCAATCAGTTGCATTGCAGCTAACCCTAAGTCCAGCAGAATTTTGGTCTCTGTCGCTGCCGAAATTTCAGGTAACAGCCGCCAGGCCATCACCATTAGCAATGCGTAAAGCCCTGCTAAGTAGAGAATGCGATCGCGAATCACTTCTCGAAAAACATTCGCTGTAATCGTCAAAATTCTCCCCAAGTTCATCATCGCCCCCATTCAGCCGTTTTTAGTAGGTTGCCCCCATCAATGAGAGATAAAAGGCTTAAACTCAACATTCAAATCAGCAGGGTATCACTCCTTTGCGTCCCAAAATCCACTTTTAAGCAGTCCTACATGATTTGTGAAACGAGAGAGAGGTGATGCCCAACGGATTAGAATCCAACCTACAATTTGCCGCTTGGTTGGATTACTTGACTCAAGAAGGCTATTATCATCGAATCATTCGGAAATTTATCAGGTCACTATTAAAAATAACGTGAGTTTCTTAACCAATACCTTCTTACTGGCTACCCCAGAAAGTGCAAGCCCCATTTTTGGGGATATGTGGATAGATCTTTTAGTGCTGATATTGATGCTGGCTCTATCCGCTTTTTTCTCTGGTTCTGAAACTGCCATTACTTCGCTCGATAATTTAAAGCTAAAGGCTTTAATCAAGGAAGAAGGCGACCCCAAACGCGTTTATACCCTCGTTCTCAACAAGCGACGACGATTTATTACAACCCTGCTGATTGGCAACACACTCGTGAATAACTTCTCTAGCATTTTGAGCGCGAGAATGTTCGAGATTTGGCTGGGGGGTGGGCAAGCCATTTTTGTGGCGACCTTTGTGATTACGTTTCTGACGCTGACCTTCGGGGAGATTGTGCCAAAGTCATTGGCGATTAACAATGCTTTGGCGATCTTTAAGGTTGTTGTTTCACCGATTTTTGTGCTTTCGCGTATTCTTTCGGCGTCAGGTATTATCTGGCTGTTTGAACACATTACCCAGTCAGCGATTCGGCTGTTTCAAGGTAATGTGACTCAACCGAGTGAGTCGGTCACTGATCTGCAATTAATGATTGATATTCTGGGTGGCAAGGGGCAACTTGATCACGATCGCCGCAATTTGCTTGATAAAGCCTTGATGCTTGACAAGCTCAGCGCCCGCGACGTTGTGAAACCACGGGTGGATATGCGCACGATTTCTCACGAAGCGACGTTACAAGACCTGGTAGACCTCTGTTTAGACACGGGCTACTCCCGCATCCCAGTGCAAGAAGAGTCAAAAGATGAAATCGTAGGGATTGTGCATCTCAAACGTGCTTTGCAAGAACTGAGCCACCTGAGACAGTCGGGGCAAACCAATGGCTCTGTGATGCTGGCAACCGATGCTCCCGTCTACGTCCCTGATACAAAGCGCTTGCCCGACCTCTTGAAAGAGATGCTGCAACAACGGTTACACATCGCGATCGTGGTGGATGAGTACGGCGGCACGGTTGGGCTAGTCACCCTGGAAGATATTTTGGAGGAGCTGGTGGGTGAAATTTATGATGAAAGCGATTTCCCCAGTCGGCTCGCACGCCTTAAGCAAAAACCATTGCCACCTCGGAGTCCATCGCGATTTATTTAGGTAAAGTACTCTGCTTGACCAAATGGCAGGTTGAGTTCGGTTTAGGCGAGGCGCAAACCGTTAGTAACCGGGCGATCGGGAATGGCTAACACAACTGCCCCATCGGCTTGAATAAATCCAGTGACTAAACACTCTGACATAAATGGCCCAATCTGCTTCGGTGGAAAGTTTGTCACAGCCAGCACTTGTTTACCCAGCAATTGAGCAGGGGTGTAGAGTGCGGTGATTTGAGCTGATGATTTTTTAAGGCCAAACTCACCAAAGTCAACTGTCAATTGGTAAGCAGGCTTCCTTGCTGCTGGAAATTCTTGCACATCTACAATCGTTCCGACTCTCAACTCAACTGCTTCAAAGTCTTGCCAGGAGATAGACATGCTGATTTGCCTCGATTAACCCTCGTTATCGACTACTAATACTAATTCTTCAAAACTATCCCTACGAGGATCTGTAAATGAGATTTAGAGAATTGGTATGACATCTTTACTGCATCAATTTCTATTCCTGCAAAAGTAGTATAAAAAAATACTCTTTTTCGGGTTACAAGCATTAGGATTTCAGCTATTCTCCAACTCATTCAGAAAATTTTTCTAATTGAGTTCTAGAGCTTGCCTGATGCTATGTGCAGATACTTTCATCTTTAAATATTGTTGATGCGCGATCGCACCAAATTAAAATCCCTTTTACCCCCTTTTTCGTTGTTCCTAATCAGCTTACTCAAACAAAAAAAAGGAGGCTTTCGCCCCCCTTTCATCAATTCGCTGAGGAATTAACTTGCCAGGTACTCGCGCACACGAGCTTTGCGGCGACGCAGGTGCTCTAAGGCTTGCCGCTCAAGCTGACGAACGCGCTCACGGCTAATGTTCATCCGCTCACCCACTTTGGCTAAAGAGAGAGGATGTCCATCTTCTAAGCCGTAGCGCAGAGTAATCACCTCACGTTGTTGAGGCGTTAAGTCAGCCAACAACGCTTCTAGGTCACGGCGCAGAGCATCTTGAATCATGTAGGTTTCAGGCGAAATGCCTTCATCCTCTAACAACTCTTGCAACTCAGTATCCTGATTGTCACCAACTCGCATGTCTAGCGAAACAGGCTGACGCGCCATCGTCAGATATTCACGAATTTCAGCGGGCTGTAACTCTAAGGCTTCAGCAATCTCGCTGGCATTAGGGCTACGACCCAATTGCTGCGCTAACTCACGCTGAACTCGCTTGATTTTGTTGAGCTTTTCGGTGATGTGGATGGGTAGACGAATCGTGCGTGCTTGTTGCGCGATCGCCCGAGTAATCGCCTGACGAATCCACCAGTAGGCGTAAGTCGAGAACTTATAACCACGAGTCGGGTCAAATTTCTCAACCCCGCGCTCAAGGCCCATCGTGCCTTCTTGAATCAGATCCAGGAACTCCAGATTACGTTTCTGATATTTCTTCGCGATCGAGACAACTAGACGCAAGTTTGCTTCGATCATCTTTTTCTTAGCCCGTTGACCGCGCTTCAAAACATCTTGTGTTTCAGACTCGGTCATTTGCACGTGGACTGCAAACTCTTGCTCAGTCGGCTCGCGATCAAGCTTTTTAGCCAATGTTTCCCGCTTTTCTAGCAGTTCCATCATCTGTTGCACCTGCTTACCGTAGATGATTTCCTGCTCGTGGGTCAACATCGGAACCCGACCAATTTCGTGCAGGTAGGTGCGAACCATGTCTGCCGTGAATGTCGGTTTTGCAGATTTGGCTTTAGCGGTTGCAGTGGTCATGGGGTGAAGTGACTCCGTAACGAGTAAAAGAAATGAAAAGCGTGACGCAAAAGAGCGTCGTTCAAACAACTATCTAGGTGAATCAACAAGTCTGAGACCGGAATGCTATGCCTTCACCCAGACAGATCTGATAAAAACCTGAGGAGAGAAATCCTTCTAACGGGTGAGTAGCGAGTACTATCAAGACATCTAAGTCGGAATCGTTACGATTTTGCTCTCCAATTGCGTAACAGAATTATAAACAAGAGACACGGAATATTGTTTCCTCCTACAGGGTGAGTCGATTGGATGATCTTGAAAGAAATCTGATAGCAATTTGTGTAAGCAAAGCTTAGTCGTAGAAGCGGGAAAAATAGGGATCACCAATCAACACATCACTATAGATATCGTGCCCTTTAGGGCTAGGAATTGCTATAGCAAGGCACGTGAGAAAACCGAACTCGATCGCCTGTAAAAAGGGTGGATATCCTAAATCAACGCCAAGGAACTTAATTCCGGAAATGGCATTAAATTATTTTGAAAAAAAGTCGAAAGGTCTGGCAGAACTTAAACATAGCAACCTCCAAAGCAGAGAAAAAACCTCTTTTCATTCAGCGCAGGGCTTGCAAAGGTAGAGCAAATCACAAGGCTAAAAATGCTGCTTTTAACCTTATTGATTAGTACGGACAACAATCCAAATCGGTTTACGTATTACATAATACTACAAGTGTCGTGGCCTGATTGAAAGTATTTTTAATTTCGTAGGTCTAAATTCCTATCATTTTGTAAACTTAAATTCCTAAGTCAGACCGAGCGGCTTTTGCAGCCTTTAAAACTGCAGCAGTCGGGGCGGCATCCCAATCGGGGGTGCCAATCTCGGCGTAGAAAGTTGCGTCATAGGGACGGGTACGTACTACAACAGGCATCGGGGTCGCATGTCCCAGAATCAAGGCTTGCTGCTTAGAGTCCAGCTTTGCCAACACCGATCGCAAACTTTGCGCCCCTGAAATGCCTGTAAAAATCGCATCAATATCCTTCTCGTCGTTCAGCAGGGCCGTAATCCGCGTGCCGATTTGAGACATCACCTCGTTATCAATCCCCGATGGGCGTTGGTCAACTACCAGTAGGGTGACAAAATACTTCCGCATTTCGCGCGCGATCACGCCAAAAATCGTTTGTCGCACGGTTGCCGGATCCAAAAAGCGGTGGGCTTCCTCAATTGTGATCACCAATTGACGGGGGCGATCGCTGACATTCTTGGTCTGCAAAAACTTCTCAGCCTTCAACACATAAGCCTGGTGAATCCGCCGCGCGATGATATTGGTCGCTAACATATAAGAGAGCAGGTTGGCTTGTGAACCAAACTCAATCACAATGTGCTGCCCCGCTTCTAAGACGGCTAAGAGTTCGCCAACATAGTTGCGGGTACTGGTCTGGCGAATGTATTTCAAGTCACACAGGCGCGTCAGCTTGCGTTGCAGCGCCATGATTGAGGACTTGCTGCCCATCTTGGTTTCGCAAAACTCTTGAATTTCTTCGTTCGTCATTGTCAACAGGCGTGAAATCCAGCTTTTGCCAAACTCATTCCGCAAAATAATCGCGTTCTCTAAACTAGCCTCCGACAAGTTGAGTTCGCCCCTGACCAGAGTTAAGTCTTCAACCTCAATCTGATCAAAACTGATGTAAAGCTCCTGGGCATCGCGTACACCTCGCCGCTTTGTCGAGTCGGGGTCGAGGGTGTAGATTTGCACCTCACCCGGAAACAGTTGGCGCAACCCTTTGACTGTGCTGAAATGCTTGCCCTCACGCGTCGCCTCCCAGCCATACTCAGAGTGCATGTCAAAAATTAAATTGACCGCCGCCTGCTTACGAATAATGCCCGACAACAGCAACCGTGTCAGGAAAGATTTGCCGGTACCCGACTTGCCAAAGATGCCATTGCTGCGCTCAACAAACCGATCTAGATCGAGACAAACAGGCACATTCATATCAATGGGTTGCCCGATCGCAAAGTTACGCCGCAACGGGTCATCTTCCCAACCAAAAACAGCACGAAAGTCTCGTTCACTCGCGTCATACACCTGACTAAAGTGCGCCGGAATTGTCTTCACCGGGAGTAACTCAATCTCAGCACTAGAGTTGGGTTGCATCCGCTCTGAGGCCAGCGATCGCCCTGCCTGCCCTGCCTGCTGAATCATTAACATAGGAGTCAGCGCGATCGTGCCGTAGGTGCCGGATCCGGCCAACACTTCTTGCAGAAACGTATTTGCTGGATCGGGGGGATTAGCCAGAATTCGCGTGCTGGCCGTACCAAGCGTCACATCCGTCAGCATACAAAAGAACCGCGATCGCACCCCTTCGACGACCAAAAACTTGCCGACTCGCATATCCTCAACCAGCACATCAGGGTGCAACCGCACCTCTAGTCCCTGGCTAAGAGAACCTTGAATCACAGAACCGAGGGGGTGCTCTGCGGTCATAATAAAGATCGCGTGTACTATCTCACCAGAATAGTGCTTTTGTATTGTTGTTGCAAGTTTTTCGTTAATGGGATATACCCGTTCGGCATCTGGTAGAGCAGTACCGGAAAAAGTTGGGACAGCGTGCAGGGGGCAACCCCTGGCGAAGGGCGCAACTCCCACATCCGCTTGTAGCAAACTTTGTGCGTAGCGCTATATAAGGTAGCAAAGCGGTGAAAGGCTGTTTTGGGGGCGCATCTAGCGGTTGGGGGAGTACAGAGTGGGAGACAGAGGGCGATCGCCAAACAAGGAATCGAACCTCCCATTTACCCAGGCGACCCGGAGATGCAGCAAATGATTGAA
>Ga0209172_10007799_pt1 | contig 10814 bp, 5 predicted proteins | sample LarsenN4metaG_FD_184113 | JGI IMG/M metagenome (GOLD analysis project Ga0209172, IMG submission 184113) | Hot spring sediment bacterial and archeal communities from British Columbia, Canada, to study Microbial Dark Matter (Phase II) - Larsen... ... | reverse complement strand
CAAGGCTAAAACTCAAAGGAATTGACGGGGGCCCGCACAAGCGGTGGAGCATGTGGTTTAATTCGACGCAACGCGAAGAACCTTACCTGGGCTCGAACGGCTTTGGACAAGCTGTGGAAACACGGCCTTCCCGCAAGGGACCGAAGTCGAGGTGCTGCATGGCTGTCGTCAGCTCGTGTCGTGAGATGTTGGGTTAAGTCCCGCAACGAGCGCAACCCTTGTCCTGTGTTGCCACTCCGCAAGGAAGCACTCTCAGGAGACCGCCAGCGATAAGCTGGAGGAAGGTGGGGATGACGTCAAGTCATCATGGCCTTTATGTCCAGGGCTACACACGTGCTACAATGGACGGTACAAAGCGCTGCAAACCCGCGAGGGGGAGCCAATCGCAAAAAACCGTTCTCAGTTCGGATTGCAGGCTGCAACTCGCCTGCATGAAGCTGGAATCGCTAGTAATGGCGTATCAGAACGACGCCGTGAATACGTTCCCGGGCCTTGTACACACCGCCCGTCACATCACGAAAGTGGGTTGCACTAGAAGTCTTCAGGCTGACCGCAAGGAGGCAGAGGCCCAAGGTGTGACTCATGATTGGGGTGAAGTCGTAACAAGGTAGCCGTAGGAGAACCTGCGGCTGGATCACCTCCTTTCTAAGAGAGGACGTGGGTCGAGTCACTGAACGGAGTGTTCCGCAGCGTGTACAGAGCGGACCTCAATCCCCCGGACGCAGTCTGATCCGGGTGGGCAATAGGTGACAGTCGTTCGACTCCACACATCATTCCGCGTTCTCTGCTCAGAGCACGCGTAGAGTTAGCTGTCCGGCCTGGCGCTGGGCAGTGCATCCAACCGGCCTCGGAAGCTCTCGAATCGGGGCTGTAGCTCAGCTGGGAGAGCGCCTGATTTGCATTCAGGAGGTCGTCGGTTCGATCCCGATCAGCTCCACCAAACGCTCGGGCGCAACGGTGGAAGCCGGGAGAGGGCCGAACGGAAAGAAGGGCCTGTAGCTCAGGTGGCTAGAGCGCACCCCTGATAAGGGTGAGGTCGTTAGTTCGAGTCTAACCAGGCCCACCAAGAACCGAGCGGGCTGGACGAGGGTGAGCAGGAGAAAACGGAAGCCGGCGGTCAGCGAAAGCAGAAAGCCGACTCCCGAGGTCTCCTTGGGGAAGTTCTTTGAAAATTGAATACTGACGGGTAATAAATACACAAGTAGCGCTGTGGCGTTTCTCCGGTTGATCCGGAGGGGCGTCACGGACACGATCCGCGGGCCGGCGGCCGCAGTGTGGCAGCCGGAGGCGGGAGAGTGTTCTGAGTTAATTTTATGGTCAAGCTACTAAGGGCATACGTGTGGATGCCTTGGCGCATGAAGGCGATGAAGGACGTGGCTAGCTGCGATAAGCCCCGGTTAGACGCAAGCAGTCTGATACCCGGGGATCTCCGAATGGGGAAACCCACGCCGTGGGAACACGGCGTATTCCGCTCTGAATTCATAGGGGCGGAAGGCGAACCTAGGGAAGTGAACCATCTCAGTACCTAGAGGAAGAGAAAACAACCGTGATTCCGAAAGTAGTGGCGAGCGAAATCGGAACAGCCCAAACCGGGCGATTCGAAAGGAGAGCCCGGTGTTGTAGGACCACAATAATCACGAGTCGGGCCGTGCCCCGGCCGCCGAAGAGGCGGGTTCCTGCCGCAGCGAAGGCAGGGGCGCACGGAAAGACTTCGTGGTTAAAAGAGGGAATCAAAGCATTAACAGAACTTTTCTGGAAAGTTGGGCCATAGAGGGTGATAGCCCCGTATGTGAAAATGCAATGATCTTTCGAGTGGCTCCTGAGTACCGCGGGACACGTGGAACCCTGCGGGAATCTGCCGGGACCATCCGGCAAGGCTAAATACTAACATGCGACCGATAGTGAACTAGTACCGTGAGGGAAAGGTGAAAAGAACCCCTGCGAGGGGAGTGAAATAGTTACTGAAACCGTATGCCTACAAGCAGTGGGAGGGCTACGCCGCAAGGCAGCCTGACCTCGTGCCTATTGAATAATGAGCTGGCTAGTTTTTCTCAGTGGCGAGGTTAAGCGAAAGCGAGCCGAAGCGAAAGCGAGTCTGAACAGGGCGATATAGTCGCTGGGAAAAGACGCGAAGCGGGATGATCTACCCTTGGCCAGGATGAAGTCCGTGTAACAGCGGATGGAGGTCCGAACTAGTGTTGGTTGAAAACAGCTTGGATGAGCTGAGGGTAGGGGTGAAAGGCTAATCAAATTCCGTGATAGCTCGTTCTCTCCGAAATAGCTTTAGGGCTAGCCTCGTGTGTTCCGTCGCGGCGGTAGAGACCTGGCTGAACTAGGGGGCTTCCCAGCCTACCGAATTCAATCAAACTTCGAATGCCGCGAACGACAAGCACGGGAGTCAGACAGCGAGGGCTAAGCTTCGTTGTCAAAAGGGGAAGAGCCCAGACCATCAACTAAGGCCCCCAAGTGTATGCTAAGTGGGAAAGGAAGTCGAGCGGCAGTGACAGCGAGGAGGTTGGCTTAGAAGCAGCCATCCTTTAAAGAAAGCGTAATAGCTCACTCGTCGAGCTGCTCGGTGCCGACAATCCAACGGGGCTCAAGCATACCGCCGAAGTTATGGGATCGTAGCAATACGGTCGGTAGGAGAGCGTTCCCTAGGTCTGCGAAGGTGCAGCGTGAGCGGCACTGGAGACATGGGAAGTGACTCTGCCAGCATAAGTAGCGAAAACGGCAGTGAGAACCTGCCGCGCCGAAAGTCTAAGGTTTCCTGATAAAGGTTAATCCGATCAGGGTTAGTCGGAGCCTAAGGTGAGGCCGAAAGGCGTAGCTGATGGACACACGGTTAATATTCCGTGACCTCCGTAGGAGTTATCGATGCGGGGACGCAGCCCCGGCTGCCAGGGGCGCAATGGTTACAAACCTGGCGAAGGGGAGGGCTGGAAGGGTAAATCCGCCGGCTCGTCTGCCTGGAAAAGCCGCTAAGAGCCGAAGGAGTCCGTACCACAAACCGACACAGGTGGACATGATGAATATTCTCAGGCGCTCGGGTGATGGGATGTCAAGGAACTAGGCAAATTAACCCCGTAACTTCGGGAGAAGGGGTGCCCCAGCAATGGGGCCGCAGTGAATCGCGAGGGGCGACTGTTTAACAAAAACACAGGTCTCTGCAAAGTCATCAAAACGACGTATAGGGGCTGACGCCTGCCCGGTGCCGGAAGGTTAAAAGGAGGGGTTAGCGCAAGCGAAGCTCTGAATTGAAGCCCCGGTGAACGGCGGCCGTAACTATAACGGTCCTAAGGTAGCGAAATTCCTTGTCGGGTAAGTTCCGACCTGCACGAATGGCGTAACGATCCCTCGACTGTCGGGACATCCCGCCCGGCGAACTTGTGGTTCCGGTGAAGACGCCGGATACCCGCCACTAGACGGAAAGACCCCGTGCACCTTTACTACACTTTATCAGTGAACTATGGGGCGGTCTGCGCAGGATAGGTGGGAGGCTTTGAATCCGGGTTTTCGGACTCGGAGGAGCCAACGGTGAGATACCACCCTGATCGTTCTGTGGTTCTAACCTGCTCCCGTGATCCGGGAGAGGGACATTGATAGACGGGTAGTTTGACTGGGGCGGTCGCCTCCTAAAATGTAACGGAGGCGCTCGAAGCTTGGTTCAGGAGGTTTGGAAATCCTCCTTCGAGTGCAATGGCATAAACCAGGTTGACTGCGAGACCTACAAGTCAAGCAGGTGCGAAAGCAGGACATAGTGATCCGGTGGTTCTGAATGGAAGGGCCATCGCTCAACGGATAAAAGGTACGCCGGGGATAACAGGCTGATCGGAGCCAAGAGTTCACATCGACGCTCCGGTTTGGCACCTCGATGTCGGTTCATCGCATCCTGGGGGTGTAGAAGCTCCCAAGGGTTAGGCTGTTCGCCTATTAAAGCGGTACGTGAACTGGGTTCAGAACGTCGCGAGACAGTTCGGTCCCTATCTGTGGTGGGCGTAGGAGATTTGAGGGGGCTTGGCCGTAGTACGAGAGGACCCGGCTGAACAGACCTCTTGTGTTTCAGTTGTCACTCCAGTGGCACAGCTGAGTAGCGAAGTCTGGTTAGGATAAGCGCTGAACGCATATAAGTGCGAAACCTGCCTCGAGATGAGATCTCCCAAGGAGTCAACTCCTAAGAAGGGCCGTGGAAGACGACCACGTTGATAGGACGGGTGTGTAAGCGTAGTAATACGTTGAGCTAACCGTTACTAATAGCCCGTTCGGCTTGACCATAAAATTTACTCAGTACATTCGAAGCTGCTGTGTGTACGCAGCCCGTCAGTATTCAAAGCTTTCGCGCGAGGCGGTTCCGCCGCCCACCGCGCACCCAAGTTTGGGTGACTCTAACGAGAAGGTCACACCCGTTCCCATCCCGAACACGGCAGTTAAGCTTCTCAGCCCCGATGGTACTGCATGCGCAAGTGTGTGGGAGAGTAGGACGTCGCCCGATTTAATCAAAAAGCCCCGGTTTACCCCGGGGCTTTCGCATTTTCCGGACCAAGGTCTGAGGAGCATCCCGAGCGGTTCTTGCTACCGTACCTCGGCCTTGCGCGGCCCTTGGGCGGAGGCGCCGGCGGGCCGGATGTTCGCCGCGGCTCTTCGGCGCGCCTCCTCTGTCACCTCAATCCGGTTGTCGACGGCCCGCGCGCCGGCGCTGCGGGCAAGGCGGGTGGCGGTTCCCTTGCGCTGGATCACGCTGGTTTGCCCTTCGATTCGCGCCACGCCCGCTGTGACCCGCACCTGAAAGCCTTCGCGGGCGATCTTAGACTTGGCGAAACGCGCCCGGATCTCGCGCTCCAGTTCCGCGTCACTCCGATAACGGGCTGACGTCTCGGCCTTCGTCTTGCTCTCCGCCTTCAAGACCGGAGTGTCGGCCGCCATGGCCACGACCGCCAGAGGCAGGCTCCACAAAAGATGTTTCATGCCGCCAGGGTAGTGGCTTACGCCGCCGGGGATTCTCATAGGAAATGGTGCTCCCGGTCCATTTTTCCGACCCGGTCGCGGGATCCCGGACACCGACGAGCAGTTCGAGCCGGGGGCAAAGGCCCGCCGCCCAGGCTAATCCCCAGGTGGAGGCGAGATAGAGCAGGGGAGTGAGGTGACGGAAGGAGTGGCTGGGATTCAAGTGACCCATCTGGATCGAGATTAGGCGGTAGAGGCGAATTCCCTCCCGCCTCAGGTAACGCGTGGCATCGCTGCAACGCGCCACCCTGCGGCCCTGGGCCGCTATCGCCTCGGTAATGTGGGCCTCGCCGTTGACGAGCATCGAAAGTCCACGCGGGACGGGGCACGCCGACATTGCCTTGACGATCCTGTCCCGGCTGCGGATCGGCAGCACCTGGGCCACTTTGCGATGATGTTCGCCCGTTCGGAGCAGGCGCTGCTGGCCGGATTTGGCATAGATCCGAAGGGCTCCCGAGGCGCACCGCAGTGACCGGGAGAGCCGCTGGGGATCCAGGGTGTCGGCGGTGTAGTCGTACATGCGCCGGCCCTCGGTCGGCCGCATTGCTCCGTAGACCAGCACGGGCCAAGCCCTGGTCCGCTGGAGGTAGTTGGCGGCGTCGGCGAAGAAGTCGTAGCTCGTCCACAGACGAAGCGCGCGCTGCATTGCAAAGATGCCGGGTTTCAACCGACGGTGGAAGGCCATGCTGTGAGGCCCTCCGTCAGGCAGGCTGAGCCAGCCGTCCGCCGCGGGGCCAGCCAGACGCGCCACGCAGGTCACCTCGCGAGGGCCCTCACCGTCCAACTCGGGGAGTGGTCCGGACCATCCCTGGCTGGTGAGAAAGGGCGACAGGTGCAGCGCCGCATCCGCGGCGGGAAGCGTCACCTTGTGGCTGAAGACGAAGTCCGGGGCGCCGTCGGCGCCTCTACGGCGGCTGGCCAAGCCCGCCCAGAAGCCTTCACACTGTACCGATGCCGGATCGCCGAGGAAGATCCGGCCTGCTGCGTCCACCTGTGGGGCGGAGACGGTCTCTTCGAGTGTGGCCAGCCGGTCCTGAACCGGAAAGTGAAGTTCGAGAAAGAGGTTTGTGGGCAGAGTCCAGTCCGCACGCAGCGGATCGGAGGCGAGAGCGGCGGCGGCGTCAAACTCCAGGCGAGCCTTGACAGCCTGGGCGGTAATGGCCTCCACCTGCGCCGCCAGATCCTCGGGGATACCGGGCAACATCCGCAGGGCCCAGGCCCGTTCGCACGGCGGCGTCACAGCGGCCCGAACCTCGACGGGCGATCCCGGCGCATTCCTTCGCACCGACAAGGCCACGCTTACTCTTCGCTCCGCCGGGAGGCGAAGTCCGTAGTCGCCGCCCAGCACTCCGCCGCTGGACTCCCGGAGCCGGAACACCAACAATCCCACGCGGATCCGCTGTCTGGAATGGGACTCCGCCGGCCAGATCGTCGTCAACCTGAGGCACCTCCGTCAGCCGCATCATAGCGCCGGGGCCTCGAAGACAGGACCGTCGGACGGTGTTTCGGGCCTCCTCAAGGACTTTCTATAGTGTTGACAACAGGAGCTTTCGTCTTCTTCCTGATTTTTTCCGGCGAGCCGTAACCGGCCTTTCGGCAAGGAAGCTGTTCACGTGCACCAACGAAGCAAAATAGCCTTGAAACAAGCCATCCGGCAGGACCGGGCGCGGCCGGCGCGGATGGAAGTCGCGTCCGGAGAAGACGCCGCTGGCCGCGGCTACCGCGACGCCCATGGGCCGGTACTCATGCGTCCCCGCGCACCAAGCGACATCGCCGTCAATCCACAAGGCGAACCCCACGCTTGACTCAGTTCAACCCTTTCAGGATCCGCTTGGCCTCCTCCAAGCCAGGGAACTCCCGCTCGGCCGCGCGAAACTCGGCGGTGTGGACGCATCGCCGGGGACCGCGGTGTTCGACCGGGAACTTGAGGTGGAGCATCTCGTGGTAGAGAACGTAGTCGACCGCCAACTTTGGCACATTGGGCTGGTCCAGGATCCGGCTGAGAATGATCGTGTGGTGTGAAGGATCGTAGTGTCCGAGCATGGTGCGGGAGGCCTGCCGGCTCCAGCCGAGAGCAGGGCGGGCCATCAGTCCGCGGAAGAACCTCCGGTTCAATTCCTCGAAGATCGCCTCCAGGTCGTAGGTTTCCCCTTTCGGATGGCGGAGGAGTTTCCGTCCGCGAACTTTGCGCACGACCTGAAGCTGATTCCGCACGGGGCCGCTGTTGAGCCATCTGCGGTAGCGCAGTGCGTAGACGGGGGAAACCGGCGTCCGGTACAATTTGCCGAGCAGCAGGTAGGCGAGCGCCTCCTGAATCGGGGCCGGCGCTCCCTCGAAGATGTCCGCCATGCGCACGTGGAGAACTCCGTTTTCAAGGCGGACGAAGCTGTTGGCGTTGGCGAAGGTCCGGAACTCCACGCGGACACCGGGCGCCGCGGTTTTCGGCCGGATTTCCCGGAATACGCGCTGATAGATTTGTTCGGGGGTCTCAAACAGCAAAGCGCTCTGGACTTGCATCCCTTCGAGACTTTACCATAGTTCGATTGGGATTCATGCCTGGCGCAAAGATCACGGCTCTTGGTACGTACACGCCGCCCGGGGTTCTGACAAATCACGACCTCGAAAAGATTGTGGAGACATCGGACGAGTGGATCTTCACGCGAACCGGCATCTCCGAGCGGCACATCGCCGCCCCGGATGTGGCGACATCCGATCTCGCGGTGGAGGCGGCCAGGGCGGCCCTCGAACATCGCGGGATCGCCGGCCGCGACGTCGAGATGATCATCCTGTGCACGGTGACGCCGGACATGCTTTTCCCGTCGACGGCGTGCCTCGTGCAGGACCGCCTGGGAGCGAAAGGGGCGTGGGGATTCGACCTCATCGCGGCCTGCTCGGGATTCGTGTACGGACTCACCGTGGCCGCCCAGTTCATCAAGGCCGGATCGCACCGCAGGGTCCTGGTGATCGGCGCCGATACGATGTCGCGCATCATCGACTACAAGGACCGCGCGACCTGCGTTCTGTTCGGCGACGGCGCCGGCGCGATGCTTGTCGAGCCGTGCGAAGAGGGCGAACAGGGCTTCATCGGGTTCTTGAACGAAGTCGACGGGTCGGGGGGGGATTTCCTTCGGATGCCGGCCGGCGGAAGCCGCATTCCCGCCAGCCACGAGACGGTCGACAAGCGTCTGCACTACGTTCACCAGGAAGGCCAGCAGGTCTTCCGGTATGCAGTCAAGAAGATGGAGGAGACGAGCCGGGAACTGCTTCGCCGGCACGAGATCCCGATGGAAGAGGTCGTCCTGATTCCCCACCAGGCGAACCGGCGGATTGTCGCCGCCGCGGTGGAGAAGCTCGGTCTTCGCGATGACCAGGTGTCGATCAACATCCACAAATACGGCAACACCACCGCCGCCACGATTCCCCTGGCGTGCGCTGACGCCATCGCCGACGGCAAGCTCAAGAAGGGCGACATCGCCCTGTTCGCCGCGGTCGGAGCCGGCTTCACCGTCGGCGCCAACATCTGGCACTGGAACCTGTAAACCATGCTGCGGGTGATGCTCGCCGCGCTGGCCGCGGCCGTCACAGCCGGCGAGGAGCAACTGGCCCGGCATCGGAACCTCGGCAAGGCCTTCTTTGAGAATCCCACCACGCACGCCCTGGCGGTGGAGGAGTTTCGCAAGGCCCTGCGGCTGGCGCCGGGTTCCGCCCGTGAACGCCTCAACCTCGGTCTTGCCCTCCTCGCCAACGGACAGACCAAGGAAGGGATCGCCGAGATCGAGTCGGCGCAGCGGCAGGATCCGTCGATACCTCATACGTGGTTCAACCTGGGCATCCAGTACAAACGCGCGGGCGAGCATGACCGCGCTTTCCGGCAGTTCGAGGGATTCGTGAGACGCGCGCCGTCCGAACCGGCCGGCCACTACAACCTCGGGGCTCTGCACAAGCTGGCGGGCCGGACCGCCGAGGCCATCAAGGCGTTCGAGAAAGCATCGCAACTGGATCCGACGCTGGCGGCCCCCCACTTCCAGCTATACAATCTGTACCGCCAAGCCAACCGGCGCGAGGACGCCGCCCGGAGGCTGGAAGCATTCCGGAGAGCGAAGGATTTGCAGGCCAACGCCGCCGTTCCGGAAGACATGGAGTGGAGCTTTTATTCCGAGATCCTCGACGCGGTCGACCCAAGGGCGGCCGACGCTCCGCCCGCCCGCCCCCCTGTGTTTGCTTCAAGACGCCTGGCGGCGCCAGGCGGGGCCGGCGACGGTTCGTTGCACGTTCTCGACGCCGAGGGCGACGGCCGCCCGGACCTGCTGGCCCGGATCGGCGGCCAACTCACGTTGTTTGCCGGAGGCGGGATCCGGTCGAAGATCTCCGACGGAGTCCGCTTCGCAGCGCCAGGGGACTTCAACAACGACGGGCTCGCGGACCTGTGCGTCCTCACCGGCACCGGGGCGTCTCTGCTGCTCAATACGAAGGGCCGCTTCGCTCCGCGGCCTCTGCCCGCGCCTCCGGGCGCCTACACGGCGGCTGTGTGGCTCGACTACGATCGCGACTACGACCTCGACCTGATCCTGTTCGGGCCGAGGAACGTCCTGCTGCGCAATCAGGGCCCGGCGGGATTCGCGGACCGTTCCGCGGATTTCCCCTTCGTCTCCGGGAAAGGCCGGAGCGCGATGCCTTTCCGCCTGATAGCCGACACGAAGGCATGGGACCTGGCGGTCACCTACGAGGACCGGCCGGCGGTACTCTATCGTGACAGGCTGGGCGGCCGCTTCGAGGCGATCCCGCTCACCGCGATCCCGCCCGGCGCCATCCTCACCTCGGCGATTGATTTCGATCACAACGGATCTCTCGACCTCGTCTACCAAGTCTCCGGCAAGACCCGCGTTCTGGTAAACCTCAACAATGGCTCATTCCGTCCCGGACCCGAAGCCGAGGGCGCGGCCGCGCCGGCCGACTTCGACAACCGCGGCGTCCTGGGCCTCCACAGCCGGTCCGGCGCCATCGCGCTGGCCGCGGCTGATTTCAACCTGGACGGCCGGGGTGATCTCGCCGTACTGGCGGGCGACGGCGCTCTGGACCTGCTCACCAACCGCACGTCCACGCCGCACGCCTGGATGCGAGTCACGCTGGCCGGCGTCAAGAACCTGAAGCTCGCCGCCGGCGCGGAGATCGAAATCAAGGCCGGCTCCTCGTACCAGAAGAGAGTCTACGAGGGCTTTCCGGTCCTGTTCGGGTTGCGCGACCACCGGAGCGCGGACGCGGTGCGGATCACATGGCCGAACGGACTGATCCAGAACGAGACGAACCAGGCGGCGGGGAGGGGCATTCTCTACAAGGAGGCGCAGCGTCTTTCCGGATCCTGTCCGCAGGTGTGGTCGTGGAACGGGCGCGAGTTCGAGTACGTCACGGACGTGCTCGGGGTGGCCCCGCTGGGCGCGCTTCCGGTTGACTCGCTCGAACACATCCGGATTCCCCGGCTCGCGGCGCGGGACGGTTTTTTCGAACTGCGGCTGACCGAGGAACTCGCCGAGGTCGCTTATATAGACCAGGTACGGCTGCTCGCCGTGGACCATCCCGCCTCGACCGAGATCCATCTGAACGAAAGGTTCCAGCCGGCGCCGTATCCGCCGCTGGAGATTTTCGTGGTCGAGCGGGGGCGCCGACCCGCCACGAGCGACCTGGTGGTGGCCGCGGGCTGGATCGACTGGCCGGACGCGAGCCAGTTTCTCGCCCGGGAGCAGAGCGGCACGCCGTACCGGATGCCGTCGTTGCAGGTCCCGGACGGCAAGGGAGGTTGGCGCACGGCTGCCGCC
>Ga0209172_10007793_pt1 | contig 10821 bp, 15 predicted proteins | sample LarsenN4metaG_FD_184113 | JGI IMG/M metagenome (GOLD analysis project Ga0209172, IMG submission 184113) | Hot spring sediment bacterial and archeal communities from British Columbia, Canada, to study Microbial Dark Matter (Phase II) - Larsen... ... | reverse complement strand
GAGCTCGATGTCGAAGGCGAAGTGAAACTGAAAGACTCCGAAAGCGGCGGCATCCTCAGGACGTACATCAGCCCCTATCTCAAGAAGAAATACCTGAACATGCTTGAAGTCCACAACGCGATGGTGCGACACGCGTGCTTGGAATCAAACGCGAAATTCTACTCGATTGCGACCGACACTCCCCTGTTCGACGCATTCTATCAGGTTGTGGCCAAGGGATAGTCACTTCTTCAATTCCAATTTGAGAATCTGGTTAATCTCGTCCTCAGAAACAGCGGCGCCGTGCAGCTTCACGCCCCACAGCAGGCTTTCCAGGAGTTCTCGCCTGGCGTTCGGGACGTTGACGACGAACTTGTTCAGAATACCCATCTCGAATGCAAGCGTCACCAGTTCGACCGAGCGGATGATTTTGACGCCCTTCACGAGATTCTGGAACTGGTGAAGCGCGTCCGCGTTGACCTCGACCTTCTCGTGCAGGCGCTTTTCGTACAGCGTGCGCAGGGAATGCGGCGCCTCGATGAGGTTGCGCGTTATCCTTTCATCGCACACCATCGCGTGCGCGCCCAGGTGGATCGCAGCTGCGAGCGTCTCCATCTCGCCCATCTGGACGATTCTCAGCGGCTGCTTCCTCACCCGGAAGATGCGGTTGCCCAGGTCGAACAATTGCTGCGCCTTTCCCCTGACATTCGGGGAGGAAAGCACGGTGATGACCCCGTCCTGGATGAGCTTCTGCACCTGCAATGCCTCGAACTTGAACTTTTTCGTCTTGAGCGGCTTGGAAATCAGCTCCTGATGGACGCTTTCGACAATGCCGAAGTCGCCCCTGTATTTGGACTTCAGCTCAGGCAGCAGCCAGAGCAGGCTGTTTGTCGTGAGACTGATCATCGGGCCCGCGTCGAAGACCAGGAGCCTCATTTGAACAGCTCCCGCGCGATTTGCAGGCGCTTCTGCGCGGTGATTTGCATCTCGTCGTGCTCCCCGATGGTGGTGCGGCCGATATAGCTGTACAGCTCCCATTGGCTGATGCCGAGCATATCCGCGATTCTTCCCACGCTGATGCCGTGCTCGTAGAGTTTCGAGCCTTTCTTCACTCGTGCCTTGTTGAGGACTTCCTCGACGTAGAGCTTGAGCGTTTCATCCTGGGCGCTGATGATGTCGAACGCTTCCGCGAACGCGCCGTGGAACAGGCCGTCCTTGTCGCGCTCCAAGGCCTTCTTCGCCTTGTCCAATGCCGGCAGAATCCTGGGCGCGGGACACGCGGTTTCGGTGCAGCGCTGGACGACCTTCGCGAGCGCGTATATGAGAATCGCCGTCGAGATGGAGTCCTCGTCCTGGTAGATGCTCGCGTTGTGGATCGTGTGGTTGGAGAGCTCGTCAATCACGATAAAGTTGCCGGACTTGATGGCTTCCTCTGTTCGCGACAGAACGTTCAGTATGTCCTCTTTTATCCGCGGGTCCATCTGGGCGTGAATTGGAGGGTGCGTATTTAAACGTTACTCAGAATGAACTTTTTCTACAATTGCACCCGCCGTGAACAGTCCTGCACCCAAAACAACAAATGGCCAAAATTTAACGTCACTCAAGGACATGAAAACGGCAACCCCTAGTATTGCACTTCCAATGCCTTGCATTCCCCTGCCTACAATTTCTAGTCCATATCTAACACTTCGGGATAAATTCATCAATCCACCGTAAACAACTCAGAATCCCTATCCACGTCAAACAATCCCAGTCTCGCGCCAGCATCAAGCCAGCCGTGCGCGTAGTTCAGCGCCGCAAACGCCGTCACAATCTGTCCCTTCTCCTTGAAGTGCTTCGCGTCGTTGTAGTACCGCGTTGCCATGTCCAGGAAATCTTCGGCAGAAAGCTTCCAGTCAATCTTCTTCTCGGGAGCAATCTTGACTTTCTTCAGCGCCCTTCCAGTAACGTCAAAGTACCGTTCCAGGCGTTCCTTGGTGACGATATCGGTCATAAAGAAAAGGAATAAAACAAAAAAATCAAGCCGCCTTGGCTTCGGTCGTCGTTTCGACGGCCATCTTGTTCTTCGGCATGTGGCGCTTCACCGCAATCGGCAAGACGCCCGCCTCGAGCTCCTTCTGCGCAATCCTGATGGGGTTGTAGCCAAGCTTCTCGAGCTCCTCTTCAGAGAGCTTCACGAGAAACGGCGCGCCCATCGCGATTTGCAGTGCGCGCGAGCCAAGCATCCGTGCGGTCTCGTACTTCGTGTAGCGTTCCATGGTTTACCTCGCGAGTTTCGACCTCAGCATCTTCGCGTTTTCCTGCGCGATGCCGATGATCTGGTCGATTTCTTCAATGGTGAACGGGTGTTCGCCGCCCTTCTGGAGCGCGGCAAGGCTGCCGTCTTCGGTCGAGCACACGGTCAGGCGCGCGTCGACGACGTCCTCCTCATCGGAGAGCGGGTCAACGAGCAAGGTGTTGCCGACCTTGAGCACGGTCACCGGGATGGGCTCGTGCTTCAGCGGCAATTTCTTGTCCGTGCGGTTGTCGTAGTCCGCCTTGTTCAGCGCGGTGATGCCCGGCATGCGAGCATCCCTCAAGGCTGCCAAAGCAGCCAATCCTGCTGCGTCGAACAGGTTGCCCGCGTCGTTGATGGGGATGATGTCAATCATGACGCTCCACACCATCTCGCCGGACTTGATGACGAGGTCGTGGACGTTGATGGCCTCGGATTCTCTGATGCCGCGGTCGACGACTCGTGCGAGCTCAATCGCCTGGTCGCCGGGCGGGCCGGTCTCGAACTTCGGCGACGCCAACGGCCTCAATTCGGCGTTGACCATCAGGTTGCCCTTGTCCGGCGTGTCCGGGTAGGGCTTTTCGACGGACATCTTGACGCCCGCGATGACCTCGGTGTCGCCAATCCTGACACGTGCGGAGCCTTCAGCGGACTTCGTGATGCCGTACTCGATGGTGACGTTGCGGTAGTCCAACGGCTTCCTGCCGTCGTAGCGCAGTCCCTTGTTCAGGTATGCGAGGACGTGCTGTTTCTGTTCCGTTATCATTGTGACTCACCCATATACTTCGCGCGAAGCGCGGCTTTCTGGATTTCCGCAATCTTCTTGCAGACTTCCCTGCCCAGCTCGAGCGCCTTCTTGAGTTCCGCGCGGCCGACCTTGCCGTCCATCTGGAGCAAGGTGACCTTGCCCGAGTTCGGCATGAACGCCACGGGAATGTCCGCGACGCCTTCGGTCTCGGTCTTGTTCTGCTCCTCATCGTACGTCAGGTCCGCGATGATGCTTCCCTGGACATTACCGACAGCGACAGCAGCGACCATGTCCTTCATCTCGATGCCCGCGTCGGCCAAGGCCATCGCCGCGGCAGTGATGCCTGCGCAGCGCGTGCCCGCGTCCGTCTGGGGCAGGTCGATGAAGACGTCAACGACCGTGTTCGGGTATTCCCGGAGGTCAAGGATGGGACGCAGCGCGTTTTCCGTGACCATCGAGATTTCCCTCGCTCTTCGGCCGCCGCCGGGCCTGACTCGTTCGCCGTGGCCGGAGAACGGCAGCATGTTGTAGTCGCACCTGAGGATGCCCGTCTTCGGGTCCTGCATGAACTTGGGGTGCAGGTTGCGCGGGCCGTACACTGCGGCATACGCAACGGTGTTGCCAATCTTGAACATCGCGCTTCCGTCGGCACGCGGGATGACTCCCACTTTCGCGACGATGGGGCGCGTCTCGTCGAATTTTCGTCCGTCAAATCGTTTCGGGTACGGCATCTTACTCACCTTCTGCGAGCGCGCGGGGCTCGACTTTCTTGCCCGTCTTCTGCTCGAGGAATTCCTTGATCTTGTTCGTCAGTCCGGGCTGGTGGGCCTCGTTCTGTATCTTGTCGATGGTCTCGACGGCCACGATTTCGCCTTCAGGCGTGCCGTCAATCCAGACCATCCCGTTCATGCCGACGACGACATTGACGCCGGTCGCCTGCTTGATCATGCTCACCATCGAGCCGTCCTTGCCGATGATTCTCGGCACCTTCATCGGGCTCACCTTGATGAGGCGGCCGCCCTTCAGCTTCCTGAGGCCGGGGCCGCGCAGCGAGACGTCGATGAGCTTCTGGCTCGTGACATTGACGATCTTGCACACGACGAGGTCGCCGAGGCCGAAGATTTCCGCGAGGTTCGCGCCGCGGCCGATGAACTCGTTCGTTGCGTCCTTGACGCCGAGCACGGACGAGTACGGGCCGAAGAGCTCGACGCGCCATCCCGAGAACAGGACGTCAGAGACCTGTCCGAGGACGCGGTCGCCGATTTTGGGCATATAGCTGCCCGCGAGAGGAACGACCTTGAGGACCTTCCCTTCGACGCTGAGCAAACCGACACGGTTCGCGATGATCTTGTCGTTTTCGCGGTACGTTCCCTTGCTGGGCAGGAAGCCCATGCCTTGGGCCACGGTATCGCCGGGCACGACAACGGCCTTGTCTTGCATTTTCAATTCTTCCATTGTCTTTTCACCTTATGACTTATGTACTGTGAGCTCCGTCCCGGGCTTTGCAGTCTCCGGGGCTGTTGTCGTCGCATCGTTTTTGACAATCGACGCGGAAACAAACGCCCCTGAGAGCCCGGCGTGCGGAGATTTACTTCTTCTTCACGTCCTTGAGAGCCCTCTCAATGTCCGAGCGCTTCGCCTTGACGTAGCGCTTGTCCTTGGTCATGATGAACGCGGCATCGACGCGCTCGACGCTGAAGTTCTTGTCCAGCACCTTGTTGAGCGCGTTCAGCGCGAGAGCCAAGCCGTCCTGGATGGTGAGCCGGTCGTGGTATTCCTTCGCGAGGATTTCCTCGATTTCGGGCTCGCCTTCGCCGATGACGGTCGCCTTGAACTGGAAAAAGATTCCCGTGGGGTCGGTCTCGAACAGCTTGGGGCCGTCCGCGTCGACGCCGCCGATGATCAGCGAGACGCCGAAAGGCCTGAGGCCGCCTGACTGCGTGCAAATCTGGCACAGCGAGGCGACTTCCTTGACGATGGTGCTCGTGTCGATGGGCGTGTCGTACGTGACACGGTGCTGCTGCGAGCGCACCTGCGCGCGCTCGACGAGGACGCGCGCGTCCGAAAGGATTCCGGACGCGGTCGCCGCGATGTGGTCGTCGAGCTGGAAAATCTTCTCGACGGATTCAGGAATGATAAGCTTGTCGACGATGCGCTTGTCCGCGACGAGCAAAACGCCGTCGGTGCACACCATCCCGATTGCCGTGCTGCCTTGGCGCACGGTCTTCTTTGCGTATTCAACCTGCAGAAGCCTTCCGTCGGGGCTGAACATCGTGATAGCGCGGTCATAACCCATCATCTGGTGCTGCATGGGTTGCATGTTTTCTTCCTTGGCCATAGTCTTCCTCCTTTCAGTTCTGTTGCGGGTTTACCGAGATGCTGTAGATCCTGCGCGACGCGTAGCGGCGCGCGTAGTCTTGGAACAATTCCTTGAACAAGGAGAGATGCGTGACGGGTTCGGGCTCGTTGTAGCGCCTCATGTAGCGCTGGGCTTCGCTGGGCGCGAGCTCGCGCCCGCTGTCGTAGACGCGCACGCGCCCGTTCTTGACCTTGATGTTCATTGGATTGCCTTCTTCATTTTGGCCAGGTTGCCGGAAACGGCGATGCTGCGCACGCTCACGGGGTGGCCGTCGATGGTGTGGATCAGCGCCAGCGCCGCTTTCAAGCGGTCGACGCCAAGATGCGAAACCCTGATGACTCCCCTGTTCTTCGCGAACAAGTCGGAGAGCACGATAACCCCCAATTGCGATGCGCCGAGCTCGCCGACGAACTGTAACACGCCGTGCCAAACGGACTTCGCAATGTGCGCAACGTCCAGCTTGGCGTCAGAGAGCACCTCGAAAGCGAGGTACCGCTTCTTCTCGCGCAGGCTGGGCATCACAGGTTTGAGTTTCTGCATACCCCACCCATATTGGATGAGAAAAGAGCCTTCTTATCGCGTCCTTTCTCTCGTACTTCACTATCTATAAGGGGTTCGTTTATAAAGGTTATGGCTGGCCTTTATAAACGACAGAAGGGTTTAAAAGGAAGGTCGTGCACGGCAAAACCATGTTCGCCCGGCTCAAGAACTCGTGGCTGCTGTTCACCACCACGCTCAGTTTCATCAAGAAAGACCGCAGCCTGCTTGCGGTTCCCGTCATTTTGCCGTTCGCGAACCTCGGATTGCTCATCATCCTCGCGGTGATGGCGTTCGGCGTCTTCATTTTCGGCGCGCGCACCGAGCTCGCGTGGTTCGCGTTCGGCGTTATCGCCTTGTTCCTCAGTTTTTTGCTCAACACGTTCTTCGCGGCAGCCCACTCCTGGATGGTGTTCGAGGTCGCGAAAGGAAAGGACACGACGCTGTCTTCGGGACTGCGGCGCGCGTCGCACAACCTTGCGGACATCATCTGGTTTTCCATCGTGATGACGCTCGTCCACGTCATTACCGGGCTGCTGCGCGGAAAGCGCCAGAACGGAATGGACATCGGCTCCGCAATCCGGAACATGCTCGCGAACATGATTGAAGGGCTTGTCGGAATCCTCGGAAAGCTCGTGCTGCCCGCGATGATTGTCACGGACAAGACGTTCAAGGAAGCGGTCGTCGACCTGAAGCGTTCCGCGAAGACGTGGCCGGAAGTGCTCGCGTTTGAAATCGGCCTGGGACCGTTGTTCGGGCTGGCGTTCTTCGCCATCGCAATCGTGCTCGGCCTGCTCGCGTACGCCGTTTCGCCGTTCATCGGAATGTACGCGCTCATCGCGTTCATCATCTCGCTCGTCATCGTCATCATCGCGATGGGCATCCTGAGCAAGTTCGTCAACGCCACCTACTACACGCTGCTCTACCTCGCGCTCGTGGAAAAGAAGCACATCCACGGCGTCAAGGAACTGTTCCACACCAAGTTCTGAAAGTTAGGCACTTTTGCGTTAAGTTTTTAAACAGCTCAGCAGGAGCGCTCTTTGGTGAGTGAAGATGAGTTTTACGAAGTATGAGGGACCTGTACCTTTGGGAAGGGTCGAGCGCGTGTTTGACAAGGCGTATTTGGTTCGCGACACGCACGGAACAGCATTTCTGAGCAAGAAAGCAGTTCCCAAGGCGGACGCGAAACAGCTCAAGCCCGGGGCGTACATCCTGTGCCGCGCACTTGTCCTGACGCTTGAAGAGCGCGTCAAGAAAGAGAAGGAGACCGGAATGCGCAGCATGCGGTTCTCGCGCCAGCTTGAATACCTTGGCCTTGCCGCACCGGTGGATGTCGAGGCATATCAAAGCAACAAGTTCTACCAGAACGCGGCACTGCAGATTAGCTAACACCAGCGGTCAAGCGTCGCTGATTTTTTCTTTTTCGATTCTTCCTTTGCGGGCTTTTCGACAGAAACTTCTTTTCCCGCAATGACGGGGACACCGTATTGCCCGTCGAAGCCGGGCTTGACCTCGATTTTTCCCGCGCGGTTCTGGAGGATGACGTCTGCCAGCTTCTCGTCCGCGGCTTTCAATAGTTCCTGCCGCGAGGCGTCCAGCAGGATGGCGTACTCGTTCGGGAATGCCTTCATCAGTTCGTGGAACGCCGCCCAGGTCTTTTTTGTCGCGAGCCCCGAACCGTGAACGCCCGCGATGAGCTCGGACAGCGGCAGCAGGCTGACGAACGGCTTCGCGCTCTTGGGCTTGAAGCCGTCCTCGCGGTCGGCCAATTGCTCGACGCGCGAAAGCACCCCGATGGTGACTTCCTTCCTGCAGACTTCGCAGATGTAGTTGCGCTTCTTGGCTTCCTGCGGCGAGTAGCAGGTTCCGCAGGCGCGGTGGCCGTCGAAATGGTACATCCCGTAGCCCGGGTCGACCTCAATCGTGCTTTGCAGGCCGTCACCGGTGCGGATTGCGCTCAGCAGGTTCCGGTACGTCGCTTTCTTGAATTCAAACAGCGTGACTTCGCGCCCCATCCGCCACGGCCAGTACGAGTGGCTGTCGGACGACGAGATGATCTGGATGTTGTCGAGCTGCGACAGCCTCCAGTTCATCGCCGGGTCGGAGCTCAGGCCGGTCTCGATTGCGTGGATGTGCTTGGTGCGGTCGAGGAAGCAGTCCTGCAATGAGTCGAACCCTGATTTCGATCCGAACACGCCGAACCACGGCGTCCACGCGTGCGCGGGAATAATTTCGATGTCCGTGCTGATGGAGCGCATCATGTCGACAAATTCAACACAGCTCATGCCGAAAATCGGGCGGCCGTCATAATCGATGCGGCCTTTTTTCCGCAGCGCGTCCTGGATTTGCGCGACGACCTCAAGGCTGGGCGCGAGGATGACAAGATGGACTCTCCGGCCCTTGCCGCCCTGCGTGAACACGAGCGAAATCTCCGATTGCAGCACGAATTTCTGGCCGCCCGCGGTCTGGTAGATGCCGGTGCTGTCGATTTCCGCCAAGTGTTCCCGGAGATGGCCGAGCCATTGCGGGTGCTGGAAGTCTCCGGTGCCGAGAATGTCAACGCCTTTCAGCTTGCCGTACTTCTCGAGATTGGGAAGCGTCAGGTCTTTTGACGTGGCGCGCGCGTACTTCCCGTGCAGGTGCAGATCGGTAATGAATCTCATGGGACGAAAAACTGCTTGACGTTCAGCTCGACAACCAGGAAGAGCACGTAGTAGAGGATGAGCACGATGCCCTCCTCCCATGACAATCCCCTGCCCTTGCTCGCCATCGTCGCGAACAATACGAGAAGGAAGAGCAGGAATACAGCGCTTGTGAAGAAGAGGACCAGGTTCGTCGTGATGGGCGTGATGATTGACGTAACGCCGAGCACGAGCAGCGAGTTGACAATCACGGCACCGACGATGTCGCCGATGGCGATTTGCGGGTGCTTGATGAGGGCGGCGCGCGTGCCAAGGACGAGCTCCGGCAGCGATGTCCCGATGGCGACGAAAATCAGGCCGATGAGGATGTTCGGGAAGTCCAGCGCGATCGCCAGTGCCGTTCCGGAACTGACGACGCCGCGCGATGCGTAGTACAGCCCGATTCCGCTCGCGACAAGCAGCAGCATGCTGATGACGACTTCCCAGCGCTTCACGCCGTCCTCCAGCTTTGAGTGGTCGCGCCGCTCGAAGTAAAGCCACGTCAGGTAGCCTGCGTAGAGCAGGAGCAGGATAACGCCATCGATGCGCGAGAGGCCATTGCCCATCAGCATCAGGAGCAACGGTATCGTGCCAATGACCGCCATCATCCACATGTCGCGCTTGAGCAATTGCTCCTTGATGCGCACCTTGCGCGCGAGCAGGACGACAATCCCTCCGACGAGCGCAAGGTCCGCGATGTTGCTGCCGATGACATTGCCGAGCGAAAGCGCGGGATTGCCCGCGAGCGCGGACTGGATGCCCACAAGAAGCTCCGGAAGCGAGGTGGCTATCGCGAGGATAAGGAACGAAACGACGAATTCGTTCAGGCGCAGGAATTGCGCGATGCGCAGGATGGAGCGCACGAGAATCGCGCCCGTGATGACGAGCCCGATGCTGGAGAGCAGGAAAACCGCGACGTCGAGGAGCACCATTCTTTTTCGGTCACGAGAGTGCAAGGAAGCTTTTTAAATCTTCGTGCACCATATACGAGGATGAAAATCGCAAAGACGCGCAGGAACGTGCGCAGGTTCGCAGCCGGATGGCTGCTGGGATCCATTTACGTGCTTGGACTGACAAGCCTGTACCCGTACTTCCTGCTGGGGATTCCGAACCCTGCGGTGCTGCTCATCCCGCTCCTGCTCACGTTTGTTGGCGTGGTCGGCACGTATCGCCAGCAACGCACGATTTCAAGAACCCTCCAGCGCCTCGGGCGCATCACGCTGATTCCCGGAAGCGTCGGCGTGCTTCTCCTGGTGTTCGGCCGCGCGACCCTGGAAGCGTTTCTGCCTGACGGAGTGACGCCGTTCGTGGAGACGTATATCGCGTTCGCCGTTCCCGCGGCCGCGACGCTGACCGTCATTTATTTCGTGCTGGGCGCCGCGCTGTATTACCTCGGCAGGAAATTACGCTAGAAGCTTCCTTATCTTCTCGACGAGTTCGGGCATTCCCTGCTCCTTCTGCGCGGAGACGATGACGACGTTCTGCATGTTCTCGGTGGCCTTCGCCAGCTGTTCCGCGTTCGCCAAATCAGCCTTGTTCAGCACGACGATAACCGGGACTTCCAGCGACTTCGCGACATCCTTCATCAGGTGTTTCTGGTCCTCGATGGGGTAGCCGCAGAATTCCGTGGGATCGATGACGAACAGCGCGACCTTCGCGAGATATTTGAGCGCCAGCGCGGCTTGCTTCTCGATGTTGTTGCGCTTGTTCAGCGGCCGGTCGAGCAGCCCCGGAGTGTCCACGATTTGCCATTTCGTGTTGCCTTCAGGGCGGTAGCCGAGCATCATCTGCTTCGTCGTGAACGGGTAATCCGCGATTTGCGGCTGGCTGCCGGTCAACGCCTTCAGCAAGGTTGATTTCCCGACGTTGGGGAAGCCCGCGATGACAATCGTGGGCAGGGACGTCTTGAAGGTCGGTAAGACTTTCAAGGCCTTTCTCGCCTCGTCAAGGAACACGAAATCGTTCTTCAGCTGCTTGACGACGCTCGAGATCCGGCCGTAGTACGCGCGCTTGTGGCGCAGCACGACTTCTTCCGCCGTCGCGGTGCGGATTTTCTCGTTGAACTCGCGGAAGATTGCCTCGATGCGTTCCGTGGCCCACTTGACGCCGCCCAGCGATTGGCGCACCTGGGGAACGTCAACGACGCATTTGACCAGCTCGCGATAGAACGGGTCGAAGTCCGTCATGCTCGGGAAGCCCGTGAGGATGAGCATGAAGTGCTTCTGCAGCACGTTCTTGACCT
>Ga0209172_10007792_pt1 | contig 10824 bp, 8 predicted proteins | sample LarsenN4metaG_FD_184113 | JGI IMG/M metagenome (GOLD analysis project Ga0209172, IMG submission 184113) | Hot spring sediment bacterial and archeal communities from British Columbia, Canada, to study Microbial Dark Matter (Phase II) - Larsen... ... | reverse complement strand
ACAAAAACAGACGGCCTACGCCGCCCTTCAACTGCCATCCCAACTCGCTTTAATAGCCGCCTAATTTCTCACAAAACTACATATCCCCACTTGCAGAAAACGTGTCCGAAAAATGGGGGACTTGCCAGAATCATTCCAGTCGCCAACGCCCACTTCGCCTTCCAGCGCGTAGGTTTTGGCGTCGTACCACTTGATTTTAGTTGTGTTGATCGGCTCAAACTCTGGGAATAAATCCAGAGAAGTGGTCAGTTTCGGGTCGATCATGACCGCAATCCCTTTCACGAGTTCGTCGAGGTAGGGACTGTCGTAGGTCGTATATTTTCCTGCGGTAATCATGTTATTAAAATTAAAGAATAAGGCGTTATGTGGTCTGGTTTTTCAGAGCCACGATATCTTGCCCCAGCTTCATGATCTCTCTGCGTTCAGGCTCAGACAGGAATTCGCCCTTTTGGCGTTTCTGCATGAGTTCGTCGTAGCGTTGTTTCTTCGCTTCAACCTCTGAGAGGTTCTTGCTGTTGGGCGGAATAGGAGCGCCTGTCGTGCTTTTCTCTCCCATGAGCAGTGCACGGTTCTTGGCGATGTATTTTAGTTTCGCCACCGTGGAGAGCTCATCGGGAATGAGAGTTTTCTTGTCATCAGGAATCTTTTCAAGCTCCTGAGCCAAGACTTCCTGCACCGTTTCTTCGTACTGAGTCAGTTGCTCTTTGGTTTTGCCTGCAGACTCAAGTTCTTTGTCCTTTTCGGCGAGAATTTCTTTGTACTTTCCTTGCTCTTCGAGTTCTTTGCGCTTTCGTTTTTCCTCTGCTTGATCGCGCTTGTCGATCTCGTCCTTGTACTTGTTTTTCTCGTCGATGACTTCGCGGAAACGGCTCATCGGAACCATTTGCTCCTGCTTTTTATCGTCTTCGCCTGACGGGGTCTTGTTATCGTCCTGACCAGACGGTGAAGGAGTTTTATCGTCTTTTCCTTCGTTGTTGACGGGAGGAGTTTTTACGCCGTCCTCATTGGCGGGGTTTTGAGTTGTCATAGCTTGGGGTGATTAATAAACATTTTTACGCCTTAGTGTTGGCGGTAACGAAAAAAGACCAGTGCGGTGTCCGCGCGACATGCGGGGACAAACTGGTCTTTAAGACTATTTCTTACTATTCAATTATACCAATTCGGTATGGCAATGCAAGGGGTTTGGCTGTGGAATGCTGTGTATAAAAAGGAAATGGCACGTTTTCGCGGGGAAACGTGCCGAAACCCATATGAGTGATCAGTCCTCGAAGTCGAGGGCGACGCGCTTGATGCGCCGGAACCGCACGAAGCGGTATCCTTGGTTGCGCGCGCCACGGAACTCGATCTTGGACGGATCGTTTTCCTCAGCCGCTTCCGACCAGAGGGGCTTGATGCCCTCACCGCAGAGCACTGCGATCACCGAGAGAGGGGCGACAATGACCATGTCATCGTACCCGCCATCGCGGAACCGCTTGGCAACCTGCCGCGCGTCGTCGAAGGGTCGAGATTCCTGATCGACCACCGTCTCGCTGCCAAACATCTCCCGAAGCGTTTCAATTTGCCGGGAATGCGGCTTGTGACGGGACATCCAGAGGATTCTCTTTGCTGCCATTTTCTGACCTCCTTGGTTAACCGATCGGCGATATGCTAATCAGGATACCGTATTTAAGCATTAAATTAGGCTCGTGTCAACCGCCGCAAACAAAAACACGGCCAATTTTAGCCGCGTTTTCAACATAATTTTGTAATTACATCCGATTTTCAATCTTGAATTTAGTCACCGTGGAAACATTCGGATGTGCTTTTACCGCATCCAACACTTCCTGTTCACCACTTAATTCGGCAATCCTATCTAAAATATCGGAAGGGGAACCAGGGTTATTGGCGATAACCATGCGAATATAGTCATTGGTGGTTTCTACAAGTCGTCTCAGTGAGTTTGATGGAGCGGCAGCATTACACGCAAATAAAGTTCGCACGTTGAAATTTTCATCCATGGATAGCAAATTCAAAACATATTCATCCTTGGAGTCTGTTGCTTCCTTTCTTTTACGCTCGACTGGCCACCCCGCAATTTCTTGCTTTCGTGATTCCAAAGCATCATCAATCTCCCCGCAAAGATCGTCAATTTCCGCAAAAAGACGCTCAGGACTGGTTGATGCCTCAACCTCACCGAGAAGGTCGTCTATGTGGCTAAATTTTCTTTCAAAGTTTTCTGGCATAATTTTAGAGTTAATCAAATGTTGAATCTATCTGATCTTCAACTTTTCTAATAAAAGCATCGGATAGTTTTTTTACGTCTGGGACTTCAACGGCATTCTTACCCCACGTTTGAGCGATGGTCTGTGCGGCACCAGCCATTCCTATTCCCGTTATGACCATATTCTTTTTGTGTTTTTTGATAACCTCCTGAATCGAACCCTCACCCGACTGTCCATCGGTCATGAAATACACAAAATTGTACGATCTTTTAAATCGATCGGAAAATTTCTCCATACTGGTACAGGCAGCATCAAGAGTAACCACATCAGGAGTACCTTGGTCAGCGTTAAGAAGGACTGTTTTTTGCAAATCCTCTCCAGCTAATTCTTGCTCGAAGGTCTTTAGGAATCTGAACTGGTCTGAACCGCCAAATGTAACAATCTCCAGAGGTATATCCAAGGACTTGGCTACTTCAATAAGAGCAACAGCCAACTTTTTTTCCTGCTCAATTATTTCTCCTCCACACGAACCCGAATTATCAATTACAAGTGTCCATGCAAACTGAGGCTTCTCTGGCTGTCTCTTTCGTTCAAACGATCTTGGGCTAATTACGGGTCGGCCTTCTTTTGAGCCAAGAATGTTTTGAGTAAATCCTCTCTGAAGTCTTGCACCACGACGCTGATTTCGTTCGTAAATATATTCCTTATCAAGCTTAAACTTCTTAATGAAGAAATTGGTTAAGTCACTGGTAAAATCCTTTGTAGACTCCATGTAGTCCACATAAACTCGTAACGCCTCACCATCAAGGCCAGACATTTCCCGATACATAGCCTCCATTTTGGCCTGCTGCTGGCGTTTTAGTTCCTCAAGTGTTTCTAGCTGTCGGGCATGAGCAGGATTAGTTTGAGCCTCTTGCTGTTTAAAGGTTTCTGCAACAGAACTACTCAAATCTTTTGGAGTGAAATTACCGCTCTGATCCTGAGTAGAGAATTTGCTGCCAATGGCTGATTCTGCATCACGAAGCTGTTTAAGCAATTCCTGATTAGGAGCACTAAACATGCTTTCGATTTCTCTCTGATTCGATTGTCCGCCTTGTTGAAATTGATCATGCGACTGATCTTCACCTTGGCCACCTACTTGTGAGCCCGATTCCGATCCGGGCTGACCTCCGGGTTTGCCTTGTTGGCCACCACCTTGTCCTTCTTGACCGCCTTCCATCATTTCTGAAAGCTGCTGCATTGCATCCTGCATCTGCCCAGCCATATCTTGCGGGCTGGCTCCAGACTCAAGACCTTGTTGCATTTCGGAAAGCTGTTGAAGCATTTGCTCTATGGCCTGTTGTGAGGCACCTTGGCCACCTTGTTCTTTTGCTTGGTTGAGCATGTCCTGCATCTGGGAAATCATTTCTTGCATTTCCTGAGCAGATGGCATACCGCCTCCAGACTCTGCGCTTCCGCCGGGTTCTCCGCCACCTTCTCCGGGTTGACCGCCTTGGCCACCGCCCTGCTGACCACCTTCACTTCCGGCTTCACCACCTTCACCTTGACCTTCCCCCCGTCCGGATTCAGAGCCTGATTCTCCAGACTCTTGCCCTTGAGATTCTTCGCCCTGCTCTTGCCCCTCGCCTTGCTCTCCCTGTTCTGATCCTTCCGACTCATCTGATTCGTCAGACTTTGACTCTTCATCTTGGTTCGCCTGATCCTCCATAGCCATGTTTATGGCCTCCCATAGGTAATAATATTTCTTTGGATCATGCTGGCCAAATTGATTCACGCGGCTTAAATAAAGACCTGACATTTGCGCCCTGTCCACGCCACTATAAATAACAGGCATGCACATGCGATAAAAATGTCCCCACTCAATTTCTCCTTCTTTAACTGGTTGAGATAATTTACCGTCGCCTCCTTTATACCAAAACTTAGCCAATGGGCGAGGTAACTGAAAATTAACAAGGAGGTTGTCACTAAACTCTTCGATTCCAAGCTCGGATTGTTCCTGTAAAAAACCTTGAGCTGCTTGCGATCCGTAAATTGAAAATTCAGGAATATCAAAACCACGTTCCATTATTTTCTCTAAAGTTTTATCTGAAAAATTGGGATTTCTTTGCTGATATCCTCTCATGACAAGTCGCATCGCTGTCCGATAAACGCGAGAGGTATTTTGAGCAAAGCCACGAACTTTATTCAAATGTTCTAATTGCTCTGGGGTAAGCGCCGATTCGTCAATTCCGTATTCTTTGATGTTGTAGTTGATCGGCTCTTCCTCTGGCTTTTCCAATTCTTTTTCGAGCTCGCCACTTTCAGCAATCTGCTTGGCAACCTCCTCGAGTTGCTCCAGTTGCTCTTTCAGTTTCTGAAGCTGCTCTTCGGTAATTTCTTCAGCTCCGGATTCCTTCGCTTCCTTCATTGCCTTTTCAGCCTCCGCTTTCATCTGCTCAGCCTGCTTGCCGATTTCCTGCATTGACTGGGGCTTTTCCTGCGGTTTTGCTGCTTCGGGCTGCTGGCCGGGTTTCTGTAATTTTTCCAGCTGCTCTTTGGCTTGTTGCAATTGCTCCTGAAGACTTTCTGCAAGCAAATTCTTTTCTTCTTGCACTTCGCGCTGTTCAGCCTGACTCATCTCTTGGCGTTTCGGCATTTTCCTTTCAGGTTTCTGAGCCTGTTCGGCTTTTGGTTTGTTTTTGCTTTTAGGTTCAGGCTTTTTACCCATCTGATCCATGAGCTTTTTGATTCTGTCGCGCACTTCCCGTGCTTGTTTTGACACGGTCGCCGACGATTCAACTTTTTCTTGGGCTGGACTTGAAAGCGCCACCAATTGCGAAAATTTTGGCCAAAGGTATTCGCGTACTAACTGAACCTGTTTTTTAGGAACCGCCATTCTGACAGTTTGATCCAAAACGGATCGAGTTTGTTTATCAAAAATTCCTTGCACTGTTGGGTGTGCGCTACTTAGAGCCTGCTCAAAACGAGCGGCTGGTATCAAGCCAGTTTGCGCAAGGGAGTAGAGCATGGTCAAATCAACCGCCTGCTTATAGGGAACTGATTCGGCAATACCATCGGCCATCTGCTGAGTGTTAATATCCTCTTCATACAATGCTCGAAAGTTATCTTCCGGATTCGCGCTATGTGAATTCTGCATTTCTAAAAAATTCACTGAAGCCTCATGAGTGGCTTCAACGAGAGATGTGAGCAATTCAGGAGCAACGTGGTTTGTCTGGCACCAATCGCGCAATCCGTTGAGTTCTGAATCGATGGGATAGTTCAGGTTTCCGATTTCATGACGAAGACGGGCATTCATCAAGCGCTTATCGCCTGACAATGCCTCTCTTGGATAAATGATGACATTGGGAACATCAGTCGGATTGTCCGGACTTTTGCCAACGCCCCAGCTGTCTCCGGCCATAGCAGTGACGCGAACCTTTCCGGAAAAACCTTTTTGCTCAATCCGGCGAACCAAACCATGCGCCAAAATAGGGATGATTTCATTAAGATCCCTTTCCGCCTTAGCGATTTCGGCGCTTGACGGTTTTTCTGGCGGCCTGAATTGTGGTTCACGTGATTCCATTGAAAAACGCATAAGTCATATAGAATTACCGGATACCTTCCGCCAAGATAAGCATCATGGCATCACGGTCGGTCTTGCCACGGCGATAGGTGTCCGTATGTGGCAGATAAGTACTGGCGATAGCGTACTGAGCAGCATTCCATCCGGCCTTCCAGCCCGGCATGCTTGCAAGGTCAGCTTCCCAGAGATGGTTTTCTGAATAGAAACGGGCAGCTTCGATTGAGCCACGCAAAGAGATGTCGCGCTCCATTCTGGTTTCACCAGTTCGCGTTTTGTAGGCTTCAACGACTTGGCGTGTTCTATCTGAAATTGCCACTAAGTTTTTCAGATCTTTAATGACCTTCACCATGGTTGGTTCAAGTGATACCTGCGCACCAATTCCATTAATGACGTAATCCCAAACTTTGCGGAACTGCTCATCAGACAAATTTTTAAGAGGGTTGACGTGTTCTTTAAGAATGAGAGCTTCGTCATGGGTGAATTTTTCACGATTAGTAGTTGAATCCAACTCTCTGAACGGAGGATAGCCCATGTTCATGATGTTGGAGCGGTCATCGATCGTTTCCGGTAAGTCTTCCACGCCGTCATATTCAGCGGGGTTCATAAGGCCGACAAACACGACTCCGGGAGCCGCCTTGATAACCTGATCATTCAGGAATACAGCACGGTCGCCGTCGAAGAGCGAGTTGAAAAACTTGGCAACGTTTGGTCGTAGCAAGTTTAATTCATCCAATTCTAGAATCGCATTTGGTGTCGTAACGGCAGTCAGGATACGGGTTGGAATTCGAACAACTTCACCATCAGAAAGTTCAACGTCATAGGTCAAATCGCGTTCCTCCTTGTCAGGAGAGCAGGCATAGCGGAAAAGAGGGCGATTTGTCTCGGCACAATAAAAATCAGTAAGCTTGTTTTTACCGGTTCCGCGTTGGCCGACGATAACGACCATGCCTTTCGCACTCAATTTCTCCCATTCAGGGGCTCGCTTATCTTTTACCAACTCTTCCAGATACGCATTATTCCCCAAACCGAGCTGACGGTTTACTAGCGAGGCAAACCAAGCAAATTTCTTTTCAAAATATGGGGTAAGTTTGAAGTGAGGATCACGTTCAGGTACGAATTCATTCAGGCTTTCATCAATTGAACGCAGATATTGCTGAGTTCGGATGATTTCGGCTGAACGTTCGGCAAAATCATCGGCATCTTCGATTTTCGCACCTTCCAAATCAAGAAGTTTTGCGAGCTCTTCCGGATTTGTGAATTTTTCAATTTCAATGGCCAAGCGCTTCGCTTCCGCGTCGTATTCAGGACTGTCCGGATTCAGCTCTTGATATGCTCGGGTAAGTTCGCCCAGTTTTAAGAGCGCCTCATTAAATGCTTTCAACTCATATCGCCCTTCCAAGACTGTATCGACGGACTCCAAGCGCTTTCCCCTATGCTTTTCAGAAAAACTCATTAACTCTCCGGGTTTTGCTGTATGTGTCAGGCCTCCTGTGTCTTTTACAAAACGCACCTCGGAAAATTTCTTTCCGCCGGAAATAAAAACTTTGCCCGGGACAGCATTCCATTCAGGGCTATCTAGTGGAGGTTGGCAAACAGGGACGTGAATACCACCTATGGTTAAATACTGCATTGTGGTTTCCACCCTGCGACGAGTCTCTTCAGCCACTTTCGGCACCGCAACCGACATTTTTCTTTCAACCCCCGAAGCTGGCTTTACAGTCTCAAGCGGCACAACTTCCGCCATGGGCTGCTCTTCACTTGGTGTAAGCGATTCAAGCTCTTCCAGTGTTTGTTCAAGAGCCTGAATCATTTCATCTCGTGTTTTGCCTTTTTTGCCGCGCCATGTTTCGGGCAACAGGCGGACTTTATCAAGAGACTTTGAAACCTGATCGCGTTTTTTGGCGATATCAGCAGCAGTGATTTTAGCCTCAGAACCTTGAGGCGCCTGCTCCTGTGGAGGAATGGGTTGTCTTTGTTCAAATGATCTCATAGGTTTGAAGTTAATTAATTGGATTTCTCCACTGCCTGCTTAAGCTGCAGCACGAGATCGTGAACGACCTTTGGAGATTCCTTTGGGAAATAAATTGAAACCATATTGCCGGATGGGGCGATTCTGAAATGCCCCGCATACCCCGGCACGCCAAACAGCCATCGCCCTACGGTATCAACGGCAATTTTATTACCTTCCTTGTCCTTTCCGACAGCATCGCAACTGATTTCTTGATTATAAAGCGGAAGCTTTCGTGCCACTTCGTGAATATAAACCTGAGCAGTCAGTCCGAGAGGTTTTTGAGCATTGATCTCTACCATCTCATTGAGCTGTCCAATCATATTCGGAAACGTTGTTAGTGATTTTTTCATAGGAGTAAAGTTAAGTTGTAATTGATTGTTTTTTAGGGATTAGAGGGGAAACCAGGAATGGGAATCGAGTAATATCCTCTATCGTGAAACCGGCCTCGAGCACCTGAGGCAAAGCTTCATATTTACCAGCCTTGATTACTTGTCTCAAACCTTCTTCCAACCCTTTGAATTTATCCAGATTATCTTGACCGTAATAATTAAGGTAACTTCCACCCCCGGCTTTAATTATCTCTATGACAATATCACGGTGATCTTTTTCAGTTACTCCCAGAAATTTCTCTAAGTTTTGTATTACTTGGTAACTGCCGCCACCCTTAATTGCTTCCAGCACCATTCCACGATGTTCTTCAACCGGAATTCCATTAAACTTTTGAAAATTATCAATCACTGCCGCCCCAGCTCCGGCCTTGCTTAATTCATGTACGATTTCTGGATGATCCTTATCGCTAAAAACGTCAGAGAATTGTTCAAAATTTTGAGCTAGCTGATGTCCTCCACCGCCTTTGATAGCGCCGATCAGGATATCTCTTTTATCTTCAGGTTTTACCCCACTGAATTTTTCAATACTTGTAATGACCGTCTCGCCAGCATTAGCGGCATTCAATGCTTGCACAATTCGAAGATGGTCATCGGGAGTTATTCCAGTAAATTTATCTAAGCTCTCAACAGCATTTCTACCAGCTCCGCTTCCAATTATTGCTAATAAAATATTTAAATGCTGATATTCAGTAATGCCAGAAAACTTTTCAAAATTTTGTATTACTTTGTCTGGTCTTCCAGACTTAAGAATGTTTAGAATAAATTTCTCTGGGTTTTGATCGTCTGCTGACTCGCCATTTACTTCAGCTAGCGCACGCATCATTATGGTTTGATCATCCAAGCCGGCACTGAGTGCTCGATGGGCTCTTTTTATAACTCCAAATGGGGCATTATTAATCCAATCGATTTGATCAAACGGCTTGCTACCGTAATCACGCCCCTCATGATTGAAATGGAAATGCAAATCCAAAGCTTTTTGTGCCAAGCTCTTTCTCTTTTCAAATCGTCTATCAACTGTTTGCTTGCGTTCTTTTAAGACACCTAGCAATTCATCAGGCGTTCGTTCTGTTAAACGCTCAATTTCGTCCTGATATTCGCGCTGTAGGTAGGCCGTTTTTTCTTCAAAGCGCCTCTGAACAGTTGATGTTATCTGCTCTCTTTCTGATTCGGGAATATCGTACCCAGCAATTTTTACTTTAGATTTTTCGAACCAACGATTGATTTTATCCACCTCTCTGTCAAACCATACCCGAGCTCGACGAGCTGCCTTGTCATTCTCTTGCTTTGTCATTAATCCAGCCGCTTCTTTGCCTTTGATCTGTGTTTCAGTGCCGTCTTGATTTTTTATTGGCAAATATGAAGCGTCGTAGCTGCTGTTATCCTGCGTAAAATCTTCTAATGCTTTCACATCTCTTTCGAGTCTCTTTTTTTCGCCTTGATAACGATTATCACCAGATTTTCCTATAAACCTTTCTACATTCCGGAAGTTGGTTCCCTGAATCCGACTTCTCATTCCGCGCATTTGGCGCATCACTCGATGACCTAATTTACCTACAATGATTGACTCCTTAAACCCAGCGCTATAAGGAGAAGCGGATATATTCAGTGTACCGTTGTAGTTATAAGCCCCTTCCAGCCGTCGCGCGGTCAATAATACTGCCTCATGCTCCAATTCTTTTTCATCTAAATTTTTATCAGCAAATCGTTTCTTGATTTCTTGCTGACTTTTCTTGTAAAGTTGACAGACCTCTGGATACAGTCCCAGTGATCCCTCAAAAATGCCGGAGTAATATCCGTGAAATTCAACCACACTTTTAACAGGACTCTGCGCAGACCTTGAATTATCTCCGTTGGGCTGCTTTTTTCTTGTTATCTCTCTATTGATCCTATTTGTGGCAACTTTCACAGCACCCATCTCCGGAGTCCCTTGCATCGCCGCATAGTAAATATCTCTAACAACACCGAGTTTTATTGTTTCCGGAGTGGCATATGAAGCATCAATTACTTCTTCTTTAACTACATCAACATACTGCCGTGTTTTCTCATCCCATTCTTGAACGTTTACTTTTTTGGTCGCCTCTCCAGCAATATATTTTTGGTAAAATTCCAAACGACGAGCGAGGTAGTTATAAGCTCCGGGTGTTAGTCCAAAATCGCGTATTGCTTCAGCCGATTCCGCAATACTCATTGACTGCAAAGCCCTTAATCGATCAAGTCCATCCTTGAGAGTCCCAAATCTTTCGATTTTTGACCTATCAGGAATTCTCAATCCACCCTCTAAGTAAGAAAAAATTCTTTCAAAACTTTTTAGATCAACTTTTTCCCGTTTGGGTTCATTTGAAAATTGCCCATCTCCTCCATCTAAATTTAAAACATCTTCAACTTGGTCGCGAGTGCCATTTCGAGAGTCGATCACCTCTTGAGGTGACTCATAACCATGAGCCTTGAGATTTTTCTCAACAGACTCTCTAGCTCCCATTTGTTGTTCAAAGCGTCTTATAGACATAGTATTGATACTTCAAGTATTCTTAATATGGCAAGTCCCCCATTTTTCGGACACGTTTTCTGCAAGTGGGGATATGTAGTTTTGTGAGAAATTAGGCGGCTATTAAAGCGAGTTGGGATGGCAGTTGAAGGGCGGCGTAGGCCGTCTGTTTTTGT
>Ga0209172_10007789_pt1 | contig 10829 bp, 9 predicted proteins | sample LarsenN4metaG_FD_184113 | JGI IMG/M metagenome (GOLD analysis project Ga0209172, IMG submission 184113) | Hot spring sediment bacterial and archeal communities from British Columbia, Canada, to study Microbial Dark Matter (Phase II) - Larsen... ... | reverse complement strand
GCCCGCAGGATGAACGACAACTGCCCGGCGTTCAGTTCGGGCACCAGCACTTTCTTGTAGCGTTTCACAATGTCGCCCAGGTTCCGCGGGAAGGGATTCATGTACCGCAGATGAGTGTGGGCCACCGAGCGGCCCCGCTTCTGGCAGGTTTCCACCGCCGCCCGCACGGCCCCATAGGTGCCTCCCCAGCTCACCACCAGCAGGTCGCCGCTGTCCGGCCCCAAAACGGTCTGCTCGGGAATGGCCTGGGCGATGTTGGCCACCTTCTGCCTGCGGACCATCGTCATGTGATGGTGGTTTTCGGCGTCGTAAGAGACGTTGCCGGTGATATCGGCCTTTTCCAGCCCGCCGATGCGGTGCTGCAGCCCCGGCGTGCCGGGAATCGCCCACGGCCGCACCAGCCGCTCGTCCCGCTTGTACGGCAGGAAGCCGTTGTCGCTGTTGGACTGCGTGGGGTGCCGGCAGACAATCGGCTTCAGCTCGGACACCTTGGGAATCAGCCACGGCTCGGCGCCGTTGGCAATGTAGCCGTCGGTAAGCAGCAGCACGGGAGTCATGAACTCGACGGCCAGCCGCATGGCTTCCTGGGCCATTGTGAAACAATCGGCCGGCGACTGGGCCGCGACAACGGGTAGGGGACAATCGCCGTTGCGCCCTAACACGGCAATGAACAGGTCGGACTGCTCCGTCTTCGTCGGCAAGCCGGTACTGGGACCGCCGCGCTGCACGTCCACAATCACCATCGGCAATTCGGTCATCACCGCCAGCCCGATTCCTTCCCCTTTGAGCGCGATGCCCGGGCCGCTGCTGGCGGTGACCGACAAATCACCACCGTAGGCCGCGCCGATGATGGCGGTCATCGCCGCGATTTCGTCCTCGGCCTGAAAGGTTTTGACTCCGTAGTTCTTGAGGACGCTCAACTCGTGCAGAATGTCGCTGGCCGGCGTGATGGGGTAGCCGGCGAAGAACAGCTCCTTTCCGGCCAATTTGGCGGCCGTCACCAACCCAAAGGCCAGCGCCTCGTTTCCGGTGATCTTGCGGTACTTGCCCTTCGGCAACCTGGCGGGGGCCACGTCATAGTGGACGGTGAACGACTCCGTCGAAAACCCGTAGTTGTACCCGCCCCGCAATGCCCTCAGGTTGGCCTCCACCACCGCCGGCGTCTTGGCAAACTTGGACTTGATCCAGTCCTCCGTCGGCTTCATGTCCCGATCGTACAGCCAATACACCAACCCCAAGGCAAAGAAGTTCCGGCAGCGATCGGCTTCCCGCTGGCTCAAGCCCAGACCCGCCACGGCGTCGCGCGTCAGCCGCGTCATGGGCACACGATGCAGTCGAAAGCCGGCCACGGCATTGCCATCCAGCGGGTTCTCGTTGTAGTGCGCTTTGAAGAGGTTGCCGCTGTCGAACGCGTCTTCGTTGACGATCAGCGTGCCGCCGCGCTTCAGGTCGCTGAGGTTCGTCTTGAGCGCCGCGGGATTCATGGCAACGAGAGTGTCGACTTCGTCGCCCGGGGTGTAGATGTCATTGCTGGAGAAGCACACCTGATAGCCGCTGACGCCCGCCAGCGAGCCGGCCGGGGCGCGGATTTCCGCAGGGAAGTCCGGCAGCGTGCTCACATCGTTGCCAAAGACCGCGGAGACGTTGGTGAACTGCGTGCCGGCCAACTGCATTCCGTCGCCGCTGTCGCCACAGAACCGGATGACGACCGATTCTACGTGCTCGAGGGGCTTGCCGTTCCCGCTGCGCTGCGGGGCGTCGACGGAGGTCTCAGCGGTCTCTGTGGGCATGAAACCAGGCTCCTGGGGGCGAATCGTTCCGGGGCGGGCAGCTCGGACGGGGTGGCATCTGCGGGGAGCGGCGGGAAGGTACTCGCATTCGTTGGAGGCCAGATTCGTCCGGCAAACATGAATTATACAGCGAACGATGTTCCATATTCGAGTGCGAATTCTGCCCGATCTCTTGCGAAATAGAAAGCGTTGGGCAAAGTGTCCCGGTCACTCGGAAGTGACCGGGACACTGGCCAAGCGCTCCCCGTCGTCATTTGCGGTTTGCGAAACAGTACAGCAGTTCCTGCCGCTCGGCGCCGGTGCGGTGGCCGACCCGCAGGAAAATCTGGCCGCCGCAGATCGCCGGGCTGGGAAACGCGTCGTCCCCCACCTGGTTTTCGGCGATCAGATCGAACTTCTCCGGATTCGCCTTGAGGACGTACAGTCTCCCCTTCTCGTTGGCCCAGTAAATGTTGCCGACAGCCAGCACGGGCGAAGCGCTCACCGGCCCTTCCAGCCGCTGCATCCACATCGGCTTGCCGTCGCTCCCCCGCCAGCAGAACAGGACGCCGTTGTCGTTCAGGGCGTACACGTAGCCCTGGTGGGCGAGCATCGACTGCTCGTAGCACTTCTGGTTGTTCTTCCACAGTACCTTGCCGCTGCCGTCGGCCTTCACCGCGACGGTTTCCGCCTTGGGATAGCCGCCGCTGGCGAACACGATGTCGTCGTCCCACACCAGCGTGCCGCACGTCGCCAGCGAAGTCCCCGATGCATTCCACAGCGGCTTGCCGTTCGACGGATCGTACGACCACACCTTGTCGGCCCCGCTAATGAGCAGTTGGTCCCTGCCCGCCACGTGCCCTACCACCGGCGACGAAAACGTAATCATCGTCGGCCGCTTGGCCTTCCACAACACGCTGCCGCCCTGGCGATCGAACGCCGTGATCGCGCTGTCGCCGTCGTACTCGGCGGAGACGATCACCGAGTTGCGGTAAATGAGCGGCGAGGGGGCGTAGCCGTACTCGTACATCTTCGGATCGAACGGCTGCACATCCTTCTTCCACAGCACGTTGCCGTCGAAGTCGAGCGCTGCAAGCTCCACCTTGTCGTGGTGATAGAACGTGGCGAACAGCTTTTCGCCGTCGGACGCCACGGTGGGCGAGGCCTCGGTGTTCTTCGGATGGTTCTTCTTGGGAAACGCGCCACGGTTGATTTCGCGCTGCCACAAGGGCTGCCCGGTGCCCCGGTCGAAAGCGAGGACGTACTGCACTTTCTCGCGCTCATCGGCAGTGGTCAGGAACACGCGGTTGCCGACGACGATGGGCGACGAATGCCCGCGGAAGGGCACCGGCGTCTTCCAGACGACGTTCTCATTGTCGCCGAGCTTTACCGGCACCGGGGTCTCGCTCGCGATTCCATTCCGCGACGGCCCGCGCCACCACGGCCAATCGGTCTCCGCCGAGAGAGCGGGGAAGTCGCCGATGCCGCGCTCCTGAGCCGCTATGTTGTCCGGATGAAACAAGGAAACTGCCGTACCAACTGTGACCATGAACACATAACTCACGAGTCGCATCGTTGCTCCCGTACTTCGAGTGAGATCGTTGTTTGTTGGATCGGTGGTATGATGAGATGGTATGCGCACTTCGCTTTGTGAACTGCCGACGGAACTGCGTGAAGCCTGGGGCACAAAACTCAAGCGTCGCATGGTGGTCCAACTTGCTGTCATGTGGCTGGGTGCCATCGGGCTTTTCGCGCTGATGATTGCAATGGCGACCAGTGTCATCGACTTGTGGTCAGTTGCTCCCCTGATTGCCACTTACCAGTTGCTCTGGCCCTGGTCGTTTGCTGCCTGCTGCGGAGTGAAAAACAGCGTAACCGTTCACAATCGATTTTGTGGCGACGATTCGTCTTGACAACAACTTGTAGTGGAATCTGGCCGCAGTGACCTCGCGGGAATCGCTGAAGTTGGCTCCGTTGTCGCGCAAAACGCTTGTTTTTAGGCCATTTCGGCCTGTGAACGGTTACAAAACAGCGAGGGCGTGCCGATCATCAATTGGCGCAATGCATATCTCGCCGCGAGTGTCGTCCTGGCTATCACCGCTGGGATCGTGTATGTCTTTGGACTGAGTTGGCTGTCGCCGATGACTGAACAAGTCTGGCTGATGATAGTGTTCTTCGGCTCTGCGTTGATCGGACACCGCGCTGTGAGCTCAATGAGCCGCGGAATGCTAACTCAACTGCAGTTGCCCCCCTCACCCTAACCGAACCCTCTCCCCCGCGGATGGGGCGAGTGGACCGGACTGCTTCGGCGCCGCTGATCATTTCGCTCGCGGCGCGTCGACACGCATTGACATCACCGCCATCTGACCATTGCGGTTCGATTCCCAGCACGCGATCACCAGGCCATTGCCGTTGTTTGCCGATGCCACCATTGGGAAGCCGGCCGCACCGGCGAGCTTTTGTGGTTGTCGCGAGTCGGCGCTCTGCAGCCACAAATCTCCTTCACGGGCGCTGGTCCACACGATTACCGGGCCGCGCGGACCGGATGCCACCCACGGCTGCTCGCCGGTGCCGAGCAGTTGCTCCTTTCCGCCGGCCGAACTGGCGTGAAAGACCTGCTTGTCGCGGCGCCACACGGTGACGAGCGCACCGTTCTCGCCGGAGGCCAGCATGCCGCCGTCCATAGGACAGGCGTCGAGCTTCCACGCTCCAAGGCCGAGCTTCTTCGCGTCGCCGAACGACTGGCCGCCGTCCTTCGACGTCGCGACGTACATGTCGCGATTGCCGTCGAGCCAGTTGCGGAACATCACGTGCACGCCCTCGCGGTCCACCGCGATGGAGGGATGACAGCACTCGCATACGTGGCCGTCGGGCGAGCGGTAGACGCAGACGTTCGGCGACCACGTGGCACCGCCGTCCGTCGATTTCGACGCATAAACTTCCGACTTCTTCTCGCGCAGGTCGAGCCACACACACCACACGGAGCCATCCGGACCGGCCGCCATGCCGTGCAACCCTTCGCGAGCCGAGGCGGAGACGTCGTTCACCCGTACGGGGCCGGACCACGTCTTGCCGTTGTCAACCGACCGCCAGGCTTCAATGTCCCCATCGCGGCCTTTGCCCTGCGCGCCGCCAACTGCGGTGACCACAATCGCCCCTTCGGCGGCGACGATCCGCGGACCGCGGCGACGACCCACCGGCATGTTCGACACGCGAAAGGCATCGGCCGGCTTGGAGAACGACTTTCCGCCATCGGTGGAACGGCTGTATTGGACCATGTCCCCAACGCCGTAGACGAGGTGCACCGTGCCGTCGCTCGACACGGCGGCCTGCGGCTGCTTCGGCGCGCGTGGACCGGCGCCTTGAGCCACGATGACCGGCTCAGCCGCCTCAATGGTAACGGCGCACAATGCGGACCAACCCAGTACGATCCACTGTGTTCGGCTCATCGATGCGTCTCCCGATCAGCGGGTCCTGCACACGATATCACCCGACCCCTGACGGGGCACGGCTCGCCTGGGGCGAGCCGAGTCGCGTCAGCGACCGGGTGTCGCTACCCAAGAATCTTCGCGCGCAGCTTCGTCAGCAGTTCCACCGCCGTGCCGATGTCGCGCTTCTGCCGTTCACGGTCGTGGGCAATTTCGCGCTCGATGGTCAGCGGCCCCAGGTAGCCGAGGTCCTTCAGGGTCCGCAGGTACGTCTCCATGCCGACGTCCCCTTCGCCGAGCGCCACTTCGCTGCCCCATTCCTTGCCGCGCACATTCGGGGCGGCCCACCTGGCGTCCTTGCAGTGCACACTGCGGACGAGATGCCCCACTTTCTTGAGCGCCGCGATCGGGTCGCCGGTACCGTAGAGGATCATGTTCGCCGGGTCGAAGTTGATGAACAGATTGGACCGGCCGACGTCGTGAATGAACTCCAGCAGATGGTCGGCCGTCTCCTGTCCCGTTTCGAGATGGATGTTCTGGCCGTTCTTCGCCGCGTGATCGAGGAGGTCGCGGGCAACGTCCACGAGCCCTTTGTAACTCGCGGAATTGCGGTCGCTGGGCACGAAACCAATGTGCATCCCGATGGCGTTAATCCCCAGCAGCTTGCCGAAGTTGGCGATTTCCTTCATTTCGGCGAGACGGGCGGCGCGGGTCGATTCGGGCACCAGCCCCACGGTCCGGGCGGTGGTGGCAATGTCGGCGTAGCTTTCCCCTTCAAACCCGCCGAACATGCAGGTCAGGGTGATGCCTGCGGCATCGCATTTCTTGCGGAAGGCCTCGGCATGGGCGGGCGTGCGCGATTGCTGATGGGGCGTGTGCAGTTGCGCGGTGGGGATCTTCAACTCTTGCGCAACCTCGAAGTGGACGCCCAGCCCGGCATCCACCGACATGAACACTCCAATGGACCACGGCTGCATGCGGCGTCTCCCCGGTTCGAGTGCGGCGGCAAACGTGGCCCGATGATACGGCGCACCGCGACCGCCGACCAGCGAATGGGATCGCACATTCGTAGCAGGCACACTCCGTGTGCCGTTCCGGGGCGTCACCGGCGATGAAGAACGGCACACGGAGTGTGCCTGCTACAATGAGCAGCGCTTACGCCACGACGGGCACTTCTTCCCACGAGATCAGGTGCATGCCGCAGTCGATGATCTGCACCGTGGCGGTGCGGCCATTCACCGCTTCGAGGGCAATGCCGGCGGTCCGCAGATGGGTCACCTGCTCGCAGTTCTCGGGCAGTTGCACGTTATCGGGCACGACGCGCCACCACTGCAGATGGGGCCAGTCCCGCTTCACGGCCTCCAGGCACGTCAGCAGGTTCTTGCCGTTCACTCCTGCCTTGAATCCCGCCCGCTCTGCCACATGGGACCAGGTGGCCAACTTCTCCGCTCGTTTGAGTTCCCACAAGACTTCAGCAACGGCTTCGGCGCGGACGGAAGGCATTGGAGAGCTCCGTAAATCGATGGTTGCGGCCGGTGAACACCACCGCACGATGGCTCCCGGACCGGGGGCAAACTCCGCCGCGGCGATCATGCGCCGCGCTGTGCCGTGTGCATCCAGCACACCCGGAAAACCATGCGACGAAATGACACTCTCAGCGTAACGCGCCTATCCACGCTTCACAATCCAGATTGGCGCCGTCGCCCCCTCCTCGCAAAAGTTTTTCCCAGACTCGACACCGACGCCGCGCTTGACGACCATGCAGTATCCTGCTCTTGCGGAGGACGGACCCATGCAAACCTTCAATGCACACGGCGTGCGATTCGCCTATCCCGACGACTGGGTGCTCTCTCACGAGCATCAGGGAGGTTCGCTGGTCATCAATCTGCAAACGCCGGGGACCGCGTTCTGGTCGCTCACGCTGCTCGAGGACTGCCCGCCGGTCGAAGAAGTCCTCGATGCCGCCATCCTGGCGTTCGAGGACGAATACCAGAATGTCGACGTTTACCGCCACGAGACATCACTCGCGGAGTTGCCGACCGCCGCGTGCGACCTCGATTTCGTGTATCTTGACCTGGTGAACTCGGCATCGATCTGCTCGATGGACCTCGGCGACTGCACGGCCCTGGTGATGTATCAGGCGGAGGGTCGCGAATTCGACGACCTGAGAGCCGACTTCGAGGCGGTGATGGACAGCCTGGAATACGGCGAAGAGGTTGAGAGTTGAGAGTCGAGAGGCGTACAAATGCGTTTCTCTGACCCTCGACTCTCAACCTTCAACCCCTCTACTGAACAACGAAAGCGACCCCCATGTCCCCGATGGAAACCGAACTCCTCTCGCTCAACGAAAAGCTCCTGCGCGCCATCGACGGTGCCGACTGGGCCACGTATGCCGCGCTGTGCGATGCGTCGATCACGTGCTTCGAGCCGGAAGCGTGCGGCCAACTGATTGCGGGGCTGCCGTTCCACAAGTTCTATTTCGACCTGGCGGAGGGGATGAAGCCGTCGCCGCGGCAGTCGACGATCGCCTCGCCGCACGTGCGCGTCATGGGAGACGCCGCCGTGGTGAGCTACGTCCGCGTGGTGCAGAAGCTCGATCCGTCCGGCAGCCCGCTCTCGGTCGCCGCCCACGAAACGCGCGTCTGGCACAAGCAGTCCGGCGGCTGGAAGCACGTGCACTTCCACCGCTCGCCGGTGTCGTAGGCTATTGTTTAGCCGCGACCCGGAGGGGAGCGCTGTGCGTCGGAGGCAGCGATGCGGAGCGCTCCCCTGCGGGTCGCGGCTAAACGGTGTAACACATTCCATGATCCTCCTCCTCACCCGCGACGTGTTTTTCGCCAGCAAGGTCAGCGGCACCGCCCAGCAACTGGGGTTGCACGCGGATACGGTGATGACGCTCGATGCGCTGCGCGAACGCGTCGCCGGCCGCGGCGTGACCGGCGTGATCCTCGACCTGGGCAGCGGCATTGCGCCCAGCGACGTCGTGGCCGTCGCGGCGATTGGAGTCCGACCGCGGATGATCGCGTTCGGCGCCCATGTCGACGCGGCCGCGCTGCGGAATGCGCAGGAGGCGGGTTTCGACGACGTGATGCCGCGCAGCAAGTTCTCCGCAACGCTGCCGGAAATCCTTCAGTCGTTGTAAAGAGAAACCGCTAATCCGCGTGCGGCTTAGCGCTCGATTCACAGCCCGAACGCCGCAAGCAGCGCCGCGTGCGCTTTCGCAGCGTCATTGGGCGAGACCACCACGCCGATGCGGATTTCGCTGGTGTTGACCAACTGAACGTTCACGCCGGCGTCCGCCAGCGCGCGGAACATGCGGTCTCCCACGCCGGTGTGACTCCGCAAGCCGATGCCCAGCACGGTCAACAGCGCGATGTTCCGGTCGTAGCTGAACTCCGTCCCGGGCCAGCGCTCGATCAGCTCGCGCACCAGCAGCAAACAGCGATCAATATCCGATCGCGGCACGGTGAACGACAAACTCGAATGTTTGTCGTGGCTGACGTTCTGGACAATCATGTCGACCATCACGCCACCTTCGGCGACGGCCGCAAACACTTCGGCGGCGATGCCGGGCCTGTCCGCGACGTGGCGAATCGTCACCCGCGACTGGTGCTCATCGAGCTGCACCTCGCTGACGACAATGTCCTCCATGCTCGCCAGGCGCGACACGACGTCTCGCTCCAGCTCCTCGCGCGGCATGTGCTTCTGGGCGGCACTGTCGCGCTGCACGTAACCGACCGACGGCGCCGCGGCAATCTCCTGGTGCAGTGCGAACCCTTCGTGCACCGCATTCAGCGCGGCCTGCGACTGGTCGCGGTTCACCAGCACCGAAATCTTGATCTCGCTGGTGGTGATCATCGAAATGTTCACGCCGGCGGCTGCCAGCGACTGAAACATCTGCGCCGCCACGCCGGTGTGGGTCCGCATGCCGCTGCCCACCACCGACACTTTCGACACGTTCGTGCCGTGCTGCACCGAGCCGGCGCCGAGGCTCGCCACGGCTTCTTCCGCGGCGGTGAGCGCTTCGGCGAGGTCGTCCTGCGGCACGGTGAACGACACCTCTGCGGTTCCCTTGCTGGGTGCGTCCTGGATCACCATGTCGATGGGAATCTTCCGCTGCGCCATGTGGGCGAAAATGGCGCTCATCACGCCGGGGCGGTCGGGCAGCTCGCGCAAGTTGACGATGGCCTCGTTCTTCACCAGCGCGACGCCGCTGACCACCGGCGCGTTCTCATCGAGCTGCGGGGCAATCAGCGTCCCTTCGCCGTCGGTGTACGCCGGACGCACCAGCAGAGGCACGCGGTATTTCTTGGCGAACTCGATCGACCGCGAATGCATCTTGCCGCCGCCGAGGCTGGTCAGCTCCAGCATCTCGTCGTAAGAGATGCGGCTCAGCTTGCGGGCCTGCTTCACGATCCGCGGGTCGGTGGTGAAAATGCCTTCGACGTCGGTGTAGATCTCGCACACGTCGGCTTCGAGCACGGCGGCGAGCGCCGTGGCGGTGGTATCGCTGCCGCCGCGGCCAAGCGTGGTGATGTTGAAGTCCTCATCGATGCCCTGGAAGCCGGCGGCAATGACGATGTGTCCTTCCGCGAGCGCCTTCCGCATCCGCTCGGTGCTGATCTTCTTGATGCGCGCTTTGGTGTACGTGGAGTCGGTGAGGATGCCGATCTGATAACCGGTGAGACTGATGGCTCGTTCGCCGAGTTCCTGCACCGCCATGGCCATCAGCGCGACCGACTCCTGCTCGCCGGTGGCGAGCAGCATATCCATTTCGCGCGGCGGCGGGGAATGCGTGATGTGCCGGGCCAGCTCGATCAACTCGTCGGTCTTGTCGCCGCGGGCGCTGACGACGACCACCACGTCGTTGCCGGCCCGTTTGGTGGCCACAATCCGCTGGGCACAATGCCGAATGCGAGCCGCGTCCGCCACGCTGCTGCCGCCGAACTTCTGAACCACAATCGCCACCGCCCGTGTCCTCCAAATGTGTGTGCGACACGCGCAGCATAGCAGAGAGGGTGGGCGACGGCACGCGCGTCGACGTCCCCGGCGCGGATTGCGACCGACCCGCGCACGCCAGGAGTGCCGGCGTCCGGGCGCCTTTCTGGTGAATCGTCCCGTCGATCGGCCGAACCAGTGCGAGGCGTCAGGGGAATCCGTGTCGGTTGGCAGGTGTTTTGGTGTTCGCGTGGAACAGAAAAACGGGCCGGCCCGTCTGCGAGGCGCAACATGTCCGCTACCTGGATCCAGAGCTGGGACGCTTAGGGCTGCTTCCGTCAGGACCTGACCCGGTTCACGCCGACTCTGCCCCATCGCAGGACACGGAAGAGCGGCACCCTAGGAAGCGCGCTCTTCACAGGTACGGGGAAAGTTGCGCGCGATTTCTTGTGTCGCGTAATCACCGGTCTTGAGGGGAGATAAAGCCGTTTGCCATCAGGTGCTCGATCATCTGGTCAATGGTCATCGTCCACGTCGCGAATTGCACCGCCTGATGCGGGCCAAGCTTGAGCGCTCATGGAACCCAACCGTGTCCCGCGTTTCGCTGGCTGCCGTGCTTGATTCCGAATTTCGCGACGAGTTGTTCGCCGCACCAGATCCACTCATAAACGTGGCGCGAGTCCCGGTCTTCTGT
>Ga0209172_10007787_pt1 | contig 10832 bp, 11 predicted proteins | sample LarsenN4metaG_FD_184113 | JGI IMG/M metagenome (GOLD analysis project Ga0209172, IMG submission 184113) | Hot spring sediment bacterial and archeal communities from British Columbia, Canada, to study Microbial Dark Matter (Phase II) - Larsen... ... | reverse complement strand
CACCGAGTCGTTCAAGCTCACCGGCACGGTGGATGCCGGCGCCGAGCCGACGCGCGCCGTGCTGCAGCCCGACGGCAAGTACCTCTGGGTGGGCAACGACGCGCGCGAGGCCGCGCGCAGCGGCGTGACGGTGATCGACGCCGACACGCGCACCGTGGTGGCCAGCGTGCCCACCGGCGCGGGGCACCACGAGATCGCCGTCTCGGGCGACAGCCGGCGCGTGTTCGTGAGCAACCGCGAGAGCGGCACCGTGACGGTGATCGACGCCGCCACGCAGCGCCGCCTGCACGACGTGGCCACCGGTCCGATGCCGATCGCCATCGCCTGGAGCGAGGCCTCGCGCTCGCTCTACGTGGCCGACGGCCGCGACGGCAGCGTGGCGGTGATCGACGGCGAAGGCCAGGCGGTGCGCAAGCGCATCGCGCTCGCGCCGGGGCTCGGGCCGATGCGCTTCGCGCCCGACGGCCGGCACGCGGTGGTGCTCAATCCGTCGGCGCAGAAGGCCTACGTGATCGACGCCTCCAGCGACGAGGTCGTGAACACGCTGGACCTGCCGGGCCAGCCCTTCCAGCTCAACTTCACGCGCGGCTTCGCCTACCTGCGCCTGCTCGACAGCGAGCGCGTGATGATGGTCAACCTCGGCACCGTCGGCCGCGGCAAGCGGCCCACGGTGCAGTCCTTCGCGGCCGGCGCGGCGGCGCCGAAGTTCGCCGGCGACCTGGTGCTGGCCGACTCGATCTCGCCGGCCAGCGCCGAGGCGGCGGTGTTCGTGGTCAGCCCCTCGGACAACACCACCTACTTCTACATGGAGGGCATGAACGCGCCCTCGAGCAACTACCTGGCGCGCGGCTACGAGGCGCGTGCGATCACGGTGGTCGACCGCAGCCTGAAGGAGGTGGAGCCGGGCGTGTACGCCTCGCGCGTGAAGCTGCCGGCCTCGGGCCGCTTCGACGTCGCCTTCCAGCTCGACTCGCCGCGCCTGCTGCACTGCTTCAGCGCCGAGGTCGACCGCGATCCGCAGCTCGCCCGCGAACGCCGCCCGGTGGCGGTGGAGTATCTGGTCGAGAAGCGCACGGTGGAGAGCGGCAAGGCGGTGGCGCTGCGCTTCAAGCTCGTCGAACCGGCCAGCGGCGCGCCGCGCGCCGGATTGCGCGACGCGCGCGTGCAGTACTACCTCGCCCCGGGGCGCAGCCGCACCGAGGTGCCGGCGCGCGAGGTGGGCGAGGGCGTGTACGAGGCGCAGATCACGCTGGCCGAGGCCGGCGCCTGGTACGTGCACGCCGGCTCGCCCTCGCTGAAGACGCCCGCCAGCGAACTGCCCTACCTCACGCTGCGCGCGGTGGCGCCCGCGGCCACGCGCAAGGAGTGACGATGAAGACGACGACGCCCCGCCGCTCGCTGCTGCGCACCGCGCTGACGGCCCTGTGTGTCACGCTGGTCGGCGCCGCCGCGGCCCACGAGATGCACCACCACGGCCAGCACGACGCACCACCGCCCGGCGCGGTGAAGGTGCGCGGCCTGGACACCACGCTGGTCGACCAGGACGGACGCAGCGTGAACGTGCAGCGCGACGTGATCGGCAACCGCATCGTGGTGGTGAGCTTCGTCTACACCAGCTGCACCACGGTGTGCCCGCTGGTCGCCGCGGTGTTCTCCGACCTGCAGACGCGGCTCGGCGAGCGCGTCGGCAAGGACGTCACGCTCGTCACGGTCACCGTCGATCCGCTGCGCGACACGCCCTCGCAGCTCAAGGCCTACGCCGCCCGCTTCCAGGCCGGCGCGGGCTGGCGCTGGCTGACCGGCGCGCCGGTGGCGGTGAACGACCTGCTCAAGGGCATGGGCGCCTACGCAAGCGACTTCACGCAGCACCCGCAGATGGTGCTGGTGGGCGACGGTGCCACCGGCCGCTGGACGCGCTTCTCCGGCCTGCCCGACGGCAAGCGGCTGGCCGAGCACGTGCGCGGCCTGGACGCGACGCGCACCGCACGCGCCGGAGGCTGAGGCGATGGCGACACGACGTGCACTGGTGCTCTCCGCCCTGTCGGCGTTGCCGCTGCTGGCGATGCGGCCGGCATCGGCCGCGGCCGATGCCGCCGCCCGCGAGGCCAAGGCCCGCGGCTACTTCACCGACACCGTGCTGCAGGCGCAGGACGGCCGCTCGCTGCGCTTCTACAGCGACGTGCTGAAGGACCAGGTGGTGCTGGTGAACTTCGTGTTCACCGAGTGCGGCGACTCCTGCCCGCTCATCACCCACAAGCTGCTGCAGGCGCGCCAGGCGCTCGGCGCGCAGGCGCGCGAGGTGCGCTACGTCTCGATCACCATCGACCCCGAACGCGAGACGCCGCAGACCATGGCCGCCTTCGCGCGCAAGCACGGCGCGGTGGACCCGCAGTGGCTGTGGCTGAGCGGCAGCAAGGCCAACATCGACCTCGTGACCAAGCGCCTCGGCGCCTACACCGAGACGCGCGAGGAGCACTTCACCGGGCTGATCGTCGGCAACCTGCGCACCGACCGCTGGGTGAAGATCCGCCCCGACGCGCCGCCGCAGGCGATCGCCGAGCAGCTGCGCCGCGTGGGCGAACTCGACGGGCCGTCGGCCGCGGCGGCGCGCGCGCCCTGAGCGCCGGGCAGGCGATGCGGCGCACGATCGCGTTCGCCGCCGGGCTGGCCGCTGCGCTGCTGCACGCGCTCGCGGCGGGCGCGCCGTTGACCGAGCAGGAGCGCGCCGGACAGCGCCTGTACCGCGAGGGCATCGGCGCCAGCGGCCACGAGGTGAGCGCGCGCGTCGGCGCGGTGGACATGCCGGTGCCGGGGCGCGTGGTGCCCTGCGCCAACTGCCACGGCCGCGACGGCCTGGGCCGCAGCGAGGGCGGTCTCGCGCCGCCGGTCATCACCTGGAGCGAGCTCACCAAGCCCTACGGGCACCGCCACGACAGCGGCCGCGCGCACCCGCCCTTCGACGCCGAGTCGCTGCTGCGCGCGGTGACGCTGGGGCGCGACCCGGCCGGCCAGGCGCTGGACAGCGCGATGCCGCGCTACGCGCTCGGCCGCGAGGACCAGGCCAACCTGGTCGCCTACCTGAAGCGCCTGGAGCACGACCACGACCCGGGCGTCGGCGCAGACACGCTGCGCATCGGCACGCTGCTGCCGCTGAGCGGCCCGATGGCCGACAGCGGCAAGCTGGCGCGGCGGGTCGTGGAGGCCTACTTCGCCGACCTGAACGACGGCGGCGGGTTGTACGGCCGGCGCCTCGAGCTGGTGGTGAGCGACGCCGCCGCGCCGCGCGAGGAGCAGGCCGCGCGCTGGCGCGCGCTGCTCGACGACGACGTGCTGGCGCTGCTCGCGCCGCTGGCGCCGGGCGCCGAGGCCGCGCTGCTGCCGCTGGCCGAGGCGCGCAAGGTGCCGGTGCTCGGGCCGCTCGGCGCGGCCGCGCCCGCCGACGGCGGCGCGCGCACCACCTTCTTCGTGCAGTCGGGCCTGCGCGAGCTGGTGCGCAGCCTGGCGGCGCACGCCGGCGCGAGCGCCCCGGGGGCGCCCCTGCTGGTGGTGGCGCCCGACGACGCGCCGCACGAGGCGCTGGTGCAGGCGCTGCGCCAGCAGTGCGAGCGCGCCGGCTGCGGCGCCGTCACGCCGCTGCGCAGCGCGCCCGGCCGCCTCGACGTGCCGGCCGCGTTGCGCGCGCTGCGCGACAGCCGGGCCGGCACGGTGGTGTTCCTGGCCGGCGAGGCCGAGCTCGAGGCCTTTCTGCGCGAGGCCGATGCGGCCGGACAGCACCCGGCGCTGCTGCTGCCGGGCGCGCTGGGCGCGCGCGCCGCGGTGCGTGCGCCGGCCGGCTTTGCGGGCCGCATCGTGCTGGCCTACCCCTCGGCGCCCGGCGAGGCCCTGCGCGCCGGCAGCCGCTTCGAGGCCTTCCGTGCCCGCCACGGCCTGCCGGCCGGCGGCGTGGCCACGCAGGCCGCCGCCTATGCGGCCACGGCGCTGCTGGCCGAGGGCGTGCGGCGCAGCGGCCGCGCGCTCGGCCGCGAGGCGCTGGTGGCGCAGCTGGAATCGCTGCGCGACTTCCGCACCGACGCCGTGCCGCCGATCAGCTACGGGCCCGACCGGCGCGTGGGCGCGCTCGGCGGCCATCTCGTCTCGCCCGAGGCCGGCGGCCTCGGCTTCCGCACGGTGAACCCTTGGCTGGCGCTGGACTGAATCGCCTGCGCAGCGTGGCGCTGGCCGCCGCCCTGCTGTGCGGCGCGGCGGCGCAGGCACAGCTGCACGCGGCCGGCGTGGCCGCGCGCGTGAACGGCACGGCGATCAGCGCCGAGCGGCTGGAGCGCGGCTTCGAGGAGTACCTGCGCGAGCGCCAGCTCAACATCGGCGCGATGCGCAGCCCGCAGCGCGTGAAGGCGCTCAAGCGCGAGGCGCTGGACCTGCTGATCGACCAGGAGCTGCTGTGGCAGGAGGCGCAGCGGCGCTCGCTGCTGGCCACCCCGGCCGAGGTGGACGAGGCGGCGGCGGCGCTGCGGCGCGGCTTCAGTTCGCCCGCGGCCTTCGAGGCGCGGCTGCGCGCCGAGGGCTACGACGAGGCCTCCTACCGCACGCACCTGCGGCGCCTGCTGTCGGCGCGCCGCGTGCTGGAGCAGGCGACCGCCGGCGTGACGGTGGACGACGCCGCCATCCGCGACTTCTACCGCGAGCACGCGGCCGAGTTCGACCAGCCCGAGCTGCGCCGCGTGCGCCACCTCGTGCTGCCGCTGGCCGCGGGCGCGGACAAGGCCGCGCAGCGCACGCGCATCGATGCGCTGCGCGAGCGGCTGCGCGCCGGCGCCGACTTCGCGGCGCTGGCCCGCGAGCATTCCTCGGCAGCGTCGGCGGCGCGGGGCGGCGACATCGGCTTCGTGCAGCGCGAGGAGCTGGTGGCGCCGCTGTCGCAGGCCGTCTTCGCGCTGCGCGAGGGCGAGGTGTCGCCGGTGATCGAGCTGCCCGACGGCCTGCACCTGGTCAGGCTGGAGGAGGTGGTGGCGGCGCGCCGCGTCGGCGAGACCGAGGCGAAGGAGCGCATCCGCGCCCACCTGCTCGCGCAGCGCGGGGCGCAGGCGCGCGAGGCGGTGCTGCAGCGCCTGCGCGCCGACGCGCGCATCGAGGTGCTGGCGCCGCTGCCGCCGGTGACGGACGCGCCGGAGGAGTCGTTCTCGCCGGCGAAACGGGCGCGCAGCGCCGGCGCGCCGCGCTGAAACGACAGGGCCCCGCCGCGGCGGGGCCCTGTCGACCCAAGACGCCGGAGGCCCGGCTCAGAGGCCGTTCATGCACATCTGCGCGCTGTAGGCGGCGGCGACGATGGCGTCGGCGGCGGCGCTGCCGAGCTTCGGCTTGGCGGCACCGGCCAGCGCGATCGCCTGGTCGGAGATCTCCTCCAGCTTGGCGTTGGCGTCGGCCCACTTGCGCACGCCGGCCTTGCTGGCGGCGCTGCTCAGCTTGCCGAGCATGGACGTGCGGTCACGCGCGTTGAGGAAGTCGCCGGCCAGGATCGCGGACTCCACGCCGTCGAGCGCGATGCCCACGGTGCCCACGCCGCTGTAGCAGCTGGTCGTCAGCGTGGCGCCGTAGCTGCCCGCCTGCGCGGACAGGGGCGCGAAGCCCAGCGTGGCCGCCGTCATGATCGCGGCCAGCGCCGCCTTCTTCACACGAGTCTCCATCGAACAGTCCCTCCAGAGGGTGCCGGCTGCGTTCTCGTGCCGGCGGTGGTTGAGTGATCCGGTCACGCCGCATACTGCCTGCGGTGTGTGGAGTGAATGTGCGCCATGCACATAAGACCTGTCCACCACGCAATCCCGGGGAGGGCGCGGTTTTCGTGATTTCCTGCCTGTGGTGAATTGCCGCACCCGGCCGCGGGGTGGTAACAGGGTGTAGACGTCAGCGCGCCGCTGGGTTAGCGGGCTTCCAGCCCTGCGGCAGGGCCGGGGGCGGCGGCTCTTCGTGCACGAACACCCAGTCGGCGTAGCGCGCCGCCCCGGCGAAGCCTTGCTCGCCGGCGCCGAAGCCCGCCTGCTTCATCGGAGTGGCCTCCGACAGGCTGTGCACGCCCTTGATGCCGCCGTCGGCGGCGTGCACCAGGCCCCACTCCGCGCGGCCCGTCACCGGGTCCACCGGGATGCGCCGCAGGTGGCGGCGCACGCCGGGAAGGCGCGGGTCGCGCAGCAGGTCGTCGAGCGACTGCGGGTATTGGCGCCGCCCGCCCACCGGCAGCGTGCGGTACATGGCGATCGCCTGGCGCAGCGAATGGCCGGCGGCGAGCAGCTCGCGCTCGCGCTCGCGCCGCTCGGCGGTCTGCCACAGGCGGCCGGCGGCGAGCGCGCCGATGGAGGTGATGGCCACCAGCGCCAGCACGGCGAAGTAGGTGAAGCCGCGTTCGCGCGCGCGCATCACCAGCTCGCGTAGGCGCTGCCGTCGCGCGCCGTGCCGGGCGCACCGCTGGCCACGTCGTAGACCGCGCCGAGCGCGCTGTCGGCCGGCGGCACGACGACCCAGCTGTCCGCGCTCTCGGTGATGGGGTCGACCGGCACGCGGCGCAGGTAGCGGCGCGTCGCCAGTTCCTCCAGCGAGGCCGGGTAGCGGCCGGTGTCGGCGAAATGCTTGTCGATCGCGTCGCGCATCACCGCCAGGTCCTGGCGCAGGGCCGCCTCGCGCGCGAGGTCGACGCTGCGGAAGTAGCGCGGCGCGGCCAGCGACAGCAGCAGGCCGATCACCGCCATCACGACGAGCAGCTCGATCAGCGTGAAGCCGCCGCGGCGCATGCGCATGGTGCCGCTCACCACTCGCGGTAGGGCCGGCCGTTGAGGCCCTGGCCGGGCGCGAGCGAGTACACGTCGTACACGTCGCGGCCCTCGCTCGGCGCGTCGTGCGGGCTGTCGTAGCTGCGCAGGCCCCAGGTCTGCTCGGCGCTCAGCGAGGCGTCGCGCGCGAAGGGGTCGCGCGGCAGTCGGCGCAGGAAGTGCAGGCGCCGGCGCTGCTCGCTGCGCGCGTCGTCCACGCCCTCCACCAGCACGCGCAGCGAGGGCGGGTAGCCGGAGGCGTCGGCCGCGCGCTCGATGCGGCCCTCGTCGCTGGCGCGCTTGTAGGCGTCGAGCGCCTCGCGGATCTCGCGCAGCGCGGCGCGCAGCTCCTGCTCCTGCGTGCGGCGCACCGCCAGCTCGGCCACCGGCAGCGCCATGGTGGCCAGCAGCGAGACGATCGCCACCGTCACCAGCAGCTCGATGAGCGTGAAGCCGCGCGCGCGCCTCATCGCGCCACCGCGAGCAGGTGCGGCTCGGACGGCTGCGTGCCGAGCATGCGGTTGCCCGGCCCGACCGGCGACACCGCCACCGCCTGCACCTGGGTGGGCGCCCGCGCGTCGAGCACGCGGAAGGTCAGCGCCATCAGGTCGCCCTCGCCGCTGGCGCCGCCGCCGATGCGCGCGAAGCGCGCGGTGAGCGTGCCGGTGGCCGTGTCGACACGGTGGTTCACCGCGGTGGCGGCGCCGCCGCGCTTCATGAAGCCGCCCTCGGCGAAGCGCACGAACTCGAGCGCGGCCGGGTCGTAGCTGACCTGCACCGAGGCGCCGGCCAGCGGCTGGCCGGTGCGCGCGTTCAGCACCAGCGTGATCTCCTCGCCCACCTTGCCCTGCGCCGGGCCGGACCAGGACAGCGCCACGCCCTCGGGCGTGGCCGCGGCGGCCGGCGCCCTGGCCTCGGGGGCCGGCGCCGACGGCAGCAGCGCGGCCGCGGCGGGGGCGGCGGGCGCGGCCGCGGCGCCCGCGCCGCCGGGCAGGGTGCGCGCGAACAGCGGCGCGTTGCGCAGCGCGCCCTCGGTGCCCGACCAGAACTCGGTCAGGCGCGCCTCCACCTGCCGCACGTTGCGCACCAGGCGCGGGGTGATGGCCAGCACGATCTCGGTCTTCTGGCGGTCGGTCTGGTGGCTGCCGAACAGGTGGCTGAGCACGGGCAGTTCGCCCAGCCCCGGCACCTTGTTGGCGGCACGGCGCTCGTCGTCGCGGATCAGGCCCATCAGCACCTGCGTCTCGCCGTCGCGCAGGCGCAGCGTGGTGGCGGCGTTGCGCGTGCCGACGCGGTAGGCCACGCTGCCGTTGCTGGTGGTGGTCTTCTCGCCCAGCGTGCTGACCTCCAGCGCGACCTTGATGTCCACGTCGTCGTCGAGGTGCACGGCGGGCTCGACGTCGAGCTTGAGGCCGACGTCGAGGTAGGTGATGGTCTCGGCGCTCAGCACGTTGCCGGTGGTCACCGTGGTCTGGCCGGAGATCACGGGCACGCGGTCACCGATCTGGATGCGCGCCTTCTCTCGGTTCTTCACGCGGATGCGCGGGCTCGCGAGGATGTTGCTGTCGCCGTCGGTGGCCTTGGCGTTGAGCGTCGCGGTCGGGCTGGTCACCGCGATGCGGCGCGAGTTCACGCCGCGCAGGTCGTCGAGCACGAAGGGCGCGCCGGTGCGGTCGACGACGCCGAAGCCGAACTGGTCGGTCCACTTCACGCCGAGCTCCGACAGGCGCGAGTGCGTCACCTCCAGCACCTCGACCTCCAGCACCACCTCGGGCTCGGCGAGGTCGTGCGCGGCAATCAGCTTCTCGGCCAGGCGGATCGCGTCGGGCGTGTCGCGCATCACCAGCAGGTTGAGCTTCTCGTCGATGAGCACGTCCTTGGTCTTGAGCATGGTCTTGACCAGGTTCAGCGTCTGCTTGGCGTCGGCGTTCTCGAGGTAGAAGTTGCGGATCACCAGCTCCTGGTACTCGCGCAGCTTCTGCGAGGTGGACGGGTACACCAGGATGGTGTTCTCGGCGACCACCTTCTTCTCGAGCTGGTTGGTCATCAGCAGCAGGTCGATGGCGTCCTCCACCGACACCTGGTTGGCGTAGATGGTGGTCTTGGCGTCGCTCTTGACGTCCTTGTCGAACACGAAGTTGATGCCGGTGGAGCGCGACAGCGCGCTGATCGCGCTGCGCAGGCTGGCGTCGCGGAACTCCAGCGTGACCGGCTTGTGCTGGCGCGCCTTGAGCGCCGGGCCGACGAGCGTCTCGCGCTGGCGCTGCTCCTCCAGCTGGCGCAGCAGCGCGCGCGCCTCGCGCTGCGACGGGTTCTCGCGCAGCACCGCCCGCGCGAGCGCCTGCGCGCCGTCGCGGTCGCCGCCGTCCAGCAGCTTGCGCGCTTGCGCGGCGAGCTCGAGGTGGCGGCGCTGCGCCGCCACCGCCTCCAGGCCGGCACGCACGCGCGGATGGTCGGCCTGCACCGCGCGCGCGCGCTCGAACAGCGCCTGCGCCGCGTCGAGCTGCCCGGAGCCCAGCGCCGACTGGCCGGAGGCGACCAGCCGCCCCACCGCCTGCTCCTGGCGGTTCAGCCACTCCGCGCGCAGCGCGGCGTCGCGCGGGTGCTCGCGCACCGCCTCGGCCATCGCGGCCAGGCCCTCCTCGTAGCGGCCCTGGTCGAGCAGCGCGACGGCCTCCTGGCGGCGCGTGTTCGAGGCGCAGGCGGCGAGCAGGGCGACGGCAAGCGCGAGCAGCCAGGGCCGGGCGGAGAACGGACATCGCATCGGGCTACTCCCGGATCCTCAGCGTCTGCCGCTGGTCCAGCGGCAGGTAATGGAACTCGAGCTCCGCGCCGCGCAGGCCGTCGAAGCGGTAGTCGCTGCCGATCGTGGCGCCGGCCTTGAGCGTCAGCACCTGCGCGCCGTGCTCGAGGTAGTACACCGGCTCCTGCCCGTCCTCGGCGAGCGTGCCGACGTAGACGAAGGGCAGCGGCGGCGCCACCGGGGCGGGCGGCGCGGCGGGCGGCGGCGCCACGGGGGCGGGCGGCGGCGGGGCCGGCGGCTGCCAGCTGCGCCCCGCGAACAGGTCGGTGTCGGGCGGGGACACCGGCGCGTCGTCGGCGGCGGCGCGGCGCAGCCGCTCCAGCGCCAGACGCGGCACGCCGGCCGCGGGTTCGCGCGCGCCCTCGCGCGCCTCGCCGCCCTGGGGCGCCAGGCGCGGCGCGGGCGCGGCGGAAGGCGTGGCGGGGGCGGGGTCAACCTCGCCGATCAGCACGCCGGCGGCCGCCGCCAGCAGCACGCCGCCGGCGGCCACCCAGTGGCTGCGCAGCGGACCGCTCATGCGCCCGCCTCCGGCAGGTAGATGGTCAGCCGCACCTGCGCGTCGACCTCGGTGTCCTCGATGCGATGGCGCTCGAACGAGACCTGCTCCAGCGCGGCGTTGGGCAGCGCGCGCAGCGTGGCCGAGACGAACTGGCGCACGCCGGGGTAGGGGCCGCGCACCGGCAGCAGCACCTGGTAGCGGCGCAGCCGCGCGTCGCCGTCGCGCAGCAGCCGGTACTCGCCCTGGCGCAGCACGATGCCGGTGGAGCGCGCGACCACGTGCAGGCGCGCCAGCTGGTCGGGCAGGCTGCCGGCATCGACGTGGCGGTAGAAGGCCTGCAGCTCGCGGGCCGCGTCGGCCGCCGGGTCCTGCGGCGCGCGGGCTGCGGCGCGCCGCTCGGCCTCGGCGGCGACGGCCTCCGCGCGGCGCTCCAGCCCCGGCAGCACGAGGGCGTGCAGGAAGGCCGCGAGCGCGAGCAGCAGCAGTGCGAGCGCGGCGAGCGCCTTCGGCGCGTGCTGCGCGGCGATCCAGGCGAGGCGGGCCCTCACGGCGCGGCCCTCCAGCGCGCGGCCACCGTGAACTGCAGCGGCCGGCGCGGGTCGTCCTGGCGCATCTCGTGCCGCACCAGGTGCACGTCGGTCAGCAGGCCGGGTTCGCCCAGCCGCGCCACGTAGGTGAGCACGGCCACGTAGTCGAGCGCCTCGCCGGTGATGGACAGCTCGCGCTTGGTGAC
>Ga0209172_10007785_pt1 | contig 10834 bp, 8 predicted proteins | sample LarsenN4metaG_FD_184113 | JGI IMG/M metagenome (GOLD analysis project Ga0209172, IMG submission 184113) | Hot spring sediment bacterial and archeal communities from British Columbia, Canada, to study Microbial Dark Matter (Phase II) - Larsen... ... | reverse complement strand
CTCGTCCCGATGGATCGCCACCGGGAGTGGTACCGGTACCACCATCTGTTCCGCGACGCCCTCCTCGCGGAGCTCGAAGGACGGGAGCCGGGTCGAGCGCCGGAGCTCCGCCGCCGCGCTGCCGCATGGCACGAGGCGCGGGGACAGCTCGAGGTCGCGGTCGAGTACCTCCTCGCGGCCGGAGACGCGGACGGAGCGGCCGCGCTCGCCACGACCCTCGCCGTCGAGATGTACCGAGCCGGCCGGCTCGCGACCCTCCAGCGATGGATCGAACGGTTCGATGCGGTCGGGGCCGTCGAGCGCCACGCTCCGCTCACGATCAGCGTCGCGTTCGTCTGCGCGCTGACCGGTGACGTGGCCGCCGCCGCGCGGTGGACCGACATCGCGGAGCGCTCGACCTATGCCGGACCCATGCCGGACGGGAGCCCGTCGTTCACCACGTGGCTCGCCAGCCTGCGGGCCCTGCGGTGCGCACACGGCGTCGCGCAGATGCGTGCCGATGCCGAGCTCGCCCTCAGCGAGCTCCCGCGGTCCAGCGTCTGGTACCCGGCGACCGATCTCGTCCTCGGGATCGCCAAGCTCCTCGGCGGGGAACCCGAGGCGGAGCTCCACCTCGCCGAGGTCGCCGAGACCGCCGAAGCCGCGGGTGCTCACCCGGCCGCGGCGTACGCCCTGGCCGAGGTCGCCGCGGCGGCCTGCGCGCGTGGCGACTGGACGGCGGCCGACGCGGCCATCGAGCGGGCACGCCGGCTGATCGACCCTGAGCTGCCGGACCGCTACGTCTCGACCGCGCTGGTCTGTGCCGTCGGGGCGCGGCTGGCCCTCCACCGCGGCGATCGAGAGCAGGCGCACGACGACATGATCCGGGCCCAGCGCCTCCGACCGCTGCTCACGCACGTGCTCCCGTGGGCGGCCGTCCGGACCCGGCTCGAGCTCATCCGGGCCCTGCTCGCGATGGCCGACCCGGTCGGCGCGCGCACGCTCCTGCGGGAGATCGACGACATCCGGGGGCATCGCCCCGACCTCGGCACGCTCGGCGATCAGGTCGAGGAGATCCGGCAGCAGGTGAGCGGCATGCCGCCGGGCAGCGTCGGGGTATCGGCGCTCACCGCTGCCGAGCTCCGACTGCTCCCGTACCTGCACACGCACCTGACGTTCCGTGAGATCGCCGCACGTCTCTTCGTCTCGCCGAACACCATCAAGACGCAGGCCATCTCGCTGTACCGCAAGCTCGGCGTCTCGTCGCGAGGCGAGGCCATGGCGCGCGCGGAAGAGCTCGGCCTGCTCGGTGGCTGACCCGCGAGGCGCTCACGGGAGACGCACGTCGCGCGCCCCGAGCCAGCCGGCGAGCTCGGTGATCGCGCGGACGACGCCGGAGCGTGCCGACGTGGGCGCGTCCGGCTCCAGATGGACGGCGTTCACCCGGAGCACGCCGGTGCTCCGGTCGAACCGCGGATCGACGCGCGCGACCAGCCGGTCGCCGTCGAGGACCGGCATCACGAAGTACCCGTGCGCGCGCCGGGCCGGCGGCACGTACATCTCGAGCCGGAAGCGGAAGCCGAACAGCTCCTCGGTCCGGCGTCGGTCGTGCACCAGCAGGTCGAACGGCGACAGCAGCACCGTTCGGCGGCGGAACGGACGATCGAGTGCCTGCGCGTGCGCGAGCCACTCACCGCGCAGCCCTTCGACCCGGCACGGCACGGCGACGCCGTCGCGGATCAGGTCGCTCAGGGCCCGATCCCGGTCCGGCGCATGCACGCCCTCGAGCGTCCTCCCCAGCGCGCCGGGCCTCGCGATGCCGAGCGCGCGCAGCTGGGTCTCGAGCAGACGACGCGCCTCCTCACGTGGCCGCAGCCTCGGCTCGTTCATCGGCAGCCTGCGCTCGGCCAGGTCCCAGACACGCTCCTGCCCGTTCCGCCCGACGATCATCACCACGCCCTTGGCCCACAGGATCTCCAGCATCACCGACGTATTCCGGTCTGCGTCGTTCCACCCACCGGTGCGCCAGCCGACCGCCGACCGGTCCTCGAGGTCGCGGGTCCGCAGCGGCCCTTCTCGCCGGAGCCGCCCGAGCACGTACCGGCGGAAGGCCGCGTTCTCGGCCAGGTAGCGTCTGACGACCACGTGACGAGCGGCCCCGGTGCTCGGGTACCGGCGCATCGCCTCCCGGTGCACGGGCAGGTCGCTCACCGGCAGGATGAACGCGCGGTACTCGAACAGCGAGCGCTCCTCCCACAGCAGCCGCTCGAGCTCCAGCGGCCGGTACCGCTGCCCGAGCCGGCTCCACAGGACCAGGTGCTCGGTCCGCTCGACCGCCCGCGTCGGGTCCATCTGGACCGCGCCGAGCCAGCGCACGGTCTCCAGGATCGAGGTCGGGCGCGGCGCGGACAGCAGCTGTCCGACGACCGCCAGCCGACGGGCGCGGCGGGCGTCCAGGACGAGCGGCACCCGGCTCAGGCGTCCTCCGCCTCGAGCATCGCCCGCGCCTCCTCGATCTGGGCACGCTGCTCCTCGTCGACCTCCGGATAGGCGAGTCCGAGACGGTCCATCGTGTCGACGAGGATCGCCGCGACGGCGAGCCGCGTGAACCACTTGCGGTCCGCGGGCACGACGTACCAGGGCGCCCACGGCGTGCTGGTGCGCGAGAGGACGTCCTCGTAGGCGCGTTGGTAGGCGTCCCAGCGCTGGCGCTCCTGGACGTCGCTCACCGAGAGCTTCCAGTTCTTGACCGGACGCTCGATCCGGGACAGGAACCGCTCCTTCTGCTCCTGCCTCGAGACGTGGAGGAACAGCTTCACGACCACGATCCCGTTGTCGACCAGGTACCGCTCGAAGTCGTTGATCTCGCGGAACCGGCGCCTCCAGATGCCCTTGCGCTTGGCGCTGTCCGGGAGTCGCTGCTTGTCCAGGAACTCCGGATGCACCCGGACGATCAGCACCTCTTCGTAGTGGGATCGGTTCCAGATCCCGATCCGTCCGCGCTCCGGGAGCGCCTTGAAGTTGCGCCACAGGTAGTCGTGGTCGAGCTCCTCCTCCGACGGGGCCTTGAAGCTGAAGACCTGCGTGCCCTGCGGGTTGAGGCCGCTCATCACGTGCTTGATGACCCCGTCCTTGCCGGCGGCGTCCATCGCCTGCAGCACGACCAGGAGCGCGTACGTGTTCTGCGCGTAGAGCATGTCCTGGTCGGCAGCGAGCCGACGGATCCCTTCCTGGAGGAGCGCCGCGGCATCGGCCTTGGAGGCGATGTCCGCCTTGTAGCGGGGATCGAAGTCCCTGCGCAGGTCGACCTTCGAGCCCGGCTCGACCCGCAGCGGCTGGACGAACGCGCCGAGGTCCACCCCGCTACCCCCGCGTGATGGTGGAAGCGAGCTCCTCGAAGTTGTCGACGTAGCGCGTGGCGTCCTCGTCGCTGTGGGCGACCGAGATCGTCCAGCTCTCCCACTTGGCCCACGGGGACTTGAAGACGCCGCGGTTCAGCTGCCACAGCCACGCCAGGTACGAGAGCCGTTCATCGATGTCGACGGCGTCGCGGAACTCGCGCACGGGTTCGGCCTTCCAGTTCACACCGCCCTTGGCTCCGAGCGTGGTGATCCTGGCCGGGAGCCGGTAGCGGTCGATCGCCGCCTGGACGCCGGTCCGGATGATGTCGTGCAGCTGGTCGAAGCGCGCGTACGCGTCCTTGGTCAGCACCTCGGTGAGGGCGGCGCGCGAGGCCGCCATCGTGAGCGGGTTGCCGTTGAACGTCCCGACCTGCTCGACCTTGCCGCGGACGACCAGGCCCATGATCTCCTCCACGCCGCCGATCGCCCCGCACGGGAGGCCGCCACCGATCGCCTTGGCGAAGCAGGCGAGGTCCGGCGTCACGCCGAAGGCCTGGATCGCGCCACCCCAGGCGACCGTCGCGCCCGTCTTGACCTCGTCGAAGGCGAAGTAGGCGCCGTTCGCGTGACAGATGTCCTTGATCGCCTGCAGGTAGCCCGGCTCCGGCAGGGTGACGCCGAGGTTGGTCATGCACGGCTCGATGATCATGCCCGCGATCTGGTCGGGGAACTCCGCGAAGACGCGCTCCACGGCTCCTGCGTCGTTGTAGGGCACGATCCTGGTGAGCTCGACGTAGGACTGGGGGAGTCCCGGGGTCTGGGCCACGGAGTTCGGGCGCTCGTGCGGCCCCCAGGCGTCCCGTCCCGGGTAGACGGACACCATCAGCGCGTCGTGGTGCCCGTGGTAGATCCCCTCGCACTTCAGGAGCATGTCCCGACCGGTCGCCGCGCGCATCAGACGCGACGCGTCGAGCGTCGCCTCGGTGCCGGAGTTGCCGAACCGCCAGTACGGGAGGCCGGTCCGCTCGGCGAGGTTGTCCGCGACCGCGAGCGCGTCCTCGGTCGGCTGGGCGAAGTGCGTGCCGAGCTCGACCCGCCGCTTCACGGCCTCCACGATCTTCGGGTGCGCGTGTCCCACGACCATCACGCCGTAGCCGTTGTGGTAGTCGACGAACGCGTTGCCGTCGATGTCCCAGACCGTCGAGCCCTTTCCGTGGCTCACGTAGATCGGGTGGGGCGGCGCGGTCTGCCACGACGAGGAGACCCCTCCGGGGAGCCGGTGGCTCGCCTCCCGCTGGTAGGAGATCGAGCGTGGCTGCTTGTCGGCGAGGGCCTGCTCTTCCCGCCGGATGAGCTCGTCGACGAGCTCGAAGTCGATCTGGACGGTCTCGGTCGCACTCATCACGGGCTCCTCGTGTCTCGACCTCGGTCGGGAGCGTACCCCGACCCGTGGGAGCCGTGCGCGGCGCGGGCGAGGTCGACGGCTGGCTCAGCCGGTGACGTCGGCCGCGAACGCCTCGAACGCCTCCACGGCCCGCCCCAGGTCCTCCTCGGTGTGCATCACCGAGAACGTCCAGGGGTCGCCGGCCGGCTGGAAGACCCCGCCGTTCAGCTGGTACAGCCACGCCAGGTGCGCGAGCTCGGCGTCGACCTGCACGTGGTCCCGGAAGTCGCGTACGGGTTCCTCACGGAAGTGGACGGAGCCCCGGCACCCGATCGACGCGACCCTCGCGGGGAGCCCGAACCGGTCGATCACGTCCTGGATCCCACCGACCACGACCGGCTCCAGCGCGCTCAGCCTGGCGTACGCGTCTGCCGTCAGGACCTCGCCGAGGACCGCGCGGGCGGCCGCCATCGTCAGCGGGTTGCCGTTGAAGGTCCCCTCCTGCTCCATCGTCCCGTCCACCAGGACCCGCATCGCGTCCTCGGTCCCCCCGACGGCACCGATCGGCAGCCCCCCGCCGATCGCCTTCGCGAGCGCCACGAGGTCCGGCGTGACGCCCGACCACTCGGTCGCCCCCCCGGGGGCGATCGTCGCGCCGGTCTTGACCTCGTCGAACGTGAGCAGGGCGCCGTGCCGGTGGAGCAGGTCACGGAGTCCGCTCAGGTAACCGTCCTCGGGCAGGATCACGCCGCAGTTCATCAGGATCGGCTCGAGGATCATGCCGGCCACGCGGTCAGCCTCGTCGGCCAGCACCCGCTCGACGGCCGTGAGGTCGTTGAACGGGACGATCCGCAGCGCCTGGCCGAAGATCTCGGGCACGCCCGCCGTGTTGTGCACGGCGAGTGGGCGCTCCCGGCTCCCGGCCGTCTCGACGTCGACCCAGTAGGAGAACGCGAGCCCGTCCGAGCTGCCGTGGTACGAGCCCTCGACCTTGATGACGAGGTCCCGACCGGTCGCCGCGCGCATCACACGGCACGCGTCCATGGTCGCCTCCGACCCGGAGTTCTTGAAGCGCCACAGCGGGAGTCCGAACCGCTCGGTCAGGAGCTCGGCCACGGCGACCGTGTCCTCGACCGGCATCGCGAAGTGGGTCCCGAGGGCCACGCGCTCGCGCACCGCCTCGACGACCTTCGGGTTGGCGTGGCCGCACACCATGACCCCGTACCCGCAGTGCAGGTCGACGTACCGGTTCCCATCGAGGTCCCAGAGGTGGGATCCCTCACCCCGTGCGCCGTAGATCGTGTACGGGTCGAGCGCGTGCCACGCGCACGAGACGCCGCCCGCCAGGGACCGGCTCGCGGTCTTCGCGTAGTCGATCGAGCGCGGGATCCGCTCCGCCAGCCGCTCGACCTGCCGTTCGGTGAGCTCGGCAACCCTCGGGCGATCGATCTCCGCCACCGCGACCTCCTTCCCTCGCGGGGACGATACGCCACGCGGGGCGGGGGGGCGATGCCGCGCGGGTCAGACCCGCGCGTGGGCGACGAGATCGTCGAGGATCTCGCCCAGGCTGTCGGCGGCGAGCGAGAGGTGGCCATGCTCGGGTCGGAGCTCGGCCCTGGCCCCCGCGACGTGCTTCGCGAGCCAACGCCCGTGGGCGAAGGGCACCATCAGATCGTGCTGACCCTGCCAGATCGTCACGGGCACGCGGATCGACGAGAGATCGAAACCCCACGGCGAAACGAACGCCAGGTCGTCGTCGTACCAGCCCCAGGGGCCGTTCGCGAACGCGTCGTGGAACGAGCGCGCCAGGACCTCGCCGAGCTCCGTGGTCAACGATGCCTCGTCCACGTCCGAGATCACGGAGCGGAGCGCTCGAACCACCTCACCGGCGGAGATCGCGGACAGGGTCTCGACCTGCGGGCGCATCCAGCGCAGCAGCTCCTCGGGGTCGCGAGCGGCCGTCGGGTACTCGACCCGGTTGTCCTCGCCCATGCCTTCGGTCCAGTCCAGCTCCTCGGCCTCGTAGGGGGCCACGCCCGCGATGGTCGCCGCGCCGAGGACGCGCTCGGGCAGCAGGGCGGCGCACGCGAGGGCGTGCGGTCCACCGCCGGACCATCCAGCGGTCAGGAACCGCTCGGCGCCGAGGTGGTCGGCCAGGGCGGCGACGTCGCCGATGCAGTCGGCCACCCTTCGACCTTCGTGGCGCGTCGAGCCGCCGAACCCCGGCCTCGAGTACGTGACGAGGCGCAGGCCGCGCTCCGCGGTCTCGGCCACGAGCGCGGGGAACCGTAGGGCCGCGCCCGGGCTGCCGTGGTGGAACACGAACGGCGTCCCGTCCTCGGGCCCGGACACGAGCGCCTCCAGCGTGCGACCGTCGGCGAGCGGAATCCGGACGCGCTCCTGGGGTCCCACGCCGCGAGACTACCCGGTGATCGCGGACGCGAACTCGTCGAAGTTGTCGATGTACCGCTGGGCGTCATCCTCCGTGTGCCACACGGAGAGGGTCCAGGTCTCCTGCTTGGTCCAGGGCGACTTGAAGACGCCCCGGTTCTGCTGGAACAGCCACGCGAGGTAGGTGATCCGCTCGTCGACGCCGACGCTGTCCCGGTACTCCTTCACCTCGGTGGTCGAGTAGATGACCGAGCCCTTGGCGCCGACGCCGGTCACGTAGGCGCCCAGACGGTGACGCTCGATCGCGGCAGAGAGCCCCTCCTTGAGCTTCGCGTCGATCGCGTCGAACCCCGCGTACGCATCGGGCGTGAGCACGTCGAGCAGCGCCGCGCGGCTCGCCGCCATCGTGAGCGGGTTCCCGTTGAACGTGCCCGCGATGTCGTGCTCGCCCGCCAGGACGGGCCGGAACAGCTCCTCGGTCGCCCCGATCGCCCCGCACGGCGTCCCCCCACCGATCGCTTTGGCCAGGCACACGATGTCGGGCACCACGCCGAACACCTCGACGGCGCCACCGTACGCGATCGTGGCGCCCGTCTTGACCTCGTCGAACGCGAGGTAGGCGCCGAACTCGTGGCAGAGGTCCTTCAGCCCCTGCAGGTACCCGGGCTGCGGCATGATCACGCCGCAGTTCATCATCGCCGGCTCGACGATCATGCCCGCGACCTTGCCCTCGTTCTCCTCGAAGGCCCTGCGCGCCTCGGCCAGGTCGTTGAACGGCACGACGCGGACCAGGTCGGCGAACGCCTGGGGGATGCCGAGCGCCTGCGGCAGCGTCACGGGATGCTCTCGGGGCCCGATCTTCGCCGGATCGGGGACCACGCTGAACATCAGCGAGTCGTGGTGTCCGTGGTACGTGCCCTCGATCTTGATGAGGACGTCGCGGCCGGTACCCGCGCGCATCAGCCGCCCCGCCTCGAGCGTGGCCTCGGTCCCCGAGTTGCAGAACCGCCAGAGCGGGAGCCGGAACCGCTCGGCGAGGTTCTCGCCGATGACGTCCAGGTCCCTCGTCGGCTGCGCGAAGTGCGTGCCGCGCCGGGCCGCCCGCTCGATGGCCTCGGCGATCTTCGGGTGGGCGTGACCGACGACCATGGCGCCGTACCCCAAGTGGTAGTCGATGTACTCGTTCCCGTCGAGGTCCCAGATCCGGTTGCGCTCACCGTGGTCGATGTAGATCGCGTGTGGCGGCGAGTCCTGCCAGCTCGAGGCGACCCCGCCGGCGACGTGTCGCTCGGCCGTCGTGCGGTACTCGAGCGAGGCCCGGTGCTTGGGTTCGAGCTTCGCCTCCTCCTCCCGGATCAGGCGGTCGACCCTCTCGAGGTCGATCTCGACCGTCTCGCGTACGGCCATCTCCCCCACGCTCCTTCGCGCTCGGTTTGAACGACCGTTCAATGATGCCAGAGGGACATGGCACGGACAACGTCCTGAGCCTCATCGAGAGGGTCCACGAGAGAGCCACTGCTAGAATCGCGAGCGCACGTGGTGGCCGTAGCTCAAGTGGTCAGAGCGCCAGGTTGTGGTCCTGGAGGCTGGGGGTTCGAGTCCCCTCGGTCACCCCGAGACGAGGCCCGTCGCTTGCTACACTGCGGCGGGCCTCTAGCTCAATCTGGCAGAGCAACGGACTCTTAATCCGCAGGTTCGGGGTTCGAGTCCCCGGGGGCCCACCGATCCGCCGTTCGGACGCTCTCGGTGATGCCTGCCGCTCCACCGTCCCTTCGGTGGTTCAGGTCTCAGGCCAGGCCATGGCGCCGGGGAGCGGCCTGGGCGAACACGTCGAGCTCACGCGGTGGCGGTCTCGAGCACCGGGACGATGCGGTCGAGCGCCCACCGCAGCTCGTCCTTGGTGATGCAGAGCGGCGGGGCGAGGCGGATCGTCGTCTCGTGCGTGTCCTTGGCCAGGACGCCCTCGGCCATCAGGCGCTCGCACGCGGCACGGGCCGTGCCGGCCTCCGGCTTCAGGACGATGCCCACCCACAGGCCCTTGCCTCGCACGAGCTCCACCGTGGGGAGCGCGGCCTGGCGCAGCGTGCCGATCAGCCACTCCCCCAGCTCGGCCGATCTCCGCTGGTACTCGCCGGTCCGCAGGATCTCGACGACCTTGCGTCCGATCGCGCAGGCGAGCGGGTTCCCCCCGAAGGTGCTGCCGTGCTGGCCCGGCTCGAACAGGCCGAGGATCTCGTCGTCGGCCACGACGGCCGAGATCGGCAAGATCCCACCGCCGAGCGCCTTGCCCAGCACGTAGATGTCGGGCACGACGCCCTCGTGCTCGCACGCGAAGGTGGTCCCCGTCCGCCCGAGGCCAGACTGGATCTCGTCGGCGATCAGCAGGGCGCCGTTGGCCGTGCAGAGCTCGCGCGCGCGTCGCAGGTAGCCCTCGGGCGGGACGATCACGCCCGCCTCGCCCTGGATCGGCTCGACCATGAACGCGACGACCTCGTCGTCGAACGCCGCCTCGAGCGCCTCGGCGTCCCCGTACGGCACGGTCACGAACCCGGGGGTGAACGGGCCGAAGTCGGCTTTGGAGGCGGGGTCGTCGCTGAAGCTGATGATCGTCGTGGTCCGCCCGTGGAAGTTGCCGCTCGCCACCAGGATCTTCGCGCGACCGTCGAGCACGCCCTTCACCTTGTAGCCCCACTTGCGGGCGCTCTTGATCGCGGTCTCGACGGCCTCGGCGCCGGTGTTCATCGGCAGGGCCTTGTCCTTGCCGCAGAGCTCGGTGAGGTCGCGAAGGAACGGCCCCATCTGGTCGTTGTGGAAGGCGCGGCTGGTGAGGGTGAGCCGCTCGAGCTGGTCCTTGGCGGCCTTGACCAGGTCGGGGTGCTGGTGGCCGAAGTTGAGCGCGGAGTAGGCCGCCAGCATGTCGAGGTAGCGGTTGCCCTCGACGTCCGTGACCCACACGCCCTCGGCGCTCGAGATGACGACCGGGAGGGGGTGGTAGTTGTGGGCGCTCACGCGATCGACGAGGTCGAGGTGCTCCTGGCTGGTGACGGGGTCCGTGCTCATCCGCGCGCTCCTTCGGGACTCTCGCCCGAGTCTACCTGCGCCGCAGGCCCGGCCGAGCGCCGACGCCGGCGCACGGTGGTCCCCACGACGAGCGCCGCCGAGATCAGCACGAGGTTCTTCACGACGAACTCGCCCTCGACCGTGAGGAGCAGCGGGTTGCCGTCCTGGAACGTGACCTCGGGCAGCACGAGGAACGTGATGAAGGTCCCCACCATCTGCGCGACGAACAGGAGCAGGGTGAACCGCAGGGCTCGACCGAGCAGGAGCAGAAGGCCGACGACCATCTCGAACACACCCAGCGCGGGCACGAACCGGTCCGGGTCCACCCAGTACACGGTGCTGCCCACCAGGTCGGAGACCGGCGACACGTCGAAGACCTTCAGCGCCCCGAACCACACGAAGACGACGCCGAGCGAGATGCGCAGCATCGGCACGGCGACCCGACGCAACCGGGGGATCACCATGGCGTCCACCCGGTCGATCGCGGACCACACGCCTGGCGCCGGTCCGGTCCTGCCCATCGTGGATCTGTCGGTCTGCGCCATCGCACACCTCCGGTATCGTTCGAGGCCCCTCATCCACGCTACCCGCGTTCGCGCGAAGGCAGGCGCTGCGGCCGACTACCGCGAGATGATCACCGGCGTCCCGAGCGGGACCCTGGTCAGGGTCTGCATCTCCG
>Ga0209172_10007784_pt1 | contig 10834 bp, 8 predicted proteins | sample LarsenN4metaG_FD_184113 | JGI IMG/M metagenome (GOLD analysis project Ga0209172, IMG submission 184113) | Hot spring sediment bacterial and archeal communities from British Columbia, Canada, to study Microbial Dark Matter (Phase II) - Larsen... ... | reverse complement strand
GCCGACGCTCTCTCCCTTCGGGTCGAAGATGGAGCGGGCGCTCGCGTTCATTTGGAGGATGCGACCGTCCGGGCTGATGAGGACGAGCCCGGCGTAGAGGCTTTCGATCGTGTGAAGGAGTTCCTCCTTCTCTTCCACGATCTCTTGGTACATTCGGAGGTTGGAGATGACCGCAGCGGCGCTCTTCGCCATTCTTTCGAGCAGGCGCACGTCCTCATCGGTGAACTGCTCGCCGTGCCGTTTGTTAAACGCGTGGAGTACGCCGATCGTCGTTCGATCAATGACACGGTTTTCGTCATCCCGCTTTTCGATTACCAGCGGGACGGTTACGCCGTTCGTCACACGAAGGATTGAGAACGGGTCTTCGGCAGCCTCTTCGTCCCTGACGGGGTCGGAGAAGATGACCGGTTTGCCCTCTCGGAACACCTTGCCCGAGACGCCGTGCGTTGCACGCAGTCGGAACATGCTGAGCAAATCTTCATCCACGCCGTAGGCGGGCGGGATGCCCATGAGTTCACCCGCCTCGCGGTCGAAGAACATCATCACAACCTTGTCCGCCTGGAGGATCATGGCGATCCGATGCACCAGTCGCCGGAGGGTGGTATCAAGTTCTGTGATAGGCGCGGCTTCAACGGCTGCGTCCGCCACGGGTCGGGCGGTCATGCGTTGAGATTTGAGGTCCTCGACCTCGCGCTCCCGTTCAGCGAGCGCCTGCTGGAGTTCAGCCAGCATCCGACGGAGTTCCTCAGGCGTTAGGTTGTCAAGACTCTCAAGCCCCATAGGTGTCTGCATGTCCTCGTGCTTTGACGGAAGAAACCCGCCAAGCGTTCGATTATACCGAGGGCGAGTGCCCTCAAACCGGCATCCTCGCCTGGTCGGCTGCGGCGATGGTCGGCTATACTGTGTTCGGTAACGCCAACATCATGAGTTCCCGTCTCGCAGAGATTCCGATTCTGCTGGTGGACAGCCCACTCTTACCCCACGAGTTGCTGCCACTTCGACTGAGCGAACCCGCCAGCATCGAGATGCTCGAGTATTGCCAGAGAAACGGCGTCCCGTTTGGCGTTTGTTTTTTGCGCGAGGGCGGCGACGACGAGCCGATACCGTATCTCATCGGCTGCACCGTGAGGATCGTGCAGCAATCTGCCGGTGACGACGGCGCGCTGAACGTCGTACTGGCTGGAGAGGATCGCTTCCGCATCCGAAGTCTGAACCGCACCGCCCGGAGATACTTGGTCGCACGCGTGGAGCCGCTTGTAGACGAGCCATGGGAGTACTGCCCGCAAACCGACTGGCTGCTTACGCAAGTACGCGATGCGTTTCGTATGTTTCTCGACATTCGATTCGGCTGCCCTGAACTTCGCATTGAAATCGCTTTCCCCGACGACCCATGCACGCTGTCGTTCGCTGTGGCGTCATACCTCACGTTGGATCCGATGCAGAAGCAGCGGATGCTGGAAAACACCAACATCGAGGAGCGGCTGACCGAGGTCCTACGGCTGATCGAAGCGGAGGCGCTCGCAAGTGTTCAAACAGCGCGGACTGCGGTAGAGGAGTTCGCCTCGCTCATCAGCCTGAACTGACCTCAGCCGCCGGGTCGAGACCTGCCTCAGCCATTTCGATCGCTCGCATCACGGCGCGCGCCTTGTTGTGACACTCTTCCCACTCTCTCTCAGGCACGCTGTCGAACACGATCCCCGCTCCCGCCTGCACGTGCGCTACGTCGTCCTTGAGGAACACCGTTCGGATCGCAATCGCCATGTCCATGTCGCCGTTGAAGCCGAAGTAGCCGACTGCGCCGGCGTAGCAGCCGCGCCTGGTCGGCTCCAACTCCTCGATGATCTCCATCGCTCGCACCTTCGGCGCACCCGAAACCGTGCCCGCGGGGAAACAAGCGCGAAGGACGTCGAACGCGTCCATCCCCTTTCGCGCAACTCCGGTTACATCGCTCACGATGTGCATCACGTGGCTGTAACGCTCGACGATCATAAAGTCGTTGACGCAAACGCTGCCCGGCTCGGCGATGCGCCCGACGTCGTTTCGCCCCAGGTCAACCAGCATGATGTGCTCCGCTCGCTCTTTCTCGTCGGCGAGCAACTCGTGCTCAAGCTGTTCATCCTCCTCTTCGGTTGCGCCCCGGGGTCGCGTGCCCGCGATTGGGCGAACGCGTACGCGGCGATCTTTCAGCGTCACCAGAATCTCGGGAGAGGCGCCAACCACATCGTACTCTCCGAAGCGCAGCAAGTACATGTACGGCGAGGGGTTAAGGCTTCGAAGTGCGCGATACAGCGTGAGCGGGTGCGCGTGAAACGGAGCGCTGAACCTCTGACTGATGACCATCTGCACGCCGTCGCCCGCCCGAATCAGCTCGATGGTCCTCCGCACCGCCTCCTCATAGGCGTCGCGGCTCATGTTCGAAGTAAAGCTCTGCGCTTCGCCGCGGTGCTGCGGTAGTGGAGGGAGAGGCGCACGCAATCGCTCGACGATGGAAGCAATCTCCTCCGCTGCGTGGTCGTAACTTCCGGGCTGGTCGTCTGCGTGGCTGATGACGAGTATCCGATTGCGAGCGTGGTCGAACGCGACGATCGTCTCGCAAAGGAGCATCGCCACGTCGTCACACTCGAGGTCGTCTACCGTCATGTTCGGCAAGCGCTCAAAAAAGCGAACGATGTCATACGACAGCATCCCCACCGCGCCGCCCGTGAACGGCGGGAGCCCCTCGACGCGCGCGTAGCCTCTGTCCTGGACAAGCGGGCGGAGCACGTCGAGCGGTGTCTGGTCGTCGGCGATGGCGATCGCATCGCCGTCCAGAAGCCCGGTGCGCCCTCGGGTTCGCAGGAAGCGAGCGCGCCGGCCGGACTCGCCCGGCTGAGGGTCGCTCGGCACGCCGATGAAGCTCCACCTCGCCAGCGACTCGCCACCGGTAACCGACTCAAGTAGAAAACTGCGCGCCCGATCGTGGGCGAGTTTCCAGTAGGCGCTGGTAGGCGTCTCGAGGTCGGCGAGCAGTTCTGCGTAGACGGGTACCCGCTTCCCTCCGCGCGCCAGCCTCGCTACGTCATCCCGGTCTGGTCGGAGCATCAGGCGGAGTATAGTCGCCAGACGGTGATCATCCTCGGCTCTCGGCGAGAGACGACGTGCAGTGGCCGCAGCGCGTCGCATCCACAGGAATCTCCATCTTGCAGAAAGGGCACGTTTGAGTGGTCGGGGCGGGCGCGGGTGCCTCCCCGGCGCGAAGACGCTTCAGCCGGTTCATCGCTCGAACAACCAGGAACAGCACAAACGCTACGATGAGGAAACTGATGATCGCGTTGACGAACAGGCCGTAGTTCAGCGTGACCGCCCCGGCCTTGGCTGCTTCCTCGATGGTCAGATATGGGCCGAGGGCGCCTCCCTCGCGAAGCACGACGAACTGCTGCGAGAAGTCGACGCCGCCGGTAAGCAGGCCGATCAGCGGCGTTATCACGTCCTTCACCAGCGAGTTGACGATGGACGTGAACGCGGCACCGATGACGATGCCCACCGCCATGTCCACCATGTTCCCCTTCAAGGCGAACTCTTTGAACTCTTTCAGCATCCTTCACTCCTTTTCTGTTCGAATTGCGCGAGCGAGCGTGCATCAGCCTCGGCATCCCCATCTTATCACGACGGCGCAAGCGTCCTCGGCGCCCGGCGCGGCGTATTAGAACAGGCCGCTGATCCGCCCGCTTGCATCCACATCTATGCGCGCGGCTGCCGGCTCCGACCCCAACGCAGAACGGCAGGTTCTCAAGGTGGTGCCGCACCGCAGCCTGCTATTGGGCGTGATCGCAGGCTTCATTGAGCCACCCGTCCTTCGCTCCCTTCCGGCGTAGATCAGCTGCCCTTCAGGCGACCGAGCGGCTCGAGCTCTTCCCACTTCCTCGGCGACCTGCAGAATGGGCTTGGGCTTGGCCCTTTGGGCGATTTCAAGGTTGTTCATTGTTGCGAAAACTCGTGGAAAGCCGGGTGGTTCTGTGCAACGCAGCCGCCCTCCCGGCGATAGTATAATGCCAACCAGCGGACGAGGAGCGTTCCGACAACCATGCGAAGATTCTTCTACTGGCTCAAGGCTCTTTTCAATCGCATGATGAACCGGCTTGAAGACCCGGACGTCATGCTCGACCAGGCACGCCGAGACATGCAGGAGGCGCTACGGGACAACAAGGAGAAGGCCGTCCAGGCCATCACCCAGCGCAACAACCTCCAGGCGATGGTCAACGAGCACACCCAGCGGGTTACACAACTGGAGCAGCAGGCGGTCATGGCGCTGAAGCAGGGGAACCGCGACCTCGCCCGCCAGTTCCTGCGGGAGAAGGCAAACTACGCAGCCACGCTCGAGAGCCTGAAGACCTCTCTCATCCAGGCGAACGAGACGGTCGAGATGGTGAAACTCGCCATCCGCCGCCAAGAGGAGGAGACGCGGAAGAAAACCGCCGAGGCGCTCGCCATGAAGGCGCAGTACAAGCAGGCGCAGATTGAAACCTCCATCAACAAGGCGCTCGAGGGGTTCACCACCGAGGCTCAGTTCGGTACGTTTGAAGCCGCCGCCGAGCGAATCCGCGACGCGCGAAGCGAAGCCGCCGCCCGCCAAGAGATGATGCAAGCCAGCATCCAAGGCAAGATCATGCAGATGGAGGACCAGGCGGTTGACTATCAGGCGGAGGAGGAGTTGAAGCAACTCGAGGAGCGCCTGGGCCTCTCAACCTCGGGCGAAGCGCAGCCGCAGTCCGTCGAAGCGAGCGGCGACGTCGAGTCCGAACTCAGCGAATTGGAACAGCGGCTCAACCAGTCCGAGCGGCCGGAGGGATAGCCGCCTGATGGTCGCCCTCGCGGCGCTCGCGCTCGTAGGGCAAGGCCTTGCGGCAGACCTTCGCGCCACCCTCTCCGCGCCCGAGCTGAAGGGCGCGGTCGTCTCAGCCCACGCGATTGCGCTGGATGGCGAGGAGCTGTTCTCCTCTTCCCCGGATCGCCCCCTCGTTCCCGCCAGCACAATGAAACTGTTCACCGCCGTCTTCGCACTCGAAACCCTCGGCGCGCAGCACCGCCCGCGGACGACGGCATGGCGCCATCGCGGCACGGTCTACCTGCAGGGAGGCGGCGACCCGGGCCTGACAGTCGAAGAGCTCCTGTGGCTCGCGCAGGTGCTCGAGGTTCGACCCGAGGAGCGCGCCCTCTTCGACGACAGCCTGTTCGGCAAAGGGCGCATCGGGCCCGGCTGGGAGGCGGACGACCTGCACCGAGGGTACGCCACCCAGGTCTCTCCGCTCACGGTCAACGGCGGCAAGGCGACCCTGATGGCGACCGCAGGCAGAGCCTGGCTCGAGCCGAGAAACTTCGGCGTGCGGATCACAGGCACGATCGCTTCCGGTGCGGGAGAGGTGCGCTTCGCGCGAGACCAAGGCTCCTGGACGCTCCGCGTTTGGGGTCGTGCGCCGGAGGGCGAGGTGATTCGGGTGGGCACCATCAGCCTCCCCGACCCCAGCCTCTGCGCGGCGCGAGTGTTTCACAAGGGGGCGACGAGAGCAGGGGGGCTTGAACCGCCGCGCACCCTGGTACCAGCCGACTCGCCTGGAGTGCGTTATCCGATCGGCGCGGTAGGAGAGGAGTTGGTCTTCATCCAGCCGCGCACGGTGTCCGAGTTGCTTGTCAATGTGCTACAAGACAGCGACAACGCGTATGCCGAGACGCTGCTGCGCCTTGCCTCGCTTCAGCGGCGAGGAAGCGGCGAGTGGTCGGTGGCATCAAAGGCGATGGAGGAGTTCGCTCGAACCATCGGCATCCCCGCAGGCGCGCTGCGCGTGGCGGACGGCAGCGGCCTCTCCCGCCAGGGGCGCGTGACCGCGAAGGCGCTCACTACGCTGCTGCGGTTCGCCGCGACGCAGCCGTACTTCGACACGCTGCTCGAAGCGTTGGCGCGGCCGGGCGTGGGCACCCTCGAGAAGCGGCTGAACGGCGTTACCGTCTTCGCGAAGACCGGCTCGATGTCGGGCGTCTCGGCGCTTGCGGGTATCGTAAGAGCGGCAGACGGAAGAGAGGTCGCCTTTGCCGTCTTGATGAACGGTATGTCGTCAACCGCCGCCGCGCGGCGGGCGCAAGACGCCTTCGTTTCTCGTCTGTCGCTTGGAGAGAACGATGCTGCAAGAGGGAGAGCGGTTTCCGGACTTTGACCTACCCGACCAGAGCGGCGAGCGCGTGCGGCTCGACGACCTGCTCGGCTCACCGTTCGTCGTCTACTTCTATCCCAAGGACGACACGAGCGGCTGCACCGCCGAGGCTTGCGGCTTCCGCGACCGAATGCCCGACCTACCGATTCCGGTGCTCGGCGTCAGCCCGGACCCGGTAGAGAGCCACGTGCGTTTCGCGGCGAAGTACGGCTTGAACTTTCGCTTGCTCGCAGACACCGAGCGCTCCCTCATCGAGGCGTGTGGGCTTTGGGTCGAGAAGAGCATGTATGGGCGAAAGTACATGGGCGTTCATCGAAGCACGTTTCTGGTCGGCAAAGATGGCAAGGTTCTCAGAGCTTGGCACGATGTGAAGCCGGCAACTCATCCCGAAGAGGTCGTGGAGGCGGTTCGTGAGATTCTCAACTAAGGTCATTCGCGTCGGTCAAGACCCCCAGCCGCCACACTACGCGGTGATTCCGCCGCCCATGCAGTCGGCGACCTTCTACTGGCCGGACCCCGACAACCCGCCCGACTTCGACTACACCCGCGTGGGGAATCCCACTCGCCACACGCTCGAGCAGGTGTATGCGGCGATTGAGAACGCAAGGCACGGCCTTGCGCAAGCGACGGGCATGGCGGCGGTAACGACTGCCTGCTCGCTGCTTCGCCCGGGCGACCACCTGCTCGCGCCGAGCGACATTTACGGCGGGACGTACCGACTCTTCGAGTCGTTCTTGAAGCCGATGGGCATCGAGGTTACGTATGCCGACGCCACCGACCCCGACGCCCTCTCCGCCGCCTTGAAGAGCAACACGCGGATGGTCTGGTTGGAGACGCCGACGAACCCCACGCTCGAGATTGTTGACATCGAGCGATGCACCGCCGTTGCGAAGAGCGCAGGTGCGGTTTCCGTGATGGACAACACGTTTGCAACGCCCTACCTGCAGAACCCGCTCGACCTCGGCTGTGACATCGTGATGCACTCGACGACGAAGTACATCAACGGGCATAGCGACGTGGTTGGCGGAGCGCTGATGTGGAACGACGACGCCCTAACCGAGCCGCTGTCGCTGTACGCGAAGAGCGCGGGCAACACGCCAAGCCCTTTCGACTGCTGGCTGACGCTGCGAGGGCTGAAGACTCTGCCCGTGAGGATGGATCGTCATGTTCAGAACGCACAAGCGGTCGCGAACTTCCTCGCGTCGCATCCGAAGGTAGACCGCGTGTATTATCCGGGCCTGGCGTCGCATCGCGGGCATGAGCTCGCCAAGAGGCAGATGCGCGGATTCGGCGGCATGGTGTCGTTCACGGTTCGCGGCGACGCCGCCGCTGCGCTCGAGGTCGCATCTCGGCTTCAGGTCTTTCTTCTCGCGGAGTCGCTCGGCGGGGTTGAGTCGCTGGTTTGCTATCCACCGAAGATGTCGCACGCCGCGATGAGCGAACAGGAGCGCCTCTCCCGCGGCATTCCACCGAACCTGCTTCGGCTAAGCGTGGGGATCGAGGACGAAGAGGATCTGATTGAAGACCTGGAGCAGGCGCTTCGTTGAGGACCTCCAACCCGTCTGACCTGTCCGACAGGTCCGACAGGTCAGATACAATAGCACCGCATGCCCCTCGACCTCTCGCACCTCAACCCCGAGCAGCGTCGCGCTGTTGAGCACCCCGGAGGGCCGCTGCTCATCTTCGCCGGTGCCGGAACAGGCAAGACGCGAGTAATCACCTATCGCATAGCAAAGCTGCTCGAAGGCGGGGTCGCGCCGAACCGAGTGCTCGCCGTTACGTTCACCAACAAGGCAGCGAACGAGATGAAGGAGCGAATCGCCGCGCTCGTCGGTCCCGCCGCGCGCGCCTTGTGGATGGGCACGTTCCACAGCATCTGCGGTCGTATGCTCCGCCAACGCGGACATGCAATCGGCATTGACCCAAACTTCGTAGTTTACGACGACGGCGACCAGATCTCCCTAATCAAGCAACTTATGAAGGGAAAGAACCTCGATGGCGAGTCGCTCCAGCCGCGCGCCATCCTGTCGGCTATCAGCAGGGCGAAAGAGCAACTCCTTTCGCCTGAAGAGTTCGACGCGCACGCAGCGGGCTACCTTGAGGGCGTCGCCGCGATGCTCTATCCAGAATACAACCGCGCGCTACGGCGCAACAACGCGCTCGACTTCGACGACATGCTGCTGTTCGCTGTGCGCATGATGCAGGAACGAAGCGACGTTGCATCGCACTATCAAAGCGCGTTCGAGCATGTGCTCGTTGACGAATTCCAGGATGTGAATCTGGTGCAGTATCGCCTCGTGCAGTTGCTTTCTGCGCGACATCGAAACGTTACCGTGGTCGGCGACGACGACCAGAGCATCTACTCGTGGCGCGGCGCCGACGTGCGCCACATTCACCAGTTCGGCGTTGACTTCGAGGGCGCAGCCGTTGTGAAACTGGAGCGCAACTATCGCTCGACGCAAAACATCCTAACCGCTGCGAACGCGGTCATCGAGCAGAACTCCCGCAGAGCGAGCAAACGCCTGTTTACCGACGCCGGTCCCGGCGCGCCCGTTACCGTTACGGAAACGGGCACCGAAGAGGACGAAGCGATGTTGGTGGCAGACACAATCCTGAAGTGCGTACGGGAGAAGGGGCGCAGGTTCGGCGACTTCGCAGTCCTCTATCGCACGAACGCGCAAAGCCGTGCACTCGAGGAAGCATTCATGATGATGCGCATCCCGCACGCGCTCATCGGCGGCATCCGGTTCTACGAGAGAAAGGAGATCAAGGACGCCCTCGCCTACTTACGCCTTGTGGTGAACCCGGACGACGACGTTAGTTTTCGCCGAGTTGTCAACGAGCCGACACGCGGAGTCGGCGCGGCGAGCCTCGAGCGCATCGAGGCGGCGGCTCGCGAGCGCGGATGCTCGCTATGGGGGGCGATCGCCTCCGGCGTCGAGGGGCTGACGCCCAAAGTAGCTCGCGGTGTGAGCGCCTTTCGTGCGGCGATTCAGTCGGTCCGAGACTATTGGGAAGCGCGGCAAAAGCAGGGCGCACACGAAACCGAGCCGCTGCTGCGAATGCTGTTGAAGGAGAGCGGCATATTGGACGCGCTGCGGCGAGACGGCTCCGCCGACGCCGAGGATCGGCTCGACAACCTGCAAGAGTTGCTCAACGTCGCCGCCCACCACGACGATACCGCCGACGAGCCGGGCCCCGTTACGTTCTTGCAGGAGGTCGCGCTTGTTTCTGACCAAGACACGATCGAGGAACAGAAAGACGATTCGCAGGGCGTGGTAACCCTGATGACCGCGCACACGGCAAAGGGTCTCGAGTTTCAGGTCGTGTTCGTCGTTGGATTGGAAGAAGGCGTCTTCCCGCATAGCCGGTCGCTGATGACGAACGAGGAGATCGAGGAGGAGCGGCGCCTTTGCTACGTGGCGATGACACGCGCGCAGGAGGAGTTGCACCTCACCTACGCGACACGTCGCTACTCGTATGGGCGGACGGGCTTCAACGATCGGAGCCGCTTTCTCGATGCGATCCCGATTGAGGTTCGCTCGAGCCTGCTCTCCGCCCCCGCCGATGTCCCGACTCGCTCGGATCTGGCGGCGGTGTCCGGCCGGCGCCTAACTTCCTCACCACCACCGTCCCGCCCGTTGAAGGCTCCGGAGTGGAAGCCGCCGTTCGAGGTGGGGCAGCAAGTTCGCCACCCGAAGTTCGGCGTCGGGATGGTCGTCTCTTGCGTTCCGACCCGCGGCGACTGCGAGGTAACCGTCCTCTTCCCCGGCGACGTGGGGCAGAAGCGGCTGCTGGCTGGCGTTGCGAAGTTGGAGGGGGTTTAGGGTCACAGATCGCACCACGCACCTGGCGAAACGCGCCTGCGACTCACCCTCGAGAGCGGGCGGATCGCCTTTGGGCCTGTTCGCTTCCGCCCAGATGTGCAAGCGGCGGCAAACGTTGTTTGCGTTCGCGCACAGTATACTGGCGCGCACAATGTCGGCAACCACGAGTGGGAACCCGTCCGCGTGGTCTGTGGCCTCTCCTCTGCATAATCGACTCGCACCAGAGGATAGGCCAATCCATGCTTGGTATCGATTTGTACTGTCCTTTCCGCCTCACCTGGTGCGCCGCTACATCGAGGACTTTGAGCTGCAGCCCGGGAGCCTCCTCCTGGACCCGTTCTGTGGGACGGGAACCACGCTGGTTGAGGCAAAGAAGCACGGCATCAGCAGTATCGGAGTAGAGGCTAACCCATTGGCTGCGTTCGCGAGCGAGGTGAAGACTGACTGGTCGGCCAGCGCCGACCTACTCGCGGAGTGGGGGGAACGCATTGTCGCAGCCGCAGAGGAGGCGTGCGCTGCTTCGGGAGTCTCGTTGGCCAGCTATCGGCGGGGCGCGGTTTCTGAGACTCGCTCACTATTTGGTCTAATGACCCTCGACGAGGTGCAGGCAGGCCTGTTACTTCGCGGCTCAATAAGTCCGTTGCCCTTGCACCGCTGCCTCCTGCTACGCGAGCTCATCGGCACGGCCCCGAGGTCGGTTCGAAATCACCTGCTCCTGGCGCTGGCGTGGACCGTCGTGAGCGAGGCTGGCAACCTCCGCTTTGGTCCCGAAGTTGGCATTACGCGCCCTAAGGAAGACGCGGACGTATTCGGCGCCTGGCA
>Ga0209172_10007782_pt1 | contig 10839 bp, 10 predicted proteins | sample LarsenN4metaG_FD_184113 | JGI IMG/M metagenome (GOLD analysis project Ga0209172, IMG submission 184113) | Hot spring sediment bacterial and archeal communities from British Columbia, Canada, to study Microbial Dark Matter (Phase II) - Larsen... ... | reverse complement strand
CCTGGACTGAGTTCGGCTTGGGACCCTTCAGCGCGCATATGATCGTGCACATGGGGATCGTGGCGGTCGCGGCGCCGCTTTTGGCATTGGCGGTAGCCGGCGCGCCGTTCGATCCGGTGGCGCGCGCGCCGCGGCTGTTCGCGCCGATTCCCGTGTCCCTCGGTGAATTGATGGTTGTCTGGCTGTGGCATACGCCGGCCTTCCATCACGCAGCGCGCCACTCGGTTGTGGTTTCCTGGGGCGAGCAGGGATCCTTCCTGCTCGCCGGCTTTTGGCTCTGGCTCGCCGCTTTCGGCGGCGAGCCATCGAGCCGGGGCATTGGCGGCGTTATTGCGCTGCTGCTGACATCGATGCACATGACGCTGCTCGGCGCTCTGTTCGCGCTGGCGCCGCGGCCGCTATTCGAAAGCGGCATCCTCGAGGCGAGCGCATCGTTGACGGATCAACACTGGGGCGGCGCGATCATGCTGCTGCTCGGCGGCTTGGCGTATCTCGCGGGCGGGCTCTGGCTGACCGGAGCTTTACTCGGACGACGGCACCAACCCACGTTGGGCGTTTAGGGTCTTGCGGCTAAGGGTTCAGTAATCAAAGTGCGGAGCCATCGCGGCGGGTAGACGCCGGACTGTAGACCTCAAACGTTCCTGTCAGGGAGGATTGGCGATGAAAACTTGGCTCCGGCGCGGACTGTTGCTCGCCGTGCTCCTCGCTGTCCTTGGCTTTGTCATCGCCGCTTCCGGCGTCGTTCCGGTGAAGGCGAGCGGCGGACACTGGCGCATTACCGCGTGGCTGCTGCATTTCGCCATGAAACGCTCGGTATCGACGCACAGCTTCTTCGTCAAAGCGCCGCCGCTCGATGACGAACGCTTGTTGATCCGGGGCGCGGGCCATTATGATCTGGGCTGCCGGCCGTGCCACGGCGGGATTGAATACACGCCGGTGATCCCGCGCCACATGACGCCCCATCCGCCCCATCTCGTGCCGCTCATCGGCAATTGGGATCCCGAGGAGCTGTTCCACCTGGTGAAACATGGCGTGAAGTTCACCGGCATGCCCGCCTGGCCGGTGCTTCATCGCGACGACGAGGTGTGGGCGGTGGTTGCTTTCATGCGCAGGCTGCCGGCGATGAACGCCGCCGACTACGCGCGGCTCGCGCGCGGCGAGCCGCGCGATGGCGCGAACGGCGCGGCGGGCCCGCCCACCTTGTCCGCAGCAGCGCGGCGCGCCATCGGCGAGAGCTGCGCGCGCTGTCATGGCCTGGATGGCTTGGGGCGCGGCGGCGCGAGCCCGATCATCGCGGGACAAAAACCAGGCTATTTGCTCGCCGCGCTCGATGCTTACGGCCGGCGCGCGCGCTACAGCGGCATGATGCAGTCGGCGGTAGCGGCGATCGATGGCGCCACGATGAAAGAGCTCGCCGGGTATTATGCCAGCCTCGCGCCGAGCCGCCCCGCTGGCGCGATCACCGACACGGGGAGCGCCGAGCGCGGCCGGCTCATTGTCGAGCAAGGCATCAGCCGGAAAAAAGTGCCGCCGTGCGCCGAATGCCATGGTCCCGGCGCGCACCGGCGCAATCCCTATTATCCCAACCTGGCCGGTCAGCATGCGGATTACTTGATCTCGCAGCTAAAGCTCTTCAAAGCCGGCCTGCGCGGCGGCAGCAGCTACGCTCACCTGATGGAACACGTCGCGCCGCACCTGACCGAGGAACAAATGCGCGACGTGGCGATCTACTATGAGCAATTGAAAATTGACAATGAAAATTGAAATTCGGCCGCACCCGTCTTGAGCTATCGTCCCGGTACTCCAAAAAGTTAATTTCGAGTTTTAATTTTTTCCGGCGGGTCTCCGATCGGAGGACGCTTCTCCGGCGCCTCGCGCGGCTCGGGCGGCGGATCTTTGATCGGCGGTTTTCGCTGGCGCGGCGGCTTGAGCGGCGGCTTTTTCGGCTCGTTCGGCGGCTCCCGGCGCGGCTCGTCCTTCCTGCTTGGCTTTGGCTGTCTTGCCATGGCTGGCGAAGCTACTGGAAGAGCCGAGCGGCGAGCCAGACGAGTCCCGCCAGAATCGCGAAGATCATAGCGAGGAGTGCGGCAACCAGAACGACGACGAAAAGCCAATCCCCCGGCCTTGAGCGCGCGCTCGGATCCGCGGCGTAGCGCTCTAGCAGCTGCACGTTTTTAAGATTACTGCGGAACCAGATCGAAAACAGATCGCCGAAGATCGGAATGGCGCCGATCAGGGAATTGGCCGCGACATTCAACGCCATGCGCAGCAAAATGATTTTAGGGATTTTAAACTGCGCCGCGATGACTAAAATCATCGAGCCGGTCAGATTGGCCAAGAGATCGCCGATGCCCGGGATCAGGCCGAGAATCGGATCGAGGCCAATTCGGATGGAGGTGCCGGGAATCACGAATCGCCGATCGAGCAGATCGGCCAACAGGCGCGCGATCCAGAGCCGCTGAGCGGCAATATCGTCCCGACTGCGGGAAACGATTTCAGGCTCGATCAGCGGGCCGGAAGTTTTCCGGTAGCTTCCTGCTCGTGATTTTTCCATCCTACGGAGTTTTGCCGGCGCCGGCTCCTGATCCGGCAGTGTTCTTGGTCTCATCGCCGTCGGGCAACTTCGCTTCTATTTTCACCGGCGCAACGCCGTTTTTAGTCATCTCCAGCTCCCTGGCCGCTTTTTCCGAAAGGTCGATGTCGCGGCCCTTGACGTAAGGACCGCGATCGTTGATACGCACGTCAACCGATTTACCGCTCTCCAGATTGGTAACCGTTGCCGTGCTGCCCAACGGCAGCGTCGGATGCGCCGCGGTCAAGTCATTCTTGTTGAATTTTTCTCCGTTGGCGGTGGTCTTACCGTGAAAGCCGCGACCGTACATTGATGCTTCGCCGGTTTGTACGATCACCGGTTCGCCTTCGTTAGTCTGTTTCACCCGTACTTGATCCTTGACCAGATCCTGTTTGCCCTCAGCTTTTTCCGTGGCGCGCGCCTTACGCCTGACTTTTTCAGTGACGCGCTCGGCTCGTTCGATCGTTTCGCTAGTCTGCGCCACTGTGTGACTCTCGATCTCGGGCGTCGGAGTGCAAGCGAAGATTAAAACGGAAAGTAGCGGCAACAGATGGAATGATCTCATCAGCGTATCAGAAGCTTCCGTTTAGCGTCTAGCGTCTCGGGTTTGGCGTTGCAGCGGGAACGCTGGACGACCAAACCCTAAACGCTAGACGCGTGACCTTAGAAGATCGCCCGGAACAAAGCACCGACTGCCCGGAACGGCAGTGCGACCACTTCGCCCACGACGTTGACGGTGCTGCTCAGAACGCCCGTCTCTTCTTGCTTGGTTTCAGTGCTGGTAGTCGTCTCGGTTGTTTGGACTCTTGTCTCTGACGGGTAGCTCGTAGTCTCAGTGGTGCTGACCGTCTCTCGGTGAGTCGAGCATCCAGCCTGGAGCATTAGCGCCAAAACGAGCATCACCGCGGCTGATTTGAATCGGCTCTTCATAAATTTCCTCCTTCATTTGGTTCATCTAGGAAGAGAGCAATGGGTGTGCCATGCGAAAAATTCAAAATTGAAAATGGAAAATTGAAAATTAAACGAATCAAACGATCAGAGCGACCGGCCGTCGAAGCGCTGCACCGGCAAGGCGTCGAAATCGACGTTCTCAAGGCAGCGCACGTTGACCGCGGCCATTTTGTTGCCCGCCGGATCGCTGCCTTCACCGAAGGTGTGGATGCCGCAGGTGCTGCAGAAGCGATGTTTGATGACGTGTTTATTGAACGTATAAGTGCTGCAGTTCTCCTCCGGGGTAAGCAGATGAAACCGCTCGCGCGGCACGAACCACAAGAGCGAGCCTTTGCGCGAGCACATCGAGCAATTGCAAGACAGAGCTTGTTTGAGTTCGCCTTCGGCTTCGAAGACGATTTTTCCGCAGTGACATCGGCCGGTGTATTTCATAAAACTCCCTTACAATATTCGGATGAGCGTCACTCGTGCGATCTGCCGCAAGCGGCGTGCCTTGGGACGGGATGCCTCAACGTGTCCCAAATTATAAACAAATGGGCGGCGGGCGTGTTGAGAATTGGACAACCGCATTGACATCGGCGAGCTTTTTACGAATGCGACATCCGCCAACCTCGATTCAATCGCTTGAGTAGGCGCAGAAATGTTTTTCATTAGTCGGCCCTGGCTTTGCAAGGCATTCAATTTGAGGGTGTTAGTGCGCGGTGGTCTTGAATGGCAAAGAGAATCGCAAAAGTGGTCTGGCCGGCGTTGAACGAGGTACGCCGGCCGTTATTGAAACGATATCGCGGCAACGCGGCGCGCTCGCGGCAGTCGTCCCAATGGCGGCGCGTCAAGGCGGGGCATATCGTTTGGCTCGAAGCGAAGCGCGGCAAAGAAAAAGAGCTGGCCGATTTTCTGCGCGCGGCCCTGCCGCTGGCGCGGCAAGAAACTGCAACCGTATCGTGCTACGCGATTCGCTTCGGCGGTTCGCGCTGCGTAATTTTTGCCGCTTTTGCTGATGAGGACGATCGCCGCGCGCATTTGGCGGGCCGATTTTTCATGGTGCTCGAAGAGCGGTGCGGCGAACTATTGGCCAAGCCGCCCACCATCGAAAGGGGAGAAGTACTGGCGGCGAAGCTGGCGGAGTTTCGCTAGAGCAGAGTGAGAATTCCTGTCAAGGCGGCAAGACGCAAAGTAACTCATGTACCGGTCGGTACAACACAGCGCTGGAACCATGCGCATTCTCAATCAGTTAAAAAGAATCGCCGCCTTTAAAAGTTCCCCTTTGAAAAAGGGGGAGACAGGGGGATTTGATTTCTTCACAGCTCCAGGGTCTGTACTCGTTGTCGACCAATCAAAAAATATGCGGGTCAGCGGATGCGGAGAAGCCATGAATAAAAAAATGATTTGGAGTTCGGCGCTGCTCTTTTTATTGGTAGCTTGCCGGCAGACCGAAACACCGCGGCCGCCCAAAGCGGAACCGGCGAACCCTCCGGCTACAGCCTCGGCGCCGGCGCAAGTCCAGGGGGCGCCGGCGCCGGGATCTTATGCGCCGGTGGTCGAACGGGTCGCCCCCTCGGTAGTGACGATCCGTTCTGCGCGGCGGCTGCGTGCGCCGCGCCAGTTTCCTTTTTTCAACGACCCCCGGCTGGGCGAATTTTTCGGCCGGTTCTTCGGTGAGCCGACAGCGCAGGGAACGCCCGTGCGCATGGGTCTCGGCTCCGGCGTGGTGGTGCGCGCTGACGGCCATGTGATCACCAATCATCATGTCGTCGACGGCGCAGATGAAATCAGCGTCGAGTTGGCCGACCGGCGCAGTTACCCCGCGAAGGTGATCGGCAGCGATCCGCCCAGCGACCTCGCCATTCTGAAAATCAATGCCGGCACTTTACAGCCGGCTGCGCTCGGGAATTCGGACGAAGTGAGGGTCGGCGATATCGTGCTCGCGCTGGGCAATCCGCTCGGCATCGGCCAGACCGTGACGGCCGGCATCATCAGCGCCAAGAGCCGCTCCACCGGTTTGAGCGATGGCAGCTTCGAAGATTTTCTTCAGACCGATGCGCCGATCAATCAAGGCAATTCCGGGGGGGCGCTGGTCAACACCACCGGTTTGTTGGTCGGCATCAACTCGCAAATACTGTCGCCCTCCGGCGGCAATATCGGCATCGGCTTCGCCGTGCCGGTCAACATGGCGCGCAACGTCATGGAACAATTGATCGCCAGCGGCAAAGTCGAACGCGGCCACCTCGGCATCGGCATCCAGCCGCTGACGTCCGAAATTGCGGCGAGTCTGGGAATCAAGGAAAACGGCGGGGTTGTCGTCAACATGGTGAACCCGAATAGCGCGGCGAGCCGCGCCGGCCTGAGGCGGGGCGACGTGATGATCGCTTTCAACGATCAGCCGATCGTCGACGGCAACGCTTTGCGTAATATGGTGGCGGGCAGCAAACCCGGCACCGAGGTGCGCTTGAAAATCTTGCGCGACGGCAAGGAGCAAACCATCAACGCGACCCTGGACGAATACCGAGCCGACAGCCGCCCGCCGCAACGCTAGAAGCCGTCTCAAAAATCGAACAGCCGGCTACTTGGCTGTCGCTAGGCTGCGACAAGGCGGTTTCCCCGCCGATGATAAACTCATACTTTCCGTGAACAATCGATACGGCACAGGGGTTGCTCAAAAATCATGGCAAACAAATCACGCGGACCAAAAAAATTGGAGGTGTTTTCATGAAAGCAGGGAAAGTGCTCTCCATAGCGTTGGCCGCCGCGTTGGTGAGCGGCTCATCCGGTTGTGCTCTGTTGTCGACCCCTCCTGAGCAGCGCGACGAATATGCAGCGATCGGCGGCCTCGGCGGCGGTTTGGCGGGCGCGATCATCGGTTCGATGGCAGGCGGCGCGGTAGCGGGCGGTTTATTCGGCATGCCAATCGGAGCGTTAGCCGGCTACTACATCGGCGACCGAGCTTCGGGGGACCAACGCAGTTTTCGCGAGCGCGAGAATGAACTCAACCGCGAGATCGAGCGGCTCCGGCGCGACAATGAGCGCTACAGCCGCGAATCGCGCGGCGGCGCCGCTGCGGCGACAGCGAGCGCGACGTCCGATCTCAGCTCAGATCAGGTCCGTCAGGTTCAGACGCGGCTCAATCAGATGGGCTATTTTTCCGGCAGCGTCGACGGCGTGTGGGGACAGGAGACTCAAAGCGCGCTGAGAAACTTTCAACAGTCGCGCAATCTTCAGGTGACCGGTCAATTGAATGAGCAGACCGCGCGCGCGTTGGGGATGGAAAATTACGCTCGAGCCGGCTCGGCCGGGAGCGGTCAAAGCACGGTCAGTCAAAGCCAGGTGCGTGAATCGACGCTGCCGGCGGAGCAACGGCAGCAGGCGGCGAATCAAAGCGCTAACCGGCAAGCGCAACAATCGAGCGCGCCGCAGCAACCGGCGGCTTCGCAGGGGTCGAGCGGCCAGCAAAACGCTTCGTCCCGCGGCAGCTGGCAAACGCAGTCGGTAATGATCAGCCATAACGAGCTGCGTCAAGTCCAGAAAAAGCTCAACGACATGGGCTTCGATGCCGGACAGGCGGACGGCGTCTGGGGTCCGCGAACGCAGGCCGCCGTACGCAGTTTTCAGCAATCGAAAAACCTTCCGGCGACCGGCCGCTTAAATGAACGAACCATGGATGCGCTGGATCTGCGCTAAACTCTTCTGGCGGAAAGATCACCTTGCCGCGATGAGCGCCGGGTCCGCGGCGCTCATCGCGGCAGGACTTCCCTTCTTTCATTTCAGCGGCGCCTCTCAGACCATCAGTCATCCTCGGCCTGCCGGTGCGAGGAGTTCTTCATGAACCGCAGTGAAGTCGTTGTCGTGACCGGCGCCTCCGCCGGCGTCGGCCGCGCCACCGTGCGCGAATTTGCCAAGCGCCGCGCTCACATCGCCTTGCTGGCGCGCAACCGCACGGCGCTTCAACGAGCGCGGCTGGAGGTCGAGGAGGCGGGCGGGCGCGCGCTCGTGTTTCCGCTCGACGTCGCCGATGCCGAAGCGGTGGAAGCGGCGGCAGCGGAAATTGAGCAACAATTCGGCGCCATCGATATCTGGATCAACAATGCGATGGTGTCGGTATTTTCGCCGGTCAAGGCGATGAGCGCGGCGGAGTTCAAGCGGGTGACGGAAGTGACATATCTCGGAACGGTGTACGGCACGCTGGCGGCGCTCAGGCGCATGGCCGAGCGCGACCGCGGCGTCATTTTGCAAGTGGGCTCGGCGCTGGCGTATCGGAGCATCCCCCTGCAGGCCGCCTATTGCGCCGCCAAGCACGCCGTTCGCGGCTTCAACGATTCGCTGCGCTGCGAGCTGTTGCACGACAAGAGCCGTGTCAAACTCATCATGGTGCAGCTGCCGGCGCTGAACACGCCGCAGTTTTCCTGGGTGAAGAGCCGGCTGCCGAGAGAGCCGCAACCGGTGCCGCCGATTTTTCAGCCGGAAGTCGCCGCGCGCGCGATCTACTGGGCGGCGCACCAAAAGCGCGCGGAAGTCTATGTGGGGTGGCCGACGGTCAAGGCGATCATCGGCAACAAAATCGCGCCGCGCTACGCCGATCGATATTTGGCGCGCCACGGTTACGATGCGCAGCAGACGGAAGAACGCGCCAAGCCGGGCCGGCGGGATAATCTCTGGCATGCAGTGCCGGGCGATCATGGCGCGCACGGCGGTTTCGACGAGCGCGCCAAACTATTTAGCGGACAATTTTGGCTCAATAAGAACCGCCGCTGGCTGGCGCTCGCCGGGCTCGGGCTCGCCGGTGCCGCTCTAGCAGCGACGCGCGGCGGGCGGCGCATCGAGAGCACTGCGATCGAAGAGCGGAAGCGTTTGGAACTCGCCGCTGACGCAGCCGGCGAGCGCGGCAGCCGCGCAGGGGAGCCGGCGAGGACAAGTAACTTTCATGCGCAGACAGGAGAAACTATTTCGATCGTGCGTGAAATCGCTCATCGCTCGCGCGCTTGATGTTCTGCGCGCGATTAAGGAGGAGCCATGAAATATCTAAACGGTTATGGAAGGTGGCTGGGCGGGATCGTTTTGACGACATTGCTCGCGGTGTGGGCGTGCACGTCTGAGATCGTGCCGGCTACCGGCCGGAAGCAGTTTCTCGGCTTCAGCTGGGAACAGGAACGCGAGATCGGCAAACAAGCGGCTCAAGAGATCGGCGCGGCGTTTGGCGTTTACAAAGACGCCAAACTACAAGCCTACGTCGAACGGGTCGGACAGCGCGTTTTGAAGGAGAGCCATCTGCGCGGAGCCCAAGCCGACGAGGAGATCGCCAAAACACCGATCACCTTTCAGATACTCGACAGCCCGACGGTGAATGCGATGGCGATTCCCGGCGGCCACATCTACGTGACGCGCGGACTGCTGGCGCATCTGACCAGCGAGGATCAGCTGGCTTTTGTCCTCGGGCACGAGATCGGGCACGTGAGCGCGCGCCATGCGGCGCGGCGCACCTGGCAACAACAGCTGGGCCAGGGTCTGCTGATGGGCGGAGCGATTCTCGGCCAAGTCATGGGGCTTCCCGCCGAACAGATCCTTCAGCTCGGCGGCACGGCGGCGCAGCTGATTTTTCTGCGCCACAGCCGCGGGGACGAGCTGGAATCGGACAGTCTCGCGGTGAACTACACTAAACGGGCGGGCTATGATCCGCTCGCGGTGAGGGGCTTCTTTCGTTCCCTGTCGCAAATCCAGGAGAAAGAGGGCGCCGCGCTGCCGAACTTTCTTTCCACGCATCCCGATCCGGGCAATCGGGTCGAGCGCATTACCGAGCTGACCGGCGGGACGAGCGCCAAGAGCGCGAGCGAAGCGATCCAGCCGGAATACCTCGCCGCCATCGACGGCATCGTTCTCGGCGAAGACCCCAGGCAAGGCTTCGTCGAAAACGGCCAATTTTATCATCCCGAGCTGCGTTTTCGCTTTCCCGTGCCGAGAGGTTTCAAGGTGATCAATCAGGCGGCGCAAGTTGCCATGATCGAGGGCCAGCAGCGCGCCGTCGTCGGTTTCACCGCCGTGCGCGAACGTTCAGCCGAGGCGGCAGCCAACGCCTTTTTCAAGCAGTCCGGGTTAAGGGTGCGGGAAACATTCAAGAGCCGCTCGGGCAGCCTGCCGGGCGTCGGCGCCATCGCCGACGCGCAGAGTCAAGACGGCCAAGTCGTGCGTTTGATCGCCTACTTCGCCGAACACCGCAATCAGGTTTATCATTTTATCGCTTATTCGGCGCCGCAGACTTTCGGCCAATATCAAAACGAATTTCTCCGCGTCATGAGCGGCTTTGGCGAACTCACCGACCCGGAGATTCTGCGCCGCCAGCCAGTGCGCCTCGATGTCGCGCGGGCGCCGCGCTCGGCGCCGTTTCGGAATCTTATCCCGACGAAACTCCCCGGCGAATTGCGCGCCGAGGATATCGCGATCATGAACCAGGTCGCGCTCAATCAACAGATCGAGCAGGGCAGGCCCATCAAGTTGCCGCGGATGACCGGTTAACCAGTGATCGGTGAACAGTGATCTCAGTGATCAGTGAACAGTGATCAGTGATCAGTGATCAGTGATCAGCACCAGTGCGGCGGAACGAAACGCGGCGGCGAACATCTAACGCTAGACGCTAGACGCTAGACGCTAGACGCTAGACGCTAGACGCTAGACGCTAGACGCTAGACGCTAGACGCTAGACGCTAGACGCTAGACGCTAGACGCTAGACGCTAGACGCTAGACGCTAGACGCTAGACGCTAGTTCGCCGTCCGTTTCAAATAGAGCGGGATATCCGTCGGTTGCAGTTTGAGGGCCGGTTTAGCGCCGGGCTGGTGACGGCGCGAAAAGAAATTTTCCAGAATGTTTTCGATTGAAAGCACGCCCGCGGTGTTTTCGCTGCCGTTGACGACGATGCCCACGGGATAGCCGGACGCGTCTAAGACCACGCCGCCGCTCATGTGATTCTCTACCTTCATGCCCCACTTTGTGTCGACGGCGATGCCGGCGTTGCGCAAGTAATCGGGCGTGTAGAGCGGGTAATCGGCGGAAAAGTAGCCGCGATGCTTGTCGTCGCCCAAATTGAGAAAACCGTGGCTGATGCGGAATTGCCCCTCGGTCGGATATCCCGCAATGAATACCCGCTTGGGCGGATACAAAGGCTGCAATTCGAAGTCGGCGCGCGGCTGATGCAAATCGATCTTACCTTGGGCAAAATCTTTTAGTGGCCAATAGGGAAAATTCGACCGGGACTTGGTTTTCAGCCGGGCGATCACGAAGTCGCGCTGCTTGATGATCTCGTCCGGCGTGTGGACCGCTTTGCCGTTGGTT
>Ga0209172_10007777_pt1 | contig 10844 bp, 11 predicted proteins | sample LarsenN4metaG_FD_184113 | JGI IMG/M metagenome (GOLD analysis project Ga0209172, IMG submission 184113) | Hot spring sediment bacterial and archeal communities from British Columbia, Canada, to study Microbial Dark Matter (Phase II) - Larsen... ... | reverse complement strand
ATGAGCACGTCGACACGGGAGCATGCCACTGGGGGTGGCCGGCATCACCAGAATGCCCGGCCGGCTTCGATCAGACCAAGTGGCCGACTTCGACCAGAATCCCCGGCCGACTTCGCCAGAATGCGCAGCTTGCTCGGTGCCGGGCTGGTTCCATTATGGAATTCTTCTGGAGCCGTCCCCGGCCATGCTGGCCGGGGTCGCGCCCTATCGCGCGGCCATGCATTGGCCGCGCGACCGAGCCCCGCTTGGCCGTAAGCCGCGGGTCTCGGCACATTCGTGTGACGGTCGCTTCTGTAATCCGATCCTCGTTGTCAAGCTCCATCCGTTTCTTTCCCCCTCATCCAGCTTCTTTGTTCGATCAGAGTGACCGCTTCTTTGTTCCGACCTCAGTGCTGGCACAGCGTCGCGCGCAGACGGCGTCAAGGCTGGTCGCAACTGGCGACCACCCGAAGGGCCTGGCCTTGACGACGGCGAGCACGGCGCCACCATTGCAGCAGTCGGGGCACGCGCTCAGAGCACTCCGGTTCCCTCGCTCCTCAATCGAGGTATGGGCGGCCCCCTCGCCCTGCGGGCTCGGGTCACGTTCTAGTCGCCGGCAAGCATTGGCCGGCGACCGGAGCCGCCGTGCCCGGAAGGCCGGCGTCTCCGCCCCTTCGGGGTCACGACCGTTGCCGCGGAGCCCGTGGCTCCTGTTCTGCATCTGCCGGGTCCCGTGCTTCTGTCCGGAGTCGGCCATCCAGGCTCGCTCCATGATGGGGTCCGGCGAGGCTAGGTCATCCAAGCTCGGGCCACGTGTTCAGCCCGCAAAGCGGGACACAGCGACCGTAACGGATTGACCTCACCCCACGTCCTCGGCAGAGCAGCGGCTAGGCCGCGTAGCGGCTACGCCGGGACGATGCTATGCTGCGGCTGGGACCGGCGCCGAGCCAAAGCGGAACTCCGTGCCGTCCACCCACATCCGATGCATGATGATCGCAAGCTTGCGCGCCACGGCTACGCAGGCCTTCTTGGCGCCGATCCGTTTGGCGAGCTTCGCGCCCCAGACCCGCAGCGTCGACCACTTCCTGGAGATGCGCAGAAGCGAGTTCGCCGCTTCGTAGAGCGCATGCCGCATCATCCTGTCGCCGCACTTGCTGATGCTGCCCGATCGGTCGAGCTCGCCGGATTGGTAGACACGCGGCGTCAGTCCCAGATGCGCCGCGACTGCCTTGGACTTCTTGAAACCTTCCCGGATCGTCGATGGTGGCCTTGAAGGCTAGGCTCACGATCGGCCCGACGCCGGCGACGGTCATCAGCCTCTTGCACACCGGGTCCTTGCGGGCCACTTTCGCCAGCTGGCGATCGAGCATGGCCTTCTGCTTGCGCATCAGATTTCGTGCCTCGAGTAGCGGCTCGAGGGCCGCACGCAGCTCCGGCGCATCAGCCAGCAGCTGCTCCACCTTGGCCGCGAAGGTGCATCGGTGCACCGCGCCGACCTTCAAGCCATGCACTTTCAGCAACCCTCGAATGGCCCCCCTCGGTGGCCAGCATGTGATCGACCAAGGTCCTGCGGGCGACGAGCGTCGTGCGCAGCAGCTGCGACGCCTTGCTCTTCACGTGGACGGGCCGGTAGTGCCCGAGCCGCATCATGTCGGCGATGCCGCGCGCATCGCTGCGGTCCGTCTTGTTGGGCCGTGACGAAAGGAAGCGCTGGGCGTGACGCGTCTCAATGCAGATCGTCTCGAGGCCGCTTTCGACCAGCGCACCATAAAGCCATTCCGACAGCGTGCACGCCTCGATGCCGACGAGGCGGATTTCCGTCCGCCAGCGGGCCAGGGCGTTAATCAGCGGTACCGGCTCGCTCGCAGCCTTGCCTTCCCAGACGATCTTGCCGTCCGCCGCGACTACGCAGATCGACACGGTCCTCAGTGAGACGTCCAATCCGACGAACAGCCCCATTGTGCTTCTCCTCTTGGTACCCGGAACGAATCAATCCCAGCACCAAGAGTAGTGAGGGCCGGGATCGGATTACATGGGGTGATGGCGGGTGGTCGCATCAAGAGCACTCCAGAGTGCTCACCTGACCGCTCCACTGATTCGGTCAGGAGGGCACCCCATGACGAAGAGCTCAGCGAACAAGTTAGAGAAGACCTATGCCGGTCTCGACGTCTCTCTGAAGGAGACGGCAATCTGCGTCGTCGATGACAGCGGCAAGATTGTCTGCGAGCGCACCATACCAACCGATCCGCACGTGATCGCCACATATCTTTCCAAGCATGCTCCTGGCCTTGAGCGCTTCGGCCTCGAGAGTGGTTCTACGTCAGCCTGGCTGTGGCGCGAGTTCCGGCAGCTCGGCTTGCCCGTCATCTGTCTCGATAGTCGTCACGCACACCGCGTTCTCTCAATGAAACGCAATAAGAACGATCGCAATGATGCCCGCGGCCTCGCCGATCTCGTGCGCATGGGCTGGTATCGAGAGGCCCGGGTTCGGTCACTCGATGCGCAGTTCGCCCGTTCCATGCTGCTATCGCGGCAACAACTTCTTCAGTCGCGCCGCAGCATCGAGAACCAGATCCGCGGTGCCTTAAAGACGTTGGGCGTGATGACTGGCCCGAGCAAGGGCCGTCGCTTCATGTCGCGTGTCATCGAACTCAGGACCGACAACGAGTGGCTCGGCCCCGTCCTCGACCCACTGCTCGCCGCCCATGCGTCGATCGCAACGCAGCTGAAGGCTGTCTCGGCCAGCGTTGTCGATACTGCACGCGAGGACGCCGATGTCCGCCGGATGATGACGGTGCCGGGCATCGGCGCCATGACGGCCCTCGCCTTCAAGAGCGCCATTGATGATCCGAAGCGCTTTACCTCATCTGCCAAGGTCGGTCCTTATCTCGGGCTCACCCCGCGGCAACACCAGTCGGGTGAAAGTGAATGGATCGGCGGCATCGGGAAAACCAACGATCCACTACTGCGCAGCTATTTGTACGAAGCCGCGGGCGTTCTCATGACGCGAGTGCGTCGATCGTGTCCGCTCAAGGCTTGGGCCCTGCAGCTCGCCAAGCGCATCGGCTGGAAACGCGCGGCCATCGCCGTCGCGCGCAAGCTCGCTGTCATTCTCCACGCCATCTGGCGAGACGGCACGGTCTTCGAGTGGCAGGCAGCCGAGGCCACGGCGGCCTGAGCCATCACAAGAGAGCTTCCGCGCAAGCGGGAGGCGTCCCTGCCGGGACGACGGGCAGATGACCTCGTAGCTGGGGTGGCGGGCCTCGACGCACCGCGCGGATTACGATGAGGCATCTTCTCGACGAAGCCCATCCTGAGGCGGGCGATCCGACCTCGTAAAGAACCTTGCGCCCGGCATCGGTCGCCTGAACAAACGCTTGTGCTCTTTGACAAGTGAACGATTTGGATGGCCCTCTCGCATCCGAGCCGAACCATCCTATTCGGCGCCGACGGTCCTTATCAAAATCTCTCTCACCCACTTGTGCCGAGCATCGCCGCTCACCCGAGGATGCCAGGTGGCCATGACCTCAAGGGGTGGGATCGCCAGATCGGTGTCGAAAATCCTGATACCAGAACGCGGGTCCCGCAGTAGTAGCCGCTCCGGCACAAAGGCGACGAAGTCGTCGCTGTGCAGGAGTTCGAACAGGATATGAAAGCTTGGAACGGCGGCCGCAATCCGCCGGCGTTGGCCAAGAGCGGCCAACACATTGTCAACCGGACCCCACATGCTCCGTCCAGTAGGGTCGACCAACAGATGATCGAAGGTGCACACTTGCTTGATCGACATGCGACGCGCCTTTACTGGATGTTTCTTGCGCGCTACGCAGATATATTGATCGTGGTAGAGGACGGTGGACGGTAGGTCCGGATCAGCGACATCGCGCAGGCTGATGCAGAGGTCAATCTCGCCTCGCGCCAATAGGTCCGCTACCCCGGAGGCGGGCCTCGGTGACACCAGTACTTTGAGCTTGGGAGCGCGCCGCCTGAGCTCCTTTATCAGCGGGGTGATCACCGCATGCTGCAAGTAATCGCTCCCGCAAAGCTTGATGGTTCCTTCAGCATTTGCGGGCTCGAAGGCTTCCGCCTTCACAAGCAGCTGCACGTTGGCCAACAGCTCCTTTATCGGACCAGCCAAGGCTTCTGCGCGCGGTGTCGGTGAGATACCGTGCGAGGTGCGCACAAACAGCTGGTCGGAAAATGTGCGCCGCAGTCTCTGCAGCATGCCAGAGACTGTCGGTTGCGTTAGCGATAGGCGGTCGGCCGCGCGCGTCACGCTGCGCTCGTCAAACAGCGCGTCGAACACGGCCAACAGGTTCATGTCGACGCTTCTGATATTGGCCACGCCGATTTCACCCATCGCACAATACGATTGGAACCATAGCATAGAGCGCGACATGCTCAACCGGCGCTTGGAAGTCTTCGTCTGTGAGAGGAGCTAGGCCATGATCACCGCAATCGTTCGGTTCCCGCTCCCGAAGGGAACGACGCTCGACGACGCGAAGGCGATGTTCGAGAAATCCGCGCCCAACTACAAGGCCGCGCAGGGACTGGTCCGGAAGTACTACCTGTTCGGCGAGGATCGCGTCGGAGGCGGCGTCTACTTGTGGGAGAGCCGGGAGGCCGCGGACCGGCAGTACTCGGCAGCGTGGAAGAGCATGATTGCCGAGAAGTTCGGCACCCCGCCAGAGATCACCTATTACGAGACCCCTGTGATTGTCGATAACGCCTCACGGTGAGTGCCAGCTGATGAGCATGATCACGCTTCGCGATGTCCCATTGGCCGCGTCATTTGATGGCCGGCGCCGCAAGTGAAGTGGTGCTCGCCCATGCCGATCGAGTGTGCCGTCGTGCTCGGAGCGTTCAAGACCCAGCCTGCGGCGGCCCAAGAGGGCCGGTCTTGAGCGCCCCTGCGCGCGCCGGCGAACGGATTGAGCGGCTGGGACGAGAGAAGTGGCTCCGCAGGGGCTGAACCAGAGAAGTGTGTCTGGGAGTGAAGAGAGAGGCTGGCGCGACCGGCTTACCCGTTCCCTTACCCGCACGCTGTAGAGCGCTCGGGAACGGGTAAGGGTAAGCGAGCGCTGTTCAGGATCCGGCAAGGCGCCAGGCGCCGTCGGTCTTGACGATGCGGCCGGCGGCGGTGAGCGCACCGATCCGTTCCTGCAGGGTGGCGGAGCGGACGCGGCAGATTGCGCGCAGCTCCACGAACGGCAGGTGCTGATCAGCCAGCGCGGTGATGATGCGCTCGTCGAGCGAGGCCGGGGCTGGCTCCTCAACCACGTGCCGCTCGGCCACCTCGAGTGCAAGGGCCAACCCACGGCTCGCCAGCTCGATGTTGAGCGGCTTCGGCGACGGTGCGGCGCGATGCTCGACGGTCAGCGCCAGGGCCTCACCGTCTCGGCGCAGATAGAGATTGCTGTCGCCCCAGGCGTGGAACTCGGAGGAGCCGCGCAAGGCTTGACCGGCGCGCACGCCGCTGCCGCCTTTCTTGGCATGATGGACGACAAGGACGGAGGTGCCATGCCGGCGCTGCAGCTCGCGCAAATAAGCCAACAAGGGGGCGACCTCGCCGCTGGCATTCTCGTCGATGCGGTGGAGCCGCACGAAGGGGTCGAGGATCAGCAGGCGCGGCTGCAATCGGGCAACGGTGTCGGCGAGGTTGCGGCGGTCGGCATCGAGGTCGAGTCGGAGCACCGGCACGGTGATCACCTGGATGTCGAGATCGGCGAGCGCCACGCCAGACGCCGCCGCGATACCTTCGAGGCGTCGGCGCACGATATGCAAAGCATCCTCGGCGGCGTAGAGCAGGACGCGGCCGGCACGCGACACCGAGAACCGGCGCAGGCACGGTGTGCCGGACGCCACGGCAACAGCGAGATCGAGGGCGAGGAACGACTTGCAGCACTTGGGCTCGCCACCAACGATGCCGACGGCCTGCTCGGACCAGAGCCCGGTGACCAGCCAGCGGTGCTCCTCGGCGCGCTCGGCAAGACGCCATGCAAGCTCGACGGGAAGCAGGCTCATCGCCGTTGCCTCGCAGCCTTGGGCTCCGGCGCTGCTGGCGCCGAGGACAGCTCGAAGAACAGCTTCTCGTCGATGTGGCGCGCTTCGCGCTGTGCGGCGGCGTCGAGCAGCTCACCGGCGATGTTCATCAGCGCGCGCGGATTGCCCTGAGCATGGTCCGCGATCGTCGCAATCAGCTCCGGCGTCATCAGCTTCGGCGCGCCGGCAAATCGCAAGGCGTGATCGACCAGCTCGGCCAGCTCCTGCGGGGTTGCCCGATCCACAGCGAGGCGGACACGCATGCGGCTGCCGAGCGGGGCCAGCTCGTCGGACTTGAGGCTCTCCAGCAGACGGCCGTCACCGGCGAGCACGACGGTCAGGAGGACATGGCTGTCGAGACGGGCGGATGACAACAGGCGCAGCTCGCCGAGCACGGCAGATTGCATCTCCTGGGCTTCATCGACGATCAGCACGGGGCGAGACAGCGCCGCATCGATGTGGGTCTGCCAGCGATCACGCAGCAACTTGGCACCGCCCCATCGATTGGTGGGACGCAGCTCGACGCCGAACAGATCGCCCATCTCGCGATAGAAGTCGGTGAGGCCGGCTTGCGGGCGCGAGAGGATGCCGACCTTGACGTCGCGCTTGGCTTCCAGTCGTTCCGCGAGGATGCGCAGCGTCACCGACTTGCCGGTGCCGGGTGCGCCGGTGACGAGGGCGAAGCCGCCTTCGCCGACCAGTTGCTCGGCGCGCCAGCAGAACTGCTCGATGCGCCGCGAGACATGCAGCGCCTCGGCGGGCACGTCCGGAGCGAACGGGTTCCACTTCAGGCCGTAGAGGGCCAGCAGCTTCTTGTTCATGACGTCTCTCCGTCGTTGGTCGTGGTGGATCCGCTCCCGGTCGGGCGCGGCGACGCCTCATCCTTCGGCAGATAGGGCGGCGCGAGCCGGGTTGCGGCCTGCCGATCGAGCATGCGGGCGAGCAGCGGCGGGATCGGCGGATCGGGATCGAACGGCGGCTCGGGCACCGGCGTCGGCGTGCCGATCGGATCGAGCGAGCGGCGCAGGCCGCTGGCGTTCTGTGTCTTGTCTTGCGGATAGAGGCGAGCCAGCACGGCGCCGGTGCGCTCGTCGACGAGATGCACGATGCTCAAGTCCCACTCGGCGTAGCGCACCTCGATGCGCGTCAGGTGCCGGTAACGGCTCGGCACCTCGAAGCGACGGCCTTCGATGACGATGGTGCCGTCGCTCTTGCGCTGCGTGCGCGTGTCCGACCGGGTCAGGGCGAGGCGGAGCGCGTTGCTGTCGGGACATTCGCGACTGACGGAAGGCCCGGCGAGGAAGCGGGCGATCGGCGTCTCGCCGATATCGGAGTGCAGCTTGCTGTTGTAGTCCTGCTCGACCCAGGCCTGCGTCGCCTCGTTGAGCAGCGCCAACGTCAGATTGGGCACGCTCTCCAGCATGGCCATGAGCCGGCCCTCGACGGAGCCCCAGAGCGACTCGGCTTTACCGTTCTGGTACGCACTATAAGCGAGCGTCGTCTGGTGCAGGACACCGAGACGGGCGAGCCCCTGGGTGATCTCGGCGGCCGTCATCGCGGCACCGTTGTCGCTCATGGCGGCACGCGGCAACCCGCGCTTCTGGAACGCCTGGGCAAGGCCGTGCGCGACGTTCTCAGCCGTCTCCGCTAAGTACCACTGCAAATGGCAGACGAGCCGGGACCGGTCGTCGACGACGCCGAGCAGGATCGGCGTCATCCATTCACCTGATGGCGTGAGCACCTTGCGTGAGCCGTGATGACAGTCCCAGTGCCAGAGTCCATTCACATACTCGGCCTCGTAGCTCCTGATCTCGCGATCGGCGAGGCGGGCCTCGGCACGCTCGGCGCCGTGTGTCGTGCGTGAGGTAAGGCGACGGCGCTTGTCGAGGCCGTTCGCCTTCATGAACCGGCGCAGCGTCGGATAGGACGGCACCGGCTTGAGCTCGGAGCGAGTCTCGGCCAGGGCGACCAGGTTGTCGTGATGCAGCTGCACGCTCCAGCTCCGGTGAGCGGCGTATTGCGCGAGGATCGCTGAGCGCACGGCATCACGGACCATGGACTGGTGGCCCGCATCGACGCGCCGCTTGCGCCGCAGGACGCCGACCGGATCGGTGCGCTCGCGCAGTGCCCGGTAGTACCAGCGCTCGATGGTCGAGAAGCCGAAGCGGACGGGCTCGCCTGTGGTCGGATGCTGCCAGGTGCGTGCGGCCAACCCGGCGATCGCCGCCTTCAGAGCGCCCTTCTCGGGAGGTGCTGCCAACAGCTGGCCGACGATCGAGAAACGGGTGTGGGCCCAACGCTCGTGGGTTCGTGGACCTCGGGGTGACGGTGTCATGTCGGTGCTCCGGATTGCGGGACTGCACCGATGCTATGGGTCTGTCGAACGTACCTCGACTGAGATGCTCTGCGGATCGCTGCCGACCGTCGGCGAGCGTGATTGTCGGTTAACGCCGGGTTATCGGGGGCGACCGCCGGTGAGCGGCCCGAGGAAGCGCAACAATGCGAGAAGCTGGTCGCTGTGGAAGCCTGCCTCCGGCAGGACGGCGAAGCGCTGCAGGAGCGACGCCGGCAACAGCCGCTCATCGACGGGCGGCATGAAGCGGGCGCGTGCGGCCTGCCAGAACGGCGTCGTGGTAAACCTGCCGCGCCACCACGCGCACCAGCGTGCAACCGTGCCCGGCGGAACAGGGATGATCTCGGCCAGGCGCTCGAGGCGGGCCGCGGTTGCGCCGGATCGCACGATCGCGATCAGCACCACGGTCGCGGCCAGGTAGACGCGGCGGCCGAGGAAGCGCAGCGACGGCGGCGTCGCTCTGCCCCGGCAACCGTCCCGGCGGCAGCAGAACGAGAAGCGCTCGCTGTGCTCGGGGCCGAGCTCTATGGGGCGACCGCGCGGCTTGCGCTTGTAGTGAGACACATCGAGCTTGGCACCGCAGTGGACGCAAGCCTGACGATGTTGCTCGTCGGCGAGATCGCGGTCGCAAGCGAGCAGGAAGTCGTGGAATAGGCGATTGGAAAGCATGTTGGCGTACAAGGAAGGCCCCGCGAGATCAGGACTGACCCGATGGCCAAGCCCGGACGCAACGATCGCTGCCCCTGCGGCAGCGGCAAGAAGTACAAGGCCTGCTGCTTGACGAAGGATGAATCCGACGAGCATCAGCGCCTAGCCGAGGCGCAAGCTGCCCGCGACGGACGGGCCGCTGAGAAGCGTCACCGCCTGGACGCGGCGCGCGCGGCCATGATGGCCAGGCTCAGCGGTGCCGCCGGCGACGAGATGGACGACGATCCGACCGAGGCTTCGAATGCGATCCTCGACCTGATCCGGGCTGGAAAGCTCGACGAGGCCGAGACGGCTGCCCGCGATCTGCTCGACCGCTACCCGGAAATCCACGACGGCTGGGACCGGCTCGGCATGGTGCACGAGGCGCGCGGCGAGCGCGCCCAGGCGATCGAGTGCTACCGCCGTGTCGTCGCCTTCCTCGATGAAAACCCCGACTACTCGGAGCCCGACTTCAAGCAATCGTTCGTCGATCAGATCGCGAAACTCGAGACGCCAGACCCGGCGTGATCACGCCACCTCCGGCTCGCGCTCTGCGAGGGCGCACGCGGCCTCACCACCAACGATCATGATCAAGCCGCCCGGACCCAACCCTCGAATGTCGCGGCGAGGCTCACTGAGACCATGACCGACCGTGAATTTGGGAGGCCCGATGGCGGCCCGCTCCCTGTCGTCGAGTCACGTTCTCCTGCGCGGCGTCGTTGGCCGCGCAGCCGAGCCGCCTTGCCTGGAAGGCGGTGTCTCGGCCCTTTCGGGGTGCCGCGGCGTCTGTCGCGCCGGTCGGGCGTTCGTTGGCCGCTCCACCCGCGGTGGGCTCAACGGAATCAACAGCACCGTCACCGTCCGCTGATCCCTGGTGGCAGCTTGTATCCCACCTTCCATCATCGTCCTCCCGTGCTCGGAGCCGTCAAGGACAAGCCCTCACGGGCGCGCAAAACGCGCGTCCTTGACCGCTCCTGCGCGCGGAAGGAAGGGCCTGGCATCGTGGCAATGGGGTCGACCGAATACGAAACAATAAAGCTCGGAATGCGTGGCCCGGCTCTTGACACGACCACCCGCCATCAAAGAACCCCAGCTCGGCCGACGCCGATGATCCTTGAGAGCTTCACGATCCAAGTTGGCTGCTATGGGCACGACGATTCTAGGGATCGCCTCGCTCGAAGCCGATACCCATTTCAACCCGCCCAGTTCCTTTGTTCGGTCTGGGCGCCGTTCCTCCGTTCTCTAATCAACACGCTGCGATCAAGCCTTTTCTTGTTCACTTTTTCTTGTCAGGTCATTTCTTTTGTTCAACCGCGCCGCAGGCTTTCTTCCGCCCCAACCACAAATCGATGCAGCCGGCGCGCACAGGGCATGTCAAGGCTGGCCGCTCTTCGCGGCCACCGTCAGGTTCAGCCTTTACATGACCGAGCACGACGGCAGCCTGTCAAATATCGGGACGCCATGGGCCCCTTGGCACACGATGTACTGTCTACAGACTTGTTTTGCAAACCACGGAAATTCTCGTTGTTTTCCAGTGTCAGAACTGCGCCTCGTTGCAAAACGAAAGATAAACAAGATCAATAACATAAGGCCGAGAACGACGGCATTTCGAGTGCGGTGCTTTCAACCACTCAGCCACCTCTCCGGACGCCGCCTCACCTAAGCAGAGATTCTTTGGCTGACCAACGGATCGACGCTTCGCTCCCGATTGAGGGCCGCCACGGCGGCGTGAACGGCCCGCTCCAGGGCGGCAGCGTCGGTGAAGGTCTGGTGGGCCAGATGATGG
>Ga0209172_10007773_pt1 | contig 10853 bp, 8 predicted proteins | sample LarsenN4metaG_FD_184113 | JGI IMG/M metagenome (GOLD analysis project Ga0209172, IMG submission 184113) | Hot spring sediment bacterial and archeal communities from British Columbia, Canada, to study Microbial Dark Matter (Phase II) - Larsen... ... | reverse complement strand
TCCGGCATCCGGCGCATCGGCGTCATCACGCAGTACAAGAGCCACAGCCTGCTGCGCCACCTGCAGCGCGGCTGGGCGTTCCTGAAGAACGAGATGAACGAGTTCGTCGACCTGCTGCCGGCGCAGCAGCGCATCGACGAGGAGAGCTGGTACCGCGGCACGGCCGACGCCGTGTACCAGAACATCGACATCATCGACGGCTACGGCGCCGACTACATCGTGGTGCTCGCGGGCGACCACGTCTACAAGATGAACTACGCGCTGATGCTGGCCGATCACGTGGCCAAGGGGCGGCCGTGCACGGTGGGCTGCATCGAGGTGCCGCGCGCCGAGGCCAGCGGCTTCGGCGTGATGGCGGTGGACGAGCGCTACGTCATCACCGACTTCGTCGAGAAGCCGGCCGACCCGCCGGCCATGCCGGGTCGGCCCGACATGGCGCTGGCCAGCATGGGCATCTACGTGTTCGACGCGCAGTGGCTGTACGCGGAGCTGGCCCGCGACATGGCCGACCCCGCCTCGAGCCACGACTTCGGCAAGGACATCATCCCGCGCGCGGTGCGCAGCGGCCAGGCGGTGGCGCACCCGTTCGGCCTCAGCTGCGTGGGCACCAAGCCCGGCGAGCCGCCGTACTGGCGCGACGTCGGCACCATCGACGCGTACTGGGACGCGAACCTCGACCTCACGGCGACCGATCCGCAGCTCAACCTGTACGACACCGGCTGGCCGATCTGGACCTACCAGGCGCAGCTGCCGCCGGCGAAGTTCGTGCACAACCTGGACGACCGTCGCGGCATGGCGATCGAGTCGCTGGTCTCCGGCGGCTGCATCGTCTCGGGCCGCACCTGGCGCTCGGTGCTGTTCTCCAGCGTGCGCGTGCACTCGTACTCGGCGGTCGAGTGGTCGGTGCTGCTGCCGGCGGTGGAAGTCGGCCGGCACGCGCGCCTGAACCGCGTGGTGGTCGACCGCGGCTGCCGCATCCCCGACGGCATGGTGATCGGCGAGGACGCCGAGCTCGACGCGCGGCGCTTCCACCGCACCGACCACGGCATCACGCTCGTCACGCGCGAGATGCTCGAGAAGCTCGAGAAGCTCGGCTGAGCGGCCGCACGCGTTGCAGCACAATCGGCGCCCGATGCGAGTCCTGCAAGTCGGCGCGGAAGTCTTCCCTCTCGTCAAGACCGGTGGCCTGGCCGACGTGCTGGGCGCGCTGCCGCAGGCGCTGGCCGCGCACGGCGCCGAGGTGCGGCTGCTGCTGCCGGGGCTGCCCGACATCGTCGACGCGCTGCTGCACCGCAAGCCGCTGGCCGACATCGGGCCGCTGTTCGGCGCGGCGCGCGTGCGGCTGGTGATCGGCCAGCTGCCGTACAGCCACGTGCCGGCGTACGTGATCGACGCGCCCTACCTGTACCGCCGCGAGGGCGGCCCGTACCAGATGGCCGACGGCGCCGAGTGGCCCGACAACCTGCAGCGCTTCGCGCTGCTGGGCTGGGCGGCGGCGCACCTCGCGGCCGGCGAGCTCGACCCCGCCTGGACGCCGCAGGTGATGCACGCGCACGACTGGCATGCCGCGATGAGCTGCGCCTACGTGGCGCAGCACCCGCCCACCGAGGCGGCCACCGTCTTCACGGTGCACAACCTCGCGTACCAGGGCCTGTTCGCGCCCGCCGACTACGCGCAGCTCGGGTTGCCGGCGCGCTTCATGACGCCGGCCGGCCTCGAGTTCCACGGGCAGTTCTCGTTCATGAAGGCGGGCCTGAAGTTCGCCGACCGCGTGACCACCGTGAGCCCGAGCTACGCGCGCGAGATCGCCACGCCGGAGTTCGGCTGCGGCCTCGACGGCGTGATCCGCGGTCGCGGCGCGCAGGTCTCGGGCATCCTGAACGGCATCGACCGCGACGTGTGGGACCCGGCGCGCGACAGCGCGCTGGCCGCGCCCTTCAGCGCCGCGGCGCCGGGCGGCAAGGCCGAGTGCAAGGCGGCCCTGCAGCGCCAGTTCGGGCTCGAGATCCGGCCCGATGCGCCGCTGTTCGCCGTGGTCAGCCGCCTGACGCACCAGAAGGGCATCGACCTCGTCCTCGGCGCGCTGCCGGCGCTGCTGCACGCCGGCGGCCAGCTCGCGGTGCAGGGCACGGGCGACGTGGCGCTGGAGTCGGCGCTGCGCGACGCCGCGGCCGCGCACCCGGCGCGCGTGGCCGTGCGCATCGCCTACGACGAGGCCACGGCGCACCGGCTGGTCGGCGGCGCCGACGCGATCCTCGTGCCGTCGCGCTTCGAGCCCTGCGGCCTCACGCAGATGTACGGGCTGCGCTACGGCACCTTGCCGGTGGTGCGCAGGGTCGGCGGGCTGGCCGACACGGTGCGCGACGCGGGCGACGGGCCCGAGGCCGACGCCGACTCCGACGGGTTCGTGTTCGAGGCGGCCACCGACGCCGCGCTGGCGCAGGCGATCGGCCGGGCCGTCGCGCTGTACCGCGAGCCCGCGCGCTGGGCGCTGCGCATGCGACGCGCGATGGCGGCCGACTTCTCGTGGAACGCCTCGGCGCAGGCCTACCTGGCGCTGTACCGGCAGGTGCTGAACACCTCGTCGTAGCTCAGGCCGAGCGGTTCATGTCGGGCACGCGCACGCGGCAGCGGATGCCGCGGCCCGCGTTCTCGCTCCACTCGACCTCGCCGCCGAGCTGCTTCACGCGCTTGCGCACGCCGCCCAGGCCCAGGCCGTGCGCCCACGACCGCGGGTTGCGCCCCACGCCGTCGTCGCTCACCACGAGCTCGAGCCGCTGGCCGTCGATCGTGATCGACACGTCGACGCGCGAGGCGCGGGCGTGCGCGATGGCGTTGCTCACGAGCTCGCGCAGCACGCGCGTGAGCGCCGACCACTGCACCACGCTCAGCATCACGTCGCGCTCGAAGGCCACCGACCAGCCGAGGTCGCACTGCGCGGCCGACAGGCGCTGCGCGATGTCGGCCTTCCACTCGGCCACCGCGTGCGACAGCCGGTGGCTCGGCGCGGCCAGGCCGCGCGTGAGCGTCTTCAGGTCCTGCAGGGTGTGGCGGACGTAGTCCTCCATCTCGGGGCTCGGCGCCTTGTACATGAGCGTGAGCAGCCGCGCCCCGATATCGTCGTGCAGGTCCTGCGCGAGGCGCGCGCGCTCCTCGCTGCGCCCTTGCTCGACCGCGCGGTCGTAGGCCACCGCGTGCTCGAGCTGCTCGACCACGCGCGCGGCGAGGCGGGCGTCCTCCTGCGTGAACAGGCGGCGGCCGCGCCGCGCGAAGCGCACGGCGATCGAGCGCGGAGCGTCGGCCGCCGGCACGCCGCCGAGGTCGGGCACCGGCACGACGAGCGTCGAGCCGTCGCCGATGATCCGCGGCGAGCGCGTCACGCGGTCGAGCGGCAGGACCTCGAGCGGCTCGAACAGCTCGCGCAGCAGGCGCATCAGCGCGGCCGGCAGCTGCGCCGGGTGGGCCTCGACCTCGCGCGCGATGCGGTACAGCTGCTCGAACATGCGCTCGGCCGTGGCCATGCCAGTGCCGATCATCTGGTTGAGGATCCACTGGCGCGCGGCCGCGTACACGCCGAAGGCGAGGAACAGCGCGAGCGTCAGCGACGCGAACTGCCCGAGCGAGAACACCGCGACGAACAGCAGGTCCAGCGACGTCGCCACCGTGCTCACCGCGGCCAGCATCGAGAACTCGCGCACCACCTGCTTCGAGCGCGACAGGAACGGCACCACGAGCAGCAGCGAGCCGAAGAACACGTACCAGATGACCGAGCCGATCGCGGCGAGGTGGTGCTGCAGCCCCGGCTCGTCGCCGGCCGCCGCGATGGCCAGGGTGAGCAGGCTCCAGGTGCCCAGGGTCACCACGCCGAAGCGACGCATCACGATGGCGTACGGGTGCGGCTCGATGCGGTACGACCACGTGAGCAGCGCGATCGCCAGCGCGCCCAGCAGCGCGCCGAGGCCCTGCGTCCACCACCACGCGAAGCCGAGCCGGCCGGCGATGGCCAGCGCCACCAGGCTGCCGGCGGCGGCCCAGGAGGCCGCCGCGATCCAGCCGCCGTGCGGCAGCCGGCGCGGGTGCACGGTGGCCGCGTGCACGATGGCCGACGCGGTGATCAGGTCGAAGGCCATGCGCAGCGGCCCGTTCCATTGCGCGAAGGCCGACGGCATGGCGAGGTCGAAGGTCGACTCGACCGCGATGAAGCCGAGGTTGCCGGCCTGGCTCAGCCCGATGACCCCGTACACGAGGTTGGGGGTCGACGGGCGCGCGAGCACCAGCACCATCGCCACGAGGTACAGGCCGAGCGCGAAGGCGGCCATCAGCCAGAACATCGCGCCGAGCGACGCGACGCCGCGTGGCGCGGGTGCGACGTCGGCGCGCGAGCCGTCGGCGAAGACGAGCTGCACCGGCCCCTGGCGCAGCAGCGACGACACGGCGTCGTGCAGCTCGCGGTGGCGCGCGCGCTGCGCGTCCGACGCGACCCAGCGCGCCGAGCGCTGCAGCAAGATCGCGTCGATGGCGACCTGCCGGCCGTCGCGTCCGGCCACGGCGCGCAGCTCGCGCCCCTGCAGCTCGCGCAGCTGCGGCAGCGGCGACGACACGAGCTCGACCCGCCCGCTGCCGTCGACGCGCCAGGTCGCGTCGACGTGCGGCGCGGCCGACAGCGCGTGCGCGATCAGGAAGACGGCCAGGCAGCCCGCCAGCGCGGCGGCCACCAGCAGGCGCAGCCGCCAGCCGATCCAGCGTGCCGGGCGCAGCTTGCCGGCCAGGGCGCTCTCGAGCGCGGCCGCTTCGGAGACCGTGTCGGGCCCGCCGGGGCCACCGAGGTCGCCGCGCGAGGGACGGCGCAGCCGATCGAGGACCGAGGACATGCGCGTCGCGCCGCAGGCGCCGCTACACCAGGCCCTGCTTGCTCGCGAGCACGGCCGCTTCGGCGCGGCTCGACACGTTGAGCTTCTTGTAGATCGACTTGATGTGGTCGTTGACCGTGAACCACTTGATGCCCATCAGGTTCGCGATCTCCTTGATCGTGAACCCCTTGCTCAGGTACGTGAGCACCTCGTTTTCGCGCGGCGTGAGGCGTTCGTGCTCGCCGCGCGCGCCGCCGGCCGGGGCGAGCGGCGCCGGGCGACTCGTGTGGAAGCCCGACATCGGCGCGAAGGTCGACTCCGCCGACGCGGCGCCCGCGCCGTCGCGGAAGTGGGTGAGCAGCCGGCGCGCGATGGCCGGCGACAGCGGCGGCTGGCCGCGCACGATCTTCTGCAACTCCTCGACCAGCACCTCGAAGCGGTCTTCCTTCAGCAGGTAGCCGTCGGCGCCGCGCTGCAGCGCAGGGAACAGGTGGTCGTCGTCGGAGTACAGCGTGGTGACGATCTTCGTGGCCGGGTAGCGCGCCAGCTCGGACAGCAGCTCCATGCCGTTGCCGTCGGGCAGCTCGAGGTCGACCAGCACGAGCCTGAAGGTGTCGGGGCCGGGCTGCGGCGCGGCGCCGCCGGTCTGCGCGATCTCGCGGCGCGCCGATTCCAGGTCACCGGCCTCGCTGATGACGATGGTGTCGCTGAAGCTTTCCCGCACCACGCGGCACAGGAAGCTGCGCGCGACCGGGTTGTCTTCGAGGATCAGTACCTTGACGGCCATGCGACGCGGTCCCTTCGGCGGCCGATCGTAGCGCAAGGGCAGGGCCGTCGCGCCCGGTTTCAACTCGACGGGCAGCGCGGCCGTGCGGTCGGCACGCCCGCCCCGCCGGAACGCGGGGGCCGATCAGTTCACGAGCACGAGCTTGCCGCGCACCTCGCGCCGCGCCATGCGGGCGAAGGCCTCGCGCAGCTCGGTCATCGGCAGGCGTGTCTCGACCACCGGCTTGATGCGGCCCTCGGCGTACCACTGCGCCAGCGAGTGCAGGATCTGCGCGTTGCCGCGCGGGTCGCGCCGCGCGAACTCGCCCCAGAACACGCCGAGGATCGACACCTCCTTCAGCAGCGCGAGGTTCAGCGGCAGCGACGGGATGTCGCCGGCCGCGAAGCCGATGACGAGGTAGCGACCGCGCCAGCCGAGCGAGCGCAGCGCCGGCTCGGCGTAGCCGGCGCCCACCGGGTCGTACACCACGTCGACGCCGCGGCCCTCGGTGAGCGCCTTCACGCGCTCGCGCAGGTCCTCGCCGCGGTAGTCGATCGTCGCGTCGGCGCCGAGGCGCAGGCACAGCTCCGTCTTGTCGGCGCCGCCCGCCGCGGCGACGACGCGCGCGCCGAGCGCCTTGCCGATCTGCACGGCCGCGGTGCCCACGCCGCCGGCCGCGCCGAGCACGAGCAGGGTCTCGCCGGCGCGCAGGCCAGCGCGGCCGACCAGCGCGTGATGCGTCGTGGCGTAGGTGCAGATGAACGCGGCGGCGTCCTCGAACGTGAAGCCCGGCGGCATCGGCATCACGAGCTTCGCGTCGACGCACACGTGCGTGGCGAAGCCGCCGAGCCCGCCGAAGGCCGCGACGGCGTCGCCCGGCTTGAGATGCGCGACGCCGTCGCCCACCGCCTCGACGATGCCGGAGAACTCGGTGCCCGGCACGAAGGGCAGCGGCGGCTTCATCTGGTACTTGTTCTGCACCAGCAGCAGGTCGGGGAAGTTCAGGCTCGCCGCGCGCACGGCCACGCGCACTTCGCCGGGCCGCGGCTCGGGCGTGGGCAGTTCGGTCCACTGCAGCGCGTCGGGGCCGATGGGATCGGTGCAGAGCCAGGCCTTCATGAGTCGTCTCCTGTCGTCGCGTGACCGCCCCGTGCGGCGTGGCGTGCGGGGCGCGATGCGGCGCGATCATAGGAGCGCAGGCGGCCGCGCGCGCGTCACGTGCGCGACGCGCGACTCCCTACAATCCCGCGCATGCGCATCCTCATCGCGAACGACGACGGCTATCTCGCACCGGGACTCGCCGCCCTCGTGCGCGCCTGCGACGGGCTGGGCGAGATCGACATCGTCGCGCCCGAGCAGAACGCGAGCGGCACGTCCAACTCGCTCACCCTGCACCGGCCGCTGTCGGTGTTCGCCGCCGACAGCGGCGTGCGCGTGGTCAACGGCACGCCGTCGGACTGCGTGCACGTCGCGCTCACGGGCCTGCTGCCGCAGCGGCCCGACCTCGTGGTCTCGGGCATCAACAACGGCGCCAACATGGGCGACGACACGCTCTACTCGGGCACGGTGGCCGCGGCGATGGAGGGCTACCTGTTCGGCATTCCGGCCGTCGCGTTCTCGCTGGTCGACAAGGGCTGGGGCCACCTCGACGCGGCCGAGCGCGTGGCGCGCGCGCTGCTGCGCGAGCTGGTCGCGGCGCCGCCGCCCGGCGGGCCGTTCCTGCTGAACGTGAACATCCCCAACCGCGCCGACGCCGACCGGCTGCCGCGCGTGGTCACGCGGCTCGGCCGGCGCCACGCGAGCGAGCCGGTGATCCGTCAGATCAACCCGCGCGGCGAGCCGATCTGGTGGATCGGCCCGGCCGGCGACGCGCGCGAGGCGGGCGAAGGCACCGACTTCCACGCCACGGCCAACGGCTGCGTGTCGATCACGCCGCTGCAGGTCGACCTCACCGACCACGGCTCGCTGCCCGCCTGGCGCGCGCGCCTGCAGCGCGGGGCCTGAGCGTGAGCCGCAACGGGCGGCGCGCGCCGCCGGGCTTTCCGTTGTCGATCGAGCGCGTCGCCGACGCGTCGCGCGCCGCGCCGCTGCTGCGTCCGCAGCGGCCGGTGCACGAAGCGGCCGAGCACGCGCGCCGCGCGGCGGCGCCGACCGGGCTCGGCCTGGACTCGGAGGCCGTGCGCGCGCGCATGGCCGAGCGCGTGCGCGCGGCCGGCATCGGCGACGAGCGCGTGCTGGCCGCGCTGGCGGCGGTGCCGCGCCACCAGTTCATCGACAGCGCGCTGGCGACGCAGGCCTACGAGGACACGAGCCTGCCGATCGGCCACGGCCAGACGATCAGCAAGCCGTCCGTGGTGGCGCGCATGATCGAGCTGCTGCTCGACGGCGCCGCGGCGCGCGCGTCGGGCCATCTCGGCCGCGTGCTCGAGATCGGCACGGGCTGCGGCTACCAGGCTGCCGTGCTCGCGCGGCTGGCGCGCAATGTCATCTCCATCGAGCGCCTGAAGCCGCTGCACGACAAGGCGCGCGAGAACCTGGCGCCGTGGCGATCGGCGCGCGGGCTGGCCGACATCCGCCTCGTGTACGGCGACGGCCGGCTCGGCCATCCGCCGAACGCGCCCTACGCGTCGATCATCGCGGCGGCCGGCGGCGAGGACCTGCCGGCGGCCTGGACCGAGCAGCTCGCGGTGGGCGGTCGGCTCGTCGCGCCGCTGCACGATGCGCCGGGCCGTCCGCAGCGGCTGGTGGTGGTCGACCGCACCGAAGCCGCACTGCGGCACTCGGTTCACGAAGCCGTGCACTTCGTTCCCTTAAGATCGGGCCTCGCCTGAGGGAGCTTCCCGACACCATGCCGATGCGTCCACACTTCCGTCCTTCGCTCGCGACCGCGGCCGTGGTCGTCGCGCTGCTGGCCGGCTGTGCCTCGCCGCGTCACCATGCGCCGGTCGAGGATCGCACCGCGGGGCGGCCCGCCGCACAGGCCAACGGCGCGGTGACGGCCGCGCCGGCGGCCACGATGCCGGCCGATCCGTCCAAGCCGGCGCCCGGCGCCGAGAACGCCGGCAAGCCCGGCTACTTCACCGTGCGTCCGGGCGACACGCTGATGCGCATCGGCCTCGAGACCGGCCAGAGCTGGCGCGACATCATGCGCTGGAACAACCTCGACAACCCGAACGTGCTCGAAGTCGGGCAGGTGCTGCGCGTGCTGCCGCCCGGTGCCGACGGCAATGCCGTGGCCGCGCGTGGCGTGGCGCCGCCGCCGGCCGTGCAGAGCCGTCCGCTCGACGCCAAGCCGCCGGCCGTGTCGCCGGGTGCGTCCGCGCCTGCGGCGACGGCGCCGGCCGTGGCGGCGGTCACACCTGCGGCCACCTTGCCGCCGGCCTCGCCCGCGCCCGCGCGCGAAGGCGAAGAGGACATCAACTGGATGTGGCCGGCCAGCGGGCAGGTGATCGCAGCGTTCGACGAGGCGCGCAACAAGGGGCTCGCGATCGCGGGCAAGGCCGGCGATCCGGTGCTCGCGGCGGCCGATGGCCGCGTGGTGTATGCAGGCTCCGGGCTGCGCGGCTACGGCAACCTCGTGATCGTCAAGCACAACAACACCTACCTCACGGCCTACGCGCACAACCAGACCCTGCTGGTCAAGGAAGACCAGCCGGTGCGCCGCGGGCAGAAGATCGCCGAGATGGGCTCGAGCGACGCCGACCGGGTGCAGCTGCACTTCGAGATCCGGCGCCAGGGCAAGCCGGTCGATCCCGCCAAGCTGCTGCCGCAGCGATAGCGGGCGCGCAGCAGCGGAGTATGGGCATGACCAGGAGGCGCCTCACGCCGAACGGGCATGCGACGAAGCGGCCCGTGGCGCCGCCTCCCCGTCACGACGAGGCCGTGCTCGCGGCGGCCAACGGGCACCTGCCGGAGGCCGAGCCGCCCACCCTGGACGACGGCGCCGAGCCCGCCGCGGCGGTCGACATCCCGATGGGCGACCCGGAGGTCGGCAACACCCTGCAGACCTACCTGCGCGAGATCCGCAAGGCGCCGCTGTTCAGCCCGCAGGAGGAGTACGACACCGCGGTGCTGGCGCGGGCCGGCGACTTCGCGGCGCGCCAGCAGATGATCGAGCGCAACCTTCGGCTCGTGGTGAGCATCGCGAAGAACTACCTCGGCCGCGGTCTGCCGATGACCGACCTGATCGAGGAAGGCAACCTCGGGCTGATGCACGCCATCGGCAAGTTCGAGCCCGAGCGCGGCTTCCGCTTCTCGACCTACGCGTCGTGGTGGATCCGGCAGAACATCGAGCGCGCGATCATGCACCAGGCGCGTCTGGTGCGGCTGCCGGTGCACGTGGTGCGCGACCTGAACCAGGTGCTCAAGGCTCGCCGCGCGCTCGAGGCGCAGTCGGCGCGCGGGCCCGAAGGCGACAAGCCGGTGCGCGTGGAGCAGGTGGCCGCGGCGCTGAGCCGGCCGGTGCAGGAGGTGTCGGAGCTGCTGAAGTTCGCCGAGCTGCCGGCGTCGCTCGACGCGCCGCTCGAGCGCGACGCCGGCGAGTCCATGCTCGACACGGTGGCCGACGATCAGGCGATCGACCCGATGGGCCTGACCCTCAGCCGCGAGGTCGAGCAGCTGCTCGACCACGGACTGGCCGAGCTGAGCGAGCGCGAGCGCGAGGTGCTGGCCGGCCGCTACGGGCTGCACGACCGCGAGCCCGAGACGCTGGAGGTGCTGGCCGAGCGGCTGGGCCTCACGCGCGAGCGCATCCGCCAGATCCAGCAGGAGGCGCTGCTCAAGCTCAAGCGGCGCATGATCCGGCAGGGCATCGACCGCGACTCGATCTTCTGAGGCCGGCCGCGCGATGCCCTCGAACTGGCCGGTCCTCGTCTTCGACATCGAGACCATCCCCGACGTCGCCGGGCTGCGCGCGCTGCGCGGTGCCGCCGCCGGCGCGAGCGACGCCGAGGTCTACGCCGCCGAGCTGGCCGAGCGCGCCGAGGGCGGCAAGAGCGACTTCATGCCGCTGCACCTGCAGCGCGTGGTGGTGGTGAGCTGCGTGTTCCGCGACGCCGACGGGCTGCGCGTGCACTCCTTCGTCGACCGCACGGCCGTCGGCGCGACGGCCACCGACGAAGGCCGCGTGATCCAGCAGTTCTTCCGCACCGTCGAGAAGAAGGTGCCGCAGCTCGTGAGCTGGAACGGCGGCGGCTTCGACCTGCCGGTGCTGCACCTGCGCGGGCTGATGCACGGCG
>Ga0209172_10007770_pt1 | contig 10854 bp, 6 predicted proteins | sample LarsenN4metaG_FD_184113 | JGI IMG/M metagenome (GOLD analysis project Ga0209172, IMG submission 184113) | Hot spring sediment bacterial and archeal communities from British Columbia, Canada, to study Microbial Dark Matter (Phase II) - Larsen... ... | reverse complement strand
CGACGCGCGCGTCGCCCGCGACCGATGCGCCACGAGACGCGCGCGACCGCGCGTCGCGGCTCGACGGCGGCGGCGACGCGCCGCCCGGCCTGCTCGCGCTCGCGGCCGGCGGCGCGCGCGAGCCGCCTGCCGATGGCGCGCGCTTCGCCGACGACGAGCGCGCGTGGCTCGCGCGACTCGTGCGCGAGGCCGCAGCGCGCTGGCAGCCGCACGACGACCCGTGGCCCGATGCGGGCCGCGAGCGGCGGGTGGCCGATCAGGGTCGCACGGCCGCCACGGTGCGGCTCACCGACAGCGGCCTGTACTGGCGCGACGAGGCGAGCGGCCGCGCGTGGTTCGTGCCGCTCGACGCGGCGCAGCGCGCGCGGCTCGCGATGCCGTGACGCGCCGGCGGCGTCACCAGCCGCCGCCGGTGGAGCCCGAGTCCTGCGGCGGCAGCCACAGCTCGATGGCCCCCGGCGTGGCCTTCAGGCCGCGCGGCAGGTCGGTGATCCACACCGTGCGGTCGGCGCGCGTGGGCCACAGGCGCTGCACGGTGTCGGCCATCGCCCGTGCGCAGGGCCAGCCGCTCGCGTCGTGCACGATGAAGGTGGGCTGCGGCCACGGCACCGGCTTGCGGCGCTGACGCAGCTCGGCCGAGCGGGTGACGTTCTCGATCAGCGCCGCGTAGAAGCGCTGGTCGCCTTCGCGCAGCAGGGTGTCGCGCAGGCGGTTGGCGGGTTCGCGCGACGGCTCGTCGTAGATCTGGATGTACAGCCGCGCCGTGCCTTCGGCGCTGCTGCACGCGGCGGCCACCGACACGGCCGGCGCGCTCGGCGCGGGCGCGGGCGCGGGCGCGGGCGCGGGTGCGGGTGCGGGTGCGGGTGCCGGCCCGGGTCCGGGTGTGCCGGCAGGGGCGGGGGCAGGGACGGGCGCGGGCAGCGGCGCGGGTGCAGCGGCCGGCGCCGATTCCGTCATCGGCGGCGGCGGCGGCGCCTGCGCGACCACCGTGGCGGCGCGCCGTCCGACGATCACGGCCCAGGCCTGCGACCAGGTGCGCACCTGGTCGGCCGGCACCGGCACTGGGCGCCAGTAGCTCAGCACCTCGGCGCCACTGAGCTGCTTGGTGGCGTCGACGCACAGGCTTTGCTGCATGCGCTCGTGGGCGACGACGCATTCGGCCGACGCCTCGGGCACGCGCTGGCACTCGGCCTGGATGCGCTCGAGCAGGCGCGTGATCGACTGGCGCTCCAGCGGCAGCAGCGGCGCGGCGTCGCCGGCCTCGCGCAGCTGCGCGATCTGCAAGGTGGTGTGGTCGGCGAGCTTCGGGCACGCGCCGTCGAAGTCGCGCAGGTCCTTCGACACCTCGGTGAACACGCGGCGCAGCTCGGCCTGCTGCGTCTGCTCGTTGCGCTGCAGCGCCTCCTGCACCTGCCACAGCGCGAGCAGCAAGGTGCCCGAGACGCCCAGCCCGACCGACGTGCCGATGGCCGTGGCCTTGACGGTGCGGCGCCACGCCGGCTCGCTCGCGGCCTTCGCCGCGTCGGGCAGGGTCGGCCGGCGCAGCCGCGCCGGCGCGACGAGCCGGTGCACCGCCTGCGCGCGCCAGCCCGGCACCTGCGCGAGCCAGGTCTCGTGCAGCGCGGCGCCGACGTCTTCGCCGAGCCGGTGGTAGCTCTCCCACTGCGCCTCGTCGAACGACTGGTCGCCGGTGGACTCGTGCGGAAACGCCGGGTGCTTCTGCGCGTAGGCCAGCAGGTCGAGGTCGAGGCTCGCGTGCAGCGACGGCTTGATCACCAGCAAGGTGCCGTGGTGCTCGTCGCCGCCCGCGCTGCGGCGGTAGCGCACGCGCGCGAGCAGCACGCCGCGCGCGGTGGTGTTGTCGGCCAGGTCCTCCGGCGACAGCACCGCGAGGTCGGGGCCGGCGAGGGTGAACAGGCGCGCGGCCTCGTCGCGCGGGTAGAACTCGACCTCGGCGTCGAGGTCGATGCGCGCCTTGCGCACGAGGTTCTCGATGTCGCCGAACTCGTACGACGCGTCGGCGCTGGCGTCGACGGCGACGATGAAGTCGCACTCGCGCTTGAGCAGCGCATACACCGCGGTGTTCTCGAAATGGCCGCCGTCGGACAGGTACCACCACGGCCGCGCGCGGCCGTAGTACGTGGCCATGGCCTCGCTGAGCAGCATCGCCGGCTTGACCATCCGCCGCCACGCGAACGCGGCGAAGCCGTGCAGGGCCGGCATGGTGGCCAGCGGCGTGCGCATCCAGTGGCCCAGACGCACGCCGAGCCCGAACAGCAGCAGCGCCCAGCCGCGCGAGGTGTACGAGCCCGCGCCCGGCGCCACCGCCGCGCCCGACACCGCGACCCAGCGGCCCAGGCTGCCCGCGTCGCCCGCGTTGTCGGGGCCCCAGCACACCACCGCGTCGGTGCCGATCTCCAGCCCGCGCGCCGATGCGGTGACCAGGGTGCCCTTGCGGTCGGCGTTGTACAGGCCGCTGGCGTCGTCGTAGGTCTGGTTCAGGCAGGCATTGATCAGCTGCAGCGGCCCGCCGCGCCGCTCGGGCCGATGCTTCACGAGATCGACGTCGTCGCCGCGCACGACCTCGGTGACGTTGCGCACGTCGTCGTGCGCCGGCACGGTGTCGCCGGCCAGCCCGCGCAGCGGATTGCCCACCGCGAGGTAGGCGCGCGTGAGACGCGCGCGGTAGAAGGTGTGCAGCGACGACGCGTTGGCCCACCACGAATGGCCGGCCGACACGCCCCACCACACCAGCACCGCGGCCAGCAGCATCGACCAGCGCAGCCACGCGGGAAACGGCCGCAGCGTCTCGGTGGGCGACGGATCGAACACGAGCCACTGCACGACCACCAGCCACGCGATCACCAGCAGCGCCGCGCCGATCACGCCGGCCAGATCGAGCAGCCGCGGCCCCCACGAGCGCGCGCCCGGCGCGGCCTGCGCGAGCAGCTGCGACAACGGCGTGGCGAAGGTGCGCAGCACCAGCAGCACGAGGCTGCCGAGGCCCACGCCGCTCCACAGCCAGGCGCCGTCGGACGAGAACATGCGCAGCAGCCACCAGCTCGCGAGGTCGGCCAGCCCCACGGCGAACAGGCCGGCCGCGAGCCCGGCGTGGCGACGCAGCGCGCGCGTGAGGCGGTTGCGCAGGCGCGCGACCGCCAGCCCGTAGGGCTCGCTCGACCGCGCGAGGCGCACCAGCGAGTACGCGTGCCCGGCCACGAACGACCAGCCGGCGAGCGCGGCGAACAGCGGCACGCGCAGCCGCTCGCGCCAGCGGCCGAAGGCGTCGGCCTCCAGCGCCACCACGCTGGCCAGCACCGCCACGCCGATGAGCCCGGCGAGGAACCACAGGTCGCCGGCCGGCACGCCGCGGCGCACCTGCGACGGATCGGGGCCGTCGCGCGCCACCCAGTACGCGCCCATCGTGCCGGGCAGCACGGCGGCGGTCCACAGCGCGGCGAACGCCCACCACGGCGTGTGCCAGCGCTCCCAGCCGTCGGCGTCGACCCACTCGAAGGTGTGCTGCGCGAGGTGCGGTGCGACGACGAGCAGCGCCAGCGGCACGCACACGAACATCAGCTCGATGTGGATGGCGATGAACGCGCGCAGGTAGGTGACGATCGCGATGCCCACGTCGCGCGATCCGGCCGGCGTGAGGTAGCGGCCGTTGCGACGCAGCCAGTCGAGCACGAGGCTCGGCGCGCCGGCCAGGGCCTGCTGCGCGCGGCCGATGCCGACGGCCGCGACCAGCCGGCCGAACATCGCGGCCACGTAGCCGCCGCCGGACACGCTGGACAGGTAGTCGATGCGGCCGAGCAGCCCGCGCGCGGCCAGCCCGCGCAGCACGCCGAGCGAGAAGGTCGCGCTGCGGATGCCGCCGCCGGACAGCGCCAGCCCCACGATCGGCAGGCGCCGCGCCTCGTCGTTGCGCAGGCCGGCGGCGCGCCGGCGCCTGAGCACGGCGGCGCGCTCGTCGCGCCGGAACTGCTCGGCGGCGCTGCGTTCGGCGCGTGGCATCGACATGGCCGCGACTGTAGGAGCGCGCGCCGGCGCGCGCCAGCCCAACGCTCATCGAGCGTTCCGTGGTGCGCGACGGCAACACCGGTCGTTCGGGCTGACCCGAGACCGCTCCGCCCGCACGGTGATCGAGGCGTCGTCGACTTTGGAATGCCCGACAGGCAGACCGGGCGCCGCCGCCGTGACGCGCCGTGCGGGCCATGGCCGCGACGGCGCGGCGCACTAAGATGCCCGGTTTCCCCGAGCGCCGAATGCCTGCCCGCCCAGACTCCCCCGCCGTGCCGCCGGCCGACGCGCCCACGATCCGGATCCGCGGCGCGCGCACGCACAACCTGAAGAACATCGACCTCGACATCCCGCGCCAGAAGCTCGTGGTGATCACCGGGCTGTCGGGATCGGGCAAGTCGAGCCTCGCGTTCGACACCCTGTATGCCGAGGGCCAGCGCCGCTACGTGGAGAGCCTGTCGGCGTATGCGCGGCAGTTCCTCGAGCTGATGGACAAGCCCGACGTCGACGTGATCGAGGGCCTGTCGCCGGCCATCGCCATCGAGCAGAAGGCCACCTCGCACAACCCGCGCTCGACCGTGGGCACGGTCACCGAGATCCACGACTACCTGCGGCTGCTGTATGCGCGCGCGGGCACGCCGTTCTGCCCCGACCACGACCTGCCGCTCGAGGCGCAGAGCGTGAGCCAGATGGTCGACGCGGTGCTCGCGCTGCCGCCCGACACGCGGCTGGCGGTGCTGGCGCCGGTGGTGCGCGACCGCAAGGGCGAGTTCGCCGAGCTGTTCGCCGACCTGCAGGCGCAGGGCTACGTGCGCTTTCGCGTCGACGGCACGACGGTCGAGGCGGCCGAGCTGCCGCGGCTGAAGAAGACCGAGAAGCACGACATCGACGTCGTGATCGACCGCCTGCGCGTCGGCGGCGGCGCCACCCAGCGGCTGGCCGAGAGCTTCGAGGCCGCGCTGCGCATCGCCGACGGCCGCGCCATCGCGCTGCAGATCGACCACGGCCGCGAGCACCTTTTCAGCTCGAAGTTCGCCTGCCCGGTGTGCCGCTACTCGCTGCCCGAACTGGAGCCGCGGCTGTTCTCGTTCAACTCGCCGGTCGGCGCCTGCCCGGCCTGCGAGGGCCTGGGCCAGGTGACGGTGTTCGATCCCGAGCGCGTGGTGGCCTTCCCGAGCCTGAGCCTCGCGTCGGGCGCCGTGAAGGGCTGGGACCGCCGCAACGGCTACACCTTCAGCCTGATCGAGAGCGTGGCGCGGCACTACGGCTTCGACGTCGACACGCCGTTCGAGCAGCTCGCGCCGGAGCACCGGCAGGTGCTGCTGCACGGATCGGGCGCGACCGAGATCGCCTTCGTGTACCAGGCCGAGGGCACGGGCGGGCGGCGGCGCACGGTGAAGCGCTGGCATCCCTTCGAGGGGATCATCCCCAGCTTCGAGCGCCGCTGGCGCGAGACGGACTCGGCCGCGGTGCGCGAGGACCTGGCGCGCTACCAGGCCGCGCGCGCGTGCCCGCAGTGCCACGGCACGCGCCTCAAGCGCGAGGCGCGGCACGTGTTCCTGCTCGGCACCGACGGTGCGCGGCGCGCGATCTACGAGGTCGAGCACGCCACCCTGGGCGACGCGGCGCGCTACTTCGGCGGCCTGCAGCTCAAGGGCGCCAAGGCCGAGATCGCGGCCAAGGTCGTGCGCGAGATCGGCTCGCGGCTGAAGTTCCTCAACGACGTGGGGCTCGACTACCTGAGCCTCGACCGCGCGGCCGACACCTTGTCGGGCGGCGAGGCGCAGCGCATCCGGCTGGCCAGCCAGATCGGCTCGGGCCTGACCGGCGTGATGTACGTGCTCGACGAGCCGAGCATCGGACTGCACCAGCGCGACAACGAGCGCCTGATCGCGACCTTGAAGCACCTGCGCGACCTGGGCAACAGCGTGCTGGTGGTCGAGCACGACGAGGACGCGATCCGCGCGGCCGACCACGTGATCGACCTCGGGCCGGGCGCCGGCGTGCACGGCGGGCGCGTGCTGGTGCACGGCACGCCCGACGAAGTGGCGGCGCACCCGGACTCGCTGACGGGCGCCTATCTCTCGCGCCGCCTCGCGATCCCGCTGCCGCGGCAGCGCGTCACGCTGGCCGCGCAGACCGACCCGCGCGTGCTGCGCATCGTCGGCGCGCGCGGCCATAACCTGAAGAACGTGACGGTCGAGATCCCGGTGGGCCTGTTCACCTGCGTGACCGGCGTGTCGGGCTCGGGCAAGAGCACCCTGGTCAACGACACCCTGTACGCGGCGGTCGCGCGGCGGCTGTACCAGAGCCACGTCGAGGCCGCGCCGCACGACGAGATCGAGGGCCTGGACGCTTTCGACAAGGTGATCAACGTCGACCAGAGCCCGATCGGGCGCACGCCGCGCTCGAACCCGGCCACCTACACGGGCCTGTTCACGCCGATCCGCGAGCTGTTCGCCGAGGTGCCGGCCGCGCGCGAGCGCGGCTACGGGCCCGGGCGCTTCAGCTTCAACGTGGCCGGCGGACGCTGCGAGGCCTGCCAGGGCGACGGCGTCATCAAGGTCGAGATGCACTTCCTGCCCGACGTGTACGTGCCGTGCGACGTCTGCCACGGGCGGCGCTACAACCGCGAGACGCTCGAGGTGCTCTACAAGGGTCGCCACATCGCGCAGGTGCTCGACATGACGGTCGAGGAGGCGCACGCGTTCTTCGGCGCGGTGCCGGCCATCGCGCGCAAGCTGCAGACCCTGCTCGACGTGGGCCTCGGCTACATCACGCTCGGGCAGAGCGCGACCACCTTGTCCGGCGGCGAGGCGCAGCGCGTGAAGCTCGCGCTCGAGCTGTCCAAGCGCGACACCGGCCGCACCCTGTACATCCTCGACGAGCCGACCACCGGCCTGCACTTCCACGACATCGGCCTGCTGCTGAAGGTGCTGCACCAGCTGCGCGACGCGGGCAACACCATCGTCGTGATCGAGCACAACCTCGACGTGATCAAGACCGCCGACTGGATCGTCGACATGGGGCCCGAGGGCGGCGAAGGCGGCGGCACGGTGGTCGCCTGCGGCACGCCCGAGCAGGTGGCCGCGCACGCGGCGAGCCACACCGGGCGGCACCTCGCGTCCCTCGTGTTGCAGGGGCATGCGTGAGCCTCTACATTGACTCGCCCCGCGGGGTGCGGCGCCGGCCTCGCGGACGGGCCCGCCCGGCCGCAGGGGGCCGCCGCGCGCCGGTCCTGCATCGACCCTTTCCGGAGCCCGCTTCATGAGCCTCGTCGTCGACTACTACTTCGCGCCGCAGTCGCCCTGGACCTACCTCGGCCACCTGCGCTTCTGGGACGTCGCGCGCGCGGCCGGCGCGACGATCCGCGTGCGGCCGGTCGACCTGGGCGGCAAGGTGTTCCCGGTGTCCGGCGGCCTGCCGCTGTCCAAGCGCGCGCCGCAGCGCCAGGCGTACCGGCTGCTCGAGCTGCGTCGCTTCAGCGAGTGGCTGCATGCGCCGATCAACGTCGAGCCGAAGTTCTTCCCGGTGGCCGGCGACGATGCCGCGCGGCTGATCACCGCGGTCGAGATGAAGGACGGCGCCGACGCGGCGATGCACATCACCGACGCCGTGCTGCGCGCGGTGTGGGTCGAGGAGCGCAACATCGCCGACGAGGCGACCCTCGCGGCGCTGCTGCGCGAGCGCGAGCTGCCGCCGCAGCGGCTCGACGAATCGCAATCGCAGGCCGTGCAGGAGCGCTACGAGGCGAACACGCGCGCGGCGATCGACGCCGGCGTGTTCGGCGCGCCGAGCTACGTGGTCGACGGCGAGATCTTCTGGGGCCAGGACCGGCTCGACTTCCTGCAGCGCCGCCTCGCCGCACATCGACGCGCCGTGTAGGAACCCGCCGACAGACTTCGCGGCGTCCAGCCGATAAAGTTCAAGGCATGGCGTGTGTGCGGGTGATCCCGCGCGCCGCCGTCGCTCCCCGGCCGCCCGTCCTCCCTCCTCCCTCCAACGACCGGGCGGTTCGGTTGAACGGGGGGTCTCCGGACCCCCCGTTCCTTTTATCGGGCCTCGTCCATCCGGCCTCGCCCATCCGGCCTCGTCCATTCGGCCGCCTTTTCCGCGGATCGCGCCCGCGTGTTCGCCGCCACAATCGGGCCTTCTGCCGTCCGGAGGTTCCGCTTGAGCGCCGTGTCGCCACCGCGCACGCGAGGCATGCGCTGGCTCGTCGCCGCGCCGCCGAAAGTCCTGTTCACCTTGCTGGCGACCGCGCTCGTCTCGCTGACGGTGCTGGCGGTGTCGGAGCTGTCGTACCGGCGCATCCAGCAGTCGCGCGCCGACGTGATGGGGCAGCGCGCCGTGCTGGTCACGCTCGACGCGATCAAGTTCCACATCGCGCGCGCCGAGTCGGCCCTGCGCGGGCATCTGCTGACGCGCGATCCCGTCTTCCTCGAGCCGTACCGGGCGGCGGCCGACAGCGCGCGCCGCGCCGTGGTGGACCTGGCCGCCCTGTCGCGCGAGCGGCAGCCGTCCGAGGACCTGCAGGTGCGCACCGTGGTCGCACTGGCGACGCAGAAGCTCGACTCGATGTCGCTGACGCTCGGCTACCTCGACGCGCGCCAGCCGGAGCAGGCGCTGGCACACGTGAGTACCGGCGTCGGCAACCGGCTGATGGACGATCTGCTGCGCGCGATCGACACGCTGTCCGCCGACGGCCAGCGCGCGCTGGCCAAGCGCACCGACGACGTCGGCGAAGGCCTCACCGAGCAGCGCATCGGCGTGGGCGTGGTGGTGCTGCTCAACCTCGGCTTCCTGGCGACCCTGGCGCACCTGATGGGCGTGCAGTTCACGCAGCGCGAGCAGCACCGCCGCGAGCTGGAGTCGCAGGCCGCGCGGCTGGAGCAGCAGGTCGAGGCACGCACGGCCGAGCTGTCCGCACTGTCGGCCCACCTGCAGACCAGCAGCGACCGCGAGAAGGGCACGATCGCGCGCGACCTGCACGACGAGCTCGGCGGCATCCTGACCTCGGCCAAGATCGATGCGAGCTGGCTCGACGGCCACTCGCGCGCGGCCGACCCGGAGGCGCGCGCGCGCATCCAGCGGCTGCTGAGCGCGCTGGACGAGGCGATCGACGTGAAGCGGCGCGTCATCGAGAGCCTGCGGCCGTCGCTGCTCGACCACCTGGGCCTCGGCGCGGCGCTGGAGTGGTACGTCAACGAGACCTGCCGCAAGGCGGGGCTGGCCTGCACCCTGCGCCTGCCGCCCGACGGCGAGCCGGCCGATCCGGAAGTGGGCATCGCGATCTATCGCGTGGTGCAGGAGGCGCTGACCAACGCCGTGCGACACGCGCGCTGCCGCGAAGTGAGCGTGGTGCTGGAACGCCACGACACGGGCTGGCACCTGCAGGTGGCCGACGACGGCGTCGGCATCCAGAACTTCCGCCCCGACCACCTGTCGCACGGGCTGGCCGGCATGCGCCAGCGCACGGTGTCGATGGGCGGACGCTTCGCGATGGACACCGCGCCCGGGCGCGGCACGCGCATCGACGCGACCTTCCCGCTGCGCCCGGCGCCGCCGGCCTGAGCGACCGCGGCGTTCAGTGCGCGGCGTGGCCCTCGAGCAGGGTGCGCACGCGCTGGAAGTCGCGGCTCTTGTCGAGGAAGTGATCGGCCCCGGCGCGCAGGCAGGCCGCCTCGAGCACCGGCAGCGCGTGGTTGGTCAGCACGATCACCAGCGGACGCGCGCCGCTGTCGCGCCCGCGGATCTTCTGGATCACGCCGAGCCCGCTGCCTTCGCGCAGCGCCAGGTCGACGACCACCGCGTCGGGATGCTGCGCGTCGAACTGGCGCAGCGCCTCTTCCTCGCTGCCGGCGATGGCCGCGATCTCGAAGCGGCCGGGCTCCTCGATCAGCTCGCGCAGCAGGTTCTGCACGCGCGGCAGGTCCTCGACGACCTGCACGCGCAGCGCGCGCGGCGGCGGCGCGGCGGCGGCATGGGCGTGGTCGGTCGCGTCGGCCTGCATGGGCGCCCTACCCGGGAATCAGGCCGTGCCGGACGGCGTACTGCGTCAGCTCGGCATTGGTGCGGAAGTTCATCTTCTCGAGCAGCCGCGAGCGATAGGTGCTCACGGTCTTGGCCGACAGCGACAGGTCGGCCGCGATCTCGGTGATGCTGCGGCCCACGGCGAGCTTCGAGAAGATCTGGAACTCGCGCTCGGACAGCTTCAGGTGCAGCGGCGTCTCGATGTCGCCGGCCAGCCCGCCGGCCAGCAGCTCGGCCAGGCGGCGGCTGACGAAGCGTCGGCCGCCGGCCACGGTGCGCACGGCGTCGACGAGCTGGTCGCTCGCCAGCTCCTTGCTGACGAAGCCGCTCGCGCCGGCCTTCAGCACGCTCAGGCCGTACTGCTCCTCGGGGTACGACGACAGGATCAGCACCTTCACGTCCGGATGCGACGAGCGCGCCTGGCGCAGCACGTCGATGCCGGACAGGTCGGGCAGCGACAGGTCGATCACCATCACGTCCATCGGCGTCTCGCGCAAGGCGGCGATCGCCTCGCGCCCCGAGCGGCCCTCGGCGACGATGCGCAGGTCGTCGTGGCCGCCGAGGATCGAGCGGAATCCGGCCCGCACGATGTCGTGGTCGTCGAAGAGTCCGATGCTGGCGGTCATGGCAGCCGGCGCACGCGCAGTCGGCGCGCGCCGCCGGCTCGACAAGCTTACGCGGATCGAGGCCGTCGCGATGCCGGCAAGCGCCTGCAACGCGTGTCGGCATCGGCCTACGTCGCCCCGCGCCCCGCGCCTCGCGCCCCGCGCACTTCGACCGGTGCGCGAGTGCCTGCGC
>Ga0209172_10007766_pt1 | contig 10857 bp, 10 predicted proteins | sample LarsenN4metaG_FD_184113 | JGI IMG/M metagenome (GOLD analysis project Ga0209172, IMG submission 184113) | Hot spring sediment bacterial and archeal communities from British Columbia, Canada, to study Microbial Dark Matter (Phase II) - Larsen... ... | reverse complement strand
CGGGCTCTGCCTGGCCGGCTGGCGCCCGGTCTGCGAGCTGCAGTACGACGCCTTCAGCTACCCGGCGCTCGACCAGCTCATCAACCACGCCGGGCGCTACCGCTGGCGCACGAGGGGGCAGGCGGCGTTCCCCCTCGTGGTGCGCATGCCCTACGGCGGCGGCGTGCGCGCGCCCGAGCTGCACGACGACTCCCCCGAGACCTACTACGTGCACACGCCCGGGGTGAAGGTCGCGGTGCCGGCGACGCCGGCCGATGCGAAGGGGCTGCTCACCGCGGCCATCCGCGACCCCGACCCGGTGGTCGTCCTCGAGCCCAAGCTCCACTACCGCACGGTGAGAGCGGAGGTGCCGGACGGGGAGCACGTCGTCCCGCTCGGCAGCGCGCGGGTGGCGCGAGAGGGAGACGACGTCACCCTCGTTGCCTACGGCGCGATGGTGCACGTGGCGGAGCGGGTAGCCGAGGCACTCGCCGGCGAGGCCTCCTGCGAGGTGCTCGACCTGCGCACGCTGAAACCGCTCGACGAGGAGGCCTTGCTCGCGTCGGTGGCCAAGACCGGCCGCGCGGTGGTCGTGCAGGAGGCTCCGCGCGTGTGCGGCTTCGCCGCGGAGGTGGCTGCCGTGCTGGCGGAGAAGGCCATCTTCGACCTACGCGGCCCCGTCGTCCGCGTCACGGGCTACGACGTCCCGTACCCCTACTGGCAGCTCGAGGACGCGTACCTGCCTTCCGTCGAGCGGGTTGCCGACGCCGTCCGCCGGACGCTCGAGGCGTAGTGGCCTACGAGCTCGCGCTGCCCGATCTCGGGGAAGGCCTGACCGAAGGCGAGGTCGCCCGCTGGCTCGTCGTCGAGGGCCAGGAGATCGCCGAGGACGATCCTCTGGTCGAGATCCAGACGGACAAGGCGACGGTCGAGATCCCCTCCCCGTGCGCGGGCACGGTGCTGCGCATCCTCGTCCCCGAAGGCGAGGTCGTCCCCGTGGGGACGGTGTTGGTCGTCGTCGGCGCGCCCGACGAGGAGGTGCCGGCGCCCGCCGCGGGCCGCGGTGAGAAGCAGCCAAGTGACAAAGTGTCACAAGCCGGGGCGGCGGCGTCGGCGGGCCCGGGTCCTCCGCCTGCGCGGCGTGTCCAGGCATCCCCGCTCGTGCGCAAGATCGCGGCCGAGCTGGGCGTCGATCTCGGCGCGGTGATCGGCAGCGGGCCGGGCGGGCGCATCACCGAGGCAGACGTTCGGGCGGCCGCGGACCGCGCGGGCGCCGTGGTCGAGGCTGCCGGTGCTGGCGAGGACCGTCGCATCCCCCTGCGCGGCATCCGGCGGGCGATCGCCGAGCACATGGCGCGCGCGCACCGGGAGGTGCCGCCGGTGACCTGGGTCGAGGAGTGCGACTTCGAGGCGGTCCCGTTGGAGCGCCTGATCGCGACCGTGGTCCGGGCGTGCGCGCTCTCCCTGCGCGAGTTCCCGGAGCTGAACGCGCGCTTCGAAGGCGACGCGATCGTCCAGCTTGCCCGCTACGACCTCGGGATCGCCGTCCAGACCGAGCAGGGCCTCGTGGTGCCTGTCGTGCGCGGCGCGGACCGGAAGACGGTGGCGGAGCTGGACGCCGAGGTGCGCCGGCTCGCGGCGGGGGCACGGGCGGGAACCCTGCGGCCCGAGGACCTGCGCGGCTCGACCTTCACCGTGACGAGCGCCGGCAAGCTGGCGGGCCTCTTCCAGACCCCGATCGTCAACCATCCCGAGGTCGCGATCCTCAGCGTCGGACGCATCGCTCCGCGACCCGCCGTGCGCGACGGTCAAGTGGTCGTGCGCCGGATCGGCACGATCGCGGTCACGTTCGACCACCGCGCCGTCGACGGCGCACGCGCCGCCGAGTTCGGGCTGGCCGTGATCGCCCGGCTCGAGTCCGGGGACGTCGAAGGTTTCGGGTAAGCCGTGCGGAGGTAGCCCCTCTACACTTCGTCGGGCGTGGGCGCCTGGTACACGATCGGCCTTGCCCTCGGGCTCGGGCTCGGCCTCGGGGTGCTCGCGGCCGCGCTTGCCGGTCCGGGGGTGCTGCGCGTCGGCGCGGCGCTGGCCGCGGCCGCCGCCGCCGGCGCGCTCGCCGGCATCCTCGTCGGCGAGTTGGCCGACACGCTCGCCGGCGCGGCCGGAGGCGCGCTGGGCGCGATCTGCGCCGCCGCCGTCCTCTCCGGCGCGCGCCGGCGCGGTGGGACGCGGGGCGGTCTCGCCTTCCTCGCCGGCTTGGGCGGGCTGCTGCTCGCGCTCGCTGCGCTCGTGCCTCTCGCCGGGTATCTGGAGGCGCTCCTCCTTCCGCTCGTCGCGAGCCGGCTGCGCGCACGCCAGGCCGCGCGCTACGCCGGGCTGCGCACGCTCGCGCGCTGATGATCCCCGCCTTCGAGCCACGCTCGGAGCCGATGCCGGGAGACCCCGACGAGGCGCGCGCACGGATGGTGCAGCTCCTGCGCGAGCAGGGGATCTCGGACGAGCGCGTCCTCGCGGCCATGAGCGTCGTGCCGCGCGAGCTGTTCCTCGCGGAGAACCTGCGTCGCTTCGCCTACGACGACACGGCGCTGCCGATCGGCCACGGGCAGACCATCTCGCAGCCCTTCATGGTGGCGAGCATCTGCGAGCTCCTCGAGCTGGCGGGCGACGAGCGCGTGCTCGACGTCGGGACCGGCTCCGGGTACCAAGCCGCCGTGCTCGCCGAGCTGGCGGCGGAGGTCGTGACCATCGAGCGGGTGCCCGAGCTGGCCTCCCGGGCGCGCGCGGCGCTCGTGGACGCGGGCTACCCGCAGGTCGAGGTCCTGGTCGGGGACGGCTCGCTGGGCGCCCGGGAGCGCGCTCCCTTCGACGCGATCGCGGTCGCGGCGGCCGCTCCGCGCGTTCCGCAGGCGCTGTACCGGCAGCTCCGCCGCGGGGGGCGCCTCGTCCTGCCGCGGGGCGCCTCCTGGGGGCAGGACCTCGTGCAGATCATCCGGACCGAGCAGGGCCCGGTCGAGCGGATCTCCGTGCCCTGCCGCTTCGTCCCGCTCCTCGGCAGCGGAGGCTTCCGGCGTGCCTGACCCCCTCGGGGGTGGCGGCGACCGCACACCCGGCTACGCTGCGGCCGTGATGGACGCGCAGGCGGCGGAGAGTCCCGGGCTGACGCGCGCGCGCTTGGTGGCCGCGCTGCGCCGGCCTGCGAACTGGGGGCAGCTGGCCCGCTTCTGCGTCGTCGGCGCGAGCGGCTACGTCGTCAACCTCTGGGTCTTCTCGCTGCTCGTGCTCGTGCTCGGGGTGCACTACCTGCCGGCCGCGGTCTGCTCGTTCCTGGTCGCGGTCACGAACAACTACACCTGGAACCGGCTCTGGACGTTTCGCGCCCAGCGCGGGCACGTCGGCTACCAGGGCCTGCGCTTCCTGGTCGTCTCCACGCTGGCGCTGGGCGCGAACCTGGCCGTGCTGGAGCTGCTCGTCCGCGCGGGCTTGGCCGAGGTGTTCGCGCAGGCGCTCGCGATCGTGCTGGTCACGCCGGTGAACTTCGTCGGCAACAAGCTCTGGTCGTTCGGACCTCGCCGCTGATCGCGCTCGCCGCCCTGGTGGCGGCCTTCGCGCTGGCCCCGCCTGCGGCCGCGGCGGCCGGGGCAGCTCCGCTTGCCGAGCCGCCCCTGAGCGTCCTCGAGGAGCCGCGCCTGGACGAGCACGCAGCCGTGCGCGCCGCGCTCGCCCACCCCCACGTGGCGGCCTGGCTTCGGCGCTACCCGCCCGGGCCGACGACCGCGGCCACCTTCCGGCCGGAGTCGAGGACCTGGGTCGTGAAGGCGTGGTCGGGCGAGGCCGGGCAGATCGTCCAGGCCGTCGTCGAGGACACGACCGGCCGCGTGACGGAGGCCTGGACCGGGCCGCAGGTGGCGTGGAAGATGGCCCGGGGGCGAGCGGGCGCCTTCGGCGGGAAGACGCTGCTCGAGCCCGCCGTCTGGATCGCGTTCTGCCTCGTCTTCCTCGTCGGCCTGGCCGACCTGCGCCGGCCGCTCTCGCTCGGGAACCTCGACCTCCTCGCCCTGCTCTCGTTCTCCGTCTCGCTCGCCTTCTTCAACCGCGGCGAGATCTTCCGCAGCGTCCCTCTCGCCTACCCTCCGCTCGTCTACCTGCTCGCGCGGGGGCTCTGGGTGGGGCTGCGCGCTCGGCGTCCAACGCTCCGGCCGGCCTGGCCGGTGTGGGCGTTCGCCGTCGCGGCGGTCTTCCTGCTCGGCTTTCGCATCGGCCTCAACGTCGAGTCCCCGCGCGGCGTCATCGACGTCGGGCTCGCCGGGGTCGCGGGCGCGAGCCGCATCCTGGACGGCGAAGCGCCGTACGGGCACATGCCACAGCGGGGCGACCTCGAGCCTTGCGGCCCCCCGGACACCGACGGGCAGGTCCGCGACCGCATCCAGACGAACGGGCGCTGCGAGTCGGCGATCGAGCGGGGCGACACGTACGACCCCGTCTCCTACCTCGCCTACGTGCCGGCGACGCTCGCCTTCGGCTGGAGCGGGAAGTGGGACTCGCTGCCGGCCGCGCACGCGACCTCGATCGGTCTCGACCTCCTCGCCGTCCTCGCGCTCTGCCTGATCGGGCTGCGCTTCGGCGGTCCCCGGCTGGCTGCGATCCTCGCCTTCGCCTGGCTTTCCTACCCGTTCACGGCCTACGCGCTGAACGCGAACACGAACGACGTGCTCATGCCGGCGCTGCTCTTGCTCGGCTTCTGGCTCGTCTCGTCGGCTCCCGCGCGCGGCGCCGCGGTCGCGCTCGCCGGCTGGACGAAGTTCGCCGCGCTCTTGGCCGTGCCGCTCTGGGCGACCTACCCGGCCGCCGATCGGCGGCGGCTTGCCCGCTTCGCGGCTGCGTTCGCGGCCTCGAGCCTGGCCGCCTTCGCCATCCTGCTGCTCGAGCCCGACCTCTGGGGCGCCCTGCGCACCTTCTGGGAGCGCACGGTCGGCTTCCAGCTCGGCCGGGACTCGCCCTTCTCGCTCTGGGGCTGGGGCTCCTACCACGCCCGCGGCATCCCCGACCTGGGAGCCGTCCAGCCGGTGCTGGCCGTCGCGGCCGGCCTGCTCGCGGTCGCGCTCGCAGCGGTGCCCCGGCGGAAGGGGCCGGTGCAGCTCGCGGCGCTGACGGCCGCGGTGCTGCTCGCGGGCGAGCTCGCCCTCGGCCACTGGTTCTACCTCTACCTGCCCTGGGTCTTCCCCTTCGTCGCGCTCTGGCTGCTCCTGCCGGCCGAGACGGAGGCCGAAGCCTAGGAGAAGGGGATGCGGAGGGTCTCGATCGACAGCGCCCGGCCGGTGCTCGGGTCGGCGTCGATCAGCGCGCCCTCGATCCGCACGTCGCCCTGCGCGGTGGCAAAGCGCACGGGCAGCCCGGTCCGCATCCGGCGGATCGCCAGCTCGGCTTCGACGCCGATGACCGAGTCGTGCGGGCCGGTCATGCCGGCGTCGGTGAGGAAGGCCGTCCCCCGCGGCAGCACCTGTGCGTCGGACGTCTGCACGTGCGTGTGCGTGCCGACGACCGCGGTCACGCGCCCGTCCAGCCAGCGCGCGAGAGCGGCCTTCTCGCTCGTCGCCTCGGCGTGCACGTCCACCAGGACGAGCGGCGTCTCCCGGGCCGCCTGCTCGACCAAGCCGTCGATCAGCTCGAACATCGAGGTCGCCGGATGGAGGAAGAGCGACCCGAGCACGTTGATGACGGCCACGCGCTCTCCGCCCCTCGCGGAGACGACGGCGAGACCCCGGCCGGGCGCGTTCGACGAGGCGTTCGCGGGACGGACGACGCGGTCCGAGGCGCCTAGGTAGTCCCCGATCTCGGTGCGCCGGAAGGCGTGGTTGCCGAGGGTGATGGCGTCGGCGCCGGCGGCGAGCAAGCGCTCGGCGAGCCGGGGGGTGATCCCGACCCCGTCCGCCACGTTCTCCCCGTTCAGCACGCAGATGTCGACGCCCAGCTCGGAGCGGAGCGTGGGCAGGCGCGCCTCGACCGCCCTCCGTCCGGGGGCGCCGACGACGTCTGCGAGGAAGAGGATGCGCAGGGCGGGGAGACTACGGCACGCGGAGATTCGCCGAGGGGTACACCTGGATGGAGACGTTGTTCCCCCGGTCGCTCGCGAAGCGGGCGAGCGCCTGGCGCTCGACGGCAGCGATGTCGGCCACCGTGCCGAGCTTGGACGAGCCGGCGGCCACGTTCGCCCCGACGCTCAGCGCCCGGTCCGGGCGAACGTTGCGCACGGTGACGACGAGCGAGGGCGCGGTCTGCGGGCGCAGCTCGATCTCCGCGCCGACCACGCGCCCGGAGACGACCTGGTCGCGGATGGCGACGACCGTCCCGTCCACCGGGGAGTAGACGTCGGTCCCGGCGACTGCGCCGACGTCGAGGGTGCGCAGCGGCCCGCCCTCGAGCTGGTACCAGGCCGGCCCGCTGCGAGACGAGCCCGTGATCCGGTGCCAGAGGCGCGCCAGGAGCCCTTCGTTGGCCTGCGGCCCCGCCGGGTGGAGGACGTAGGCGTCCGGCTCGGAGCCGTGGAACCCGATCGCGGTCGTCTCGCCGTGCGCGACCGGGGACTGCACGCGCAGGTTGCCCACGGTCGCGAGCACGACCGGCTCCGGCAGCACGGTGGCGGCGGGGGGCGGGAGAGACGAGGGCCCGCTGGGGGTGCCGCCGCCTCCGCCGCCGGTGCCGAACGCGCTCAGGAGGAGCACGGAGATGGCCCCCAGCCCCGTGACGAGACCGAGCGCGAGCCAGCGCGCTCGTGCCTGTGCCCGCCGCCGGCGTGCACGGAGCCGGGCGGCGTGTCGCGCCCGCGCGGTGTCCATCGCCCGGACCGTAGCAAGCTCGGCCGCGGGCGGGGTAGCCGGGGGGAGGCGATACGATCCGCCCATGGCCGGCTCCGGCCCGACGATCCAGATCCCGCGGTGGATCCAGCTGGTCGGCCTGCCCGTCCTGCTCGTCCTCGCCTTCCTCCTCGCCGAGGCGCTCGGGCACGTCCTCTTCCTCTTCCTGACCGCGGCCGTGATCGCGTTCACGCTCAACCCGCTCGTCCGAGATCTGACGCGGATCCGCGTCCCGCGCGGGCTCGCGGTTACGGTCGTCTACGCGGTCTTCGTTGCGTCCGTGGCCGCGCTGCTCGTGGCGGTCGGCGTGGTCGCGTTCAACCAGACGCGGCAGGCCGCCGAGCGGGTCGACGCCTACGTGACCGAGCGCGATCCGCTCAGCGGCCAGACGGCAGCCGAGCAGGACCTCGACTCGCTCCAAGCCTGGCTCGACGACCACGGCCTCGAGCGGATCCAGATCCGCGAGCGGGCGAGCGACTGGATCGACTCGATCGGCGCCGGCGAGGTCTCCGGGTACGTACAGGACGCGATCTCGTTCGCGCAGGGCGCGGCCCTCTCGGTCGTCCTGCTCCTGTTCTCGGTCATCCTGGTCGTGGTCATCTCCATCTACATGCTCCTCGACATGCCCCGCCTCGAAAGCTCGATCGACTCGCGGTTTCCGCCCCACGGCGGTGCCCCGCTCACCCAGCGGATCGAGAGCGCCCTCTGGGGCTACGTGCGGGGGCAGGCCATCCTCTCGGCTGTGATCGGCTCGAGCGCAGGTGTGGGCATGTGGGCGCTGGGTGCAACCGGGCTGGTCGAGGGAGCGCAGGAGTACGCGCTCCTGTTCGGGCTCTGGACCGCCTTCATCGAGGTCATTCCCTACATCGGCCCCTGGCTCTCGGCCGTGCCGCCGGCAATCTACGCCCTCTTCGCCGATCCGCCCTGGGGCATCCTCTGGGTGGCGGCGCTCTTCCTCTTCATCTACCAGGTGGAAGGGCACGTGGTCGTGCCGAACGTGATGGCGAGCGCGCTCCGCCTGCACCCCCTGCTCGTCATCTTCGGCCTGCTCGCCGGTGGGGCGCTGTACGGCATCCCCGGCGTCCTCGTCGCCCTGCCCACGATGGCCGGCCTGCGCGCCATCTGGGAGTTCTTCCGCGAGCGGGTCCGGCTCGAGCGCTGGGACGAGGGCGGTCCGGATGTCCCCGTCGAGGTCGAGCTGGAGCCCCCGCGCGTGGAGCCGCCCAGGGCGGCGAGCGGCTCGGGCTAGGCTGGTCGGGATGTGGGGCACGATCGCCCGCGAGGCGGCGGCCGAGAGCGCGCTCTGGGCTGGCTGCCTGCGTCCGGACGCGGAGCGAGTGCGCCTCGCCGTCTTCTCCCCGCTCGCGCCGGCGCGCCACGCGCTCGGGCTGGAGACGATCTACGAGGGCTACCTCGTCCACTACGGGCGGCCGCGCCTGTTCGCGCCGCCGGACGAGGACCTCGCCCTCCTCCTCGGCGACTACCTGTACGCGCACGGCCTCGTCCGCATCGCCGCGACCGGCGACGTGGCCGCGGTCGCCGACCTCGCCGAGCTGATCTCCCTGTGCGCCCAAGCGCGGGCGGAGGGCCGAGCGGGCGACGGGCCCGCCTGGGCGGCGACCGCCGCGCTCCTCGGGCGGGGCGGGCTCGAGGCCGCGCGCGATGGCCTCCGTCTCCGCGGCGAGCCCGCCGCGCTCGAGCAGGCAGCGCGCGAGGCAGCCGGCGACGAGGCGGTGGACGCGGCGCTCGCTGCACACGCCTCGCTCGTCGGGTAGAGTCGCGGCTCGATGGGTGCGCTGGCACTGCTGCTCGCGAAGACGGCCGCCGAGGAGGGGCGCGACATCGTCCTCTCCATGCTCGTCGTCGGGCTCGTCTTCCTCGCCGTGGTCGCGCTCGGCGAGCTGAGCGACTGGCGCGGCCGCCGCCGGGGCTAGGGCAGGACCGGTAAGCCCTCGCGGCGCGCGGCGGCCGCGAGGCGATCGCCGAGCGTGAGGAACGGCAGGCTCTCGGGTTGCTCGGCGCTTGCCGTCTTGGCCGCGGCTGCGCATTCGCGCAGCCTGTCGGGGTCGAGAGGCTTCTTCGGCCGCCGTGTCACTCCCCAGTCGCTCCAGTCGCTCCAGCCGCTCGTCCCAGTCCATCTCGGTCGCCGGGACGGGACGATTCCTGCTGCAGGCGTGCCGCAATCGGTGATCGTCACCAGATCCGTTTGTGACGTGGCTGCATCTGACGGATGATCTGGCCGTGCGCAGCCGCCTCCCCTCCGGCACGGTCACCTTCTGCTTCACCGACGTCGAGGGCTCGACCCGGCTCCTGCACGAGCTGGGCGCCGAGGCCTACGCCGACGCGCTCGCCGAGCACCGCCGCGTCATCAGGGAGGCATGCGCCGCCGAGGGCGGGGTCGAGGTGGACACCCAGGGGGATGCCTTCTTCTTCGCCTTCCCGACCGCGCCGGGGGCGCTCGCCGCCGCCGCGGCCTTCACCGAGGCCCTCACCTCTGGGCCCGTGCAGGTGCGGGTCGGCTTGCACACGGGGACGCCGCTGCTGACCGAGGAGGGCTACGTCGGCGGCGATGTCCACCGCGCCGCCCGTATCGCCGCGGCCGGTCACGGCGGACAGGTGCTCGTCTCGTCTTCCACGGCGCAGCTCGTCGAGCTCGAGCTCCGCGATCTCGGCGAGCACCGGCTCAAGGACCTCTCCGCCCCCGAGCGCGTCTTCCAGCTCGGAGAGGACGACTTCCCGCCGCTCAAGTCGCTCTACCGCACGAACCTCCCGGTGCCGGCGACGCCCTTCCTCGGCAGAGAGCGGGAGCTGCGGGAGGTCGTCGAGCTTCTGGCCCAAGACGACGCGCGCCTGCTCACCCTCACCGGCCCCGGAGGCACCGGCAAGACCCGACTTGCCCTGCAGGCCGCCGGGCTGGCCTCCGATGCCTACCCCGACGGCGTCTTCTGGGTCCCGCTCGCACCGCTTCGCGACCCCGCGCTCGTCCTCTCCACGGCTGCGCAGGTCCTCGGCTCCAAGAACGGCCTCGCCGAGCACATCCAAGACAAGGCGATGCTCTGCCTGCTCGACAACTTCGAGCAGGTGGTGGAGGCGGCCCCCGAGCTTTCGGCCCTCCTCTCCGCCTGCCCCAACCTCGACCTCCTCGTCACGAGCAGGGAGCGCCTGCGCGTCTCGGGCGAGCAGACCTACCCGGTGCCGCCGCTCGCCGAGTCTGACGGCGAGGCGCTCTTTGCGACCCGTGCCCGAGCGGTCGATCCTGGCTTCACGCCGAGCGAGGCCGTCCGCGAGCTCTGCCGGCGTCTCGACGAGCTCCCGCTCGCCATCGAGCTCGCCGCCGCCCGCACCGCGCTCTTCAGCCCCGAGCAGCTGCTCGAGCGGCTCTCGCAGCGCCTCGACCTGCTGAAAGGAGAGCGCGACGCCGATCCCCGCCAGCAGACGCTGCGCGCGACCATCGAGTGGTCGTACGACCTCCTCGCAGAAGACGAGCAGCTTCTCTTCACCCGCCTCGCAGTCTTCGCCGGTGGCTGCACCTACGAGGCCGCCGAGCAGATCGCAGGCGCCGACCCCGACACGTTGCAGTCGCTGCTCGACAAGAGCCTCCTGCGCAAGCGCGACTCCAAGACCGGCCCCCGCTACTGGATGCTCGAGACGATCCGCGAGTACGCGGCCGAGAAGCTCGAAGCCTCGGGCGAGGCGGAGGAGCTGTCTCGGCGGCATGCGGAGTACTTCCTCGCGCTCGCAGACGAGGCCTTCCCCGAGCTCAAGGGAAACCCCAGGCCGTGGCTGGATCTCCTGGAGGCGGACCACGACAACCTTCGAGCCGTCCTCGACCGGCTCGAGTCCGCCGGCCGAACCCAAGAGGCTCTCCAGCTTGCCGGCGCCCTCTACCGCTTCTGGAACTTGCGTGGCTATCCCCTGGAGGGCGGTGATCGACTGGAGCGTCTGCTCGCACGCGAACGGGCCGGGACCCCGACACGGGTACGGGCGCTCCATGGCGCTGCGGTCATGGCTTCGAGCACAGGCGATC
>Ga0209172_10007765_pt1 | contig 10858 bp, 8 predicted proteins | sample LarsenN4metaG_FD_184113 | JGI IMG/M metagenome (GOLD analysis project Ga0209172, IMG submission 184113) | Hot spring sediment bacterial and archeal communities from British Columbia, Canada, to study Microbial Dark Matter (Phase II) - Larsen... ... | reverse complement strand
CTCAGCGACCGAAAGCTGTTGCAATTCTTCTCGCGTCCGCGGCCCCTTTCTTATCACTTCTGGCTAACTGTGTCAAGGCCTCGGCTGGATACGGCTCAGCCAGCCAAGTAACTATTCAGGTCCTGCGGTCGCAGGACCTGAATAGTTACAAAGATTTTTTCAGGAAATTGATGTGGATCAAGCATCTGTGACGCCCTTTTAGGTGCTAATTCTCCAAAATGCTGGTTCTGAAATGAAGTATAAGCTGTAAGATACTTTCCAATAGCTATCCGGTATCTGAGCGCCTGGTAGATTAACTAGAGTGATTCTTAACTTTAAGTTGTTCGAGTATAGGTCTGGGGAATAAAGGTCCGGTTCAGCGATTCGAAAACTCGTTTTCTTGGGCTGCTGATCTTGCACCTCTATCACTGGTAAAGACGGATTTAGTCTGGATAGTGGGAAGATAATCGGGAGTATAACAAATAGTTTGAAGACCATTATAAGCCTCTCCTCATTGAGACAAGACATCTTGAGCAAGTTCTTTCTATCCCCATCAATCTCATCATACGGTTTCTTGGCGACGATGATGCATTTCCAACAGTTTACTGTTGATTTGGAAGGGCTTCAACACTCCGAAATGCACAGTGCCCACTAAGAAACCGTATCCGTCATCCGCTCGTTACCACTACAAATTCATTGACTGATGCTCGCGCAGCTATCTTTGCAGCAAACTACTCGACTTCGCTTTTGCCTCCGGAGGGGCCACCTGACAATAGCCCAACGGTTGATCGCTGGAAAACAAAAGCCAGCAGCAAATGCAATCCATCAGGGATAGCCGAAAATCGATTTACTTCATTTCCCTAACTCTTGAAAAACAGGGGAACTCACTACTCCACTTTCGCTAAAGATAAACAAGACTAACGCTGTAACAGAAACGGGCTTCCCGTCAACGAGGAATGGGCGAAACTTCCATTCCCGGATCGCCTCTTCGCAACTTCTCAAAAACGCCTCTTCACCTTGAAGACGATTGATTTCGGTTACCTGACCCGATTCATCAATCTTTATGCTTAGCTTTATCATCCTCTCGTGTTGAGAGGCTGTTACATTGGTTGGATAACTCGGCTTTCTGAAGGCTAACAGGTGCGAAGCCAGAACATTAGGAGTGGCAAAATATTGGCTCCGAACTTTTACTAGCTCAGCAGTGTTCTTTGGGCGTTGCGGAGCAATCAACCGAGTTGCAAGGGTAGGAATACCCTTCACCTCTTCCGGTATAATTACGCCATTCTGTACCAGAAGGCCATCTCTAACCTTTGCGAATGCGATTGGTTTATTAGGACCATCTATGCGCACCTCGGTGCCTGAAGGAACGGCTATGTATACCAGTAAACTTCCACCTAATTGTGATAGTCCGGACACCTCAATAGATCCTGGCCGTATCTTGATCCGATCCATTGGCCAGTTAACAATCTCCGAAATATGCCGAATCGGCACACGCGGAGGTGCACTGGGGCCACTGAAACGGACTTCGCCAACTGCTAACTTTCCTTGCTTCTCCTCATCAACCCGCACACCAACAATCCAATCCACTTCAGGAGGAAGGTCAGCCAGCAACAGATGAAGTTGATCGTTAGGAACTGGAATCGGCATTTTTCTGGGAGTCCAGCTTCCTGAGAAAGACCCTGAGAAAGACTCAGAATGCTGTGCATGAATATTTAGTACTGATCCCAAAACCAGCAATCCTATAGTGATAACTGATCGTCGGAAAGCCATGATAATTCCCTCCTCTGTTGAACTTCACACAAGTAAAGGTTCTAACCTGAACTTAACCCATAATTATAAATGGTAACTATTCAGGTCCTGCGACCGCAGGACCTGAATAGTTACTTTCTACCATTCACTATAAGCCCTGCCGTCGCTCCCTATGCCTTCGGCTCCGCTGAAGACGTCTTTGATGCCTACCGTTTTATCCAGGCTGATCGATTCGTCTTCCATAACCACTTGCCAGGTATCTGCCGAGCCGGTGATCGGATCTATGGGCACCTCGCGCAAATAACCTGCTGTAACCAGATCCTGCAATGAAGAAGGGGCCTCTTCTTTATCTACTGTGTAATTGTCCAGTTGTCTCCGCATCAGGAAGAGATTCTGCCTGAGCACGGCCTCTTTAGCGCGCAGTACCTGGGCTTCGTACATTGGAACGGCAATGGCCAGCAGAATGCTCATCACCGCTATTACCAGCACAAGCTCCAGGAGTGTGAAACCACGTTGCAACCGGTTAGTTTCAAGCCTTAACATAACAGTTACCAATCACGATATCTAGTCTTGCCATCAAGAGCGATATCCTCGCTCTTGGTGTAGACATCAAACACATCATCGCCTAATCCGCCGAAGGAATCGGGATCATCGGAATATGACCTCGTTCCCCAATCGGTGGTCCCCGTCATCGGATCTATAGGGATGCGGCGCAAGAAGCGAATCTTCTTTGTCGTCGGCATATTGGCTGGAGTGAACCCTTCGACCAATATCTCAAGGTTCCTGGGATAGCCGCTCTCTGTCCTCTCCTGAATCGGAATAGCGTTAGGGAACTGCTCGTAGAACCGGCGATAGCGGTCAATTGCTCCGCGCAACTCGCGCAACGCAATGCGCAGCTCATACTCACGCTGCCGTTTGACCGTGTTGCGCATAATCGGTATTGCACTCACAGACAAGATAGACAGGATAACGAGCGTGGCTATCATCTCAAGGAGAGTGAAACCACGCTGATTGTTTTTGTCTGTCAATGATCTGGCCATAGCTCATTCCTGCTGGGTAATGGTCACATGTCCCGGTTGAATCTTGATAGGTATCACCTGGCCATCGGCGCCGCGAAGCTCGGTGCCCGACTCTTCCAGCATCAGATCCGATTCTCCCGGCGCAATTGCAGTGAAGTAGAAGAGCACCAACTGGCCGCGCGCAGGCACAGGCGGCGCGCTCGAAGGCCGGGTGAGGGTAACAGAGACCTGATTGCCGCTGGCCGATTGCTGTAGCTCAGGCTGCACATCTCCGGCGCGGAACAGCCCGGCATCGCGCACCTCTTTGAACTGCAAGACTTCGGGATTGTAGGTCAATGTGAGAGCAGCAGCAGAGGCGCGCGCCTCGCCGTTAATGATCACGAAGACCGCGATGTCCCCTTTGACCCGCTGCTGCACGACATTGCTTCGGACCAAAACGGCTACAGTCTTATTGACTGAGCTACCTTCATCCTCATCTTCGTCTTCGTCATCCTCACTCTTGACCGGTTTATTGACAACCTTAGCGGCGCTGCTGCCGCCTGATTCGCCGGTCGGCGTCGGAGGGGGACTATTCTCTATTATAGTGAGCGGACTGGATCCGGATGAGCCGGTAGAAGGCTGAGCTGCTGTCGGAGCGGGCGAGGGAGGCCTGTTGGATACAGGGGTATTGACAACAGGCGCAGGCGGAGCTGAGCTTTTAACCGGCTGTGCTTGAGATGGTTGTTTGGCCCCTTCGGCTGCTACCTGCAATCTCTTGGCTTCATATTCGGCATCTTCTGCGCGATCGACTATCTCCTGGATGGAAAACTGAGCGTTATTATTGTTGGGCGCTCCATTGCCGCTAGCTCTTGCTATATGGTCCTCCGCCTTGATCGTAGCTGTCCTCAGAATATGCGGGGTCACAGTTACGATAATATCGGTCTGGTCATTAGTTCTCTTGGGCACACTGAAGAGGTTCCCTATAATTGGCAGCAAGCCTATGATTGGGAGCGTCGAGCGGGAGGTTCCAGCAGTGTTTTGCATTATTCCGGCGATCATGCTCGTCTGCCCGTTCTGTACTCGCGCCGTTCCTTGCATCGCGCGCTGAGTGAAGACCGGCGTGAGCGGATTGGGGCCCTCAAGCACCCCCGTTGATTCGATCTTCATCTTCATCTGGACATCGCCGTTGCTGAAGACGGCGGGGGTCATTTCTATCACCAGGCCGACATCTTGATACTGAATCTGGGGGTAGCCGCCTCCGAGTCCAAGTCCGCCGAACCCAAGCCCTCCAAAAGTGTTGCCAAGCCCTCCTGTATTTCCCGTTCCTGTGCCGGTGCCCGGAGTAGGGGTAACCGGCGAGCCGAACGGGAAGACAGATGCTGTCTGGATGGGCACCTTGGAGCCGATCTTGGTTGATGTCTGTTCGTTTTCGAACGCGCGCACCTGAGAGCTTGCTATCAGGCGGGAGGTGCTGCGCCCCTGCAAAAAGCTGATAGCCGATGCCGGCGCAGCCAGAGCTATTCCCAGCGGCCCGATCAAAGCCGGGCCCACCAAACTTCTCGGATCCAGCCCACCGACATTCCCGGTGAAAAGCCCTCCCAGATTGCTCAGCGTGGCCCCCGGTGATGATTGCGAATTCTGTGGCGTCTGCGGCAGCAGTTGATTGCCTATCTGTAGCAGGTCGTTTCTTGAGACTTCCCACAAATTGATGTCCACTATCACTTCGGAGCGATCTTTGTCGAGGCTGCGGATGATCGACTCGGCCAGCTCCAGGTTCTCAGGCGTATCGCGTACTATTAGCGCGTTGAGGTTCTTAATCGGAGCCAGTTGCTTTATCCCTGTCGTTTGCAGCACAGTGCGAACTTCAGTAATGTCAGCATTGGAGAGATAGAACGTCCGCACCATCATCTGCTGATAACGCTGGCGCGCTTGTTGATTGCCATCCTGATAAATGACTATCGTGCGTATGTCTACCTGATCGTAAGCGAGTTTGTTGAGCAGCAGGAACAGCTCAAGCGCCCGCGCTGCAGTTACATCCTTAAGCTCAAATGGCTCCTTGATTGCAGTATCGGCTTTGGCCGTCTCATCATAAAGCACATTAAGTCCCAATCGCTCGGCCAGCGTGTCAATAATAAACCGGATCTTCTGGTTAGCGGCGAATTTGAAGTCGGTCTTGACTCTCTTGCGAGGAACTGATTCGACCTTTTTGACAGGCAGCACATTGGCATTGCTAACCTGGGTCCCCCGATTGCCGTTTTCCGGGGCAATGCCTTGAAGCTGCAACATCTGCTGTTCCATGGCGAGCGCGAGTTTGTTGGAGCGATCGTACATGTAAGCCTTGTGAAACTCTTGATAGGCGGCCTGATAATCCTTCTTCTCAGCAAACTCGCGCCCGCGCTCCATAAACATCAGCGATGCATTGGTGAGCGCGCGGACGTAGTGTAACTGGTACTCGCTATTAGCAGGGTCCTCATTGATAGCCAGAGCGTACTGCTCAGCCGCTTTGTCCCACTGCTTGGCCATCTCGTGCTTCTGCCCTTGCTTGAAATACTTCTTGCCCGATTTCGCCAGCGCCGCAGTTGGCGCAATCAGCACAAGACATAAGAGAAGAGCTATTATCTGGTTTGTTCTGGTCTTGCTTTTCATCACAGTCCTCGCTTCATTATCTTCGGCCCTTCATCTGACTAGCTTGAATGGCCCTTCTGAATTACAGATTTCTTTCACTAGCACGCCTGCTGAGTTGTCCGGGTTCCAGAATTTTACTTTCACTCCACAAATGTCACCCGATTAATTTCGCGCAGGGTGCTCACACCTTGCAACACTTTACTCACCGCCGATTCGCGCAGGCTCTTGAGGCCCTCTTCGCGCGCTGCCCGGCGAATCTCCGAGCCGGGGCGGCGCGCCAGGATCATCTCACGAATATTATCTGACATATCAAGCAATTCATGAATAGCTGTGCGCCCCCGATAGCCGGTGAAATTGCAGACCTCGCAGCCAACATTCATAAAGAACCGCTCATTCCTGTACTTGTCGGGATTGAGCCCTGATTCTATCAGCTCATCATCTGACGGCTGATACTGCTTCTTGCAGTGCGGGCAGAGCACTCGGATCAGTCGCTGCGCCAGCACGCAGTTGAGCGAGCTGACGAAATTATATGGCTCGACCCCCATGTTGAGAAATCGCCCGATAACATCGATCACATTGTTGGCATGCACTGTGGTGAAGACCAGGTGGCCCGTGAGAGCAGATTGAATAGCAATCTGCGCCGTCTCGGGGTCGCGTATCTCGCCGACCATGATCTTGTCCGGGTCATGGCGCAAGATCGAGCGCAGCCCGCGCGCGAACGTCAATCCTTTCTTCTCATTGACGGGAATCTGGGTTATTCCGCGCAGTTGATACTCAACCGGATCTTCGATGGTGATTATCTTGTCCTCATCATTGCGAATCTCATTAAGCGCGGCATACAGCGTAGTGGTCTTTCCCGATCCCGTAGGCCCGGTCACCAGCACCATGCCGTAGGGTTCGAGGATGAACTTGCGAAACTTGCGCAGGTCTTCAGGCAGGAATCCAACCACATCCAGCCTCAGATCGCGGAATGCTTCATTGATCTGCTCTTTATCGAGAATACGGATGACGGCGTCTTCGCCGTGAATGCTGGGCATTATCGAGACGCGGAAATCGATTGTGCGGCCGCCCACGCGCACACGGAAGCGCCCGTCCTGGGGCACTCGGCGCTCGGCTATATCCAGCTCGGACATGACCTTGATGCGCGAGATGATCGCTTGGTGATAGCGAATGTCGATTGGATCGGCTGCCTGATAGAGGGCCCCGTCTATGCGGTATTTGACTACCACTTCATTGTCGCGCGTCTCTATGTGGATGTCAGAAGCGCGGCGCTCAAGCGCGTTCAAGATGACAGTATTGACGAGCCGGATCATAGGGCTCATCTCTTCATCTGCCGCCAACCGGTCAAGGTCCAGGTCCTCTTCGCCCTGCTCGGTCTCTTTGACCAGGGAGATGCGAAAATCCTGGGTGGCGTCTTGCAGGACTCGCTGCGATGTGTCCCCCCGCTTGAGGACATCATTGATCGCTCCCAGAGTGGCAACCTCCGGCTTGATGCGGGTCTTCAGCAGCGCCTGCAATTCATCAAGCGCATCGAGATTGGTCGGGTCGGCCATCGCTATCACCAGCACATTGCCATCGCGCCGCAGCGGGACGAAATGATAGCGCACCATCAGCTCGACGGGCATCGAGTGCACCAGGCTGTAATCTACCGGGTAGCTGCTCAGATCGACGCAGTTGAGGCGATAGCGCGCCGCCAGTTGCGCTGCTGCCAGTTGCGCTTCGCCGGTGTGCTCCGGCGCTGCGCCGTTGCCGTTCTGGTTATTGCTCTTTAATCCGTTCTGCTCCGCCATTTCTTGTTCCAATTTATTTATCAGTGCGCTCCCAGCGAGCTGACCGACTGCAACAGAGGCAGGTAGATCGACAGCAAGATGCTGGTCACAAGTATAGCCATGAAGATGAGGATCGCCGGCTCAATAATAGTGGTCAGCGCGGTTAACCGCACATCAAGCTCTGCGTCATAGAAGCTTGCCACTTCGTCAAGCATCTCGCGCAGGGCCCCCGACCGCTCTCCCACGCCGATCATATCTATAGCCAGATCGGGCATCCAGCCCGCCTCGTCTAACACTTCGGTAAATGATCGCCCTTCGCGTATTCCGCTGGCAACTCCCGATGAATAGATCCGGAGCTGTCGATTGGTTATTGATTCATAGGCGATCTCGTAAGATTCAAGCAGTGTGATTCCGCCTGCCAGCAGTGTGGCCAGGCTGCGGCTCACTTGCGCGGTAGTTGACTGGCGTATCAAGTCGCCAATTACAGGTATCTTCAGCAACAACCGATCAATTGTGAGTCGCCCGTGCTCAGTGCGCCGCCACAGGAAGAAAGCTACAACGGCTCCTATAAACGCAGGCGCTATCCAGTATATATTCGCCTGAACTGACTCAGAGACCCCTACTACTACCTGGGTAATAACAGGCAAGCCTTTGTTGAAGTTCTTGTATAGCTCGGAGAATCTGGGAATGACATAGGTAGTCAGCACAGAGATCAAGATGATCGAAGCGGTGACGAGGATGATAGGATAGGTCAACGATTTCCTGATCTTGCGCCTCAGCTCGGTGATCGTCTTGGTGTAGTTAACATAACGCATCAAGACTTCATCGAGGCTGCCGGACCTTTCGCCCGCCAGTATCGAAGCTGTATAGATGCGCGGGAAAGCTCCTGATGCAGCAAACGCTTCTGAGAGCGCGCTGCCCGATTTGATGCGCTCCTCAACATCATCGAGCAGCGCCTTCAGCCTCTGGTTCTTCTGTCGCCGGTTGAGTATATTGATGGCCTGCAAGATGGGGAGTCCGGCGCGCAGCAGAGCCGAAAGCTGCTGATTGAATAAGAGAAAGTCTCCCAGCTTGATCGTCAGCTTGCCATCGCCCTTGCGAGACTTAGGTTGATCTTCTGCCCTGGTTGATATTACCGAGAAGATACGAAACCCTTCGCGTTCCAGCTTGGCACGCAACTCGCCCTCAGCACCGGCCTCAACTGTGCGAGTGATGATCTCACCTGTGGGAGTGCCAAGTCGGCATGTGTACTCTGCCATGGCGCGAATCCTTCATTATATGAAAACTCGAAAAATGCTATTTATTCCCATTATATTGGGGCCATCGCCATAGACAATGGCCGGAAAGAATCCCAATAAATATATCGGGAAGGGAGCGCCGAAATTACGCTGTTAATTATAATCGGATGGCCCAGGCTTGAACAGCTAAATCATCGGCTGTCAGCCGTCTGGGCGCACGTTTGCTATAGACGCCTGGAAGGGATGAAAGTTCCAAAATCGACAGACTATTTGCCGTTGCCCGATTCTGTTTTGTACTGGTCTTTGTAGTTATCGGCGATATTGATATACGCCTCTTTGCGGAGCCTCTCCAGGTACTTCTTCAACGCAGCTTGTCCTTTCTCGAAGGTCAATCGCTGGGCGATTTCTCCCTTGACGCTATCGAAGTCTCTGGCCTGCGCCGGCTTGAGCACATCAACGCGAATAATCTGATAACCATCGGGCATGCGTATAGGCTCGGTCACATCGCCTTCTTTGAGGCAAGAGACGATTTTAGCGATGTTATCCGCCATCTGGCTGATTGTGAGGGTGCCTATATGGCCTTTGTTCTTGCGCGATGCCCGGCCGGGCGAAGAGTATTTTTCAACCAGAGAAGGGAAATCGGCTCCGCCGCTGCGGGCTTGTGCCACTACCTCGCGGGCCAGGCTCTCAGCTATCTGAGGCGGCCTGCCTTCAAATGAGATGAAGATTTCGCTCAACGTATACTGGGCCGGCTCGGTGAAGAGGTCTATGTGCTTCTGATAGAACTCCCGCTGCTCCGGCTCGGTGATGTTGTTGAATATCGGCCCGTAGACTTCGCGGCGCAGTACCATATCGCGCAGGAACTGGGATCGAAGATTGGCTCGCGCTTCATCGGGGTCGATGCCGTTTTGTCGCATTACATCCTCAAGCTGAGCGAACGGGATATTGTTCTCCTGAGCGAATTTCCTCATGTATTCATTAATCTGGGCTTCGACTTCGATATTAAGTTCTGCTGCTTTCTGCTCTATCAGCTTCTCGTCAATCATTGTTCGCAGCAAGTCGCCTACCGCTTCGTTATATTTCTTCTCGATCTCCTCCGGAGGGAGATTAGGGTTATTAGCCTTAATTTCATCCATGAGAGCTTTCTTCGCCTTCTTATAGGCAGACAGCAGTATGACCGCGTTGTTGACGCGGGCGACGACTTCATCGACCAGATCCGGCTCCTGAGCCAGAGCTGGCGCGGCCAGCGCAACTGCTAAAATCAAACTCAGGCTCGCACTAAAGAGGATCTGCGCAATCCGCATAATTGCTTCTCCTTGAAACTCATGAATTTCCGAAGCGCCCGACATAGTTGAATCCAAGCTGAGCGGAATTGATCTTGATTCTCACTTTAGCAATTAGGCGTTCGGTGTCAGCCTCGACAAGGGCTTGACTCTTTTGCCTTATCAGTTCTTCTCTAATCTGTTCGCTTGCGCGCTCCAGAGTCAGAGGCTCGGCCATGCGCTCAAGCTTGAAAATATGATAGCCGAAATTAGATTGTATCACGGGGCTGATAGCGCCGCGTGAGAGATTCAGTATAGCGCCTTCCAGAACGGTCGGCAACTGCCCCCTTTCGTAGTAGCTCAATCCGCCTTGCTCTGCATTGGCTGCCTGAGAACTGCTGCGAGCAACCGAGGCGAAATCGCGCCGCTCCTGAGTCACCTGACGATGAAGCTCAGCGGCCTTTTCAGCGGTATCGACCCGGATCTCCCTCACATAGAATCCGCCTTCTCTTTGATAGAGCGCAGCCGATTTTTCATAATGCTGCGCAATCTCATCTTGAGTAACTTTGACATCGCGCAGGACCACCTGGTGGTGATATTTGGCGATGAGCAGGTCTTCAATTATCTCTTCTTGCGCTCTAGTCTCATCGGGAGAGGAGCCATTCTCTACTGCCGCATTGCTTGATCCGGCAAGCATTCTACTTATCTCCTCGCTTGTGATAGTGATGCCTTTCTGTCCAGCCTCAAGGGAGATGGCCTTGCGTTTGATGAATTCATCGAGGAATTGGCTGTAAAGCTCATCGCTCAAGTTGTTGCTCGGAAGGTCCCCCATTCTCGATTTGACGAAGCGGTGGAAAGCTGCGCGGCGCAACTTGAGCGTCCCAACTTCGGCAATGATCGGCGAATCATCTTCCGTAGTGAGAGCTGCCCGACAGCCAGGAAACAAGAGCAGAATACAGCAGACGGCGATTAAGAGCGGGAGAGTGGGAGGAAGCGACGCGAGGGCGCGGCGACGCGTCTCGGCGTCCCCCACTCTCCTATTCTTTCTCACCGTCTCCGCGTCCCCCACTCTGCTTTTCCTCGATTCGATCATTCTCCGCTGACGGTCATTCTAGAAGCAGTCTCATAAATAGCATCTGAGTAAGATAACGATACAACCAAGGTGCACGAAACCAAGGAAATTCTCGACATGGCGCTCGTAACGCATCCCCAGTCGGCGGAAGTTTTGCAGCCAGGCA
>Ga0209172_10007764_pt1 | contig 10861 bp, 9 predicted proteins | sample LarsenN4metaG_FD_184113 | JGI IMG/M metagenome (GOLD analysis project Ga0209172, IMG submission 184113) | Hot spring sediment bacterial and archeal communities from British Columbia, Canada, to study Microbial Dark Matter (Phase II) - Larsen... ... | reverse complement strand
GGCAGATAAATCTTAAGCGCTGAACACAAATCCACATCTGGTACAATGGACGTCATAAAGCGCATCACCCCAACAAACGAATAATGAATTGTTGGTTCTAAACCTATACTCGTTGATCGTTGAGAGGCGCGTATGAACTTTCGGGAACGCACCAAAAGATTCTTTTTCCCCGACCCAGACTCCCCGCGCTGGATGCTGATCCTGCCGATAGCAACAATGGGGATAGTGACGTTGATACTGGTTTTCGGCGGCATCCATGCATGGGAGTATACAAACTCCCCTTCCTTTTGCGGAACGGTCTGCCATACCATGCCGCCGCAGAACGTCGTCTATCTTGAATCTCCTCACTCGAATGTTACCTGCGAGGAATGTCACATTGGGCGCGCCTCCTTTACCAGCCAGCTCGCACGCAAATCCCAGGGTCTTAAAGAAACTTATTATCAAGTCTTCAAACTTTACGAGTTTCCGATTCGCGCCAAAGCGTTGCGCCCGGCTGTGGAAACTTGCGAAACTTGCCATCGCCCCGAAACATTTACTGATGACAGTCTGCGCAAGATTACCCATTTCGCGAGCGATCTGAACAGTACTTCGACCACCACATACTTGATCATGAAGACCGGAGGTGGTTCAAAGCGCGAGGGTGGCGGACGCGGCATCCACTGGCACATTATCACACCTGTCTGGTATTACGCCGAGGATCCCTTACAGCAGGTGATTCCGTATGTGCGAGTTATGAATGAGGACGGTACGTTTACCGAATACATAGATGTTGAATCTGGCTTCGATCCGAAATCGGTGGACGAGAGCAAGCTTAAACCAATGGACTGTATCACCTGCCATAACCGGGTCACACACGAATTTATGTTTCCAGAGGACTCTGTCGACCTTGCCATGTCGCGTGGGTTGATCAGCCCTGAAATTCCCGAAATCCGCAAGCGCGCCGTTTACACCTTAACCCTCTCCTTCGAAACGAGAGAGAACGCGATGGCTTCCATTGATGCGCTTCATGATTACTACAAAGGCACCGAGTATTACACCGGGCACGAGGAACAGATACAGGCGGCTATGGATGAATTGAAAGCCATTTATGACCGCACAGTTTTCAAAGAACAAGAGATCGATTGGACAACGTATCCCAATAACATCGGTCATCAGAATTCGCCGGGCTGCTTCCGCTGTCATGATGGAAAGCACCTGAATGAGGAAAAACAGGCGGTTCGACTGGAATGCAACATCTGCCATGCCATTCCCATCGTCCGCGATGCGGAAGATATTATTACGAATATCGAGATCAGTCACGGCGTGGAGCCGGAAATGCATTTCAACGCAAACTGGATCAGCATACATAATAAGGCAATTGACGAAACGTGTTCCACCTGTCATACAACCCAGGACGCGGGCGGAACCAGCAACACCTCATTCTGCTCCAACAGCGCGTGCCACGGAAGTGTGTTTACCTACGCAGGTTTCGACGCCCCTGCATTGCGCGCGATCCTTGAGGCGCAACTTCCTCCTCCCACTACTGTGACACCCCTTACACCTCCAGCAGGCACACCCACTTTCGAAAATTATATCGGCGCGCTCTTCGAAGCGAATTGTTCAGCTTGTCATGGCGCGGATTCCTCTGCCGGGCTCTCACTGCTCTCGTACAATGACGCGCTGGCAGGAGGCGATACCGGTCCTGTCATTTTGCCGGGAGACAGTGCAAATAGCCTGCTTGTTCAAGTGCAAAGCGAGAGTCATTTCAAAAATCTCTCAGAGGCGGAACTCAACCTAGTGATCCAGTGGATAGATGCTGGCGCGCCTGAGCAATAAGATGGTGCAATAAGGTGAGGGTCGCTTCCCTCGTCGGAAGATGAATAGTGTTAAACAATGACCGCCTCCATAATCCGGAGGCGGTCATTGTTTGTTTCAGGCGCGAACTATTGATTTAATTTTTGATGCAACTCTTGAGCGAATTCAAACAACACTTGAGCATCTGCATCGGAGGGCTGGTTTTGCCCGTTGCCATAAAACTCGAGCGTGACGACCATCCGATCAGCCACACCTGTTGGGTCAGAGGCATCCAAATTCGACAGCTCGAATTCTTGAACCCAATCGAAGAATTTCTGTTGTTCAGTTGCGCTCAGCAGATCGGCAAATACTTTCATCACACCTTCGAGCTGCTCGGAACGACAATTGCTGGAATACACCTCGCCGGAAAGGAAAATGATCATCCGATCGCAGAACCCGACGATGCCGCCTTCACGCGTCCAAACGAGAGCAAGTGTGGCAGGCTGAACACGACTGCCGTCTTCGCTGATATGGTATTCGAATTCAAACCCGTTCGCCTCCAACACGATGATCTTTCCCGGTGTGATGACTTGTGTGCATAACTCATCCGGCAAGGCAACCTCGAGACAACCATCGGTGAACTCGACATCGGAACTGCTGAGGACAGAAATTTCGTCCAAGTCGAGCCCAAGATTGAAAGCCAGTTGCGCTGTGATGGCTTCTTCCATCAACCCGAGAGGAGCGTCTCCTGCTTGCACAACCTGACTGCCGCTCTCGTTCGTGCGAAATTCAAATTGCTCGCCGCCTGCCTTCAGAATAATCCGGTAGCCCGGGACAATTGCCTGTGTGCACATCATTCCGGGTCGTTGAATCCCAAGACAACCATCGGGCCATTCCACCGCTTCCGTTGAGACAACGCTGATCTCTTCGGGAGGCAGGTTGAGGATCGAAGCGAGACGCGCGACCGCCGCCTGTTCGGCAGGCGTCAAGTCTGTTTGTGGTGCAGGCGTGGAGGTGGGTGTAGGTCTCAATCCACCAATGGGAATGAACGATTGCTCGGTCGGCTGTGGTTGAGGCGCACATGCAGTGATAATCAACAGGACACTGAGAATTAGCAGGTAAATCTTCTTCATTACTTACTCCTTGGCAGGTGACGTATCTGCCGCGCTGATTGTTCCATCTGACTGTATAATCGAAACATGCGCACTCTTATGTTTGCTGTTTTTCTAATCATTTTATCAGCGTGCACGCCAAAAGCCGACCCGGACATTCAGATTCAGGTAGCGGTTGCATCCACGCTGGCGGCTATCCCAACGAACACATCCGAACCGATTCCGACGCCGTATCCATCCCCAACACCCTTCGACCTTCGGGGATTATTTTGCGAATATCAGTTTTGTGTCGGACACCCGATCGACATGGCGTTCTATGATGTGAGCGCCCAGCAAAACCCCGCCGCGCCCAGCAGTTATTCACAAGGATTGCTCGCCGCGTTCAATGGCAACCTGTTCATCCAGATGATCTGGCAACTTGCGCCCGGCGCAGCAGACCCCCAATTCATGCTCGACCTCGTCCTGGATGAAGGAATCGACACACGCGTCGGCAACCTGGACGTGAAACTGATTCGCGATATGAACGTGATCTACACCCCAGTCACTTCCACCGCCACTCCCCTGCTTCCCTACGGCGGCGCGGCAGCATGGACCTGCGGTGACCGCGTTTTTGCATGGAAGGCGTACGCACCCGATGAAACCTCTGCACCTGCATTATTCGATTCCGCACTGACGCGTTTTACCTGTAATCGTTAAGCATCCATATTCAAAGGAGAGATTCATGCCGACCGAGTCCGAGTTTCTTGCTCTCAAATCCCGAGTCAATGAATTGGAGGACCGTCTGATGTTCCTGTATCGTCGGTTCAATATCGACTATGCCGACCCAAACTCAGATCCCGCGCGCTCGCCCCAAATCCAGGATGCGTTGCGGCGAGGTAATAAGATCGAAGCGATCAAACTTTACCGGGAAATGACCGGCGTCGGCTTGGCAGAGGCAAAGTCTGCCATGGATCGCGCAGAACAGTTCATCAAATAAACCTTTGCAAGCAACTGCTTGTGCTATACTGTGTTATAGAACTTGTGAGCCCGAATAATCATTTCAAGAGGAGGAACGATCATGCCACCCACTGTCCGCGAGTTGATGACCGAGACCATCAAAAGCGCATTCCAGCCCGACAAAGCAGCAGGTGTTGACACGGTTGTGCAATTCAAATTCACCGGTACACAGGCGTCCAATTGGTATGTTGTCATCAAGGACCAGAAATGCGAATCCACGGAAGGCTTACATCCTGACCCCAAAATGACGATGACCGTCGACTCGGAGGATTACATCAAGATCTCCACCGGCGAGCTCGATGCCACCATGGCATTCATGAAAGGCAAGGTCAAGGTCAGCGGCGATATGGGTGTGGCGCTCGGCATGGGGAAGTATTTCGTCTACGGCAAGTAATGACTTCAACAAGGTAGTGAATTCACTACCTTGTTGCTTTTATGTTGCACAAACACCTCACACTTGGATGGTATTAAATGGCTTTGGCTTCCCCCACCCATGGTGAACGCCGCCAGCTAACGGTCGTTTTCTCAGATGTGGTCGGTTCGACTGAACTTTCCGCTCAACTCGACCCCGAAGATTGGCACGGTATCCTCAGCCGTTATCATCAAACTGCCGCCGGCGTCGTAAAGCGGTTCGAGGGTCACGTTCAACAATATCTTGGTGACGGTATCCTAATTCTTTTCGGCTACCCTCAAGCGCATGAGAACGATGCCGAACGCGCGGTCCGGGCTGGGTTATCCCTGCTCGAGGAAATCCAGAAGTTAAACAATACATTTCAAAAGGAATTCTCGAAAAGCATCGCGGTGCGAGTCGGGATTCACACCGGCGAAGTGATGATCCGGCAGGAAGGCGGCGATTCAGGCAGCATCTTTGGTGAAACGCCGAACGTAGCGGCAAGAGTCCAGGCGGCGGCTGAACCGAATTCCGTCTGTATTTCTGCCGCGACACAGCGACTGGTTGCTGGGTTTTTCGTTGTCGATGAACTTGGACCTCACATCCTGAAAGGCGTTCCCGACCCGATCCAATTATTCAAAGTGGAACGCACCTCCGGTGTGCGGAGTCGTCTCCACGCAACAGCAGTGAATTCGTTGACCCCGTTCGTAGGACGCGAGGATGAACGAAACTTGCTGATGGGCCGATGGGCACAGGTGCAAAAAGGGAAAGGTCAGTTGGTGATGATCACCGGCGAAGCCGGCATCGGGAAATCGCGGCTTCTACGTCAGTTCAAGCACGACCTCGGTGTGATCCCCCACACATGGGTGGAAGGCGAATCTTCCCCGTATGAACAGGATACTCCTTTCGCTCCTACAATTGACTTGATCGAGAACGCGTTCGAGTGGACGGCTGAAACGCCAGTGGAAGCAAAACTCTCAGACCTCGAGCGATCATTTACGCTTGTCGGTATGGATACAGCAAAAACCGTACCGCTGGTGGCTTCGTTGTTCGGCATTACGGCTCCGCCGGGAAGGTATCCTCCCATCCTGCTTTCACCGGAACAGCAACGTCTGCATCTGTTGCAATCCCTCGTGGATTGGGTCATCGGTACCTCAAAATCGCAACCCACTGTGCTCGTGGTCGAAGACCTGCACTTTGCAGACCCATCCACATTGGAAGAATTCGTCATGCTGGGCGACCAGATCGAGAATTCGGCGGTCATGCTCCTATTCACCGCCCGCCCGCGTTTCGTTCCCCCATGGCCCACACGTCCATTTCATTCGCTCATCAATCTCACACGGCTCGAGCAGGAAAACGTCCGCGAGATGATAGGCAACTTGCTTGGCAGCCTTGTTCCACAGGAAACCTTATTATCACTGGCAGATCGTACCGATGGGAATCCGCTCTTCGCAGAGGAACTTTCACAGACCATGGCGGGCGTGCGTTCGATCACGGAGAGCGCATCGCAAATCCCTTCCACGTTGCAGGATTTGTTGATGGCGCGTCTCGATTTTCTCGGTCCGAACAAAGAGATTGCCCAAGTCGGGTCTGTGCTTGGGCGTGCGTTTCCATATTCCCTGCTTTCCGCCATTGCAGGCTTACCGGAAGACTCGCTAAACCTGAGCCTCGAAGAATTAACCTCCTCCGGACTGGTTTTCGCCGATGAAAGCGGCGGCGAAATCATTTACACGTTCAAACATGCGTTGGTGCAGGAAGCCGCATACTCATCCCTGTTGAAAAGCCGCAGGCGTGAACTCCACCGGGCAGTGAGCGCCGCGCTCAACGAAAAATTTCCCGAGGTTGCAAAACAACGCCCCGAATTGGTGGCTCACCATCTCACCGAGGCCGGAGATGCGGAAAAAGCCGTGGAAGCCTGGCAAACCGCTGGTGATTTTGCACAAGCCCGCGCCGCGCTCATCGAAGCGGGTCAGCATTACAAAAAGGCGATCAGTATGCTTCAGACCCTGCCCGACTCGCCGGATCGGGCTCAGTTGGAACTACCGTTGCAGATCTCCCTCGGGCACATCTTCGCCGCGACAAAGGGCTTCGGGTCGGCTGAGGAGGAACAAACCTATCAGCGCGCCCGCGAAATATCAGCACAATTAGGAGATTCTCCGCAATTCTTTTTCATACTGATCGGGCTATGGTCAACTGCCAACACCCATTCGGATATGAAGGCTTCGGAGGAATTGGCAAATGAATTGATCCGCATCGCGGAACGAGATAATATCCCCATGTATCTGGTGTGGGCGTATTTTACAAGGGGTATTACCGACTACGCACTCGGCAGATTTTCTGAAGTCGGTACATCAGTTGAGAAATTGTTGCAAAATTACAAGACCGAGGAACACACCTGGTCGCCGTTCGACCCGCAGGTCACCGTGAGAAATCATGCCACGCTCGCACTCTGGCAAACCGGCAGGATCGACCAGGCACGCGAAGTGCTCGCCAAAACCCTTGAGATCGCCGCTCCGCTGGCACCTGCCAACATGGCAATGGCACATCTCGCGGCGTGCAGTCTGCTCCTCTACCTGCGCGATCCACATGCTCTCCAAACACATGCCGAAGCCATGCTCGAAATTGCCCGAAGCGAACACCTGCCATCCTTCCTAGCCTGGGGAACGATGTATCAAGGCATTGCACATACCATGCTCGGAGACCACGAAATTGGAATTGCCGAGATCAAACAGGGACTCACGGATTATCTTGCCTCTGGCACACACAGCTCACTCGGTCAATATCTTTCACAATTGGCAGAGGCGCATGCGCGCGCAGGCGATATCGAAACTGCCTTGCGAACCATCGAAGATGCGTTTGGAGCCGCACCCGAAGAGGAGATGCACTTCCCAGAACTTCATCGCGTCCGCGCGGATATAAGATTATTGCAACCCAACCCCGATTTGCAGGAGGTCGAACGCGGATATCGCGACGCCATCGAAGCCTCCCAGTCCTACCAGGCGCTAACACAGGAATTGCGGGCGGTCACGCGCCTCGGACGCCTGCTCCAGTCATGCGGACGCGCTTCCGAAGCGCGCGAATTACTCGCGCCGTTGTACGCAAGATTCACCGAAGGCTTGGATACGCCCGACCTAATGGAAGCCAAAACCCTGCTTGATGAATTGAATTCGTGAGAGGGAATCCGTCATGAAAATCGCCCGCATCATTTTCTACATCGAAGTCTTACTCAGCGGGTACGCCGCTATGATGGATTTGATCAACCCCGCAGACTTCGTGGCGCAGTACACTCCCCAAAAAGTCAACGGCATCCCGCTGGAGATCATCCGCTGGTATGGCGTACAACTCGTTCCGTTGGTGTATCTCGAATTCACAGCCCTCTGGAATAAGCGCGATGACCGGCTGGCTTGGGTGCTCGGCGCGTTCCTCATCGGAGATCTTCTGCAAATTTTTCTTACCGCCAATTTCATGCTGGCTAACCCCGCCTCACGCTGGACGTTCGGCTTTATCTTCAGCCTGGTGGTTGTAGTGATACTGGCGATCACGCGAATCTACTGGCTGAGCCAATATCGAAGGCAATCCCCGGAAAACCGGTAAATCAAAATCACGTATTGAGGAGAATCAACATGGCAAAGAAAAAGGTTTGTATCGTGGGCGGCGGCGCGACCGGCGCAGCGTTGTTATGGATGCTCGCCAAAAACCCCGATCAATGGGACGTGACCCTGATACACAATCAGGATACGGTGGGAGGTCACTCGCTAACGAAAAATGTCCCTTGGAACGGAGGCAACTTTCCAATCGATGTAGGAGTGCAGTTCATCTCACCGATGCTATATCCGAACGTGCATACCATGCTCAAGGAGTCTGCGTTTAGTTCGCGAGTTCCCGTCACCAATTACAACTCGTTGCGCATTGCCTGCGCATTCCCGCGCAACGCGCAGGGCAACCCGGTCAACTGGGGAAACTTCCCCGCGTACCAGACCGGACCCAACTTTGCCCTTTACACGGAGGATATGAAATACGACGCGAACGTTTTTCAAAACTTCCTCGAGTTTGCCATCTTCGAAGGCTGGGGGCAAAAAACCTTGAAAGAATATTTCGACAACCCTCCCCAAACCTACCGCAACAAGGATCAGTTCGTTAATTTTTTCCTCGCTCCCTATTTGAGCATTATCAACGGCTACGGCGCAGCGCTCATGGACCAAACACTGATCGTCGAGATCATTCCACTATTCGCTACCATACCATTTGAAGTGACGCCGCTTGGCAGTTTCACCAAACCCGGCGTGGGCTGGCAACGCTTCACCAACGGCGCCGGCTCATGGGTTCAAGCCATGGTCACTGTGGCGCAAACTCTCGCCCCTTCGAAAATATTGCTCAATACCAACGTGCTTTCCATGTGGAGCGATCCAACCACCGGCAAAGTGACCGTCACATGGAAAACCGATCCGACAGCGGTGATCTCTTCGGGTGTGTTCGATAAAGTGGTACTCACCACCGACATGTGGACAAACTCGAAGATTTTGAATAACCCGCAAAATCAATACTACTGGACCAATCTGTATAAAAAATATATCGGCTATGGGCGCGATGTCAACATGAACCCGCTGGGAAGCCCCGTTGTATGGGATCTGATGTGGGGGCAATGCTTCATCCACACCGATTCCAAAATGCTCTCACCCGACCTGATGCAACAGCAAGAGACCCTGCAATTCAACGCGTACTATGCTTCCACTGGCGGCGGCAAATTCGATCTCTTGAAAACCTACACTACCTACATTCAGAAGAACGTGCTGAACAAAACTGGCGCCGATGGCTTGTACCTGACCATGTACGGCTACATTCCTAGCAAAGCCAATGGCGATACCATGCCCGATCCCTCTAAAGTGATCTACACCACCCCGTGGACGCACGGCAAATGGACCCCCGCCTTCATGGGCGATGCGAAAAAGAACCTGCATCTTGCACAGGGATTGGGCAATATCACGTATCCCGGGCAGATGAATACTAACATCTATTTCGCGGGTAACAATACCACGACCGATTCCGAAGAAGGCGCGCTGGATGCCGCTATCGCCATCGCGGAATACGCTTTTGGTGGGCAATACCCCTTCAATGGTTGGGTACACCCGCTCGCACATGAGATGTACAACATCTACAAAGACCTGATGTTCCCCGCTCCCAACGCCGCGCACGCCGTGGCAACCCGACTAGCGTTGTATAGCGCCAGCAGCCCGGCCATTACCTCTGCCCCGGCGAAGAAAAAAACGGCGGTCAAAAAGGCAAAAGCAGAGAAAAAGAGGAAACCCGCCAGGCAGAAGACGAAAAAATCTAAGTCACCGAGTAAGCCTGCGAAAAAGGCAGTCCGCAAGGTTGTGAAAAAGAAGAAAACAACACGCAAAGGCGCGAAATCCAGGCGAAAGACAGTTTCCAGCAAATCGAAGCGCTGACAGAGAAAAATCATCCTCGGATTCGAGGATGATTTTTTCATTCAAGATGTTTTGCCTCTTGCCATAGGGATTCCATCTCGTCTAAACTCAATTCAGACAAAGCCCGCCCCTGCTTCTTCGCTCCCTGCTCCACAAACGCGAATCGCTTCTTGAATTTGGCATTGGTCCCTCGTAGGACAGATTCTGCGTCCACCCGCTTCCAGCGCGCCACATTGACGAGAGCAAAGAACAGGTCGCCGATCTCGGAGGCTAACTCGAAATCTGTCTCCGCGTTTTTGACTTCCTCGATCTCCTCCTTCAATTTATCCAGCACGCCGTCAATGTCGTTCCAATCAAAACCGACTCGCGCGGCACGGTCTTGATATTCCTGTGCCTGACTCAACGCAGGCAGGATCACCGGAACGCCATCAAGGATTCCCTTCTCCTCTTTTTTGCCGCCGCGTTCCTGCTCCTTCAGTTTTTCCCAATTCACCAGCACCTCGTCCACACCTTCAAGTTTCAAATCACCAAACACGTGTGGATGTCTGCGCACGATCTTCGCGTGGATTCCTCGAATCACCTCGTTGACGTTGAACTGTCCTTCCTCGCTGGCGATCTGCGCCTGCAAGACGATCTGCAAGAGTAAGTCACCGAACTCCTCGCGCATGTGTTCAAAATCATTCGAGTCGATGGCAGAAATGGCTTCATAGCACTCTTCGAGCAGATGCTTTCGCAGGGATTCGTGGGTCTGCTCACGGTCCCACGGGCAACCGTTCGGTGCGCGCAGGTGGGCAACGAGCTCGGCGAACGACTCGAATGATGAACCTTCTCCCAGTGCGGGTACATACCAAGAAACACCCTCGTCAAACGATATGCCGCTTAACTCGCTTAATCTTTCTTCTTTCCTCTTTCCTTCACCCACTTCAGTCACAAAGTGATCGTTCGGATATGCTACAAGCAACACCTCCTTAACCTGAGACACCAGTTCCTTCGAATTGATTCCGATTATCAACGCGGGCATATCCGGCGGGAACGGTGGCACATGGGCAGAGGCAAGAGTCGAAGCGTCTATGAGTGTCAGCCTCGAGGGCGGAGCGATGCGGAGAGCGTCGAAAGCTTGAGCAACGAGGGAAATGTCCATGAAGTTCTCCAATTAAATCAAT
>Ga0209172_10007762_pt1 | contig 10865 bp, 11 predicted proteins | sample LarsenN4metaG_FD_184113 | JGI IMG/M metagenome (GOLD analysis project Ga0209172, IMG submission 184113) | Hot spring sediment bacterial and archeal communities from British Columbia, Canada, to study Microbial Dark Matter (Phase II) - Larsen... ... | reverse complement strand
CAGGCCGGCCGCGGTGCCGATGGCCGCCAGGCCCGCCACGCCGGCGCCGGCGATGAACACCTTGGCCGGCGGGATCTTGCCGGCGGCGGTGATCTGGCCGTTGAAGTAGCGGCCGAAGGCGTTGGCCGCCTCGATCACCGCGCGGTAGCCGCTGACCCCGGCCATGGACGTGAGCGCATCCATCTTCTGCGCGCGCGAGAGCTGGCGCGGCAGGCAGTCGATGGCCAGCACCGTGGCCTTCTTGGCGGCCAGCGCCTCCATCAGCGGCGGGTTCTGCGCCGGCCAGACGAAGCCGATCAGCGCGCCGCCCTCGCGCATCAGCGCCACCTCGTCGAGGCTGGGCGGGCGCACCTTGAAGACGATGTCGGCCTTGCCCCAGAGCTCGGCGGCGCTGCCGACGATCTCGGCGCCGGCGGCGCGGTAGGCGTCGTCGTCGATGTTCGCCGCCACGCCGGCGCCGCTCTGCACGGCCACCGTGAAGCCCAGCTTGGCCAGCTTCTCGACCACTTCGGGCACGGTGGCGACGCGCTTCTCTCCAGCCGCTGTCTCGAGCGGAACACCGATCAACATGGATGCCTCCTCAGGCCCTGGTTTTTGGTGAAACGGGCCGGAGCTTACACAATGACCGCCCCACCGCCCCCTGTGTCGGAAACATTTCTGTAATGACCTTTCGCTGGAAGCCGAGCGTCACCGTCGCCGCGATCATCGAGCGCGACGGCCGCTACCTGCTCGTCGAGGAGCACACGCCCGAGGGCCTGAAGCTGAACAACCCGGCCGGGCACCTCGACCCCGGGGAAAGCCCGCAACAGGGCGTCGAACGCGAGGCGCTGGAGGAGACGGCGCGGGTGTTCACGCCCGACCGGCTGGTCGGCGTCTACCTCTCCCGCTTCCAGCGGCCCGCCACGGGCGAGGACGTGACCTACGTGCGCTTCGCCTTCGGCGGCACGGTGGGCGAGCCCGACCCGGCGCGAGCGCTCGACGACGGCATCGTGCGCACGCTGTGGCTGACGCTGGACGAGGTGCGCGCCAGCCGCGAACGCCACCGCAGCGGCCTGGTGCTGCGCTGCATCGAGGACCACGCCGCCGGCATTCGCCTGCCGCTCGCGGCCATCACCACCGACCCGTCGGTCTACGCGCCGGAGATCAAGCGCTGAGCGCCAGCGTCGCCTGCGCGTCCATCGTCAGCCAGCCCTCGTGGTCCTGCGCCGACAGGCGCACCGTGTCGCCGTCGCGCCGGCCGCTCACGCGCATCGGCCGGCCGTCGAAGGTCGGGCGCAATGCCTTGAACGAGAAGGCGGCGAGCGCCGCGCCCGGCAGCTCGCGCGCGACGAGATCGAGCAGCAGCGTCGCGATCAGCGGGCCGTGGACCACCAGGCCGGGGTAGCCCTCGACCTCGGTGACGTAGCGGCGGTCGTAGTGGATGCGGTGGCCGTTGAAGGTGAGCGCGGAGTAGCGGAACAGCAGCACGTCGTCGGGCACCCACTCGCGCGACCACGGCGCATCGGCCGGCGCGCGCTGCGGCGGCGGGTCGGCATCGCCCGGCTGCTTCGCGGCACGGTAGACGATGTCGTGCCACTCGCGCAGCGCCGGCGCGGCGGCGCCGTTGGCAAAGACCTCGTGGCGCACGGTCACGAACACCAGCGGCCCGCTGCGCCCTTGCTTGAGCGCCACGTTCTCGATCGTGGAGACGCGCTCGGCCGCATCGCCCACGCGCAGCGGCGAGAGAAAGTCAAGGCGGCTGCCTGCCCACATGCGCCGAGGCAGCGGCACCGGCGGCAGGAAACCGCCGAGCTTCGCGTGGCCGTCCGGCCCCAGCTCGCTGGCGCGGTGCAGCGGCAGGAAGTAAAGCCAGTGCCACAGCGGCGGCAACCGCGTGCCGGCCGGCCACTCGCGCGAGGCCAGGTCCAGCGTGGCGGCCAGCGCCGCCGGCGGCGTGGCACCGAAGACGTCGCGGCGGGTCTCGCGCCGTCCGATCCAGCCCTGCAGTTCTCGCTCGTCCATGGCCCGAGTGTGCCGCGCGGCGGGCGGGATAATCGCGGCCATGGGCAAGAAACTGCGGGTCGTCGTCGGTCTGTCCGGCGGGGTCGACTCCGCCGTGAGTGCGTGGCTGCTGAAGCAGCAGGGCCACGACGTCGTCGGCATCTTCATGAAGAACTGGGAGGATGACGACGACAGCGAGTACTGCTCGAGCAACGTCGACTTCGTCGATGCCGCCGCGGTGGCCGACGTGATCGGCATCGAGCTCGAGCACGTCAACTTCGCCGCCGACTACAAGGACCGCGTCTTCGCCGAGTTCCTGCGCGAGTACCAGGCCGGCCGCACGCCGAATCCCGACGTGCTGTGCAACGCCGAGATCAAGTTCAAGGCCTTCCTCGACCACGCGATGCGCCTGGGCGCGGAGAAGATCGCCACGGGGCACTACGCGAGGGTGCGCGAGCGCGACGGCCGCTTCGAGCTGCTCAAGGGCCTCGACCCGCTGAAGGACCAGAGCTACTTCCTGCACCGGCTCAACCAGGCACAGCTGGCCAAGACGATGTTCCCGGTCGGCGAGCTGCCCAAGACCGAGGTGCGCCGGATCGCCGAGCAGATCGGCCTGCCGAACGCGAAGAAGAAGGACTCCACCGGCATCTGCTTCATCGGCGAGCGGCCGTTCCGCGAGTTCCTCAACCGCTACCTCGCCAACCAGCCCGGCCCGATCAAGGACGACCGCGGCCGCACGATCGGCGAGCACGTGGGCCTGTCGTTCTACACGCTCGGCCAGCGCAAGGGCATCGGCATCGGCGGGCTGAAGGAGCGCGGTGCGGCCAAGGGTGGCAGCGAACACGAGCCCTGGTTCGTGGCGCGCAAGGACATGGCCGCCAACACGCTCTATGCGGTGCAGGGCCACGACCACCCCTGGCTGCTCTCGCACGCGCTGCGTGCCGACGACGCCAGCTGGGTGGCCGGCGCAGCGCCCGCGGCCGGCGGCTACGGCGCGAAGACGCGCTACCGCCAGGCCGATGCGGCCTGCCGCTTCGAGGCGGAGTCGGACAACGCCTTCACCCTGCGCTTCGACGAAGCGCAGTGGGCCGTCACGCCCGGGCAGTCGGCGGTGCTCTACGACGGCGAGGTGTGCCTGGGCGGCGGGGTGATCGCGCAGGCCATGGACTGAGGCTCAGCGCGGCCGCGCCAGGTCCATCGTCCAGTAGTCGCCGTAGCGGTTGGCGCTGGTGCCCTTGATGCACGCCACGCCGATCTGCGTGAAGTTCGGATTCATGATGTTCGCGCAGTGGCCGTCGCTGGCCATCCATCCGGCCATCACGTTGTTCACCGTGCCGTAGCCGGCGGCGATGTTTTCGCCCAGGCTGCTCCAGGCGTAGCCGGTGGCGTTGACGCGCGAGCTCAGCGTGCTGCCGTTCGAGCCGGTGTGCGAAAAGAAGTTGTTGGTCACCATGTCCTGCGAGTGAACCGCGGCGGCCTGGGTCAGCTGCGTGCTCCAGGTCAGCGGCCCGGCCGGCGCGAAGTTGCCGCGCGTGCCGCAACTGGCCCCGGCCGCACGCAACTGGTTGACGCGGGCGATCACGCTGTCGACGAAGTCGGGCAAGGCACAGGTGGTGGCGGTGCCTGCCGGTGCCGGTGCCGGTGCCGGCGCAGGTGCAGGTGCCGGCGCAGGTGCAGGCGCAGGCGCGGGCGCAGGCGCAGGCGCAGGTGCAGGCGCAGGCGCAGGTGCAGGTGCGGGCGCAGGGGCCGGCGGCGCACCCGCTGCGGGCTCGGAAGGCGCATCACCGCCACCGCCACCGCAAGCGGCCAGGAGAACGACCAGCCACAGACTGCCCAGCCGGGCGGACTCGAGGTACTTCGACATGGGCCGCAAGGCTAGCCACGCGGAGCGAGCGAAGCGGTGAGGAACCGTAAGCGGTCGCAGCAGATCCCGCCCCCGCGTGAGATGCCTCACGGCAACGCACCGTTCAACTCCCCCGCGGCGCGGCCGATACACCACCATGGCGGGCCGCCGAGCCGGCCACCCCTTCTCATGCGACTCGAACCGACCCTCGCCGCCTTCTGCCTCGCCGCGTCGCCCGCGCTGGGCGCACCTGTGGCCGTGCAGGTCAGCGATGCCGCCGGGCGCGCGCTGCCCGAGGCGGTGGTGCTTCTGGAGCCTGCCAGCGGCAAGGCGGCCGTCAGGCCGATGCCCGAGGTACAGATCGCGCAAGAGAAGCGCCAGTTCATCCCGCGCGTGACGCTGATCACGGTCGGCACGCCGGTGAACTTCCCGAACTTCGACACCGTGCGCCACCACGTCTATTCGTTCTCCAAGGCCAAGACCTTCGAGATCAAGCTCTACGCCGGCGTGCCGAGCAGGCCGGAGGTGTTCGACAAGCCGGGCATCGCCGTGCTCGGCTGCAACATCCACGACCGCATGGCCGCCTGGGTCGTGGTGGCCGACACACCCTGGCACGCGATGACCGGCGCCGATGGCCTGGCCCGCATTGCCGATGCGCCGCCCGGCGCCTACCAGCTCAGCGTGTGGCATGCCGGGCTGGCGGCCAACAGCCCGCCGGTCACGCGCAAGGTGCAGGTCGGCAGTGCGGAGCTGCGCGAGTCGTTCCAGGTCGCCGTGGAGGCCGCGCCATGAGCCTGGCCCAGCGCCTGCGCGGTTCCTTCGCAATGCGCGTGGCCGCACTGTTCCTCGGCCTGCTGGCCCTGGTGCAGATCGCCAGCTTCACCGCGATCAGCGCCAGCCTCGGCGCGCAGGCGCGCAGCACGCTACCCGACCGGCTGGCCGCCGGCGAGCGAGTGCTCAAGACGCTGCTCGACCAGCGCGCGCAGACGCTCACCGAAGCCGCCAAGCTGATGGCGGCCGACTTCGGCTTCCGCGACGCCGTGCTGTCGGAAGACCGCGAGACCATCGGCTCGGTGCTGGAGAACCACGGCGAGCGCATCGGCGCCACCGAGGTCGCCTGGCTGGGCACCGACTTCAGCCTGCGCGCCGTGGCCGGCGCGGGCATGAACCCGTCGCAGTTCGGCCCGGCCGCCGCGGCGCTGGCCGGCACCGCCAGCAGCGCCGGCAGCGCCAGCGGCCTCGTGCTGATGCAGGGCCGGCCGCACCAGATCGTGCTGGTGCCGATGAAGGCGCCGGTGCTGGTGGGCTGGGTGGCGATGGGGTTCCCCATCGACGAGAAGCTCGGCACCGACCTGCGCGCGCTGGCCGCGCTGAACCTGACGCTGCTGGTGCGCGACGATGCCTCGTCGGCGTGGCGCAGCGCACAGAGCACCTTGAGCGCCGACGCGGCCCGCCGCCTCGCCTCCGAACCCTGGAGCGCCGCGCCGCCGCCCATGGCCGAGGTCATGGCGGCCGGCGAGGCACTGGGCGTGCGTGCGCGCTGGCTCAACACGCTCGGCCCCGGCGAGCGCGACACCGGCCCGGCCGTGCTGGCCCTGGTCTCGCTGTCCATCGACGAGGCCGCCCGCACGCCGCAGCGGCTGCAGCTGGCGCTGCTGGCGATCACGCTGCTGGCGGTGGCGGTGTTCGCCGTGGGCAGCCTGTACACCGCCACCCACGTGACCACGCCGCTGCGCCGCCTCGCCCGCGCCGCCGAACAGCTCGGCGGCGGCGACTACGACACGCCGATGCGCGGCGTGGAGCGCAACGATGAGCTCGGCGAGCTCGCTCAGTCGTTCGAGAACATGCGCGTCAGCGTGGCCGAGAAGCAGGCGCAGATCCTGCAGCTGGCCTACTGGGATGCCCTGACCGGCCTGCCCAACCGCGCGCAGTTCGGCGACGTGGTGCGCGAGGCCGTCGCCGCGGCCGGCACCGACGGCAAGCCGCTGGCCGTGCTGATGCTCGACCTCGACCGCTTCAAGAACATCAATGCCAAGCTCGGCTACGCGGTGGGCGACCGGCTGCTGCAGGCGGCCGCCGAGCGGCTCTCGCGCCAGGTGCTGCGCGGCGGCGACCTGGTGGCGCGCCGCTCCGGCGACGAGTTCGCCGTGCTGCTGCGCGACGCCACGCCGGAGCTGGCCACCAGCGTGGCGCAGCGCATCGCACGGGCCTTCGAGCAGCCGCTGTCGCTCGACGACCACCGCCTCGACCTGACGGTGGGCGTGGGCATCGCCTGCTGGCCGCTGCACGCCGATGCGGCCGACACGCTGATCAACCGCGCCGAGATGGCGATGTACGCCGCCAAGAAGCGCCATGCCGGCCCGCAGATGTACGAGCCGGCGATGGACGACAGCAGCGCACAGTCGCTGTCGCTGCTGTCGGATCTGCGCGAAGCCATCGTGCGCGGCGAACTGCGCCTGCACCTGCAGCCCAAGCTGGCGCTGGCCACCGGCGCGGTCGCCGGTGCCGAGGCGCTGGTGCGCTGGCAGCACCCCGTGCGCGGCATGATCCCGCCGGGCCAGTTCATCCCCTTCGCCGAGCAGACCGGCTTCATCCGTCAGCTCACGCTGTGGGTGTTCGAGGCCTGCGCCAAGGCGTGGCGCGAGCTGCACGCCGAAGGCGCCGACATGGTGCTGTCGGTCAACCTCTCGGCGCGCGACCTGTTCGACACCGACCTGCCGGCCAAGCTGGAGTCGCTGCTGCTGCAGCATCGCGTGCCGGCCGAGGCGTTCTGCCTGGAGATCACCGAGAGCGCGATCATGGACGACCCCGATCGCGCGCTGGGCACGCTCAAGCGCCTGGCGATGATGGGCTTCAAGCTGTCGATCGACGACTTCGGCTCGGGCATGTCGTCGTACGGCTACCTCAAGCTGCTGCCGGTCGACGAGCTGAAGATCGACATGGTGTTCGTGCGCAACATGGACCGCGACGCGGTCGACGTGAAGCTGGTGCGCTCGATGATCGAGCTGGCCCACAACCTCGGCCTGAGCGTGGTGGCCGAGGGCGTGGAGAACGCGAAGATCTGGGACCAGCTGCGCGAGCTGAACTGCGACCAGGCGCAGGGCTACCACATGGGCAAGCCGATGCCGCTGGAGGAGTTCGTGGCCTGGTCGGCGCGCTGGGTGGAGAAGAGCCGCCTGCCCGGCGCAGCGGGGAGCGCCGGCCTGCTGCACTGAGCCCGGCGCGCCGGCAGAATCGGGCCTCTCTCCTGGAGGAACGCCCGTGTACCTGCCCAAGCACTTCGAGGAAACGCGCACCGAGGTGATGCACGCGCTGCTGCGTGCGCACCCGCTCGGCCTGCTGGTCACGCTGTCGGGTGGCGAACTGCAGGCCAACAGCATCCCCTTCCTGCTCGACGCGCAGCGCGGCCCGCACGGCACGCTGGTGGCGCACGTGGCGCGCGCCAACCCGCTGTGGCGCGAGGCGGCGCTCACGCCGGTGCTGGCGGTGTTCCAGGGCCCGCAGGCCTACATCAGCCCGAGCGGCTACGCGGCCAAGGCCGAACACGGCAAGGTGGTGCCGACCTGGAACTTCGTGATGGTGCAGGCGCGCGGCCGGCTGCGCGCCATCGAGGATGCCCGCGAGCTGCACACCCTCGTCTCGCGGCTGACCGACACCCACGAGGCCGGCCGAGCCGCCCCGTGGGCGGTGAGCGACGCGCCGGACGACTACATCGAGAAGATGCTCGGCGCGATCGTCGGCATCGAGATCCCGATCGAGTCGCTGACCGGCAAGTGGAAGGTCAGCCAGAACCGCTCGGCGGCCGACCGTGACGGCGTGGCGCGCATGCTCGCGCAGGAGCCCGGCGGCGTGGCGATGGCGGCCCAGGTGCGCAGCCCCGGCGCGGCACCTGCTTGAGGCTGGCCATGGATCCGGACAAGGTCTTCGCGCATGGCAGCGGCCTGCTGCTGGCCTTCGCCGCCCTGGCCCTGTCCGCCTGCGGCGGCGGCGGACCGGACGCCGGCTCGCCCGGCGTGCCCTCGCCACCGCCGCCGGACAACAGCGCGCGCATCGCCGCCGCCAGCGCCACGGCGTCCAGCAGCAGCAATGCCTGTGCGGCGATCCGGCCGTTCTACTGGGAGATCGGCGACCGCAACGCGGTCCTGGCCTCGGGCGCTGTCGGCGGCAGCGCCTACGGCGCGGGCACGACGATGAACATCGCCTCGGCCTCGAAGTGGCTGTACGGCGCCTACGTGCTGCAGCGGCGCGCCGGTGCACCCACCGCCGAGGACATCAAGCACCTGACCTTCCGCAGCGGCTACACGCGCTTCGCGATCTGCCTGCCCGGGCAGACGGTGGACGGCTGCCTGAACTACCTGAACAACGGCGTCTACGTGGCCGCCTCCGACGGCCGCTTCGACTACGGTGGCGGCCACATGCAGAAGCACGCCAGCCTGATCGGGCTCGGCGCGCTGAACAACGCCTCGCTGGCCGCCGAGCTGCGCAGCCAGCTCGGCAGCGACATCGCGCTGTCGTTCTCGCAGCCGCAACCGGCCGGCGGCGTGGTCAGCACGCCGGCGGACTACGCGCGCTTCCTGCGCAAGCTGCTGGGCGGTTCGCTGGCGCTGGGCGGCCTGCTCGGCAGCAACGCGGTGTGCACCAACCCGCTGACCTGCCCGACCGCCGACGGCACGCCGGTGCCCACCACCGAGAGCTGGCACTACTCGCTCGGCCACTGGGTGGAAGACGATCCCGTCGTCGGCGACGGCGCCTTCAGCAGCGCCGGCGCGTTCGGCTTCTACCCCTGGATCGACGCGGGGCGCACGCACTACGGCATCGTCGCGCGCGAAGCGGCGGCCGGCAGCGGCGAGGCTTCGGCGAACTGCGGCCGGCTGATCCGCAAGGCCTGGGTGACGGGCGTCGCCGGCTGAGCCCAGCGCCAGCGGCCTCAGGCCGGCACGAGCGCCTCGGCCAGCGTCTCCTGCCAGTGGTGCAGGTCGTCGGCGCTGATCGCCAGCCAGTCGCAGGCCGCGGCGCCGTGGCCCTCCCACTCGGGCTCCGGCGACAGCCCGCTGCGCTGTGCCAGCAGGTAGTCGGCCACCAGGCCGGCGGCCACCAGGGTGTGCACCTCGGGTTCGGTGTCGCCGCTGCCCAGCGACTCCAGGCTGTGGTGCAGGCGGATCGCCGCCATCACGCTCGGCGCGAGCCGCCAGGCGCGGGCCGTCAGCGCGCCCACCACGGCGTGGTCGGTGCGGTGGTTGGCGTTCTCGGTCTCGATGAAGCTGCGGTCGCGGCGGGCGCGTGCCTCCACCATCGTGCCGGCGTAGCCGCGCACGCTCTGCATCAGCACCGGCAGGCCGACATGGCAGAACAGGCCGTAGCTGTGCGCCAGGTCGGGCGACAGCCCGGGCAGTTGCGTGGCGACCCAGGCCAGCGCCTGGGCACGGCGGGTCGACTGGTCCCAGAAGCCGGTGAGCAGCGGATGGCTGACCGGAATGGCGTGCCGTGCCAGGAAGGCGTTCATCAGCGCCGCCGACTGCTTCAGGCCGAGCCGGTTCATCGCCTGGCCGGCCGAGACCACCGGCGCGCTGGCGGCGAAGGCGGCGCCGTTGGCGTTGCGGATCAGCGTGGCGGCCATCGCCACGTCGGCCTGGGCGATGCGCGCGACCTCGTTGAGGTCGGGCTCGGCCTCGGCCATGGCCCGCTGCAGCCGCGTCAGCAATTCAGGGCAGGGTGGCACGACGATCTCGCGCAGCGGGCCGCTGCGGCGGGCCGCGTCGATCTCGCGTTCGATGTCGGCAACGTGGCGGGAGGCGGCGGAGGCAGGCATCGGCGCGGCGCGTACAGGCGGAGGGTTCCGTGTCTTCGGCCGCGCGGCGTCGATCTTGAGCGCATCCGCCCCCTGGCAAGCCCTGAGCCGCCTGCCACCGCAGCGGCAGTACGCTGCCGCCCTCGGACACGGGCAACATGGCTGCATCCACACTGAAATGGTGCGCGGCGCTGCTGGCGGCAGGGCTGCTCGCTTGCGCCCCGCCGGACGAGCGCCTGGCGCAGCGTGCTTCCGCCGCACCTCACGCGCCTGCCGCTTTCACGATGCCGGCCGACGAGCCGATGCTGGCCCTGCCCGACCTCATGGCACTGGTGATCGACCCGGCCGCCGGCGTGCTCGGCCCGGCCTTCCGGCGCGATCCGCAGCGCCAGCCGCGCACGGCCGAGGCCTGGCAGGCGGTGGCCGACGCCGCGGCGGAACTGGATCGGGCGGCCGGCGTGCTGGAACAGCCGGGCTGGTCGCTCGGCCGCGCCGAATGGCTGCGTGCCGTGGCCGAACTGCGCGATGGCACCCGCGCCGGCGCCGAAGCCGCGCGGCTGCGCGACGGCAGCCGCCTCGCCTCGGCCGCACAGCGCCTGCAGGTGGCCTGCGACGGCTGCCACGCGCGCTACGCGCCGACGCTGCGCTGAGGCGGCGCCGGCGAAACCGGGATCAGAAGGGGATGTCGTCGTCCATCGCGTCGAAGCCGGTGGCCGGCTTCGAGGCGGGCTTGCTGGCCGCCGGGCGGGCTGCCGGGGCGGCGCGCTGCGGGCGCTCGGCATAGTCGTCGCCGCCGCGGTCTTCGCCGGCGCCACCGCCCATGCCCTCACGGCCGCCGAGCATCTGCATCTGCTCGGCGATGATCTCGGTGGTGTACTGGTCCTTGCCTTCCTTGTCCTGCCACTTGCGGGTCTTCAGGCGGCCTTCCACGTACACCGAGCGGCCCTTCTTCAGGTATTCGCCGGCGATCTCGGCCAGGCGGTCGTAGAACACGACGCGGTGCCATTCGGTCTCTTCCTGGCGGTCGCCGGAATCCTTGTTCTTCCACTGCCGCGTGGTGGCCACGCTGACGTTGCAGACCGCGTTGCCGTTGGGCGTGTAGCGCACCTCGGGGTCGCGGCCGAGGTTGCCGATGATCTGGACTTTGTTCAACGAGGCCATGGCGCTCTCCGCTTCTCGAAATGTGGGGGACGGGTGGGGTTGGACGGGATTATCCGCCGCCGGCCACCGCCTCCGCCCCGCCCGCCCTGGGGA
>Ga0209172_10007759_pt1 | contig 10870 bp, 9 predicted proteins | sample LarsenN4metaG_FD_184113 | JGI IMG/M metagenome (GOLD analysis project Ga0209172, IMG submission 184113) | Hot spring sediment bacterial and archeal communities from British Columbia, Canada, to study Microbial Dark Matter (Phase II) - Larsen... ... | reverse complement strand
ACATTTGAAAAAGCGCGAGCGATTCATCGCTGGGGGCGCGGTGTGAGCCTCCAGTGAGTCCCATCAGTGAAGCTGACGTTGTCCCCGCCTATTTTCAGTCGTCCTTTTAGCCTGCGCTCTCATCGCCTATCGCTTTTAGTTTGCAGACGCGCTCTTAAGCCTCCTTAGAAAATGCCCTGGGAGCGCCTCTCGTCCTCGCCTGCCATGTTGCGATATGTTGCAAGAAAGCAGGCAAGGATGCCTGCGCTCCCAGGCGTTCATCATTTCTGGGTGTCGCTCAAGCGACATGAAAGACTCCTCAGAAAATGTACAGCGACCTGTCAGGTTGCTGATAGGTCGCGCAATATCAGCAAGCTGACCGCCTCACTGTACATCGCGCGCATTTTCGTCATTTTAAGAGGTCGCACTTGACTGGGGGTCGCTTTTTTAGTGACAGATAGGATACATTCTCGCCTCCCGAAGTTGTTGTCGATAAACGAACAGGAGGCGAAGAATGTATCTGCGGAAAGTAACATACCAGTTGGAGGTGCGGATTAAAAGTTTGGTCCCGTGCTTTCATCAGTCGCATCTGAGAAATTTGGCCTTGCTGGTGATTGGGATCGCTTACAGCCGGAGTGTCTCGTTGCCGAAGGCGGCTGGCAAGGTACCCTACCGGATGCAGGTCGAGGGACGTGTCCAACGCTTCGAGCGGTTGCTTGCGTGCGAGAAGTTGGTGCCGCTTCCACTCGCTCAAACCAGTGGCCAGCAAAGTGCTGCGTGAGGTCAGTCGTGGCGGCCGGGTCCACCTCAAGGTGGTCATGGACCGGACCATGATTAATGACACGCTCAATCTGCTGTTTTTGGCCGTCTGCTACGGTGGCCGGGCCTTGCCGCTCCCGTTGGGTGAGGGTGCCACACGAGGGTAACTCGGACCTCAAGCTGCAACAACAATTGCTCAAGTGGTTCAAAGCGTGCTTGCCGCCGGGCGCACCGGCGACCATCATCGCCGATTGCGAGTTTTATTCGATTCACTTGGCGGCCTGGATTGCGGCGCGTCTTGGGCTTGTCTTTTGTCTTGCGGATCAAGGCTGGCACTTGGGTCGAGTACGAGGGGGAGTGGTATCCCGCGGGCGCCTTGGCGTGCAAGGGCAAAATGCACTTCTGGGAGTCGGTCAAGGTGACGCGCGACCCGTCGGGCGCGGCGCGTCAACTTGGTCGCCGTCTGGGACGGACGACGAAGAAGAGCTGTGGTTGTTGATCACCAATCATACCGACCCCAAGCAAGTGCGCGAGATTTACGCCGCCAGGTTCTGGATTGAAGAGATGTTTTCGGATCATAAAAGTCGCGGCCTCAATCTCGAGTCGACCCGGCTCACGGACCCCGATCGGCTTGAATGCTTACTGGTGGCAGTCACCCTAGCCTACTTGTGGATCATGGAAGTCGGAGCCTTGGTCGTGCGCCGCCATCAGTGGCGGCGAGTGTATAATCGTGGGGCGCAGCCGCGCGTGAGCCTCTGTCAGATCGGGTTGCGCTGGTTGACCGAAGGTTTGACGCAAGGCTTTCTGCCACCGCTCTTTACCGGTTGCTTTAGACCACTGGTGGAAACTTGAAAAAATGACCCCCAGTCAAGACCGGGCGCTTGAACAACAATTAGAAGAGGAGTTGAAATGCGCTCCTAATGCCAGCGCGCGGCGGGACATTCTATTTCTCAGGCGGCATTCAACAGGGAACTTTGATTTGTTCACTGTTCCAGTTTTTCCTGTTCACTGACTGCTATGATTTGCGGTAATCGCAAATCGAGCTATTAGGAATAACATGACATCATGACTGACTTTACTCAACAGCAGTATAATCAATCACTGCCTGCGGTGATCACTAGAGGGCACGATCTTGATCAGTGAGGAGATTGAAGCTATCGGCTATGAATTTGGCTTGCTGGCGCGAATCTCGTGAAAGGAGACTCATTAGTTATGAGCTGCATACGCTTGAATATCATAGATCAATCGCAAACTATCAGCGGCGAGGTACACGCGAGTGTGGGCGATGCTATTGTTGCCGCGCTCGCGGCGGAGCCGGAGACTATCGAAGAATTGGCCCTGGCATTGGCAAGATTCATTAAACCCGATGGCAATCAGTCGCCGCTTCAGCCCTTTCATAAGGAAGTTACTCCCAACTGCCATATCAGTAGAAGTCTCGATGGCAATCAGTCGCCGCTTCAGCCCTTTCATAAGGGCGAGAACCTTGAGCCTTATGACGCTTACGAACAACCGGCAGAGTACAAAAAAGCGCTGGCCTTTCACAAGGGCGAAAACCTTGAGCCTTGTGATGCAGGTATACTAATTGTTGATCTTGCCGCAAGAGTCGTGGCGGTTGACTCAACTTATTCTTTGCCAACAGCAGAAGGCCATATCTGTATTCAAACCCAGTTCTCAGAAGAACTCGTCCCCATCCCTTATCGATTGTCCGATGACTGGCTGTTCGTTCATTCCATCCCGGAATACCAGGGCGTTTGCAAAGAGAGGCGCGACCGGCGCCAGGCGACCCGACTACTTGACGCGCGCGAAGTTCTGTACGGCAGAGCCTTGTCGGAGTTTATCGCTTTCGAGTGTTTTGCCGCGCGAAATTCTACCGATGAAGACTTGTCTGCGCAGATTCACATAAAATGGTTGATGAGCGCAAGAGCGGATTTGCAGGACAGGTCGCCGCGCGAAGTCTTGTTGGATAAATACAAGTTTATAGACTCTGATCTCCATTCCAGAGAGTTGCAATGGACCTTTACCGGCGAGTGTCCGCCGCCTCTGCCTCTTCAGTCAAACGCTTATGCTCGCGCCCCCTTCGGCACACACGAGATAGTTGTTTACTACTACCTTGTTCGCTATTTGATTGGCGAGTGCCTGGACAGCCTGCAAGCTCAAAAAGAGCTTTCACCAGATGGAGAGATTGCGCGATTGGAACAATTGAAATCTGTCTGGCTGGACAGGCCAAACCGGGATTTTCCCAGTAAAACGCCGTCCCATATTATTGAATGGGAACGCCGCCGCATACCGATGACGGTGACGGCAAGCGAGGCCATTATTGATGAAAATTGCCCGCTCTGTCAGATGATGGCAGAAGAGCTTGAAACACCGATGTTCTGGCATCTAGATGGCTCCAGCATGGACGACTGCTTCGAGTTCTCTTTTTACAAAACGCGCGAAGAATGGGAAGCCGAGCAACAACGCTGGGAAGAGTTCAACCAGGAGTTCGAGCGAGAATGGAAAAACAGGAAATACGATAGTTCAACTGATGAACCGCTGATGTGGATAGATGATGGTGATGATGAATCTTTGATTCAATAAGATCAGGTCAGCAAAGTCGCTATAGAGATTAATACCGTTTTTGGTTTGAAATCGGACTACGGGAAAGCGGCCCCGGGCGCCATAACTTGGGCTTGAACCATAAGAGTTCGATCTCCAAACGGTATAAGAAAAAGATTGCGGATAGTTCGGGCGCCAAGCGCCCTCAAAACAGGTCTATATTTAACTTGCGCCAAGCGCCCTCAAAACAGGTCTATATTTAACTTGCGCCAAGCGCCCTCAAAACAGGTCTATATTTAACTTGCGCCAAGCGCCCTCAAAACAGGTCTATATTTGACTTGCGCCAAGCGCCCTCAAAACAGGTCTATATTTAACTTGCGCCAAGCGCCCTCAAAACAGGTCTATATTTAACTTGACTGTTGTGATTTGTGAATAATGGGCCACATATTGTCGTGGAGGATCTTTTCTTCCACAACGTATAGCGGCCTCAGGTCAAAATATAACACTCGAGTATTTAACTTGTCTTGAGGGCGCCGGGATAGGGGCAGGGTTAGGTGCTTTAGGCGACGGCCTTCAAACAGGTCTATATTTAACTTGTCTTGAGGGGGCTTGGCGAGCGGAACCGAGAGACTATTTTTCTTAAAAGTTAGTTATAGATGATGAAGTTTAATGAGATTTGCTGCTACGCCCCGCGTTCGCGCCTGAGCTGCGCCGTCACGCCGATTCGCGCTGCTTTGCCTTTTACGTTCTGGAATGGCGCTAACACTATTTGTCGAGCACCTTTTTGACCCCTTTGCCCACAGTTTTTCCTGTCGCTTTGCCAACTTTAGCAGTGGTCTTCGCGCCTTTAGTTGTGGCCTTAGCAGTGGCCTTCGCGCCTTTAGTCGCAGCCTTGGCAGCGGTCTTGCTTCCTTTAGCAGTAGTCTTGCCGGTGGCCTTGCCGATTTTGCCCGTTGTCTCCGCGCCTTTAGTTGTTGCTTTCACGCTCTTCTTGCCGACCGATTTGGCCGTCTTGCCTACAGTTTTGCCTGCTTCCACGACGCGCTCTTGACCGGCCGGTGAGGCACCTGCCAGAGCCAGCAGTACAATAATTAATGCTGCAATGATTCCATTCTTCATAGGATACTCCCGATAATTGAATCTAATTTCCAGGCCCCCTAAGTATACTCGCTTGCGGCCATCTTCGGCAAATTGAGCTTGAGAAAAGTTGTCATGAGGATACAAAGAAAAACAGGCTGGGAGGAAGCAGCTATATGTCAACCATTACCATTGAAGCGCCGGATGAACTCTCCGATCTGCTGGCGCAAGCGGGTGATCGTCTTCCTGAGTTGCTAGCCCTGAGTCTTCGACAACCGGCGCTGTCAGCTCACGTTTACCGGTACATTCTTGATTTTTTGGCCAGCCAGCCAACAGCGCAGCAGATCGTTGCCTTTGGCCCTACTCCTGAAATGGCTGAACGGTCAAGTACTCTGCTCGCACGCCAGGCGGCTGGCAATATCACGCCCGCCGAATAGGCTGAACTCGATGAGTATGAACGGATCGAGCACCTGATGATTATGATTAAGGCTGGCATTTTATCTTATTTGATTAGCCCACAGTGAGTGTGACTTACGTTCCAATCGAACTCCGCCGGTTGATAATGGAGCGCGCCTGTCTTGCCGCTGCGAGTATTGCCTGCTGCCAGCAGGGGCTGCTTTCTTCCCTCACGAAGTCGATCACATTTAAATAGTGAAGAGCGGCCGCTCCTCAGCGGCGGCGCTTGCGGGGAAAGATTTAAGATTCAGAAGCAATAATGCAAGTGCTATAATTCGGCTGCGGCGATGAACTCAGGCGAAATAATTCTCCAATTCGATTCAGGAACGCTTCTGCTGGACGGCGCTGATCAATCGGCTCAAGTGCCATCGCCGTTTCAGTGGGATGAGCGAGTCGAACGCTGGCGCGCTCCGGCGCTCTTCTACCGCCAGGCAGTCGAAGAGATCATCCGAAACAAAATCCCCTACAAAGATCAAGCCCGGCGATACCACGAATTCGACTTTCGCGCGACTCTCGATGTAGAGCCCTGGCCTTATCAGCAAGAAGCAATAGACCATTGGCGACGCCACGGCCGCCGAGGCGTCGTCATACTCCCTACCGGCGCAGGCAAGACTCTGGTGGCGCAGATGGCGATCAAACTCACAGGCCGCTCGACTCTGGTCATCGTTCCAACTATCGACCTGATGAATCAGTGGTATGATCTGCTGCTCTCAAGCTTCGCTGCTGAAGTTGGCTTGATCGGAGCCGGTTATTTCGAGCTTGGGGCCCTTACTGTATCTACTTACGCTTCAGCCTTCCGCTTTATGGAGCGGATGGGCAATCAATTTGGCCTGATCATTTTTGATGAGTGCCATCATTTGCCTGGAAGCGCCTATCGCCACGCAGCCGAGATGGCTATTGCCCCCTTTCGCCTGGGACTGACTGCCACGCCTGAGCGGTCTGATGGATCTGATGGTTTGCTTGAAGAGTTGATCGGCCCGATAGTCTACCGGCGCGAGGCGCGCGAGCTGGCAGGGGGGTACCTGGCTGACTACCAGATCGTTCGCATCAATGTCCATCTCAGCCCCCAGGAGCGCGCCCGTTACCAACGAGAGCGGGCCATCTTCCGCCAATTTCTCGATGAGCATCGAATCGGGCTGGGCAGCTTGCAGGGCTGGCAGATGTTTATAAACGCCAGCGCCCGCAGCGAAGCTGGCAGAAGAGCTATGATGGCCTATCGCGAATCGAAGCGAATCGCTCTCGGCACCGACGCCAAGCTGCGCGTCCTCTCTACACTGCTTCAGCGCCACAGAAGAGATAAAGTGTTGATCTTCACCGCTGAGAATGCGGCCGTTTATCGCATCTCCCAGCAGTTCTTGATTCCGGCAATTACTCATCAAACGGACATCAAAGAGCGTCGTCAATGGCTGGAAGCATTCAATCGAGGAGAAGTGATGGCTATTGCCACATCGAAAGTATTGAACGAAGGGGTCAACATCCCTGACGCTTCGGTGGCAATTGTCCTATCGGGCTCAGGGTCGATGCGCGAGCATGTTCAGCGATTGGGGCGCATATTGCGCAAGCAGCCGGATAAAGAGGCTGTCCTGTACGAAGTGGTGACGGTGGACACGACCGAAGAGCGGATAAGCGAGCGACGGAGCGGCGGCGAGCAATTTTACGATTCAGGCCTCAAGTTTGAAACCCACCGCTGGGTTGAATCAAATTCACCGGAAGAACCTTTAGAATGATTTGTCTGCCAGGCGCAGCACGCAGCAGGTCAGGTGCCAGCGGGTTCTGCTCGCCGGGGTGCCCTCACAACAATTCTAAGAACGAACTTGTTTTGAGGGCGCTTGGCGCCCGAAGCTGATGGAATCTTTTTTCGAGCGAGTAAAGAATGTTAACAGCGGATTTAGCAATGAGCTGGCGGCGCGGCAATCGGACCGGGCCGCGTTATATCGAAACAGGGGCCCCCGTTTACCTCGAACAGGCTGCGACTCTGATCGCTATCGTTCGCCAGCATCTGGGACAGAGCCGCGCGGAACTTGAACAGGCATTGCAGGAGTACGTAGGAGTCGGCGTCAATTACAAAATCTTGCGCGGCCTAATCAAGCTGCTGACCGATCGATGCACATTCGAGACGGCTAGCTCGACCGACCCAGCCGAAATTCGCCGCGCTCTGTTCTTCAAAGCTCGCCGGTGTCATCCAGTAGTTGACAGCGCAGGCGCGAGAGAGCAAGTCATTGCCGAAGTCGCCAGCGAATTAGGCTGCGCGCCCGAAGCTGTGATTGAACATCTCTACGGCGACCTGCCGGAGAATCAGAAGCTGATTGACTTTGAAGAGCTGGCCCCAGGAGAGCTGCTCGATCTATACAATTTAGCGCAAGCTCAGGCTCTGCTCTATCGCTGCGTGGAGATGCGACTCTGGGTCGATCCGCAATCGCCGTCAGGTTACCGGCAATTGTTCGATGCTATCAAGGCCTATCGGTTGATTCACGCAGTTCGAGGGGCCCCGGCAACAGGCTACGAGATTCGGCTCAATGGCCCCATGTCGATATTCCATCGGTCGCAGAAATATGGCGTTCAGATGGCAGTGTTCCTTCCCGCGCTGCTGCTCTGCCAGGGCTGGCGCATGCGCGCCGAAATTAGCGTGAAACCACAGGGCAGCGCATTCTTTGAATTAACCAGTCAGCAGACTCGATTGCGCTCGCATTATTTGAGCGAAGCGCCTTATCAAAGGCCCCTGGTTGAAAAGCTGATCACGAGCTGGGGAGAGCAAAACAGCCCGTGGACGCTGGAACCGAGCGGAGAAGTAATAGCGCTGGGCGAGAGCGCATTCATCCCCGATTTCATTGCTCGTCATCAATCAGGGAAACAGGTCTATCTTGAGATACTCGGCTTCTGGACTCCGCGTTATTTGAGCGAGCGATTGAAAGAGCTTGAGCGGAGGCAGTTCAAGAATTTTATACTGATAGTCTCTGATGAGCTGCGGGGGGCCCGCGAGCAAGCATCGAATCTGCCGCCCAATGCGATCGTCTTCAAAACCTCGCTCGATCCCAGGACTGTGGAAGCGGCGCTGGAGCGGATAAGGAGCGAAGAGTTTAACTAAATCAGAACAAGAGAGATAGGTACAGAACAAACCACGGGCAGCACGGGGAAGACGGGAAAAACAGATTGAAGTCCAAAGATAAAAGTAGAAGAGGGGCCTACTGCATACTGCAATTTTCGTCATTGCTTTCCCTGTGTTCCCCGTGCTCTCCGTGGTTGATCACTGTCTACCAACGCCGAGACGCAGAGAAAAACTCTGCGATCTCTCTTCGTTCTTAGCGCCTCTGCGGTAAGACAAACTTTCCCTATTGGCAGCTCCAGTCAAGTCCAATGTACTTTCACTGCGCATTATTAATCAGGCTAAGAGATTTATCCGCTACCTACCTGCTTGTGCAGCCGCTGCGCGCTTCAATACTTTCTTTGACGTTACGTGCTTCATCAACTCTGCTTTGTCCATAAAGTAGGTCGGCGCGGCTTTGCTCTTGCTGAATAGCTTTTCCGCCTGATCATCCCAGTGGCCGCTCTCTTTATGATCGCTCTGGCCCAGCGGGATAACAGCATACGATTTTGGCGGGTTTGTCAGTATCACTATCTGAGTCGAAGTCTGGCCGCTGTGACCGACCATCTCTTTTCCAACCTGACGGAAGCCAATCGCGCGCGGCGTAGCCATAGCAACCGCTTGAAGGGAGCCCCCGCCAACAGGCCAGGTCCGATCTCCGCCCTGGCGACCTACGCGGAAATACTGCCCATAGGGGACGCGCAGCGAGCCGAAATTCGACTTGAGCCATTGGGCCCCCTTCGCCAGTGCAGCGATCAATTGCTCATCGGCGAGGCTGTCCGGGGGATCAACCTGTCTGGCAATGTTTGGCTCCAGCGCCGACTTGAACGCATAGTAAGCGAGCGCCTCTTCTGAATCAGCATCGCTGCGGCGATTCCATCTCTGAATCATCTCGTAAACGGTGGCGGCATCGCCCGCTTTTGCCGATTCAGGGGCCCTCGTCCAGGCCTGCCTGAGTCGCGCTTGCCACAGATCGGCGCGCCATACTTGAGGGTTGAACGCAATGTCGATCGCCTGCTCTACTGTCACCCGGGTCGCCGCCTCAAGCAGCTCGTTCATCATCGCCGCGCGCTGATGAGGGGGCCTGCGACCGTCATTGTAGAGATAAGGATGCTGAGCATACTTTTCGGGCACCAGCGGGCTGTCCTTCATCATCGCGAATGGCGATACATTGCAGTTCTGCATCCAGCCGGTCGGCGGATTGGCGATCTGCACCAGGTCGGAGAATGGATGAATGCCACGCCACTCAGTAGCGGATGTATTGCCGGGGATGGGGCGGCTGGGATCAATTCCTTTTGGCCGAATAGGCACGCGGCCATTGCGGACATAGTAGATGTCGCCCTGGACTGTGCCGACCATTATGTTCTGCGCCATGTACTGAAGGCGGCTGAGCGCCCGCTTCATCTCGTCTAGATTGCGCGCCATCGCCATCTCATAGACTTGATCGGTGAGCGTGACTTCGTTTGCATAAGGTATGGCCATCGCATACGCCTTGCCTGCGCGGCGCGCGACTATCGGGCCGTGATGGGTATATTCGATCTCGATTTCGCGCCAGACAACGCGATCGCCATCTTTGACGCCGATTCTCTCTTTGCGCACTTGCATATCGCGCCACTTGCCGTCGTAGCGGTACTGGCGCGGATTCTCCGGGTTGATCTCTTCTTCATAGATGTCAGAAGTATCGGGGCCGCCGGTTGTCATTGCCACCGAGCAATAGCGGCTGTGGGCCAGGGCAGGCAGGGGCGCTCCCAGTATCGACACACCAGCCACATTGAAATCGCCAGCATAGATCCTCACTTGATAGAATCGGAATTCGCCGTACCAGCTAAGATGCGGATCGATTATCGCAATAGGGGCCCCCATCGCCGTTCGCTGAGGGGCGATCAGCACCTCATTTGAGCCGCGATAGCTGATCGGATCGGGTTGAATGCCGGCGCGCATCAGATCGCTTCCCGCTTCGCCCATCGGCCAGCCCCAGATGATGAAGCGAGAGAGCGCCACCACGTCCCAGGGATGGATCGGCTGAGCCCAGGGGGGCACTTGCTGTGGGTGCTCTTTCATAAACTGCTTTATGCCGTCCTGATAAGCTTCAATCACTGCGCGCATCTTCGGGCTGATTTCGTTGTACTTCTCGCGGCTGATCTCAGCATGTCGCCACATGCGCTGAATCACATCGTTGCGATAATGTTCAGGGCCAAATACCTCGGCCATTGTGCCTGTTGCCCGGCGATAGTTCTTGAGCAGCTCTTCCAGCCGATCTTCAGCTTGCGCATAGCCGACAGCAAATGCGGCTGCTTCAAGCGTAGAGGCGAAGATATGCGGGATGCCATATTCATCGCGGTAGATCGTTGCTTCCTGTTCGGAAGCGGTGTGGATTGAAGGCAGAGCAACAAGTGGACTCAGAAACAAGAAGACGACGGTGACAGTCAAAACAGTTCTCTTCATTGATGCGCTCCTTTGCATAGAACTGGGGATTGGCGGAACTGGCCAATCTCGATCTTTTCGATCGGTTGAGATATTGATCCAGATCGATTCGCCGCTTAAGCGCACCGATGATATATCATCTTGCAGTTGTCTGTCTATAGATGGAAAGGAAGCAGCGGAGGGCAAGGGAGCAGAGGGGCAGAGGAGAAATAAATTCTCTCTAGTTCCTCAGAAAACAGAAAGCAGGCGGGCGCTCTTTCTTCCAACTGCACTGTTCTCATTATTTCTCTCGCGTCGTCGCTGACGACATGAAAGACTCTTCTGGGAGCGCCGCGACGAGAGAGGGTGCCCCGCCTTGCCTGCTTAGGTTGCACTACCTGGCAAGTCGGGCCTCTCAAGGAAACTACTGCCCCCCAGAATTTTCATTATTTCTCTCGCGTTGTCGCCGACCGCCTGAAAGACTCCTCAGAAAGTGTACAGCGAGGCGGTCAGGTTGCTGCCTGTCGCGCATTATCAGCAACCTAACAGGTCGCTGTACATCTTAGGTTGCTGCCT
>Ga0209172_10007752_pt1 | contig 10877 bp, 7 predicted proteins | sample LarsenN4metaG_FD_184113 | JGI IMG/M metagenome (GOLD analysis project Ga0209172, IMG submission 184113) | Hot spring sediment bacterial and archeal communities from British Columbia, Canada, to study Microbial Dark Matter (Phase II) - Larsen... ... | reverse complement strand
TCATAAGGAGCTAAGGCCGCTGTGGGCCGCACCTCCGGTGCGCACTGCAGCTGAGCCAAAAACTCCTGGCTCGCCAATCCGGGAAGAACGGCCGATCTCGGGGCGCGTTCGACGCGCGCGTTGCGGAGCGATCCGCAGCGTCACTTAGAGACTACCTCGGCGCGTCCGACGCGCCCCGCCTCCTGGCGCCAGATCGCCAGGTCGCCAGGTCCGCCAATCGGAAGGCGCGCGCCGACCGGTCCGTTCTCGCACGCGTCACGACTGGCGATTTGGCGATCGGGCAAGAGATCGGGTCGCGTCGCTCGCAAGCTATGCACGCGACGCAGCGTCAACATTGCGTGCTCAGCGCGCTGGGCGCAGCATGGCGCCAAGGGGGGAAGCATGCGAATTGCACTCTTTGCGGCGATCTCCGCGTCGCTTATCGGCGGGGCTCAAGCCCAGGTTAGCGAAGCCACGCGCGCAGCCAATGCCGAGATATCGCAGACGCTGCCGTGGGGCGACCGCGAGGACGAAGACTTTGCAACGCGAGGATTCATTGCAGCTTGGGGCGAGCCCCAGATTCGAGCGGCGGACGGACGCGTCGTCTGGGATTTCAGGGCGTACGATTTCCTGCGCGGCCCCGCGCCGGAAACGGTGAACCCCAGCCTTTGGCGCCATGCCGGCCTGCTCGCACGCGCGGGCCTCTTTCAAGTGCGCGAGCGCGTCTATCAAGTGCGGGGCTTCGACGTGTCGAACATGACGATTGTCGTGGGCGATACGGGCCTCATCATTGTCGATCCGCTCACCAGCATGGAGACAGCGCAGGCGGCGCTTGAGCTGGCGCGTCGCCACATCGGCGATCTCCCGGTGCGGGCTGTGATCTACACGCACAGCCACGTCGATCATTTCGGCGGCGTGCGCGGCGTCGTTTCGGCGGAAGATGTCGCGGCCGGCCGCGTCGACATTATCGCGCCCGAAGGCTTCATGGAGCACGCGGTCACCGAGAATGTGATCGCCGGCAACGCGATGGGAAGGCGCGCCCAATATCAGTTTGGCGCAGCGCTTCGCCCTGGCCCCGAAGGGCAGATGACGTCCGGCATCGGCATCGGCATTTCCGCGGGCACATTCACGCTCATTCCTCCGACACGCACCATCGCGCGCACGGGCGAGACGATCTCGATCGACGGCGTTCGCATCGAGTTCCAGGTGACGCCGGAAACCGAGGCGCCGGCGGAAATGAACTTCTTTTTCCCCGATCTCGGCGTGCTTTGCCTTGCTGAAAACGCGAACGCCACCATGCACAACGTGCTCACGCCGCGCGGCGCCCTGGTGCGCGATGCTAAGGCGTGGGCGGATTATCTGACGGAAGCCCTGCGGCTTTATGGCGATCGCACGGAATACATGGTGACGAGCCATGCCTGGCCGCGCTTCGGGCATGACCGCGTCGTCGATTTCATCGCCAGCCATCGCGACGCATACAAGTATCTGCACGATCAGACAGTGCGGCTGATGAACGCTGGCTACACCGATCGCGAGATTGCCGAACAGGTGCGCCTGCCCGAGCCACTCGCATCGCGTTGGTTCAACCGCGGCTATTACGGCACGATGATGCACAATTCGCGCGCGGTGTATCAGCGCTACATGGGCTGGTACGACGCCAATCCAGCGAACCTTTACCCGTTGCCGCCGGAAGAGGAGGCGATGCGCTTCGTGCGCGCGATGGACGGCGCCGAGCGCGTGCTTGCGGAAGGGCGCCGCGCGTTCGACGAGGGCGATTACCGGTGGGCGGCTCGCGTGCTCAATCACCTGATCTTCGCCGAACCGGAGCATCGCGAAGCGCGCACGCTGCTGGCGCGCACGCATCGGCAAATGGCGTACCAGGCAGAGAGCGCGATCTGGCGCAACATGTATCTGATGGCGGCGCAGGAGTTGGAGAACGGAATCGCACAACGCGGCGCAGGCGTGCAAAGCGTAGATCTCGTGGCGGCGACGCCGACGTCGTACGTTCTCGATCTCCTGGCCGTGCGTCTCAATCCCGAACGGCTTGGAACGCGCCGCTTTGCATTCAACCTGGTCTTCCCCGAGCGCAACGAGCGTTTTGCCGTCACCATCTCCAACGGCGTCCTGGTGCACGAAGCCAACGTCAGTTTGGCGGATGCCCCTACCGTCACCGCTGCGCGGCGAGATTTCCTCCAAGCGATGGCGACGCAGTCCATGCGACGCGCCGTGTTATCCGGAAGCGTGCGCATCACCGGCGATCGCCGCGCTCTTGAAGGTCTGGGCGAAGTGTTCGATACGCCAGACCCGAACTTCGCGATCGTCACGCCTTAATGCCGCTGCTCGCTCGACCCTCCAGTCCAAGGCCTCGCCGGCCGCGCCAGATGGCAACGGCGCCGTCTATGGCCATCGTCGGCGCGACTGTGGAGGCGAGGCTCTGCGGCGTCACGGTGACCGCCTTGCCCGAGGGCGCCCTGTGGATCGCCGACGCAAAGGCGCTCGTCGTTTCCGATCTCCACCTGGAGAAGGGCTCTTCGTTCGCGCTTCGCGGCCAGATGCTGCCGCCTTACGATACGCACGCCGTCCTGCTGCGGCTCACCGATCTCATGCTGCGCCTGTCGCCGGACATCATCGTGTCCCTCGGCGATTCCTTTCACGACGGCGCCGGCCCCGCGCGCATGGACGCGCGCGACCGCACGCTCTTGGGCGTGCTCATGTCGCGCTGCGACTGGGTGTGGGTCGAGGGCAATCACGACGGGCGCGCACCTGAGACCCTTGGCGGCGTGGTGCGCGATGTGCTGCATCTGGGGGCGGTGGTGCTGCGGCATCATCCCACCAATGGCGCAGCGCCGGGCGAGATCGCCGGCCATCTGCATCCTTGCGCCAAGGTGGCCGGCAGAGGAGGCAGCGTGCGCAAGCGCTGTTTTGCATTGGGGCGCGATCGCCTGGTGATGCCGGCGTTCGGCGCGTTCACCGGCGGACTCAATATTTGCGACGAGGCGTTTGCGCCGGTTTTTCCGGACGGCGCAACCGCGCTCGTGTTGGGCAGAGACAAAGTATTGCCTGCGCCGATGCAGCGGCTGCTGCCGGACTAGAACCTGTGCAGCGCCGTCGCGAGCGGGATGAGCAGACAGACAATCATCGCGCCGCCGGTGAGGACGCGGCGCAGGAGGGGGTACCAGTCCGGGGCGCCGGCGTCGGCGGCGCTGCGATGGTCCCACACGTATTGCGCCGCAAAGAGGCCCGCGAAGGCGGAGGCGGCGCCGACGGCGGCTGGAACGAAGACGACGAACAGCGCCAGAGCCCAGCCGGCGAGCGAGGGCAGCGCGCTGAAGAAAAGGCGGAGCGCACTGGGCGCCTCCGGCGCGCGCATGAACTCGAAACCGCAGCGTACGCCGCCGAGAAACGACAGCAGCGCCGCCGCGTAGATGGCGAAGCTGAATGCGCCGAGCAGCGCCGTGGAGGCATGCTGCGAGAGGGACACGAGCGCCGAAACGGCGAGCGGCGCAAGGCCAAGGAAACCGAATCGCAGCGCCGCGCGCGGCAGGAAAGGATACGGCTGTGTCACGTGCGGCGGAACAGCAATGCGGCGATCCAGCCGAAGAACAGCGCCAGCAATACGGTGACGACGCCGTACAAGAAGGACTGCGTCGTCGCCAGATCGTGGATGCGCCGCTCGATGCCGACGCGCGAGACGCTCACAGGGATGCGCTGAGCCGAGATCAGGCGCCCGTCGCGGAACATGTAGGCGTCGGCGTGATATTGTGCGATCGGGGCGTTGGCGGGCAGGCGCACGACGCCGAGAAAAAGGCCGCCGGGATAGGTCGAGAGCCCGCTGCGCCGTTCCGGGGTGGGCGGGCCGACATACCAGCGGTAAAGACCTTGCGCGAAACGCAGACGCACGAGCGCGGCGCGATAGGCGGAAGGGTCGGCGCTGCCGGTGCCGCTCTCGAGCCGCGCGGAGGCCGCGGGGTCGAGCTCGTAGCGGCGAATGAGCTGCGCGCTGGCGATCTCGGGCAGCGGGCGGTTGCTGAGCACGGCGAAGAAGGAGGGCGCGCCGGCAAAGCGCACGGGATCGCCGTTGATCCACAGGCCGAACTCGCGGCGCTTGCGCATCACCACCGTGCTGACATTGGGCCCGCGCACGACGACCACGATGTCGCCGCGTCCGCGCCGGTCCGGATTGTGGCCGAACACCGTGATGAACGAGCCGCGATAATCGGAGCTGACGCTGATCTGCTGCTCGACCACGGCCGCCGGCAGGTCGTTGGCGATGTCGGCCGGATTCTGCGCGCGCGCAGGCGGCACGAACAGCAGCAGCGCCAGGAGAAGGAGCAGGCGCCTCACCACAGCCCCCCGCCGAGCACGAACCGCTCTTCCGGTTCGACCACGATGTCCCAAAGAAATTTGACGCTCGCGGCAAGCAGAATAAGGCCCAAGAGACCGCGAATGGTCTCGTTCCTGAGGCCAGCGCCGACGCGCGCTCCGAACTGGGCGCCGATCACGCCGCCGGCCATCAGGATGGCGGCGAGCACGAGATCGACAGTCTGTGTCGCCGTGGATTGCAGGATCACCACGAGCGAGGCGACGATCAGCACCTGGAACAACGAGGTGCCGATGACGACATTGGTCGGCATGCGCAAGAGGTAGATCATCGCCGGGATGAGGATGAAGCCGCCGCCGATGCCCATGATCGCCGCGAGCGCGCCGACGGCGAAGCCCAGCGCCAGCGGCGGAATGATGCTGATGTAAAGCCCCGAGCGCGGGAACGGCATGCGCAGCGGCAGCGTGTGCGCGATGGTTCGCGCGGGCCGGCGCAGGATGGAGACGCCGCGATGGGTGCGCCCGCGCCAGACGGCGTAACTCTCGGCCGTCATCAGATAGCCCACGCCTGCGAGCAGGAAGAGGTACAAAAGCGAAATGATGAGATCGAGCTGGCCGAGCCGCAGCAGCCGCTCGAACAGCGCAACGCCCGAGGCGCTGCCGACAATGCCGCCGACCGAGAGCAGCGCGCCCATGCGCCAGTCCACCGCTTTGCGCCGCGTCTGCGTCATGATGCCGGAGAACGAGGTCGCCGCGATCTGGCTCGCGCCCGTGGCGACGGCGACCGGCGCGGGCACGCCGAGAAAAATGAGCGAGGGCGTCATGATGAAGCCGCCGCCGACGCCGACCAGGCCCGAAACGAATCCGACCGCGCCGCTGACCAACAGGACGAGCAGCACGTTCACCGGCATTTCGGCGATCGGTAGGTAGATCAACAGTCCAGCTCTGAATCGGCGCAGCCGCGATTAGGGCAATAGGGCAATAGGGGGATAGGGCAATAGGGGCTCGGTTATCGGTTATCCGGTATCGGTTGTCGGGAAGGGGGATCGGAGCGGAAATCGCACGCGCGAACCGTCTCGGCGGCGCGAAGCGCCCCGAACCCCGATAACCGATAACCGAATCCCGAAAACCGGGAGGCGGGGCGCGTCGGACGCGCCGGGGTAGTACCGAGTTGCGCCACGCATTGCTGCATGACGCGCGCGTCGAACGCGCCCCGAGATCGGCCGTTCTTCCCGGATTGGCGAGCCAGGAGTTTTTGGGTCACCTGCAGTGCGCACCGGAGGTGCGGCCCGCAGGGCCCTTAGCTCCTTATGACCACGAGCCGGTTCAGCGCGTCAGAGCCTTCCGAAAGACTCTGGACCCTGCGGTTTCATGCCCCGCAGGCAATGCTGACGTCGTTCGCTTCGCCCGATGGAGTGTAGGTCCCACCGGACTTCCTCAACGTCCTCCTCTGCTCTGCGAGCCTCGGAGGACGAAGCGACGCCTGCCGCGCCGGCCGCCGCCTCCACATTCCAAAGGTTCGGTGCACTTCGAAATCCTCCCGTGTGGAGACGGCGATGAGTGTAAGTGGGTTTGAACGCGGTCGGATAGATCGCGGCGATTTTTCTGCGGAGGCGTTTGGATTCAAGGCGTTGCGCGCGCGAGCGTGTGGGGCAGCGGGGATGGTTATCCCCGCTTTGTAGCTGTGATTTCCCCTACGACCTGGGGTTGGAAGTGACGCGACCGACCCCTAACCTGCGCTCCTCGGGGGAATCGGATGCCGACATTGGAGTTCAAGGGCAAGGCTTCGGTCTACGCGCACCATCTGAGCGTGCCGTTCCGCGAGCTTGTCGTCGCGCCCGACAAGAGCCTGCCGGCGCAGGGCGCCAAGCCCTCGCTCGACGACAACCTCATCATCCACGGCGACAATCTCGAAGCGCTGAAGGCGCTCTTGCCGCGCTACGCCGGCAAGGTCGACGTCATCTATATCGACCCGCCCTACAACACCGGCAACGAAGGCTGGGCCTACAACGACAAGGTCAATTCGCCGCTGATGAAGGCCTGGCTCGGCAAAGTCATCGACCGCGACGACCTCGAACGCCACGACAAATGGCTCTGCATGATGTGGCCAAGGCTGGAGTTGTTGCGCGAGCTTCTTAGTCCGCTAGGCCTGTTCTTCATGAGTATCGATGAGAACGAGATCGGGAATGCGCTCGCGCTCGCCGACGAGGTGTTTGGCCGCGAAAACCGCGTTGAGACATTGATCTGGAAGAAGAGCTACGGAGGCGGCGCGAAGGAAAAACACTTCGTCACGACGCACGAGTACGTCCTCTGCTATGCTAGCGACATAGACAATTTGTACTTTCTCGACCGACCCATCTCCGATGAAAAGATCGAGCGTTACTACGTTCACAAGGATGAATGGGTTGAGGAGCGCGGCCCCTACCGCTTGAAGCCTCTTGAGGCGACGGAAAGCATGGATGAGCGGTTGGACCTTCGTTACTCAATAGAAGCGCCCGACGGAACAATCATCAAGCCTCGCCGCCAATGGTGGTGGAGCGAGGAGCGCTTTAGGCGGACGAAGGAATGGGGTGGCATTGAGTTCTTGAAGAACAAGAACGGCTGGTCCGTGCAGTACAAGCAATATCTCAAGGTCGCCGACGGAGAAAACAGAGGCGAAAAGCCGTTTTCCGTGATCAATCTGCCTTCAGTTTTTGTAGGCCCCTACACTCAGGAGGGAACGGCTGAGCTTCGCGAGATATTCGATGGCGATTCACCGGTGCCGTTTCCGAAGCCCACGAGGCTGGTGAACGAGCTACTTTCTATCGTCAAACCAAATGACGCTGGAAATATCCTGGTCCTCGACTCCTTTGCCGGCTCAGGCACGACGGCGCACGCGGTGCTGAAAGCCAACGCCGAGGATGGCGGCAAGCGCAAGTTTATCCTGATCGAAACGGAAGACTACGCCGATACGCTCACTGCCGAGCGGGTTCGGCGAGTCATTGCGGGGGGGGGTACAACTTCCCGCGAGCCTTTGCCCGGTTCGTTCACCTATTGCGAACTGGGCGAGCCGATCGATCTCGACCGCTTCTTCCAAGGCAAGGGCGCGCCACCTTATGCGCAAGTTGCGCGCTACATCGCCTACACCGCGACCGGCCAATCCATCGACAACGCGCCTGAAGCGCCCGACGATCTCTGGTTCGTCGGCGAAGCCGGCGGCTATCGGATCCATCTGATCTACAAGCCAGACCTTGCGTGGATGAAATCGGATGCGGCGGCGCTGAGGGAAGAGTTGGCGCAGCGCATTGCGAAGTCATCCGCGGGCAAGCCCGTGCTCGTTTACGGCGCGCAGAAATTCATAGGGCAGAAGGCGCTGACGCAGATGGGCGTGACGTTCTGCCAGCTGCCGTACGCGATCTATCGGATTTTGGGGAATGGGGATGAGTGAGGGCGACTTTGCTCCCCCTCCCCTAGAGGGGGAGGGGGCAGGGGGAGGGGTGAGCCGCGCATGGCGACATCGCCGCCTGGCCCCTCACCCTCACCCCCGGCCCCTCTCCCCTCCAGGGAGAGGGGAGGAAGTGCGCCATGCGGCTTAAGACGTATCAAGAGCAGGCGCTCAACACGCTATCGGCGTTTCTGCGGATATTGCGCGAGGAGGAGGCTGACATTGAAGCAGCGCGCAAGCTGCTGGAAGGAAAAGTCAACGTTGCGCTGGGCGATCCGCACGAAGAAGCGTGGACGCGTGCCCGCAACGAAAACTTACACAAAGTGCTGCGCAGCTGGGTGCCGATGCGGTCGAGTGCGGGCTACTCGATCCCGCACCTCTGCATCAAGCTGCCGACGGGCGGGGGCAAGACGTTCGTTGCCGCGCATGCGGTGGACCGGCTGCTGAGCGAGCATTTCAGCCGCCAAACTGGCTTCGTACTGTGGGTGACGCCGTCGGATACGATCTACAGCCAGACGCTGCGGCAGCTGCGCGACCGGCAAGCGCCGTTTCGGCAAGTGCTGGAGCGCGCATCGGGCGGGCGTGTGAAGCTGTTGGAAAAACTCGATCCGTTCAGCGCGGCCGATGTTGAGACCAAGCTCTGTGTAATGATGCTGATGCTGCAATCGGCCAATCGCGCGCGCCTGACGCAAGGCGATTTGAAGATCAGGGCGGATTCCAGCTCATATCCGTCCTTCTTCCCGGCGGAGGACGACCGGCCGGCGCAGCTGGCGCTGCTGGCGCGAGTCAGGAATCTCGAGCGCAACGAATTGGCCGATGGCGGCGGCGCGGGCGCGGTCAAACAGAGCTTGGAAAATGCGCTAAGGCTCATTCGCCCCATCGTCGTGCTCGATGAAGGACACAAGGCCTATTCGGACCAGGCGCGCGCGACCATCGCCAACCTCAATCCGTCTTTCGTGCTCGAACTTTCGGCGACGCCGAAGGCCGAGCACTCGAACATCCTTGTCAATGTGTCGGGCAAGGCATTGCAGGACGAGGAGATGATCAAGCTGCCGATCGTGCTCGACACCGTCGAACGCAGCGATTGGCAAGTGACGCTTGAAAACGCGCTGGCGCAGCTCGACGCGCTGGCAGAGGACGCCGCGCACTTCCGCGCCAACACCAACCGCAATATCCGCCCGATCATGGTCGTTCGCGTGGACCGCACCGGAAACGGCCAGCGCGGCGGTGGCTTTATCCATGCCGACGATGTCATCGAATACCTGACCGTCAAGCGCGGCCTGCCGCGCGAGACGATCAAGCTGCAGACGGCAGACGTGAAGGAGCTGAAGGGCGAAGACTTGCTCGGGGAAACAAATCCGACGCGGATCATCGTCACCAAAGATGCGCTGCGCGAAGGCTGGGATTGCCCGTTTGCGTACGTGCTCTGTTTGCTTTCGACGACCCGCGCGGACACGGCGCTGACGCAAATGATCGGGCGGGTGTTGCGCCAGCCGCACGCCGAGCGCACCGGCGTGGAGAGCCTCGATCAGTGTTACGTGTTCGCCAAAGACGTATCGGTGCGAAAGGCGGTCGGGGACATCAAGACGGGCCTGGAAGAAGAAGGCATGGGCGATCTCATCGCCCAGATCAAAACCAAGGACGCCGGACCCGGCGCCGCGATCCGTCCTGTCGATATACAGCGGCGCGCGGCGTTCCGCGGCATGACGATCATGGTCCCGAGCGTGTTGCACCGGCGGGGCGATGCTTATGAAGAGCTGGATTACGAGGCGCACGTGCTGCGCCACGTCGATTGGGACGCGCTGAGTTACGTCAAGGAGGCGGACAGGCTCAGCCTCGAGGCGTTCGATCCCGCCAAGCGGGCGACGGCGGTGCTGGACCTTTCAGGAGAGCGCGAGCGACACGAAACGCGGCTCGACGACGGGCGCATCGACCGGCCCGGCATGGCGCGCATGCTGCTGAGCGTCGTGCCCAATCCTTGGCAGGGCGTGCGCATCATCGACGAAGCCTTGGACGTGCTGCGACGCCGTTACGCCGACGAAGAGATCGCCCGCTGTCGTTTCGGGCTGATCGACGACATGAAACGCGTGCTCGCCAAGCAAGTGGACGAGCAGGGCGAGCGCGCGTTCCGCGAGCGCATCGCCGCCAAAGAAATCGTGCTGAAGCTGGTCGGGCCTCCGTTCGACAATCTCAACTGGACTTTTGGCGCACTGTTGCAGGAGCGCGTCACGGACACCGATGCGTTCGAGGAGGGCTACGAGAAATTTCTCTACGAGCGGCTCTATCGCAAACATCTCAACGGCTACGAAGCCGATGTCGCCATCAAGTTGGACGGCGCGGAAGGCGTGCGCTGGTGGCATCGTGTCGCCGCGCGCGGCGTCAACGGTTGGGGCTTGCAGGGCTGGCGCAAGCACAAGGTCTATCCTGACTTTCTGGTTTGTTTGAGGGACGACGAGCGGGGGCGCAGATTGCTTGTTCTCGAGACCAAGGGAAAGCAGTTCGAGGGCAACGACGACACAACATTCAAGCGCAAGCTGTTCGAGATTCTGGAGGCGGCTTTCGACAAGGCGCACGATGTCGGCGCCGTGCAGCTGGGCGAGGAGGGCATTGAAGAAATGCGCTTTCGGATGCTGATGCAGGACGGCTGGGAGCCGGCGCTGCAGGCGGCGTTGGACTAACGGTCCAGGGAAGGCGCGCTGCGCGCGCTGGGCGGACGTGGACGTCCGCGGTCCAAACTCACGAACGGTTGTGCGAGACCGCCCCCTCCGTCGCGCGTTGCGCGACGGCCTCCCCCGTAAACGGGGGAGGAAAGGCGGCGGTGCGAGAGCGTCGAACAGCGCAGGTGTGTTTTCGCCCCACCCCATAACCCCCGCCCCGCAAGGGGGCGGGGGGACGTGGATACGTTACGTCGCTGGCCGTTGCGCCCATGGGCGGGGGCCGAATTCGCCGTTGGCGAGGGCGCTGGCGGCGCGCGGGCGGAAGGCTTGCGCGCGCGCGCGGGCCTGTTCGACCTGGTTGGGCTGCAATTGCGCTTCGAGCGCAGCGGCGCGCGCGGCGGCGTCGGTGTCGCCCTGGCGCGCGGCGACCAGAAACCAGAACATCGCTTCGCTCGCGCTCGCGTTCACGCCGCGGCCTTGCTGATACAAGACGCCGA
>Ga0209172_10007748_pt1 | contig 10879 bp, 7 predicted proteins | sample LarsenN4metaG_FD_184113 | JGI IMG/M metagenome (GOLD analysis project Ga0209172, IMG submission 184113) | Hot spring sediment bacterial and archeal communities from British Columbia, Canada, to study Microbial Dark Matter (Phase II) - Larsen... ... | reverse complement strand
GTACCAGCGACGGAGGAATCGAAAGCGAAGTTACGCCGGGAGCAGAAGGTACCGCCACATTGCTCGCCAACTACACGTTCGATTTCGCGTATGACACCTACCCGCAGGATATGATTCTGTATATCACATCCAGTTATGCCGAGAAGCAACCCTTTCTTTCCATTGAATGGATGACTCCCGACGGGCGGACGATTCGGGTAGCCAACATGGCGGTCATCCAGAATCAGGCATATCGTTTTTCGCAAGATGAAAAACTGAAACTCCGCCTCAAGTCAGAGGATATCATTGCCGCGCTCTTTTCGGACCCTGAAACTGGTTCGCTGATCAAAGGACCCTACCAACTCCTCATCACTGGCACGACCTTCGAACCCGATTCGAAGATCGATGTTGAATTTGTCTTTCACGGGCAGGTCTATGGGTTGGCTGGCACCGATCAGGCGCGTCGGGATCTGGTTGTGCCCTTATTGTGGGGCGCGCCTGTGGCATTGACCTTTGGCTTGATTGCCTCTGTGGGTTCCTCGTTTTTGACCATGCTCATTGCGGCAATCGGGACGTGGTACGCAGGTTGGGTTGACGCGTTGATCCAACGAATCACTGAAATCAATCTCGTGCTGCCCTTCCTGTCCATACTCATCATGATTGGCACATTTTACTCGCGGAGCATCTGGGTGATTCTGGGTGCCACCATAGCGCTTTCCATTTTTACCGGTGCCATCAAGAGTTTTCGTTCGATCTTTCTGCAAGTGAAAGAATCCATGTACATCGAAGCGGCGCGCGCCTATGGTGCGAGCGGTTCACGCATTGTGTTCCTTTACTTGATTCCCCGCATGATTCCGCTGTTGATACCCGGGTTGGTTTCGGCGGTGCCGGCTTTCGTGTTCCTCGAAGCGTCGCTCGCTGTACTCGGCTTGGGCGATCCTGTCCTGCCAACGTGGGGCAAGATGATCGACGATGCCAATCGCAACGGTGCGCTGTACCGCGGCTACTACTATTGGATTCTGGAGCCGACGATTCTGCTCATGGTCACCGGGTTGGGGTTCGCCATGCTCGGTTTTGCGTTGGATCGGATTTTCAACCCCAAACTTCGGGAGACATAATACCGCCCATGATGCAAACCAAGCTCCTACAGATCGCAGATTTAAAACTGCATTTCAAGACCCGCACAGGCACGGTACAAGCAGTGGACGGGGTTGACTTTGAACTGGACTCGAACCGCGCCGTCGTGATCCTTGGCGAATCGGGATGTGGAAAAAGTTCGCTTGCCAAAGCCATGTTGCGGCTCCTCCCGCGCAATGTGGAAAAATACGAAGGCAGCGTGCATTTGCAAGGCGCTGATGTAATGAAGTTCGACGAAGAAGAGTTCCGTCAAAATGTGCGTTGGGTGGGTATTTCCATGGTGCCGCAAGCGGCGATGAATTCCCTCAACCCGGTCATTCGGGTGGGGGAACAGGTTGCCGAACCCGCGATCATCCACCTTGGCATAAGCAAGACTGAGGCTGTTGCTCTTGTTCGGAAAATGTTCCAACATGTAGGTGTGCCGTTGGATTTTGTGGATCGATACCCGTTCGAGCTCAGCGGCGGTATGCGCCAACGCATCGCATTGGCGATGGCGCTTGTTACCAGCCCCAGCCTGATCGTCCTCGATGAGCCAACCTCCGCTCTTGACCTTCTCACCCAAGCCAACATCATGAACGTGTTGAAACGGATCAAGCACGAACTTGGCACGTCGTTCATTCTGATCACGCACGATATCGCCACCTCCAGCGAACTGGCGGACGAGGTTGCCATCATGTACGCTGGTCAGATCGTGGAGACCGGGCACGCGCGGGATTTCTTCCCCGCGCCGCTTCATCCATATTCGCAAATGCTCATGGCGAGCGTGCCGCGCCTGCGAAGCGAATCGGACCCGATGTTCATCACGGGTCAGCCGCCTAGTCTGCTCAACCCGCCCAGTGGGTGCCGGTTCGCGGCGCGGTGCCCGTATCGCTTCGAGAAATGTGATGAGGAACCTCCCGTCTTCGGCAGGAACGGACGCAAGGTCAAGTGTTGGTTGCACGCCTAGGAGAAGAGATGATCACAGACCTTCGAGAGGTACTCATGAGCACACAGGATATCAATGCACCCCAACCTTTACTTTCCATCGATGATTTGCACGTGTGGTATGAACTGCGCCGGCTCGGTTTCGGTCACGCGGGTTACGTCAAGGCGGTGGATGGCGTCAGTTTCGACCTCGCGGAAGGGGAGACGGTGGCAGTCGTCGGTGAGAGTGGATGCGGCAAATCCAGTTTGATGAAAACCATCCTGGGGTTGAACGTTCCCACGAGCGGAGAGATCGTTTTCGATGATGAGAATTTATCTGAGTTGAGCGGGGAGGGTCTGCGCCGCTACCGTTTCAAGATCGGTTATGTTCAGCAGGACCCATACGGCGCGTTGCCTCCCTTCATGAATGTGCAAAAGATCCTCGAAGAACCGTTGATCATCAGCGGGGTAAAGAATGCCGAGGAGAGATTATCGCGCATCCACAAGGTGATGAGCGAGGTGAAACTTCATCCCGTGGAGGATTTCCTGGAGAAGTTCCCGCACATGTTGAGCGGCGGTCAGCAACAACGGATCGTCATCGCGCGCGCGATGCTGCGCGAACCAAAATTGATCGTTGCCGATGAACCGGTATCGATGCTCGATGCATCCGTGCGTGTCGAGATCCTGAAGCTCATGCACGCATTACAGGAGGCGCATGGGCTTTCGGTGATCTACATCACTCACGATCTCTCGACCGTGAAATATTTTTCAGCGAGAATATTTGTGATGTATGCAGGCAATCTGATCGAAAAAGCGGACACGCGCCGCCTTCTGGAAAACCCGCTTCACCCCTACACCCATGCGTTACTCGCCGCCACATCGGACCCGGATTTTCGCAACTCGGAATCGTTCAAGGAGGTGCCGCCGGGCGAGCCGCCGAGCTTGGTGAATCCGCCGAAGGGATGCCGCTTCCACCCGCGTTGCGCAAAAGCCATCGCGGGGTTGTGCGATGAAAAAGAACCGCTGGAATTCGAGCCCGAGCCGAATCATTTCGTGGCTTGCTGGTTGTATCAGCCGCAATGAGAGACCCACGCTTCCTGCTTACGTTCGGTGTATTCCTTATGTTGGCTGGCATTGTCCTGCCATTCATGATGGTGATCCGCCTGTTGGAATCCACGATCTTTTTGAATTTCTTTTCGTGGGGCGCGTCGGTATCAGGTTTGGCGCTCGGCACGATCGGTTTTACGTTATATGCGCGTCACAGGAAACAATAAAATAGAGCGATGCCACGAGCGTCGCTCTTTTTTATTCCGCGAGATTAAGGTTCGAGGGTACGAATAAAAGCAACCACCTGCCAGATTTGGTCGTCTTCAAGAATCCCTCTCCAGGCGACCATGGATGTGCCGGGTTTACCCTCTGCAATCCGCCAGAACAGATAATCGTCGCTAGCGATTGCCTCTAACTTGGAAAGGTCTTTTGGCTTGGGGTCAAGGCTCTGACCGGCATATCCGTCGCCGCGACCTTGTGGTCCGTGGCAGGATTCGCAATATCCCTGGAAGATCAGCGCACCATCGTTTGCCGCGTCCGCGCTGAGAGGGTTGGTCAACCCGGCGTACTGCGTGGGAACGGATTCGAGCGCGCCTGCATCCTGTGACTCGCTGTTGCCTGCGCATGATGCCATCACGAGTGTGGTGAGTAGAACTATAGCGAGGGATGATTTTTTCATTATCACAACTCCTTTTCGTCTAGCGCCCGAAAGCGGTGGATGAAAAATACACCCAGCCCAAATAGTACGATCGCAGTGGCTTGGTGGAGCAAGGCAATTACGATGTTAACAAAAGATAGTATCGTGAGGATGCCAAGAATGATTTGCAAAGCCACCGCCGCCACTAACAGGATCAACCCGTTCTTGATCTCGCCGTGATAGTTTTGCCTCCGCGCGTGCCAAAACATAACTACCGCCGCGATCAGTACCAGCCATGCCATCCAGCGATGGATGAAGACGATGGTTGCTGGCGACTCGAACAGGTTGATGAAAGAACTGAATAGGTTGGGCGGGATAAGTTTGCCGAACATGAGGGGCCATGTATCTGAAACATGACCCGCCTTCAACCCGGCGGTCATGCCGCCGTAGGTGATCTGCAAAACCAGCAGGGAAAAGTATGTGACTGCCAGTTTGGTTGGAAGGGACCATCTAACCTTTGCGCCGGGTTCGTGGAAACCGAATTTGTGTCCCAGCGCAGTCCACAACGCAAGCCCAAAGAGAATTAATGCGAGCAGGAGGTGGATCGTCAAATTGAAGTGGCTTACGGACGGGCGATCCACAAGTCCGCTGGCAACCATGACCCAGCCCGCAAATGCCTGTGATATGAAGAGCATCCCCATCAAAAAATAAATGCCGAATTCTTGCCATGGGATGGTTCTCTTGAACAGGAAATAAAAAACAGGAACGGCATACACGAGCCCGGCGAGACGCGCGATGAACCGATGAATCCATTCGATCCAAAAGATATATTGGTATTCATCGAGGGTCATATTGAAATTGACCTGTTTGAACTCGGGTGTTTGCTGGTATTTTGCAAATTCCTCCCGCCAGGCCGGTTCATTGAGAGGAGGAACCGTTCCGCTGATCGGATTCCATTCCGTAATCGATAAACCCGAACGGGTGAGTCGGACGAATCCACCAAAGACGATAAGGAATGCCACAACGAAGGCGAAGACGATCAGCCAGTTCATCACAGCCCGGTTTTGGGATTGAGGCATGATTGCCCCTCCATGAAAAAGAGTCTGTAGCGCAAGATACGCAAAGCGTCTTGCGCTACGAGCGTATTATAGCATCGGGGCGTGAGACGCCGACTAGACCGAATCAAGCCAAAGCGAGAGTGAGGCGAAATAAAATCCCGCCTCATGGAATGGGCGGGATCAGATTTACGTTTGTATTTGACTCAACAACTGCCGATATTGTTCGGCATTCGGGGGATTGAGCAGGAGGATTTGGTTGACGATCACCATCGCCTCCTCTTTTCTTCCGGTGTTCAACAACGAATCGGCGAGTGAATCGAGTTGTTTGATGGCATCTTCGACCCGCCCGGCTTGTTGATACGCCTGCGCCAGCGCGCGCTTGAGAATGGGTTCATCAGGGCGGTCAGTGATCAAGTCTTCGAGGAAGGGTATCATCTGCGCGTCTTGGTTGCTCGATTGTAAATAAGACAGATAACTTTCGATCTCGGCGTTCGCCTGTGCAGATTGACCGAGTTTGAAACTGGTGTCAATAATATTTTTTCGAACCGCCTCATCGTCGGGACGAAGCGTGCGAATCTGTTCGTACACACGGATGGCTTGTTTCCAGTCGAGGCGCTGCATGTCAATATCAGCCATGCGCTGGAGGATGTGAACATTCCACGTGCGATCGGCGTTGAATTGCTGGACAACGCGCAACGCGGTGGTGTAGGTCTTGCGCGCCATATCCAGTTCCGCGAGACGATAGTAGATGTCGGCGAGTTCGATGTATTCGCGGATGGCATCATCCACCTGTCCGCGCGAGACGAGCTGGTCGATGAGCTTTGTGCGGGCTGCCATGTCCATGGGCGCAAGTTGCACCACACGCCGCAACATCTTGGCAGATTGTGCCGACTCGCCGCGCACGCTGTATGCTTGCGCAACCGTCATGAATTTTGCGATGGCTTCCTGTGTGTGATTTTCGCGCACGAGCAGGTCACCCATGAGCGTGTGAAGCGGCAGGTAGGTTGGGGCGGAGACAAGCGCATAGTATGCCTCTTCCATGGCAGTTCGCAATTGCCCCCCGCGCGCCAGTTGATGTACGTGATTGATGGCATCCAGCACCGCGCTTGATTGTGCTTGCATGATCACTTCCGCGAGCGGCATGGGCATGTCACTCTCGTTCGATCGTTGCATTTCCTCGCGCGCTTTGTGCAGGTGATCGCGCCAATTCTTTCGCATGAGCATGTCGTTTATATTTTCGCACAAGCGTTTGAGCACTGCATCATCGGTGACGGACGCCTGCGCTTCGATCAACGGTTCGTACATCTGGCGGATCTCGTCGGCTTGTTCAGAGGGTGCCACCATCGTATCGGCGATCTTCAACGCTTCAAGATATTCGATGGATGCGGGACCGAGTCGTCCCAACTTTTGGTTGATCTGCCCCATCAGCAGACGCGCTCCGAGCGCGAAGTCGTTGTGTTTCACCGCATGCTGAAGTTGCCTCAATGCCGACTCGTGCCGGTCGATCTTCGAGCGGATCAACCCGAGGTCGAAGAATAACGCGGGATGATTGAAGCCCGCTTCGAGAGCATGTTCGAGTTCTTCCGCGGCTTGCGCGTCGTTGCCCTTCGTCTGCGCGTCGATCGCCTGACCGAGATGCAACACCACCTTCGTCTGCTCGGATTGTTGCATCGAAAGTTGACCGGTGCCGCGCATGAGCGCCTGCAATCCGCGCCGTTGTTGTACAGCCGCGCCGTCGTCGCTGGAGTATTCGAAGAGGATCTCTGCCAGGCGCGTCAAGGATTTTTGTCGCGCCTCTGCGATTGGGTCCAGGCCGGAATCGGCTTCCTGCTTTTGCTTGTCCAACTGCTTGACCTGCGCCATCGCGATGGGACCTGTCCCGCCTTTGGGGCGCAGGGGTTTGGGGAGCAGTTGTCCCGAACGGAGAATCGTCTGTGCCTGTTTTCCCTCAGCGCTCTCCGGCAGGATTTGCAACGCCCGGTTGATGAGCTCGTTGGTCTTTTCCATGTTGCCCGTGCGTTGCACAAGACTTGCCACGTTGATGTATTCAAAAACTGCCTGCGGTTTGTGCCCAAGACGCTCATGGGCAAGCGCGAGGCGCGAATGTGCAACGAGATTTTCGGGGTCGAGGGTGGTGACGCGCACCCAGTTCTCGATGGCTTTGTCCACGTCGCGCTGGTTGAGGAAGAGTTCGGCGGCGCGCGTTGCCGCGTCGATGGCTTCCTTGAGGTGACCGGTCCGTTCGAGCAGTTGAGCGAGTTTTTCCATCGGTACCGGGTCTTGCGGAGAAATTTGCGCGACGCGTTTGTACGTTCGCAGCGCCTCTTCGTATTCGCCCAGTTGGAACAACGCCAACCCGAGGCTGTTCAATGCCTTGGGGTGATCGGGCATTTCCTGCAGGGCTTTGCGATACGCGGACGCGGCTTTGCTCCACTCCTGATCCCACGCGGCGGAATGTCCCTCACTCATTGCTTTTTGGAAGATGTCTTCGTTGCCGGGCATGTTTCAATTATAACGTAGGGGCGGAGTTAATCCCCTCCTGCAATCGTCCTGTTTTATTACCACGAAGGGCAAGAAGAGCACAAAGGTTTTCCACCTGAAGGAGTTGTGGCCGATCCGGTGAACTGATTTTCGCAATTCCCAGCTTGGAAGAAAAAACCAAAGTCATTCTGATTTCCTTCGAGTCCGTCGTGCCCTTTGTGTTTCTATGCCTTTAAATCGTTTTCATTTCACCCCAGTTCGGTCCGTATCGTGCCTCGGTGGAGAGGGGGATATCCAGTTCGTATGCCTTCGCCATCGTCTCCTTGACGAGCGTGGCGGTTTTCTCCAGTTCGTCTTTCGGACATTCGAGCACGAGTTCATCATGCACCTGCAGAAGCATCTTTCCATTCAGCTTCGCCTTTTTCAGCGCGGGTGGGATCTTCAACATGGCGATCTTCATGATGTCCGCCGCCGTTCCCTGAATCGGTGCGTTGATGGCTTCGCGTTCCTCGCGGGCTTTCATTTGCGGATTCGTCTTGCCTTGCAATGCGGGGAAATATCGTCGTCGACCCAACAGCGTTTCGACATATCCCTGCTGTGCGGCTTGTTTGCGAATGCCATCCAGATATTTTTTGACGCCGGGAAATTTCGTGAAGTAGGCTTTGACGAAATTCTCTGCTTCTGCCAATGTCAGGTCGGTTGACCGCGTGAGACCGAAGGCGGACATGCCGTAAATCAGACCGAAGTTGATCGCCTTCGCGTGGCGGCGCATCTCCTTGGTCACCGCATCGAGCCCGACGTTGTAAATTGCCGCGGCTGTGGTGGCGTGGATATCCTCGTCCGCGCGGAAGGCGGCGAGCATTCCCTCGTCCTGAGCCATGTGCGCGACGATGCGTAACTCGATCTGTGAGTAATCCACCGAGAGCAGCCAGTTGCCCCGGCCCGCGATGAATCCATTGCGGACCCGGCGTCCCGTCTCGGTGCGAATCGGAATGTTCTGCAAATTCGGGTTGTTGGAGGAGAGTCGTCCCGTCACCGCACCGATCTGCGAGTAGGAAGTGTGTACGCGGTTTGTCTTCGGATTGATGGCTACGGGTAATGCGTCCACGTATGTGGATTTTATTTTCGAAAGTTCACGGTGTTCGAGTACCAGATCTACAACGGGATGTTTGCCGCTCAGTTCATCCAAAACACCAGCCGCCGTGGAGTAATGTCCGCTGGCGGTCTTGTTGCCCCTGTCGGGTGGTTCGAGCCCGAGCGTTTTGAACAACACATCCGAAAGTTGTTGCGTGGAGTTGATGTTGAACGGTTTGCCAACAGAATCGTAGACTTTCTTTTCAATTTGAGAAAGTCGTTTCGTCAATTCCTTATCCATCTCGGCAAAGAATGGAAGGTCGAGCGAGATGCCTGTCATTTCCATGTCGGCAAGTATCGGTGTGAGCGGCATGTCGATCTCTTCGAGCAGTTTTTCGCCGTTCACACGCTTGAGTTCTTTTTCTTCGAGGGGCATGAGTCGCAGGGTGGTTTCGGCATCCGCCACCGCATACGGTGCAACGGACTCGATCGCCACATCCGCCATGCTGATCTGCTTTTTGCCCTTGCCGATCAATTCTTCGATGTGCGTCATCTCTTCACCGAGTTTGACGAAGGCAAGATTTTTCAGACCGAGATTGCGCGATGATGGGTCAACGATGAATTCGGCGAGCATGGTGTCGAAGGTAAGCGGCGAGACGATTAATCCATGTTGCGCCAGCACGATGTAATCATATTTCGCGTTGTGCGCGACTTTTCCGATCTTTGCATCTGTCATCGGTCCTTCGAGCGCGGCAACGACTTTCTTCAGTGGCAGGTTATTCCCCGCGCTGTGACCGATAGGGATGTAATATCCTTCACCCTCTTTGACTGCCAGCGAAATGCCGACCATATCGGCTCTCATTTCTTCTGTTGAGGTTGTTTCTGTATCGAACGAAATGACTTTCGCCTTTTTCAATTCTTTTACAAGATCATCCAGTTTTTTCTCGGTGTCAATGACATTAACGGTGATCTTCGAATCCACTTTCGGTGTGATGACTTGCGGTTCGTTTGCGAACATGGATAGTTGACCGCCCGCTTTGGGCGCGGCCGCGGCCGGAGTTGCGGAAACCGGTTGCCCCGTCAGTTTTTCGAGCGTCTTCAACAACGTGCGGAATTCCATTTCTCTAAAGAACGCCTCGATAGCAGGGACGTTCAAGTCATGCGCCTTCGCATGTTCGAGATCGAGTTTGATGTTCAGGTCCGTTTTGATCTGCGCAAGGGTGTAACTGAGATAGGCGTTCTCTTTGCTGGCTTCGAGTTTGGTCTTCCAGCGCGGCTCGACCTTGTCAATGTTTTTGTAGATGCCATCCAGGGTTTTATATTTTTCGAGCAGGGAGATGGCGGTCTTTTCGCCGACGCCCGCCACGCCGGGGATGTTGTCCGATTTATCGCCGACGAGAGCTTTGTAATCCACAACCTGCTTGGGTGGCACACCCAGTTTTTTGACCACATCCTCATCTTTGATGTACGTCTGGTCGTCACCGGCGAGATAAACCGCTGTACGCTTGTTGACGAGTTGCAACAGGTCGCGGTCGCCGGTCACGATCTTGACGCCGAGTCCCTGTTCCGCCGCGATGCGTGCGACGGAACCCAGCACATCGTCCGCTTCGTAGCCTTCCAGTTCGAGGCGCGGAATGTTGAACGCGTCCACCATCTCGCGGATGCGCGCGATCTGCGGACGTAGATCATCGGGCATTTTTTCGCGCGTGCCTTTGTATTCGGGGAAGAGTTTGTCGCGGAAGGTTTTTCCCACATCGAATGCGACTGCGAGATATTCGGGCTTTTCCTGCTCGAGGATGCGAAGAAGTTCGCGGGCGAATCCGTAAATCCCTGCGGTGGGTTCGCCCTTCGAGGTCTGCCATCGCTGGCTCCCGCCAACGGCAGTGAGGGCAAAGTACATGCGATAAGCGAGCGCGTGTCCGTCAATGAGGTAGAGGGTGGGGGGCATCTGTGAAAACCCGTAATTCGTAATTGGTAATTAGAGGAGTAGAGAATTGGAGATTAGAGAGTGGAGACTCTTTTAACTGGATTTTTACGGAACCAATCCCAAAGGGATGATATTGCGGTTGTGGGATTGAGGCGCACGGCTCGGAATTGGTTGATCTCCTTTTGGCGTAAGTGTGCACGACACATTGAGAATCAAAACGCAGAGTGATTATACTCTGCGCTCGGCATTTTTAGAACACAATTTCTGTGGATTTTTTGTCGCGGGGCGATTGCTTCGTCGTGGCGCGAAGCGCCACTCCTCGCAATGACATTTGTTACTTCCTCGGGTCGGAATATCCCTGCCGCGTGCGGGTGTCCTTGATGTAATTCTTCACCAATTGCGGTGGATGCGGCTGCGTTCCGCCCATGATGAGGTAACCCGGCGCCCAAAAATCGCCGGATGGATTTTCCTTTTTCAAGCGCGGAAATTCGGAGAATATCTTTTCGGAGGTCTGCTGGCGCATGATGCGCATGAGATAGCCGGGCGAAGCCGAGGGCGGGACGTTCGTCACCCATTGCATGTATTCCGGGCGCACGGCGAGATATTCCAACCGCCAGCCGAATGCGATACAGATCT
>Ga0209172_10007747_pt1 | contig 10879 bp, 6 predicted proteins | sample LarsenN4metaG_FD_184113 | JGI IMG/M metagenome (GOLD analysis project Ga0209172, IMG submission 184113) | Hot spring sediment bacterial and archeal communities from British Columbia, Canada, to study Microbial Dark Matter (Phase II) - Larsen... ... | reverse complement strand
TGCGGATGCCCTCCGCGTCGCTGGCGAAGCGGGCGTACTCCGGGCACACCTCGAGCACGTGGTCGCGGAAGCAGTGGCCGGTGCCCAGCAGCAGCATCGTCTCGTTCTTCAGCTCCTCGGCGCTGAGCTGCTTGCGCCGGGCCAGCGGGTGGCTGGCCGGCACGGCGGCGACGAACGGCTCGTCGTACAGCGGCGCCACCGCGAGCCCCGTGTCGGGAAACGGCTCGGCCATGATCGCGCAGTCGAGTTCGCCGGTGCGCAGCATCTCGAGCAGCTTGGCGGTGAAGTTCTCCTGCAGCATCAGCGGCATCTGCGGCACGCGCGCGATCGCCTCGCGCACGAGGTCGGGCAGCAGGTAGGGCCCGATCGTGTAGATGATGCCCAGCCGCAGCGGCCCGCTCACCGGGTCCTTCCCGCTCTTGGCGATCTCCTTGATCGCGTTGGCCTGCTCGAGCACCTGCTGCGCCTGGCGCACGATCTGCTCGCCGAGCGGCGTGACGGTGATCTCCCCGGCGCCGCGCTCGAAGATCTTGACGTCGAGCTCGTCCTCGAGCTTCTTGATCGCCACCGACAGCGTGGGCTGCGAGACGAAGCAGGCCTCGGCCGCGCGCCCGAAGTGGCGCTCGCGCGCCAGCGCGACGATGTACTTCAGCTCGGTCAGCGTCATGGCGCCATTGTCGCCAATGGGCGCGGGCCACCCCGCCGGCCCGAGGCGGCCTTCCGCCGGGCACGTCGGCCCGGGGCCGGCCGTCCAGGGCTCGCCGGCCGGACCTCCTCAGGCCAGCAGCCGGGCCGGGTCCAGGTAGGCCCGGCGCCAGGTCTCGAAGTCGACCACGTCGGCCGCCTCGATCGCCTGGCGCTGCCGCAGCGACTCGAAGGCCATCGCCTCGTAGCGCGACTGCTGCTCGCGCGACCACGGCAGGCCGGCGTGCCGGGCCCGCGTCTGCTCGGACATCGCGCGCACGAAGGCGGTGTAGCTGCCGCCGAAGTCCTGCCGGATCGTCGCCAGCACGCGCGCCGACGGCAGCGCGGGCAGCGCCCCAAGCGAAGCCCGGGCTGCGGCGAGCGCCTCGCCGTAGCGGCGCTCGTCGCCGCCCCCGTCGAGCGCCTGCGCGATGACTCCGCACTGCTCGAGGATCTCGTCGGCCCACTCGAGCAGGTTCACCTCGCGCAGCGCGCCGCCGGCCGCCCGCTCGAGCCTCAGGCCCGGCTCGCGCCCGTAGGCCGCGGTGCGATGCTGGTTGCGGCCGAGCGCGGCGATCTCCTCCGGCGTGTCCGGCGCGCTCGGCGAGAGCAGGCAATGCAGCAGGAACACGTCGAGCAGCCGCATCGTGCGGGCGTTGATGCCCACCGGCTCGAACGGGTCGAGGTCCATGCAGCGCACCTCGACGTACTCGACGCCCCGCTCGCGCAGCGCATGCAGCGGCCGCTCGCCGCTGCGGATCACGCGCTTGGGCCGGATCGTGCCGTAGAACTCGTTCTCGATCTGCAGCAGCGTCGTCGCCAGCTGGTTGTACTCGCCGCCGAGGTTGCGGATGCCGATGGCCTCGTAGGGCGGGTACGGCTTCGTCAGCGCGTCGTGCAGCGAGGCGGCGTAGCTCTCCAGGCTGTTGTAGCTGACGGCCAGCCGGGCCTGCGCATCGCTCTGGTAGCCCAGCCGCCCCATGCGCAGGCTGGTGGCGTGCGGCAGGTGCAGGGTGTGGCCCTGGTCGGGCACCAGCGGCTCGAGCCCGTGCTCGCGGCCCTCGACGAAGCTGCCGCACAGCGCCGGCGAGGCGCCGAACAGCAGCAGCAGCAGGAACGACTGGCGCCGGAAGTTGCGGATGAGCGCGAAGTACTCGTCGTTGCTGAGCCCCGGCAGCGACCAGTTGTAGTGGATGCCGGAGATGGTCTGCATGCGCCGGCCGTAGCGATGGCCCAGGCCCATGCGGTAGATGCTCTTGGCGCGGCCGACGTTGCTGCTGCCGTAGCGGCCGAGCGGGATGGTCTCGTCGGTCGGCAGGCCGCAGGGCATGCTGCCCACCCACAGGCGCTCGTCGCCCAGCGGCGCCATCGTGCGATAGACGAACTGGTGGATCTCGGCGAGCTCGTCGAGGCAGGCCTCGGCGTCGGCATGCACGCCGGTGATCAGCTCGAGCTGGCTCTCGCTGTAGTCGGTCGTGATGCGCGGGTGCGTCAGCGGCGCGCCGAGGGCCGCCGGGTGCGGCGTGAGCGCCAGGGCCCCGCTGGGCAGCGCGCGCAGGCTCTCCTTCTCGACCCCCCGGCGCATGCCGCCCAGGCGCGCGGCGCCAAGCTGCGAGAGACGGTCTTCGAGCGTCGACATGGGCAGAGGGAGCAAGAGGCGGACGACCAGCGGACAACGGGAAGGCCACCGGCGGCCGGCCCGACGAGGAGACGCGGCCGACGGCGCGCCACCACGGGCCGCAGGCATGATGCCCCGCGGCCCGCGGGTGCCGTAGGGTAGCCGCCCTCCGTGAAGCCCCGGCGACTCCGCGGCCCGCGCCGGCATGCTAGGCCGCGGCGGGCCGCGAAAGGCAGCCGGAGCCGGCCGTTGGCCAACCCATGGCACGATGGTGCCGTCCGGCAGGCCCCGGCCAAAGTCGGGCGGACCCTGCCCCCACCCTGAATCCATGGGCACCACGCGAAGAATCGTTCTCGGCACCCTCGGGGCCGGCAGCGCACTGCTGGTCGGCTGGTCGCTGCTGCCTCCGCGCCAGCGCCTGATCCCCTCGGAGCCGCTGCCCGCCGCCGGCGGCGGGCTGGCGCTCAACGGCTGGGTGCGCATCGGCAGCGACGACCGCGTGACCGTCGTCGTGCCCAAGTCCGAGATGGGCCAGGGCGTGCACACCGCCGCCGCGATGCTGCTGGCCGAGGAGCTCGATGCCGACCTCGCGCTGGTGCAGGTCGAGCAGGCGCCGATCGATGCCATCTACAACAACGTCGCCACCGTGGTCGACGGGTTGCCGTTCCATCCCGACGATCACGGCACGCTGCGCCGCCTGGCCGGCTGGATGACGGCCAAGGCGATGCGCGAGTTCGGCCTCATGGTCACCGGCGGCTCGTCGAGCGTGAAGGACCTGTGGCTGCCGCTGCGCGAAGCCGGCGCCTCGGCGCGCGCGATGCTGGTGGCGGCCGCGGCGGCCCGCTGGTCGGTGCCGGTGCCGGAGATCCAGGTGGCCGCGGGGCAGGTGACGCACCCGGCCTCGGGCCGGTCGGTGCGATTCGGCGAGATCGCGGCCGCGGCGGCGGCGCTGCCGCCGGTGCGCGACGTGCGGCTGAAGGACCCGGCGCAGTTCCGCATCATCGGCAAGGACCGGCCGCGCCTGGAGGCGCGTGCCAAGGTCGAGGGCCGGCCCGGCTTCGGCATCGACGTCGTCCTGCCGGACATGCTCTACGCGACCGTCGTGATGTGTCCGACGCTCGGCGGCCGCGTGGCCAGCCTGTCCGGCGCGCCGGCGATGGCGCTCCCGGGCGTCAAGAGCGTGTTCGCGGTCGAGGGCCTCCATGGCGGCACGGCCGGCGTGGCCGTGATCGCGGACACCCCGTGGCATGCGCTGAAGGCCGCCCGGGCCGTCGACGTCACCTGGGACGAAGCCGTGCCGGCGGCCGCGTTCGACAGCGCCACCGGCATCGGCCAGCTCGTCGCCCGCCTCGAAGGCGGCGGAGGCATCGCCTACCTCGACCACGGCAGCGCCGAGGCGGCGCTCGAAGGCGCCGCCCGCACCGTGCAGGCCGACTACACCGCGCCGTGGCTGGCGCACGCGGCGATGGAGCCGATCAACTGCACGGTGCAGTTCAAGGACGGCCGCGCCACCGTGTGGGCGAGCACGCAGGCGCCCGACCTGGCCCGGCGTGCCGCCGCACGCGCGCTCGGCCTGCGCGACGCCGCCAAGGTGGAGGTGAAGGTGCAGTGGCTCGGCGGCGGCTTCGGCCGCCGGCTGGACGTGGACTTCGTCGCCCAGGCCGCCGCGATCGCCCGCCGGGCCCCCGGCGGCGCGCCGGTGCAGACGTTCTGGACACGGGCCGAGGACCTCGCGCACGACTTCTACCGGCCGGCCTGCGCGGCGCGCTTCAGGGCCGGGTTCGACGGTGACGGTCGCCTCCTCGGCATGACCTGCCTCTCCGCCGGGCAGGCGCCGGTGCCGCAGATGCTGCGGCGGCTGTTCGGCGTGCCGGAGGTCGCCTACGACAAGACCACCAGCGAGGGCGCGTTCGACCAGCCTTACGAGTGGCCGGCGGCCCGCGTCGCGCACGCGGTGGTCGACCTGCCGGTGCCGGTGGGCTTCTGGCGCTCGGTGGGGCACTCGCACCAGGCCTTCTTCAAGGAGAGCTTCGTCGACGAGCTGGCCGCCGCGGCGAAGGCCGACCCCGTGGCCTTCCGTCTCTCGCTGCTGCAACGGCACCCGCGCCACGCCGCCGTGCTGCGGCTGGCTGCCGAGAAGGCCGGCTGGGGCACCCCGGCGGCGGCGGCGCCCGACGGCGCGCGGGTCATGCGCGGCGTGGCGCTGCACGAGAGCTTCGGCACCATCGTCGCCCAGGTGGCCGAGGTGTCGGTCGCGGCGGACGGCCAGGGTGCGAAGGCGATCCGCGTGCACCGCGTCGTCTGCGCCGTCGATTGCGGGCTGCCGGTCAACCCCAACCACATTCGCCAGCAGATGGACAGCGGCATCGTCTTCGGCCTCGGCGCGGCGCTCGCCGGCACGATCGACATCGTCAAGGGGCGCGTCACGCAGACCAACTACCACGACTACCCGGTGCTGCGCTTCGACGCCTGCCCGGTGATCGAGACGCACATCGTGCCGAGCACCGCGCACCCGGAGGGCATCGGCGAGCCGGGCACGCCGCCCATCGCCCCGGCGGTGGCCAACGCGCTGTTCGCGCTCACCGGCCAGCGGCTGCGCTCGCTGCCGCTGCGCCTGGCCTGATGGAGCCGACGATGAGCACGCAGGTCCGCATCAACGGCCGAACGGTGCAGGTGGCGGCGGAGCCGGACACGCCGCTGCTGTGGCTGCTGCGCGGCGAGCTCAAGCTCACGGGCACGAAGTTCGGTTGCGGCATGGCGCTGTGCGGTGCGTGCACGGTGCACCTGGACGGCCAGCCCCGCCGCAGCTGCGTCACGCCGCTGGCCGCGCTGGGCGAGCAGGAGGTGACGACGATCGAGGGCCTCGCCGAGCGCCTGGGCCGCGTGGCCGAGGCGGTGCAGGCGGCCTGGCTCGAGCTCGACGTCGTGCAGTGCGGCTACTGCCAGAGCGGCCAGATCATGGCCGCGGCCGCCCTGCTGCAGGCGAACGCGCAGCCGAGCGACGCCGAGATCGACGCCGCGATGACGCCGCACCTGTGCCGCTGCGGCACCTACCCGCGCATCCGCGCCGCGATCCGTGCGGCGGCCCGGCGGCTGGCGACGGGCTGACACGGCGCGCCCGCCGGCCGCCCGAAGGGGCAGGGCCGCCGGTGCATCATCGACGCATGAAGAGCTTCGGTGCCCGCGCCGCCGGCGAGCGGCTGGAACGCATGCGCGCCAGCGCGATGTGGGAGGAGTCGGCCGCCACGGGCATGGCCGGCTTCCGCAACCGCGCGCCGATCCGGCCCGGCCTGCGCGACGCCTCGGCGCCGCGGCCGACGCTGAGCGAGTTCCTCTGCGGCGGCAGCCGTCGCGTGCCGAACGGCGAACTCCCCCTGCTCGATCCGCGCGACGCATGGCGCCAGCCGCTCGGCCGCGACGGCCTGCGCGCGACCTGGCTCGGCCACTCGACGGTGCTGCTGGAGTTCGGCCACGGCGCCGGCGTCCGCCGCGTGCTCACCGACCCCGTCTGGGGCGCGCGCGCCTCGCCTTCCCGCCTGGCCGGCCCGAGGCGCTTCCATCCGGTGCCGGTGGCGCTGAAGGCCCTGCCGCCGCTGGACGCCGTGCTCGTCTCGCACGATCACTACGACCACCTTTGCATGGCCACCGTGCGCGAGCTCGCCCGGCTGCAGCCGGCGGTGCCCTTCGTCACGTCGCTCGGCGTCGGCGCCCACCTCGAGGCGTTCGGCGTCCCGCCGGGCCGCATCCACGAGCTCGACTGGTGGGAGAGCCACACCGTGCCCGGGGCCGACATCCGCTTCACGGCCGCGCCCTCGCAGCACTTCTCGGGCCGCGGCCTGAAGGACCGCAACGCCACGCTGTGGTCGTCCTTCGTCGTCGAGGACGGTCGCGGTTCCGGCGGCGCGCGCGCGTTCTTCAGCGGCGACACCGGCCTCACCGACCAGTACGCGCTCATCCGCGAGCGCTTCGGCGCCGCACGGCGGCCGTTCGACCTCGTGATGCTCGAGGTCGGCGCCTGGCACCCGAGCTGGGGCGACATCCACCTCGGCCCGCGCAATGCGCTCGAGGCGCTGGCGCTGCTGGGCGGCGGTGCCTTCCTGCCGGTGCACTGGAGCACCTTCTCGCTCGCGCTGCACGCCTGGGACGAGCCGGCCGAGACGCTGCTGTCGCTGGCGCCGGCGCAAGGCGTGCACCTGCTGATGCCGCGGCTGGGCGAGGCGGTGGAGCCGGCCGCGGTGGACGGCGTGAGGCCCTGGTGGCGCGGCGTCGACACGCGCACGGCGGCCCCGGGCGAGGTGCTCAGCTGGCCGAAGGCGCTGCCGTTCCCGCTGGACTGATCTCCGGAATGCGTCGGCTGCGCGGCTTTGTGCCGCGGCGCACCGCGAGGTCGTCGCAATAATCGGCGCCCGATGCCTCCTCCGGCCCCGAAGATGCAGCGGTTGCCCGTCTCGTGCTGGGCGCGGGTGCGGGCCGCACTCGCGGCGGCGTTTCCGGTGGCATCGCCGGCGGCCTGTCTCGCGGCCTGGCTCGCGGCCTGTCTCGCGGCCTGTCTCGCGGCCCTTCTCGCGGTCCTTCGCGCGGTCCTTGTCGCGGCCCTTCCCGCGGCTCTTCCCCCGGCTCTTCGGGCCACGCTTCTCGCCGCGCTGGTCGCGGCCACGTCGCCGGCCTCGGCCCAGGGCGCCGGCGCCCCCCAGGGCGGCGCCGGCGCGGAGGCGGGGTCGCGCCGCATCGCGCTGGTGATCGGCAACAACGGCTACGAGAGCGCGCCGCTGACGAACTCGATCAACGACGCGCGCGCGATGGCGCAGGTGCTGCGCGACGCCGGCTTCGCGGTGATGCTGCTCACCGACGTCGACCAGCGCCAGTTCCAGCTCGCGCTGCGCGAGTTCGGCGAGCGCCTGAAGGCCTCGGGCAGCGGCGGCGCGGGCCTCTTCTACTTCGCCGGCCACGGCATGCAGATCAAGGGCCGCAACTTCCTCATCCCCGTGCGCAGCAACATCGCGCACGAGGACGAGGTGGCCTACTCCGCCGTCGACGCGCAGTCGGTGCTCGACAAGATGGAGTCGGCTGGCAACGGCACCAACATCGTCATCCTCGACGCGTGCCGCAACAACCCGTTCGCGCGCAGCTTCCGCAGTGGCCAGCAGGGCCTGGCGCAGATGGACGCGCCGGTGGGCACGCTGGTCGCCTACGCCACCGCGCCGGGCTCGGTGGCGATCGACTCGATGCCGGGGCTGCGCAACGGCCTGTACACGACGCACCTGGTCGACGCGCTGCGCCGTCCGGGGCTGAAGGTGGAGGACGTGTTCAAGCAGACCCGCAACGCGGTGCTGCGGGCCTCGGGCCACAAGCAGATGCCCTGGGAGGCCTCGGCGCTGGTGGGCGACTTCTACTTCCACCAGCCGCGCGAAGGCACGCCGGTGGCCGGCGCGGCCACGAGTGCGCCGGCGCAGCCTGCCGTCAATGCACCGGCCGCACCACCGGCGCCGGCCGCGGACCCGCAGGTCGCCATCGACGACGCGCTCTGGGACGCCGTGAAGGACTCGCGCAACAGCGCCGAGATCTTCGCCTACCTGAACCGCTTCCCGATGGGCCGCCACGCGCGCGAGGCGCGCCGCCGGCTGCTCGACCTGGCGCAGCCGGGCGGCACCCCGCTCGCCGGCAGCGACGCGGGCAGCCCGGCGCCCGGGCCCGCCGACGACTTCCCGCGCCCGCCGCCCCGCACGGGTGCCGCGACGAGCGCCGCCCCCGGCCTGGCCGACGCGGCCGAAGTCGTGGCCCGCATGCGTGTCGAGGAGGTGGTGCGCTGGGGCGCGTCCGGCGGCGACCGCCGGCCGTCGAACCCGCGCCGCAACAGCACCGGATTTGCCGAGGGCGACCGCTACCAGAAGACCGACTTCTTCGGCACCGGCGGCGTCAGCGACTACATCTGGCAGGTCGACCGCATCGAGGCCGACGGCTCGCTGTGGGTGAACGGCGGCCGCCAGCGGCTGGACGCGATGGGCCAGCGCCGCGGTGGCAACGACGAGCACACGGGCGTGTGGATCGACTTCACGCCGCCGCTGCCACTGCTGGAGGTGGCGCAGCGCGGCGCCGGCGTGGCGCTGCCGTTCAACACCACGGTGCGCATCCGCGATGCCGGCGAGCGCACCGAGATGGCGGCGCTGGCGGGCACCGTGCGCACGAGCGCCGACTCCGTCCGCGGCCCGCGCGGCATGCCCGACCTGCTGCCGGCCGTGAAGGTGGAGGTCGAGCTGGCGGGCACGGGCCAGCGCAGCGACGGCTCGACGCGGGCGCTGAACTGGAAGCACACCTACTGGATGGCACCGCCGCTGCTGCTGCCGGTGGTGATGGAGATCGTCGAGATCGCCGACGGCCTGCCGCGGCAGAGCACGCGGCACGAGCTGATCGCCATCGACCAGCTGAGCCTGGCCGAGCAGGCGCCGGCCGGCCCCTCCGGTGGTGGCCGGCGCTGAGGCCCGCGCCGGGGCCCGCGGCGCGCGCGGCCGGGCGTCGGCGCGGCCGGACCACATCGCGTGGCTGCACCACGGCGAGCCGGCCACCCGCTGGGGCAACCTCGGCCTGTGGCCGGCCGGCAGCCAGGAGCCCGCGCAGGCCTCGTATGCCGCGGCCTGCACCGCGCTGGCCACCGCGGTGGGGGAGGCGGCGGGGATGCAGCCGGCCGACGTCGTGCTGAGCCTGGCCTGCGGCGGCGGCGAGGAGCTCGCACTGTGGGCCGAGCGTTTCGGCGCCGCCGCGGTGATCGGCGTCGAGTCGTCGCCGTCGCTGGCCGCGCAGGCACGCCGCCGCGTCGAGGCCGCCCACGCCAGCTGCGTCTTCGACGTGCACTGCGCCGATGCACGGCAGCTGCCGCAGCTCGTGCATGCCCGCTTCAACCGCATCGTCTGCGTCGATGCGCTGTACCACCTCGGGGCCCGCATGCCGCTGCTGCGGGCGGCCAAGGCACGCCTCTACGGCGGCGGATCGATCGCCTTCACCGACCTCGTGCTCGACGGCCGGCCCGCGCCGGCCTGGCGACGCATCGCGCTGCGCGTGGGCGCGGGCCTGGCCGGCATCACGCACGCCGAGCCGCGCAGCGAGGCGGCCACGCTGGCGCAGCTGCGCGAGGCCGGGTTCATCGACGTGCGCGCGCGGCGCCTCGACGAGGCCGTGCTGGCCGGCTTCTGCCGCTTCGCCCAGGCGCAGGGCCGGCGCATCGGCGCGACGGCACGCGCCTCGGCGGGCTGGCGGCGCGTGGCGATGACGGCCTGGCTGATCCGCGCCGGCCTGGAAGCAGGCCTCGGCTATGCGCTCTACAGCGGCCGGGTCAGTGCCGAGCCAGGCGCGGCGCCCGAGCCGGACCCCGCCGGCGCACGCGCCCAGCCGCCGGCCCGGCCCGCGGCGGCGACGCGGGCGGCCGCCACCTCGGCCGAGCGGACCGCGCTCTCGAGCAGGGGAATGCCCGGCTGCGCGTAGCTGCCGCAGAACCAGATGCGGCGACCCGGCTCGGCATGCAGGCGGGCCAGCCCGGCGAGCGCCCGCTCGCTGGCCGCGTCCACCACCGGGCGCTCGAAGCAGGCCTGCGAAAGCATCGTCTCCTCGCGCGGCCGGCGCAGCGGATGCACCGTCTGGAAGACCGGCGCCGCGCGTGCCGAAGGCGCCAGCGCCGGCTGCACCGCGTTCACCCAGATCGTGCTCTGCGGCTGCGCCTGGCCGGGTTCGACGAGCAGGTTCACCGCCGACCAGTGGCTGCGGCGCCGCGGCAGCAGGCGCTCGTCGCGATGCATCACCACCTCGATCGGCCGGTAGGTGAAGCCGCCGAGCACGCGGCGCTCGTCGGCGCTCGCGTCCTCCAGCAGCGCGAGCGCCTGGTTGGCCTGCGTGGCGAGCAGCACGTGGTCGAAGCGTTGCACCGTGCCGTCGCGCAGGCGCAGGCAGACGCCGCCGGCCGCCGGGCCCTCCGCGATCGCGACCTCGCGGCGCAGACCTGCCAGCGCCTGGCCGAGGCGGACCTCGCCGCGCCGGCCGATGCCCTCGCACAGCCGCCGCGCCACTTCGTCCGCACCCTGCACGGCACGGCGCACCGGCTCGCGCGTGAGGCCGCGGGCCAGGTAGTCGACGATCACCGCCGCAGGAAAGCGCAGGGCGTCCTCGTACGGGCACGTGCACACGGTGGCGATCGCCGGCAGCAGCAGGCCCTGCACGAAGGCCTCGTCGTACGCCTGCCCGACGCCGCGCCCCGGGCGAGCCAGCCCGCGCACGAACTCCCCGATGGTGCGCCCCGCCAGCTCGCCGGCGGCCAGGGCGCGCGTGGCCTCGCGGCGAAAGCGCAACGCCCCGGCGACGATGCGGCGCGCCCGCCGCGAGAGCAGGTCCTGCGGCGCCACCCAGCTGTACGAGGCTCCGCCGATGCGCCAGTTGCGGTAGCGGAACAGCAGCTCGCCGGCGCCGTCGTGGAACGAGCTCGCGTAGCTCACCGGCTCGGTGGCGACGCCGAGCTCGGCATAGAGGCCGACGAGGCCGGGGTAGTAACCGGCGTAGAAGACGCGGATCGGCACGTCGACACGCGCCGGCCCA
>Ga0209172_10007745_pt1 | contig 10882 bp, 4 predicted proteins | sample LarsenN4metaG_FD_184113 | JGI IMG/M metagenome (GOLD analysis project Ga0209172, IMG submission 184113) | Hot spring sediment bacterial and archeal communities from British Columbia, Canada, to study Microbial Dark Matter (Phase II) - Larsen... ... | reverse complement strand
TCCTTGAGAAGATCAACTTCCTGATGGAAGGCCTGGCCTTGAAGTTTAAACAGGAATTCCCCCTGATGGAAGGGGCGATCATCAAGGTAGAGGGCTCTGTAATTACCGTCGATCTCGGCATGGCGCAACGAATACGGAAAGATATGAAATTTATCGTCTTTCAGGAAGGGGAGGTGCTCAAGCATCCGGTGACAGGGAAAATCCTGGGAGCCGAAACGCAGCAGTTGGGGGAGGCTAAAGTGGAACAGGTCTTCGAGAATTTCTCCAAGGGGCAGGTGATCGCTACCCTCTCCCCCGACAAGGCCATCAAGCCGTTAGATAAGGTAATTACCAAGTAATGCAGGTTAAAAGGATTGACGGAACTTCCGTCAATCCTTTTAACCCGCGACCTCTTCCACTTTCATCCCTTTCTCGATCCCCTGGGTCCTTTTTAAAACCTTCCCCCGGGAGAAGTTCTCCTCCACCGAAGTAATTTCTAGAAGCCCGAGGTCTTCCTTCTCAGCCCCCAGGATTTTACCCGCCGAAGTAATAGGGGTTCCCTCTTTGATCATTTTCATGATCGTTCCTGAGGTAACGCCCTGCCTGGCTCCGATATTGATCACCACAGAGCTTTCATCGTCGGCCAGGGCGATGAGGCCCCTCAAGGGGTATTCTTTTTTAATTTTTTCTGTGATCTTTTGGGCCAGGGCCTTGGCAGCCCCTTCCAATAGATCCTCCCGCTCCCATTTTTCCGAGAGAGCTCCCTTGATGGCCGTCGTCTCGGTCTCCACCAGCCGCAAATTAACCAGGCCGGCGCCCGCACGCCGGGTAATCGTCCCGGTGGAGATCAGCCGGGCCCCCAGGATCCTTCCTAATTTGAGACCGGTCGTCGGGTCTGCCAGTTCTGAAGATCCAAGTTTCAACTCCTGGAGTAAATTCTCCAGGATGCGCCTTTCCACGACGAGCACCCTTCCGGTTTCCTGCAAAAGATCGGTCAGTTGCAGGGTGAGGAGCTCTTCCTCTCCGGCCCGCGTCGAGATAGCTCCTTTGACTTCGAAAGGCATCAGCGCCAGGACCATCGGCTTGGAGGTCCAGGGATCCATCTCCCCTTGACTCCCGGTGCTTACAAACTTCCCCGCCCGATAGCGCTGGGCCAGATCGTCTATCAGGGCATCGATCCTTTTTTGACGTTCCGGATCCGTCGTTTCGTTTTGACGCTGCTGCATGTGCTTTAACAGGACTTGCGCCAGGGTATCTTTGGGGTTTAGCTCTACCGCCCTACGGTAAACCTGGACGGCTTCCTCCACCCTATCCAGGTTTCCAAGCAACACACCTTTATTGCTGTATACTTCTGAATAGGAAGGATCTAAAGAGATGGCCTGATCGTATTGCTTTAACGCCTCCTCTGCGCTTCCCTGGGCGGCCAGGGTGCGTCCCAATCGATTACGGACCATGGCTAACTGCCAGGGCGCGCCCTTTTTGAATTGAATAGCTTGTTTGTACATCTTAACGGCTTCGTCTATGTCTCCTTTTTCCAGGAGGATATCCCCCTTTAAAGCCAGGGCATAGGCACTTTCCGGATTCTTTTCCAGCGCTTTTTCGGCAAACTCTAGGGCTTTAGCATAGTCCTTTTTCTCGTAATACACCCCGGCCAACCCCTCATAGCCAGGGCCCGGATTTTCTTTCCCCGCGTCCACCAAAGCCTCGAATAGCGCCTGGGCTTTCTCCAGGTTATGAGATCGGAGCTCTTGATAAGCCTGTTCGTATAAAGCCGATTCTTTTTTTTCTATGAACGGAGGAGACCAGAACCTATATGCCATAAGCCCTAAAAGCACCCCGAGTCCCAGGAGGATGGGAACCAGCTTTTCTTTTTTCCATCGAACTTTCGGAAGGGCCGGCTCGGGAAGGGTTATATCTTTAACGCCCCGCACCGGGTCGGTTTCAACGGGTTCTTTTTCTGTACCGGCTTTCTCGTGAGCGGGGCTCAGGTATCTGAAACTGGGGTTTCCATAAAGTACGTAACTGGCCCATACGATGGTCTCTTCCCCATACTTGCTGATTAAGCTCATTCGGGCTTCCCTTACAGCTTCTCCCACGGGCTTCCCTTCCAACAGTTCCTGATAAAATCTGAGCGCAAAATCAGAGCTCGGCTGGTCCAGGACCTCCCAGAAGGTGCCGATATAGTGTTGTACGCCGGCCAGAAGGAAAGCGCTGGCCATCCCGAAAATACGTTCCCCAAACCGGGGGTCCACTTTCCACTCCTCGGTCCGCCCGGATGCGCAGGAATTGGCGAAGACCAGAGAGGGGAGCACATGTTTTTTTCCAATCTCTACAATGCTCGAGGCTTTTAGCTTTTCATCCTTCATGAGCCAGCCACTGTGGGAGGGATTCGTATCGTCATAGTCTGCATGCCCTGCGTAATGAACCATATCAAAGTTATGGAGGTTCTTCAGGATATCCAGGGCTTTCAGGCTTGATTCCTCCAGACGGGCAGAAATAAGATCGTTCTCCGCATCTTCTTTTTCTAAGGCGCCGAGGATTTTTAACCCCTCCTCATGGGCTGCCGGAAGATCGCCGGTGGGATTCGCCAGGATAAGCATTTTTAAAGGCCTTCCTACGCTTCGGGCTTTGGCGTTGAGAACCGTCTGGCTCGTACTGATGATACGACCCATATTGAACTTCTGACAGAAGAACTGCTCCCCATCGTAAACGAGCTCCCAAGGAATTTGAATCAGTGGATCATCCAAAACCAGCGTCAAATCCTTTGCCTGGGTCGTGTGGAGCAGCCTTTTAGCTTCGGAGGTCAGGAGTTTATCGTACAGGGAACGACCTGCATTTCGCAGTTTTATGAGTTTCTCCTTAGATACTTTTTCACCGGCTTTAGTCTCGGCGAGTACGTTCATGATATTTTGAGAGAGGGCCGCCAGCTCTACGTCTGTCACCGTACAGGTTTCATGCTGTTGGACGGTTTTGTAGTCATATTCTGCGATTTCATAAGCCACGACCCTCAACTGATTTTCTTCCCGGGCCACGATCAGGGTGCAACTGGGCCGAGGCTTGTGTCTGGTCTCAGGCGATTCCTCGACCTTTACCCCCAACCGTATAAGGGAACGCAACACCGTCCGAAGGGTTGCTTCCTGGTCTTCTCGGAACAACTCGATATGCTGAATGCCCGCCAGCGGATATCTCAGAGTCTTGGGGATTTCGATAGGCTCCAGGTGGAGCGGGAGGATGTGTTTATTGCGCTCTGAGGCCAGCACCACTTCCTTGACCACATTGGGGGAGCTTATCGAGGACCGGGAAGCCATCAGGAGAAGAACCTTGCACTTCTCGATGGCTTCCACGATTTCCTGTCCCCAGAGGGTCGCCCCGCTGATGTCTCTCTGATCGATCCACACCGATACCCCGACCGCGCGCAGGCGCTGGGCAAACCCCATCACCTTCTCCCTGTCCTTGCTGGAGTAGCTGATGAAAACTTCAGAAGCCGCGCCCGGGGATACTTCAGAAGCACCGGAGGATCTCGTAGGAGTCCCGGCCAGAACTTCCTCCTGCTCCGGATCCCAGACAATCCGGTAAATATCCAACGGCTCGGCTTTCCCCTTGGCTTCTATGGAACCATAGTATCTACAGAGGATCTTCTCAGAATTTCTGACCGCTTCATAAACGGATCGGGATATTAAAATCTGATCGGCCTTTTTCCCCCCCCCGGCTTCGACCCTTGCCGCGGTATTGACGACGTCTCCGTAGACATCCAGGGTGCCATCTTCTCTCTCTTCGACAATGCCGGTGCCATAATTTATGCCGATGCGAATATGGATTTCGTCCCTTTTGGTTACCGTACGGTTATATTCCTGAAGGGCTTTTTGCATTTCAATAGCCGTCTCTACAGCCCCTTCTGGGTCGTCAAAGTAAGCCATCATAGCATCCCCGATGGTTTTGACGATCTTGCCCCGGCCTTCAATAATGGGAAAAAGGATCGTGTTGTGCTTGTTGATCATTTCCCGGCCTGCTAAATCCCCATATTTTTCAAAAAACTCTGTGGACCCCTTTATGTCTGTAAACATAATCGCAACGGATTTCGTAAACTTCTCCTTCAAGAGTTTTTCCAGCCGGGCCCTTTCGTTGAGTATCTCCTGAATGCTTTCAGGGGACTTATTCTCGCTATCAAACTTTTCCATATTCTGGCTCCTTAGGATTTCCTGTTAAACAAAAATAAACTCCAGTAACTCCCAAAAACTCCTGGTCGTTAGGACTTCCTGTCAGGTTTAGGGAACTATGATAATCTCTTCAGGCTATTTCTGTCAACTCTTCTTTAATTGAAAATACGGGAAAACTGCTGCCGAGGGACTTACTTCCAGGGATATTTAGAACGGACGGTCCGGTCTTCTTATCCGTTCTATCTCCTCCGGATAAGCACACCAAATGTGAGGGAAAAAACTCCCGGAAAGCGATTTTATTTTGACATTGTAACCCCTTAGATACATTATATTAGGCAACTTGGGAGTATGAATAGGGGGATGCGTGATGAAGGAACGCAAGGTGAGCGATGGGAAGAGGACAAAGGAAGGGGAATCGGCAGGGTCGGGTCCCAAAAAGATACCTCTGACCGTCTTATCGCCCCTACCGATCGCTTTGTAAAGTCTTAAAAAGCAACCGATTGAACAGGCGCTTCGAGGGGTTGCTTTTTTAAAAAGTGAGGTAAGCATGCAACGAGCTCTCGTTTTTGTTTTGGTCATTATTCTCGTACCAGGTTTTTTTCTCATCTCCCCCTCCAGGGCTGAAGATGCGATTAAACTGGGGCTGGCAGCTCCCCTTACAGGAGATCAAGGGGTCTTCGGCGAGTTATTGAAGAATGGAGCTACCATCGCCCTGGAAGAGTGGAATGAGCGGGGGGGCGTCCTTGGAAAAAAGGTCGAAATCCTCTGGGGGGACGATCAACATGACCCAAAACAGGCAGTATCCATAGCCAACAAGTTTGTTAATGAAGGCGTCGTAGGGGTTGTGGGTCACTTTAACTCGAGTTGCTCCATTCCCGCTTCGACGATCTACGCCAAATACGATATTCCTCAAATTACCCCGGCATCCATCAACGCAGAATTTACCGACCGCGGATTAAAAAATGTGTTCCGGGTTTGCGGGCGCGATGATCAACAGGCGGTTGTTGCTGCAGATTTTATCGTAAATACCCTGAAGAAAACGAAAGTGGCCATCTTTCATGATAAGACCACCTATGGTCAGGGGCTGGCCGATAAAGTCGCCGACGAGCTAAAAAAGCTCGGTCTCTCCCCGGTCTTTTATACGGGCGTCGTGCAGGGAGACAAGGATTATACGGCGGTTTTAACCGCTGCCAAACAGAGAGGTCCCGAGATCCTTTACTTCGGAGGGATTCATCCCGAGGCCATTTTGCTGGCCAGACAATCGAGGGAGTTGGGGTTAAATGCCATTTTGATCAATGGGTCCGGCACCTTTACCCAAGAGTTCATAGATGGCGCAGGCCCGGCGGCGGAGGGGTCGTACATTAGCTTCTACCCAGATCCAGAAAAGATCGTGGAAGCTCAACCTTTCATTAAGAAATTTAAGGAAAAGTTTCCCCAAGCCAAAGAGATCAGTGCTTTCACTATTAACAGTTACGTGGCTACGAACGTTCTTCTAGAAGCCATCCAGGCCACCGGGAGCACGGAGGGGAAGAAGTTGTTGGACTATATCCACCAGACCCGGTTCAATACGGCCTCAGGACCGATCCAGTTCGATGAGAAAGGCGACCTTACAGAGGCTCCCTTCGTGTTTTGGCAGGTTCAGAATGGGAAATTTGTACAGATTCAGGAGCTTAAGAAAAAATGAGGCATGGAATCCGGTAGAAGGCGCCCCTCCGAGACGGACGTTTCCCCCATTAATATTTGTTGTGAAGTAGCTCGTCGAATTGGACCGAAATGGACTCGCCCATCAGGGGAACGTTCATCTGGAGCAGTCTACCGGGTCGGGGGGGGGCGTATAGCCTTTGTATTCGTAGATCGCCAACGCAACGTTTTGGAGCCGGGGGCTGTTGGAGCGTAAAGGAATCCTTTTGCGTAAAAGGAATCGCTCCGACCGAACTTCTTCCCTCAACCATTCCAGGGGAGGAGATTTAAATTCCTTGTCTTCTACCACCACGTAACCGGTCCCAAAGTCCCGAAGGTGTTTGGCCGGTAAATCGTACAAAATTTTGACTTTCAGGATGGATTTTACTTTTCCATGGCTAACCCGGACCTACCTTGTAGGTACAAAGAACTGAAGGGCCTCTGTCCACGCCCATTCCCCTCTATGTAATTGTCAAAGAACTGGGAGTGCCTTCCCTCACCCCCGGCCCCTCTCCCACAGCGTGGGAGAGGGGAGGTGGGGGAGGGGAGGATTTAAAAGTTACGCAAAACTAAGTAAACAGTGTGGGAGTCCTTTCACTCGTTCCCAGGCTGAAAGCCTGGGAACGAGTGAAACTGGACGATGTACTCATCCTTTGTAAAGTTCGTTTTCCTCCCCCTTAAAAACCCTGGGAGGGGGGATCTGCGGATAGCCAAACAGGGATCCCGTCTTAGAAGCTCCGGGAGGAGCGACCTGTTTCATCATCTACAAACCGGTCGCTCCGACCGGAGCTTGGAAGGAGTCATCAAGATTAACTTTACAAAGGAGTAGTTTGTAAATGCGAAGAACTGGAGGGTCTGGGTTCAAGGGACGGGGTCCGAATCTTCTGTACCTCCGCACGGAACTTCGCCACGTTGTTCAGCTTGATCCCTTCATACCCCCGGATCATGTCCGGCAGTTGGGCGATGGTGACCGCCCGCTCGTAGGTAGCGGGGGTCAGTGCTCGCAGTTCCTGCTCGATCAAGGTGCGATACTCGGCGATGAGTTGGCGCTCCACCTTGCGCACGTGGGCGTAGCCAAAAATATCAAACGGGGTGCCCCGCAGGCCTTTGAGCTTCGTGAGAAGCCAGTAGCCCGCGTTAAACCATTTTCCCAGGCCGATTTTCCTTTTCAGGCCCAGGGCTCGAAGGAAAGGCGGATGGAGGTGGTATGTGACTTTGGCGCCATCGCCAAACTGTTTCCTCAGCGCAGATTGAAACTCAGGGCGCAACTGCAGACGGGCCACCTCATATTCATCTTTATAGGCCATCAATTTGAACAGATACCGGGCTACCCCCTGGCTCAGGCGCGTATCCCTGGTGATATCCGCTTCTTTCTCTTTAACCCGTTTGACAAAGTCAACGTATTGTTTAGCGTAGGTCGTATTTTGATAAGCGATGAGTTCAGGCACGCAGACCTCGAGCAGGCCACGTAGCTCCCCCTGGGCACCGACGGCATCTATCAGCGTTTGCGCTTCGGGCGTGGGCTTGGGCGCGATCCGCTGAGCCCCCGGGCGGTTCATCCCGTGCAAGGGTTTCCAGTAGGGATTGGCGACCACCTTCCGACCGACCCGGAACGCCTGCTGGTTCGCTTCCACAGACGCGCCGTTGAGGGCAATAGCCCGTTCAACGGCCTGCGCGGTCAGAGGTAACAGCCCGGCTTGATAGGCGGCACCGACGGTGATCATGTTGGCGAACAGGTGATTACCCAACAGGTTTTCGGCCAGCGCGATGGCATCCAGATATACATTCCGATCTGCCCGGGTATGCGCTTCGATGCGTTGCCTTAAGAGGTCTCCTTCTGGAAAGTGGGTGGCGGTCGACCTTACCATCGCTCCGGTTGCCACCAGGCTGCTGGATACGACCGCCACCGTCTTCTCCTTATGGGCGTGGCGCAAGTTGTCATCCGTAGCGCCGCTCAGCAGATCGAACACGATGTAGGCATCTGCCGTGCCGAGGCCCACCTTGTTGGAGATATCCTGGGGTCGGTCGAGGATCTTTAAATGGGACAGGACCGGACCGCCCTTTTGGCTCAAGCCCGTCTGGTCGAGGCTACAGACCCGCTTGCCCTCAAGGAGGGCCGCCGTCGCTAAAATTTCGTTGATCGTGACCACCCCCGTACCCCCGATGCCCATCATGTAGAGGTTCGCTTCTTTTGGGAACAATCGGTGGGGCTCTGGGAGTTCGCCATCCTCGACAGGGACCTCCGGCTGCTTATTGATGCTGTTGTGCTGTCCGGGGATCACGGTGAGGAAGGCAGGGCAATCCCCCTGAAGGCAGGTGTAATCTTTATTGCAGGAGGATTGGTGGATCTGGGTCTTGCGGCCAAACTCCGTCTCCACCGGAAGCACGCTCAAACAGTTCGATTTCCTCCCACAATCGCCGCATCCTTCACACACCGCTTCGTTAATGAAGACGCGCAGGGACGGCTCCTCGACCAGACCTCGCTTGCGCTTGCGTCGCAAATTGGCCGCGCAAGGTTGGTCGTAAATGAGCACGGTGACGCCTTTTTCCTCGCGCAGCTTCCGTTGCGCTTCGTCGAGACGGTCCCGGTCCCATATCTCCACCCCGGAGGCCCACCTCGCCTCCGCCGGATATTTGTTTAAGTCGTGGGTGCAGACGATGATCTTTCGGACTCCTTCAGCCTCTAAAACGCGGGTCAACTCGGGCACGGGCATCCCGCCCTCCGCCGTTTGACCGCCTGTCATGGCGACAGCCGAGTTATAAAGAATCTTGTAAGTGATATTGGTGCCCGCTGCCACCGCCTGCCGGATCGCCAGGTGTCCCGAATGGAACAGCGTTCCATCCCCCAGGTTCTGGAACATGTGCGGAGTGTTGGTAAACGGGGCTGCGCCTACCCACTGGACCCCCTCGCCGCCCATGTGGGTGATACCCTGGGTATTACGATCCATCAACAGGGCCAGGCCATGACAGCCGATGCCGCCGCCAACGAAGGAACCTTCGGGGACGACGGTGGAGCGGTTATGGGGGCAACCCGAGCAAAAATAGGGGGTTCGTGCGAGGGTCCGTGAACCCGCTCCGTTTAGAGGGATCGGCTGCCTCCGTAAAATCTCGAGCCGTTTCTCAAACAAAGCCGACGGCACTTTCTTCGTCAAGCGTCTGGCCAGGAGTTCCGTAATCTGGTCGGCGTCGAGTTCGCCGTCTCCGCGCACGAGAAAACGGCCCTGCTCATCCCGTTTGCCAACTACCTGGGGTCGCTCCGATTGGTTGTACAGCACGTCCCGGAGGAACAGCTCGATAAAGCCGCGCTTTTCCTCAATGACAAAGATCTCTTCTAACCCTCGTGCAAACGTTTTAATAATTTCCGGTTCCAGGGGGTAGAGCAGGCCGATTTTGAGCAGGCGGATCCCGTAGTGGCGAAGCTGATCATCGTCCAACCCGAGCTGGTAAAGCGCCTCGCGTACGTCGTAGTACGTCTTCCCGGCTGCCACGATGCCCAGCCAATCGCCGACACCGGAGACGGTGATGCGATTGAGACCATTAGCGGCGGCGAAGAGCTTGGCCGCCTCGAGCCGCCCTTCGTGGATTTCGCGCTCAAGCTGCAAGGAGTAAGGTGCGATGAGGACCACATTCTGGGTAGGCTGCCACGGACGACCGTTGAAACGGAACTCTGGCCGGAGGATGGACGTGATGGGATGGACTTCGGCTGTGCTGAACGCATCAGCTACGTTGGTCGTCACTTTGAAACCCACCCACGCCCCGCTGTACCGCGAAAGCTCAAAGCCGTACCGGCCCAGTTCGATCACCTCTTGCACGTTGCCCGGATACAAGATCGGCATTTGGGCATCGTACAAGGCGACTTCAGAGTGAGAGGGCAGGGTTGAGGATTTGGAGACGGGGTCGTCCCCGGCTAAAGCCAACACACCTCCATAACGACCGACCCCGGCAAAGTTAGCGTGTTTAAAAGCATCGCCGGAGCGATCCACCCCCGGGGCTTTGCCGTACCACATCCCCAGCACACCGTCGTACTTGGGATTCGGCATGAGGTTCGCCAATTGGCTACCAAAGACTGCCGTTGCCCCCAGATCTTCGTTCACGCCCGGCATAAAGACCACGTTGTGCGCGTCCAGTAGCTTTTTATTACGTTGGAGCAAAATATCCAGCCCCCCCAACGGTGAACCGCGATACCCGGAGATCAGGGTGGCCGTATGGAGTCCAGCCCGCCGGTCCGCACGCTGCTGGTCCAACGGTAAACGTACCAGGGCTTGAACTCCAGAGAGAATAATGGTCCCCTCTTCTTGCAAATATTTGCTTTCTAACGAAAACTCTATCATGTTTCCTCCATCTGTGCTCCAGGCTGAGACCTGAAAACGTCGGCCCAACGCCTCTGCCCCAGATTGAACTGCCGGGCTTGCCCCCCACCCCCATGATTATGCAAATCCCGTGCAATCTGCCCCGGCCCGCAGCCCAAACCGCATGCAGGCCCTAACCGCAGCGCGCGCCGCAACTTCTTATCTAACCTGTGGGGAGGCTTTTAATTAAACCCTGCAAATACCCCTATATCTGCTTTGGAGCAGGCCCTGAAAAATTTCGGGGGAGAGGTCACCAGGCTCTTAAAAAATAACGAACAAACCCGGAGGCACTATACACGGGGAGAGTGATGTGGTCAAGTAAAAACTCTCGAGGAGATTACGCAACCATGCCTAACCTTTTCGTCCGCGCCGCGTCCCCAGGCTAAGGGCTTCCATTGGGGTTGACGTAAGGTTTAAACAGCCTCAGAGGGGCGTCCTGTTTGTAGCCCTCACGGAGCTAAAAAGGGGTTCGACGTCTTGGCTCGTTCTTACATCAACCCCATGGAGGCTTTGGCCTGGGAGCGTAGCTTCTCGAGGCGCTGCCTCGCCCTGGGGAGCTGAGGCAGCGCCTCTAGGTAGGCATTCCCAGGCAGAGCCTGGGAATGAGAAAAAAGGAGGTTCACGTTGGCTACGCACAGGGCGCTCCTGAGGGAACTTTTCAGGTTAAAACCTAATACGCTGTTTACTTAATTTTGACCTCATAGTTCTGCTTTCGCC
>Ga0209172_10007743_pt1 | contig 10886 bp, 11 predicted proteins | sample LarsenN4metaG_FD_184113 | JGI IMG/M metagenome (GOLD analysis project Ga0209172, IMG submission 184113) | Hot spring sediment bacterial and archeal communities from British Columbia, Canada, to study Microbial Dark Matter (Phase II) - Larsen... ... | reverse complement strand
CCGGCGCGCCGAGGCCATCGTCAAGGCGGCGGCCCCGTTCGGACCGTTCACCGCGGCGATGCGCCGCAAGGCCGACCAGCTCGTGATCACCTCGCGGTTCAAGTTCACCCGCGAAGAAGGCCTGTCGACCACCCTCAGCGCCCAATGACCGACGCCCTTCCCGACCGCTACGCGGTGGCCGGCCATCCCGTCGAGCACAGCCAGTCGCCCTTCATCCATGCCGAGTTCGCGCGGCAGACCGCGCAATCGATCGACTACGGGCGCCTGCTGTGCCCGCTGGACGGCTTCGTCGCCACGGTGCGCGCCTTCGCGGCCGACCGCTCGGCGGGCACCGTGCGCGGCTGCAACGTCACGGTGCCGTTCAAGTTCGAGGCCTTCGCGCTGGCACCGCGGCGCACGCCGCGGGCCGAGCGTGCCCAGGCCGCCAACACGCTCCGCTTCGATGCCGACGCAGCCGGCGGCTGGCTGGCCGACAACACCGACGGCATCGGCCTGGTGCGGGACATCGAGCGCAACGGCGGCGTGAGCCTGGCCGGGCGGCGCGTGCTGCTGATCGGCGCCGGCGGCGCCGCCGCGGGGGCGCTCGGGCCATTGCTGGCGGCGCGACCGGCCGCGCTGGTGGTGGCCAACCGCACGCTGGACAAGGCCGAGGCGCTGGTGGCCCGTCACCTCGACCTGGCATCCGACGTGGCGCTTTCGGCCTGCACACCCGCCGAAGCCGGCACGGGCTTCGATGTGGTGGTCAACGCCACCGCCGCCAGCCTGCAGGGCGCGCAGATCCCGGTCGATGCGCACGTGCTGGCTCCGGGCGCACTCGCGCTGGACATGATGTACGGGCCGGCCGCGCAGGGCTTCATCGCCTGGGCCGAAGCCCACGGCGCGCGCGGCCGCGACGGCCTGGGCATGCTGGTCGAGCAGGCGGCCGAGGCCTTCTTCGTCTGGCGCGGCGTGCGGCCCGAGACGGCGCCGGTTCTCGCGGCCCTGCGCGCACGGCTGGCCGCCAAGGCGCCCTGATGCGCGCGGTGCTGCGCGCCGCGGCGCGCCTCGTCACGCTGACGGTGCTGTCGTTCATCGCGCTGCAGCTCTACTTCCTCGCCCGCGTGGCACTCATGATCGTGGTCGACCCGCAGTCGACCAGCTTCCAGCGGTCCGAGGCCTGGCGGCTGCTGGTGGAGAAGCGGCAGATCCTGTGGGCGCAGGAGTGGGTGGGCTACGAGCGCATCTCGCCGCACCTCAAGCGCGCGGTGATCGCCTCCGAGGATGCCGAGTTCGCCGAGCACAGCGGCGTCGACTGGGACGCCATCGAGAAAGCCTGGGAACGCAACCAGCGCGCCGAGGAACTGGCGGCGCGTCTGGCGGCCCAGAACGAGCGGCGCGCCGCCAAGCTGCCGCCCGGCAAGGCACCGCCCGCGCCGCGGCCGGCGAAGGTGGTGGGGGGCTCCACCATCACCCAGCAGCTGGCCAAGAACCTCTTCCTCGGCAGCGAGCGCAGCCTCGCGCGCAAGGGGCAGGAGTTCGTGATCACGATGATGCTGGAGGCGCTGCTGCCCAAGCAGCGCATCCTGGAGATCTACCTGAACAGCGTCGAATGGGGCGAGGGCCTGTTCGGCGCGGAGGCCGCGGCGCGGCACTATTTCCGCACTGGCGCACAGTCGCTCGGCGTCATGCAGGCCGCCCGGCTGGCGGTGATGCTGCCGGCGCCCAAGCGCTTCGAGAAGCGGCCCAACTCCGCCTATGTGGCCGGCCGCGCGGCCACCATCGCCGCGCGGATGGGCGCGATCGACCCGCCCTGAGCCCGGGCATGGGGGTCTGCCTAGAATGAAGTGATGGCCCCGACCCTGACCGAAGAGATCGCAGCCGCCGCCGCGCGGCTGGTCGTGGAGGAAGGCATGGAGTACGGCCCGGCCAAGCGCAAGGCGGCCAAGGTGCTCGGCCGCCACAGCGTGCGCCCGGCGGAGATGCCGGCCAACGAGGCCGTGGAAGACGAGGTGCGCGCCTATCTGCAGATCTTCTGCGCCGACACCCAGCCCGCCGAACTGCGCGCCCTGCGCGCCGTGGCCGCGCAGTGGATGGAGCGGCTCGCGCCGCTGCGGCCTCACCTGGCCGGCGCGGTGTGGCGCGGCACGGCCACCCGGTTGTCGGCCGTGCACCTGCAGCTGTACTGCGATGACTCCAAGCAGGCGGAGATCTTCCTGATCGACCTGGGCGTGCCGTACGAGGTGGGCAGTCGTCCCGGCCCGCGCGGCGAGAGCGTGGACGTGCTGACCGTGGGCAGCCCGAGCCGCGAGCTGGGCGAAACCGTGACAGTGCACCTGACGGTGCTGGACCACGACGACCTGCGCGGTGCGCTCAAGCTCGATGCCCGCGGGCTCAGCAGCTGCGGCGACCTGGCGGCGCTGCACCGCCTGATGGCCGCCGCATGAAGCGCCGTCCGCTCCTGCTGGGTGCCGGCGTCGGCGCGCTCGCGGCCGCTGCCGGGGTCGGCGTGGCGTGGTGGCGGCTGCGGCCACAGGAGGCACCGCTGCCCCCCGGCTTCTGGGACAGCCGCTTCACGCGACCCGAAGGCGGTGAGCTGGCGCTCGCAGACTTTCGCGGCAAGCCTCTGGTGCTCAACTTCTGGGCCACCTGGTGCCCGCCCTGCGTGACCGAACTGCCACTTCTCGACCGCTTCCACCGCGAGCAGAATCCGGCGGGCTGGACGGTGGTGGCACTGGCCATCGACGGCCCGACGCCGGTGCGCGAGTTCCTGCTCAAGCGGCCGCTGGCCATGCCGGTCGGGCTGGCCGGGCTGGAGGGCGTGGAGTTCGGGCGATCGCTCGGCAACGCGCAGGGGGGACTGCCCTTCACCGTGGTGCTGGACAGCGCCGGCGAGGTGCGCCGCCGGCATCTTGGCGCCCTCCAAGAACCCGACATCGCCGCTTGGAAGGGTGCCGTGTCGTGATTTCGCCGGCGTTTCTCAAGCACTAAAGCCGGCGCCTGTCAATTGCTCGCAAGTTGCGCCAAAGCGCGTAAAGTCGCGGCCTTCGCGCATCAATTGGGATGTCAACCCAGAGCCCGGCGAGCGAGCAGGAGCCGCGCAGCAATACCGCACGACAGCCGGCTTGTCGACGAAGATGCAATGGATTGAGCGCCGATGGGCGCCCGTTGCAGGCATCCGGATCAAACGAGAGGCCGCAGACCTCGAATCAACGTTGGAGAGAGCATGGACCTTCGCAAGCTCAAGACACTGATCGACCTGGTGTCGGAATCGAACATCTCGGAGCTGGAAATCACCGAGGCCGACGGCAAGGTCCGCATCGTGAAAGCCGATCCGGCCGGCACGGCGATGGTGCCGGCAGCCAGCCTCGCCCCCGTGGCTGCACCGGTGATGGCCGCTCCCGTGGCCGCCGCCCCGGCACCAGCGGCCGCCGCGCCGGTCGCAACCGCGCCCGCGGAGACGGGCCATGTCGTCAAGTCACCGATGGTCGGCACGTTCTACCGTTCGTCCAGCCCGGGCGGCAAGCCGTTCGTCGAACTGGGCAGCGAGGTCAAGGCGGGCGAGCCGGTCTGCATCATCGAGGCGATGAAGATCATGAACGAGATCGAGTCCGACAAGGCGGGCAAGATCACCAAGATCCTGTGCGAGAACGGCCAGGCGGTCGAGTTCGGCCAGCCGCTGTTCGTCATCGAGTGAGCCGCACTCGATGTTCAAGAAGATCCTGATCGCGAACCGGGGCGAGATCGCCCTGCGGATCCAGCGCGCCTGCCGCGAGATGGGCATCAAGTCGGTGGTCGTCTATTCCGAGGCGGACCGCGATGCCAAGTACGTGAAGCTCGCCGACGAGGCAGTGTGCATCGGCCCCGCACCGTCTGCGCAGAGCTACCTCAACATGCCGGCGATCATCTCGACCGCCGAGGTGACCGACGCCGAGGCCATCCACCCGGGCTACGGCTTCCTGTCGGAGAACGCCGACTTCGCCGAGCGAGTGGAACGCAGCGGCTTCACCTTCATCGGCCCGACGCCGGAGTCCATCCGCCTGATGGGCGACAAGGTCTCGGCCAAGCAGGCGATGATCAAGTCGGGCGTGCCCTGCGTACCGGGTTCGGAGGGTGCCCTGCCCGACGATCCGAAGGAGATCATCCGCATCGCCCGCAGCATCGGCTACCCGGTGATCATCAAGGCAGCGGGCGGAGGCGGCGGGCGCGGCATGCGCGTGGTGCACACCGAGGCGGCGCTGATCCACGCCGTGCAGACCACGCGTGGCGAGGCCGGCGCGGCCTTCGGCAACCCGGCCGTCTACATGGAGAAGTTCCTCGAGCGGCCGCGCCACGTCGAGATCCAGGTGCTGGCTGACCAGCACAAGAACGCCGTGTGGCTCGGCGAGCGCGACTGCTCGATGCAGCGCCGCCACCAGAAGATCATCGAGGAGGCGCCGGCGCCGGGCATCCCGCGCCGCGTGATCGAGCGCATCGGCGACCGCTGCGCCGCCGCCTGCAAGAAGATCGGCTACCGCGGCGCCGGCACCTTCGAATTCCTCTACCAGGACGGCGAGTTCTACTTCATCGAGATGAACACCCGCGTGCAGGTGGAGCACCCGGTGACCGAGCTCGTGACCGGCATCGACATCGTGCAGATGCAGATCCGCGTCGCCGCCGGCGAGAAGCTTCCCTTCTCGCAACGCAACATCCAGATGCGCGGCCATGCGATCGAGTGCCGCATCAACGCCGAGGATCCATACAAGTTCACGCCCTCGCCCGGGCGCATCACCACCTGGCATGCGCCGGGAGGCCCCGGCGTGCGGGTGGACTCTCACGCCTACACGAACTACTTCGTGCCGCCCAACTACGACTCGATGATCGGCAAGATCATCGTGCACGGCGACACCCGGGACCAGGCGCTGGCGCGCATGCGCATCGCGCTGTCGGAAACCGTGATCGAGGGCATCCAGACCAACATCCCGCTGCACCGCGAACTGATGGTCGACGCCAAGTTCATCGAGGGCGGCACCAGCATCCACTACCTCGAAGGGTGGATGGCCGAGCACAAGCGCTGACGCGCCCGGCCATGGTCGAGCTGCTGCTGCTGGCACCGGAAGACGCCGTCGAGTCGGTCACCGACGCGCTGATCGACGAGCTCGGCGCCCTGTCCGCATCGGTCGAGGACGCCGATGCCGACACCGACGCCGAGCAGGCCCTGTTCGGAGAGCCGGGCATGCCCGCGCCGGCGGGCGGCTGGCAGCGCTCGCGCATCGTCGCGCTGTTCGGCGACGACCAGGCCGCCACCGAGGCCGCCACGCTGCTGCTGGCCCAGGACTGGGCGCGCGACGTGGCCCTGGTGGCCATGCGCCCCGTGCAGGAGCAGGACTGGGTGCGGCTGACGCAGTCGCAGTTCGCGCCGGTGGAGATCTCGCCCGGCTTCTGGATCGTGCCGAGCTGGCACGAGGTGCCAGCCGGCGCGCAAAGGGTGATCCGCCTCGACCCGGGGCTGGCCTTCGGCACCGGCACGCACCCGACCACGCGCATGTGCCTGCGCTGGACCGCCCGGCATGCGCCGACCCGGGCATCGCGCTGGACCCGCGTGCTCGACTACGGCTGCGGCTCGGGCATCCTGGCCATCGGCGCGGCGCTGCACGGCGCGACGGCCATCGACGCCGTCGACATCGACCCCGCGGCGGTCGAATCGACGCGCGCGAACGCCAGCGCCAACGGCGTCACCCTGAACGCTGGGCTGCCGGAACTGGCCTCGGGGCGCTACCCGCTGGTCTACGCGAACATCCTGGCCACGCCCCTGAAGCTGCTCGCGCCGCTGCTCAGCGCGCACGTGGCGCCGGGCGGCCACCTGGTGCTGGCCGGCATCCTTGAGCGGCAGGCCGACGAGCTGAAGGCCGCCTATGCGCCGTGGCTCACGCTCACCGTGGCCGACCGTGACGAAGGCTGGGTGCTGATGACGGGCGAAATGGCATGATCCCGGCATGAGCCTGGCCACACGATGCACCTCCTGCGGAACCGTCTTCCGTGTGGTGCAGGACCAGCTCAAGGTCTCCGAAGGCTGGGTGCGATGCGGGCGCTGCAACGAAGTCTTCAACGCGCTCGAAGGCCTGTTCGACCTCGACCGCGACTCGCCGCCGGAGTGGTCGGAATCCAAGCAGATGACGCCGGCTCCTGCGCCCTTCGAGGAAGAGCGCGAGGAGGAGCCCGATCCGCACCTGGTCGACAAGATCGACGAGCAGTTGTTCGGCACCTCGCGCCGCACCGGCTTCGGCGCGCTGACCGGGCTGGGCAGCGCCGACCGCGGCAAGGGCCCGGACTTCGCCGATGCGCGATTCGATACCGACGTGCCCGACGATGCGCTGATGCCCGAACTGGGCAGCCCGGCAGCAGCACGCAGCGAAGCGCCGGCGGCCGACCTGGACGACGCACCGGCTTTCGTGCGCGAAGCGGAGCGAGAGGCGCGCTGGCAGTCGCCGGGCAGGCGCCGGGCGCTGGCGCTGGGTGCGTTCGTGCTGTCCGCCGTGCTGCTGGGCCAGGCCGCCCACCACTTCCGCGACGCCGTGGCCGCACGATTGCCCGGCGCGGCGCCGGCGCTGCAGGCGTGGTGCCGGTGGTCGGGCTGCACCATCCAGCCGCCGCGACGGCTGGAAGACATCGTCGTCGAGAGCACGGCCCTGGCCAAGGCCGCCAACGGCGATGCCTTCCGGCTCAACGTGGTGCTGCGCAACCGCGCGCCCACCGTGGCCGCCATGCCCTGGGTGGAGCTGACGCTGACCGACGCCAACGGCGAGCTGCAGGCGCGGCGTGCGCTCAGCCCGCAGGACCTGCGTGCGCGCTCGGCCGAGATCGGCGCCGGTGCCGAGACCACGCTGCAGGCGACACTCTCGACGGGTGCGCTGCGCATCACCGGCTACACGGTCGAGATCTTCTATCCCTGAGGGCGCGAGTGCTCCTCGCCCCATCGCCACAGCCTTTCCACTTCCGGAGTCCTCATGTCGGTCCTCGTCTGCGGTTCGCTCGCCTTCGACACCATCACCACCTTTCCGGGCCGGTTCTCGGAGCAGATCCTGCCCGAGCAGGTGCACATCCTGAACGTGTCGTTCCTGGTGCCCACGCTGCGCCGTGAGTTCGGCGGCTGCGCCGGCAACATCGCCTATTCGCTGGCCCAGCTCGGCGGCGAGCCACTGGTGATGGCCACGCTGGGCAACGACGGACAGGGCTACCTGGAGCGCATCCGCAGCTGGGGTGCAAGCACCGAGTACGTGCGGGTGATCGAGGACAGCTACACGGCGCAGGCGATCATCATCACCGACACCGACAACAACCAGATCACCGCCTTCCACCCCGGCGCGATGCAGCACGCGCACCTGACGGCGGTGCCCAGGCGCAAGGACATCCAGCTGGCCATCATCGCGCCCGACGGCCGCGACGCGATGATCCAGCACGCCGCGCAGCTGGCCGAGGCCGGCATCCCGTTCATCTTCGACCCGGGCCAGGGCCTGCCGATGTTCAACGGCGAGGAGTTGAAGGACTTCATCGCCAAGGCCAGCTGGGTGGCGGTGAACGACTACGAGGCGAAGATGCTGTGCGACCGCACCGGGCTCACGATCGAGTCACTGTCCAAGTCGCACCTCAAGGGCGTGGTGGTGACACTCGGCGCCGATGGCTGCGAGGTGTGGGAGCAAGGCCGGCGGACCCATGTGCCGGGAGAGAAGGCCGAGGCGATCGTGGACCCGACAGGGTGCGGCGATGCGTTCAGGGCAGGGCTGCTCTGGGGGCTGGCGTTCGGCAAGGGACTGGCCGAGAGCGCAGCGAGGGGGAATCGGTTAGGGGCGAAGAAGATTGGGAGTCGGGGCGGACAGAATCATTATGTATGAATTCGACGTCGATATTTTGTCGTTTAGGAAACCAAGTCAAAGTGGACAACTCTCCTCAAGTCGCTCATAACCGCGTGATGAAGTGACTGCCTTGAGCATTTCCTCCTGAACAAGAACGAATCTCGCCCAGCATTCTCGTGCCTCACGCTCCAGTTGACTAGCCCGCGCTGATTCCCCAAGACTCTGCCAACTCTGCGCCAATCTCATCAGCGTTGCGGCTCTATCGTCAACGTGCTGACACCCCCCAAGCAGGGACAAGACCTCATCTAAGTCACTGCGTGCGCGTTCCGTCATTCCATTCTGAACATGACACCAAGCCATATCTGCGAGAAGCCACGCTTGCCAGCCGCTTCCAACTTTCAAGCTGAGTTCTGAAAGGTTCGCCTCGTACAGTGAGAGCGCACGTCGATAGTTTGCATTGAGCGAATGAATCTGCGCCTCAAGTAGTGGGGTGAAAACGCTAAGAGCCGAAATTCCCACCAGATCATCAAAATTGAATGTTGAGAGGGCACCCATGAACGCTTGGCGCGAATTGTCAGAAGTTGCCGGGCCGCCAAGATACGCATTCCTTACATTGGACGCCCATATTGACGCCATATTATGGAGCATAGCGCTAATTAGAGCCTCGTCTTCAGTCTCTACCGCCATTAGATGAGCCCTTCGGTACCAAAGCAAACCCATGTCGAATCGATTGGCCAAATGTAGAGTCGATGCGATAGTAAGACTTGAGCGCGCTGCTGCGGATGGCTCAAGTGCGACACCCAGATTCACACTCTCGTCGATATAGCGCACCATATCAGAAAATTTGTACGCACCATACTTAACGAGACCCAACCAACTCGAAGCACGCGCAGTCAAATCATCGTGTCCACCCAACTGTGCGATTGCGCGCGCACGTGCAAAGCGATCCTCAGCCACTGGGTTCATATCTCTATAATAGTGGCAGAGACCCTCAGATATGTTGAGAATTGCTGAGATTCGGCTACAAGTCTTGTGCTGCATTCGCTGGCGAATAGCCGCGATTTCGACTAGCGCAACATCCACCTGACCTGATCGCGCGAGATAACCCGCACGCTCTGCCAATAGTTCATCTTGCTCAACCCCTCGGGCCTCTGCAATTCTGAGTTCAAGTTTTCTCAGCAACCTTGATTTCATGCTATCACTCCAACAGCTTCTTCATCGCTGACAGGTAACGCTTGGCTGTATATTCAATCACACGCGGCTCTAGCACAGGTGCCGGCGAGATTTTGTTCCACGCATGCCCATCGATGCGAACCGCCTCCAACCAATCCCTCACAAACTGTTTGTCAAAACTCGGTGGATTGGCACCCTCTGAATACTCTTCAAGCGGCCAGAACCGCGAAGAATCCGGCGTGAGGATCTCGTCCATCAAGGTCAGCGTGCCGTCCTTGTCGAGTCCGAACTCGAACTTGGTGTCGGCGATGATGATCCCGCGCGTCAGCGCATATTCCGCGGCCTCCTTGTAGAGGCGGATCGATACTTGGCGCACCTTGTCGGCCAGCTCGGGGCCAACGATCTGCTCCATGCGCTCGAAGCTGATGTTCTCGTCGTGCTCGCCCATCTCGGCCTTGGTCGCCGGCGTGAAGATTGGCTCGGGCAACTTGCTGGCGTTCTTCAGGCCCGGCGGTAGCTTCACACCGCACACGCTGCCGCTTTGCTGGTACTCCTTCCAGCCGCTGCCGGCCAGATAACCGCGCACCACGGCCTCCACCGGCAGCGGCTTCAGCCGCTTCACCAGCATCGAGCGGCCGCGCACCTGCTCGCGCTCGTCGGGCGCCACCACGCTCTCCGGGTCTTCGCCGGTCAGGTGGTTGGGCACGATGTGGCCGAGCCTGCCAAACCAGAACAGCGCCATCTTCGTGAGCGTCTCGCCCTTGCCCGGAATCGGCTCGTTCATCACCACGTCGAAGGCGCTGAGCCGGTCGGTCGCCACCATCAGCAGGCGGTCTTCGCCCACCGCATAGTTGTCGCGCACCTTGCCCCGGGCGATCAGCGGCAGCGAGTGGAGGGAGCTTTCGTACAGGGCGGCAGTCATGGCAGTCCTTCGGTCGGCGCGCGGGCGCCGGTGGGGGGTGGGGAATCGTCGAATTCTACGAACCGGCCCCAACGAAAAACCCGGCCGAAGCCGGGTTCCGAGAGGCCGTAGGCAGCGCTCAGACCACCGTCTGCGCCAGCTCGCCGCGGGCGTAGCGCTGGGCCACTTCGGTCAAGCTCTGTGCCTTGATCTTGGCGGCCTGGCCTTCGCAGCCGAACTCCAGGTAGCGCTGCTTGCACACCTTGTAGGCGGCTTCGCGCGCCGGCTTGAGCCACTCGCGCGCATCGAACTTGTCCGGGTTCTCGGCGAGGAACTTGCGCACCGCGCCGGTCATCGCCAGGCGGATGTCGGTGTCGATGTTGATCTTGCGAACACCGTGCTTGATCGCTTCCTGGATCTCCTCGACCGGCACGCCGAAGGTTTCCTTCATCTTGCCGCCGTACTGGTTGATGATCGCCAGCAGCTCCGGCGGCACCGACGAGGAGCCGTGCATCACCAGATGCGTGTTCGGGATGCGCTTGTGGATCTCCTTGACGCGGCCGATGGCCAGGATGTCGCCGGTGGGCTTGCGGCTGAACTTGTAGGCGCCGTGGCTGGTGCCGATGGCGATGGCCAGCGCGTCCAGTTGCGTGGCCTTCACGAAGACCGCGGCTTCTTCGGGGTCGGTGAGCATCTGGCTGTGGTCGAGCTTGCCGGCCGCGCCGATGCCGTCTTCCTCGCCGGCGTCACCCGTCTCCAGGTTGCCCAGGCAGCCGAGTTCACCCTCGACCGTCACGCCCACGGCGTGGGCCATGTCCACCACCTTGCGCGTGACCTCGACGTTGTAGTCGAAGCTCGCCGGCGTCTTGCCGTCTTCGCGCAACGAGCCGTCCATCATCACCGAGCCGAAGCCGAGCTTGATGGCGCCCTCGCAGACGGCCGGCGAGGTGCCGTGGTCCTGGTGCATCACCAGCGGGATGTGCGGATACGACTCGGTGGCCGCC
>Ga0209172_10007741_pt1 | contig 10889 bp, 12 predicted proteins | sample LarsenN4metaG_FD_184113 | JGI IMG/M metagenome (GOLD analysis project Ga0209172, IMG submission 184113) | Hot spring sediment bacterial and archeal communities from British Columbia, Canada, to study Microbial Dark Matter (Phase II) - Larsen... ... | reverse complement strand
TGCTCGGCCACCTTGTCGAGCGCTTCGTAGAACTTCTGCCCGGCGTGCTCGGCCTTGTCTTTCATCGAGGGGGTGGGGTCGAGCAGCGGCGCCACCTGCTGCCGGAACAGCGCCGCCCGCGCGGCCGGGTCGGCGTACGCCTCGGCTTCGCGCTCGAGCCCGGCGGCGGCCTGCGCGTCGAGCTTCAGCTCCGCCGCCAGCGCCCGCCAGAAACTCTCGCGGAAGCGCGCGGCGGCCGCGTTGTCGGCCAACCGCAGCGGCCCCAGGCGCAGCCGGTAGAACTCGCCGCCGCCCTTCTCCGCCAGCAGCCGCCCGAGCAGCGCCAGCGCCAGCCGGCCCAGCTCGTTCGAGCGCGCCAGGAAATGGTCGGGCGGGTTCTTCAAGTGTTTGCGGTCGAACCCCATGATGTAGGAGTCAATGAAGCGCGGAATGAGCCGCTCGCCCTCCAGGTGCCCGACCAGGCGCTGCGCCGCCTGCCGGGCCCGCGCTTCGGTCTCGTCGGCTCTGCTCATCGGGCGTCCACTCTAGCTTTCCCCCGCGGCGAAGGCAACCGCCCCGAGAACCCGGCGCCCGGCAGCGCGATTGCAATCTGCAACCCTGGAGTCTATGCTGGCGGGCCCGAGGGTAACAACCATGGCGCGCAAGAGAACATCCAGGAAGAAAGCGGCACCGAGAAAAGGCGCCCACGGGGCGCTGCGGCAGCACCTGGCGAAGCTGCTCGACTGGCAGGACGCCCATCTTGACTTCGACGCCGTGGTCCGCGATTGGCCCGTCGCCCTGCGCGGCGTCCGCCCGCCGGGCGCCCCGCACACTCCCTGGCAGCTCCTCGAGCATATGCGCATCTGCCAGTGGGACATCCTCGACTTCTCCCGAAACCCCAACTACCGTGAGCTGGAATTCTCCGCGTACTGGCCCCCGACCGACGTCCCGCCGAGCGAACGAGCGTGGGAAGAGAGCCTCCGGGCCTTCCGGCGCGACCTCGAGGCGATGAAGAAGCTCCTCGCCAACCCCAAGACCGACCTCTTCGCCCGCATCCCTTGGGGCAGCGGGCAAACGGTCTTGCGCGAGGCGCTGCTCGCGGCCGACCACAACGCCTACCACCTGGGGCAACTCCTGCTCGTGCGGCGCCTGCAAGGCACCTGGCCGGTGTCGTAACTAATAGATAAACAAGGCTTTATTGGTACGGGCTTGACAAAGAGCAGCGTTCGCCACACAATGGCCTAGCCTGTAAGCCTATGGTGACTCCAATCGAACGCGAACCCGGGGTGAGTCTCTCCCCCGGCGCTCCCCCGGCGGGCGAACCCGCCCCGGGCGGAGGACCCTATCGGAGTTGGTACGACGGCAAGGCGGTGCTCCAGCACATCGCCTGGAGGCGCCCCTCGGCCGACGAGCGGCGCTGGTGGGTGGTTCAGGCAGCGGTCATCCTGGGCGGGGTGCTCGTGATCGGCCTGCTGATGATCCTGGCGCTGCGCTAGCCCCGCCGGTCACATCCCTCTTTTCGTTTGTCATCCCGAGCGAGCCGGAAGGCGAGTCGAGGGATCTCTTATTGTGGAGAGAAGAGATTCCTCCCCCGCCCATTCACACTTTGTGGCACCGGCGTCTCGCCGGTGTCCAGCCACTCCACAGGCCAGAGGCCTGTGCCACTTGGAAAGAATGGGCGGGGCCGGAATGACAGCGTGGCGGGGCTAGCGGCGGCTTTCCAGGAACTCCTTCAAGTTGGCCAGGGCGTCGCGCCAGCCCTTGACCACCGCCTTGTAGTACCAGTCCCAGTCGGGCCCTTCCCCGTAGCCGTCCTGGCGGACGCTCACGCGCGTCAGCCCGTCCTTCTCCCGCACCGAGATGCCGAGCCGCATCGGCCCCAGCACCGGGCGCTCCCAGTTGAAATAGACGAGCGGGTCGAGCTTCAACCGTTGGCCCGGCTTGAGCGACTTCACGACGCCGCTCACCACGTACCGGTACCCCTGCCCCGGCTCGCCCCAGGCCGCCGCCCAGATGCCGCCCCGGCGCGGCTCCACCAGCGCCCGCGTCGCGCCCCACCACTGCTTCATCAGCTCCGGCTCGAGGAAGGCTTCGAGCACGCGCGCGGCGCTCGCCTGGATTGTGGTCGAGCGGTTGACCCGCCGCCCTTTCGCTTTCGCCATCAGCGCCCCTTGGGCTTCGCGCCCGCCGCGGTGCGCGCCGCTTTCTTCGCAAGCGGGAAATTCTTTTTCACAAAGGCCCGCGCCGCCGCCGCCGTCTTCAACTCGCCTTCGAGCTGCGCCTCTTCGACCGCGGCCAGGATCTTTCCCATCTCGGGGCCGGGCTGGTAGCCCAATGTTTTCAGGTCGTGCCCCGTCACGAGCCGCGGCGGGCGCACGACTTCCGGCGGCAGCGTCTCGAGCTGCTCTTTCACGAAGCGCCAGTTGGTCAGGTCGCCGTGGCTCGCCAGGCAATCGAGCCGGTGCAGCTCCAGGTGCTCCTCGAACCCGTCCAGTGAAATGAACCGCTTGAAGGTGCTCGCTCGCATCTTGGGCGCGTCCTTGAAGCGCAGGTGGTGGCGCACCAGCGCCACGACGCGCTCGGTCTCGTCGTTCGACAGCCGCAGCCTCGCGCAGACTTCCTCCGCCATCACCGCGCCCACCTCGGCGTGTTCGTTGAAGCGGATGCGGTCGGCCAGCTGAAACGTCGGCGGCTTGCCGATGTCGTGCAGCAGCACCCCGAGCGCCAGCGTCGGTGTCGGCCGCTCCATTTTCTCGAGCATCATCCGCGTGTGAATCCAGACGTCGCCTTCGGGATGGAACTCCGGCGGCTGCGCGACGCCTTTCATCTTCGCCACCTCGGGCAAGAGCACCGCGAGCAGGCCGGATTCGTCCAACAGCTCAAACGCGCGCCGTGCGGCGCCTTCCGTGAGCATCTTCACCAGCTCGTCCCGGATGCGCTCGCGCGACACCTCGGTGATCTGCCCCGCGCTCGCCCGCAGCGCCGCCCAGGTCTTCTCTTCAATGCGGTAGCCGAAGCGCGCCGCAAAGCGCACCGCGCGCAGCAGGCGCAGCCGGTCTTCCGCAAAGCGCTCCGCCGGCTCGCCGATGGTGCGGATGACGCCGGCGGCGAGGTCGGCGCGGCCGCCGACAAAGTCGAGGTACTTGTCCGCCAGCGGGTCGTAGAGCAGGCCGTTCACGCTGAAGTCGCGCCGGCTGACGTCCTCTTCCGGCGTTTGCGCGTAGCGCACTTCGCGCGGGTGCCGCCCGTCGAGCGTGCCGTGGTCGGAGCGGAAAGTGGCGACTTCGATTTCGTCGCCGTCGAGCAAGACCTTGACCACGCCGAACTGCGCCCCCACCATCACCGCCTTGGGGAAAAGCTTTGCCACCTGGTCGGGGGTCGCGTCGGTGGCGACGTCGTAGTCCGCGGGCTCGCGCCCGAGCATCAGGTCGCGCACACACCCGCCCACCAGGTACGCCTGGTGGCCCGCGGCCACGAGGCGCTTCACCACCTCCGTCGCTTTCTCCCGCAGCCCGCTCATCCCGCCGATTATACCCGCCCCACCGCCTTGCCATTCCGAGCGAAGCGAGGAATCTGCATTTTCCTTTGCGACAAGCAAATGCAGATCCCTCGCCCCCACGGGAATCAAGGGCTCGGGATGACGGACAGCGCGCGTTTCCGCCCGCCGGCAGACAAGAATGCCTGCCCCACTAAAGTAGGAAGCAAGAAGCACCGGTGGGACAGGCATTCCTGCCTGTCATTCCGACCCCGAGCGGAAGCGAGGGGGAGGAACCTTTCCCCTGCGCATGAAGAGATCCCTCGACTCGCCTGCGGCTCGCTCGGGATGACAGGCAGGAAGCGCTTGTCACCGGCGGGACTTGCGCTGCAGCGCTTTGGCGGAACGCAAAGAGTCGGCGCCGAAGCGCTCTTTGACTTCATCAGCCGCGCGCGCAAGCTTTTCCTTCCGCTCGCGCCGCTCCGCCTCAAACAGCGAGCGCTGCTCGGGCCCTTCGGTCAACGCCCCGGCGGCGATCCCGAGCAGGCGAATCTTCTTCTTCCCGTCCCAGGCGCGGCGGAAGAGCGCGGCAGCCGTGTCGTAAATCTCGCCGTCCAAGTCGGTCGGCTCCTGCAAGCTCTTCGCCCGCGTCAGCGTGCGGAACTCGGCGGTGCGCAGCTTCAAGGTAATCGTCCGGGCGCGCGCGCCCGCCTCGCGCAGGCGCTTGCCGACGAGCTCGGCCAAATACGCCAGCGTCGCTTCGAGCTCGCCGCGCTCGGCGACGTCTTCCGGGTAGGTCCGCTCGTGGCTGATGGACTTCTGCTCGTCGTCCACGAACCAGAGGTCGGTGTCCTGCCCGCGCGCCTTGAGGTAAAGCCCTTTCCCCCAGGTGCCGAAGGCTTCGCGGAGCTGGTCTTCCGGCAGCGCCGCCAGCTCGCCCACCGTGCGCGCGCCCATGGCGTAGAGCACTTTTTCCGTCACCGGGCCGATCCCGGGGATGCGGCGGACGGGCAACGGCGCCAGGAACGCCTGCTCGGCGCCCGCCGGCACCCAGAGCAAACCGCGGGGCTTGGCGGTTTCCGAGGCGACCTTGGCGATGAGGTACGATTGCCCCACCCCGATCGAGCACGGGAGTTTCGTTTCATTGTGCACCGTGCTTTGGATTCTCGCCGCGGCCTCCCACGCCACCCCGTGCAGGCGCTCGGTGCCGGTCAAGTCGAGGTAGGCTTCGTCAATCGAAACCATCTGGACGAGGGGGGTGAACCGCTCGAGGATTTTCCGGACTTTGTCCGACCACTCCTGGTAGCGGTCGTAGTTCCCGGGGAGGAAGACGGCCTCGGGGCAGAGCCGGTAGGCGGTGCGCGAGGGCATCGCCGAGTGGATGCCGTACTTCCGCGCCTCGTAGCTCGCCGCCGCCACCACGCCCCGCTCATTCCCCGCCGCGCCCACGACGACGGGCTTGCCTTTCAACTCCGGCCGGTAGAGCAGCTCCACCGACACGAAGAACGCGTCCATATCGACATGGGCTATCTGCTTCATATGTCAGGCGAGGGAAAAGCAGATCCTTCGCTTCGCTCAGGATGACAACTTAATTGCATGTGCCGCTCCTAGTAAATCGCCCAGGTACCGGGGGTGGCGAGTTCCAGCAAGTGGCCGTCGGGGTCCCTAAAATAGAGGGAGCGGCCGCCGCGTTCCCACGAGACTTTGCTCTCGATTTCGACCCCGTTTTCCGCCAGCCACTTCTCCCAGGCGTCGAGGTCGGCAGCGGCAATCGCAAACGTCAGGTGCGAGGTGCCGCTTGAGTCCGAGCCCGGGATGACGCCGCCGGCGCTGCGGTGCGGCTGAACCGACCCCCCCTTCTTCAAGAGCAGGAGCACGTGCTTGCCCAAGACACTCAAGGCCACGAGGCGGGCATCGCCCGCAATACGCTCCAAGCCGAACAGCCGCCGATAAAACTCGCCCGCGCGCTCGACGTCGTCCACATAGAGCGCCGTCTCCAGGATTCCCGTCAACTTCGGCCGCATAGGAAAAAACCGTGACTCGTAACTCGTGACTGGTGACTAGTGAAATCTACCACAGAGGCGCAGAGGCCGCAGAGAAACACCGGCCACCGGCTTGCCCTGAGCGTAGCGAAGGGTCACCGGCCAACGGCCACCGGTCACCGCTTGCGCGCAGCGAGGACCCGCGGGATGCCGGCGAGGTCGTTCGTGACTTCAACGTCCGCCCAGGCGTCGCCCAGCAGCGCCTGGACGCGCCCGGCCATCTGGTAGCCCAACTCGAGCACGAGCCAGCCCTTCGGCACCAGCGCCCCGCGGGCCTCTTCGATGAGCCGGCGCGTGACCTCCAGCCCTTCGTCGCCGGAAAAAAGCGCCGCGGCCGGCTCGTGCTCGCGCACTTCGCGGGGCAGCCGCTCGGCCTCGCCGGGACTGACGTAAGGCGGGTTCGAGACCACGAGGTCAAACGCCCGCGTGTCGAAGTCGGCGCCCGCCTGCCCGTGGTGGCTCAAGAAGGCTTCGAACAAATCACTGTGGACGAACTGCACGCGACCGCTCAACCCCAACGCTTCGGCGTTCCGGCGGGCGACGCCGAGGGCGTCGTCGGAGACGTCGGTGGCGACCACTTCCGCCTCCGGCAGCTCCAGCGCCAGCGCCAGGGCGATGCAGCCCGAGCCGGTGCCGACGTCCACAATCCGCGCGTCGGCGCGCTTCAGGCGCTCGCGGACGACCTCGAGCGCCTTCTCCACCACGTGCTCGGTCTCGGGCCGCGGGATGAACACGCCGGGCCGCACCGCGAGCGACAGTCCCCAGAACTCCTGCTTGCCGGTCAGGTACTGCGTGGGAGTGCCGGCGGCGCGCTTCTCGAGGAGCTGGCGGTAGGAGCGCTCTTCGTCGGGAATCATTTCCCACTCGGGGTGGGCGTGGAGGAAAGTGCGGTCGCGGCGCAGCACGTGCATGAGCAGGACTTCGGCGGTGGTCGAAGCCGAGGGCACCTGGGCGGAGCTCAACCGCTCGATGGCCTCGCGCAGCGCCTCGCGGACGTTCATGGCAGGACAACCTGCAGGTTCATCTTACCGCCAGGAGGGCAGACAAGAGTGTCTGCCCCACCAGGAACAAGACGGGCAGCGGCGACGAAAGCGAAGACTTCGTCGTCGGTCTTCCCTACCGCTTTTTCTTGCGCCGGGGCGCGGACTGGGCGGCCAGCAGGCCGCGGATTTCGTTGTAGGTGGCGATGATCTGCGGCAGGCTCATGGCGCCGCCGCGCGCCGTGTAGAACGCCACCGTCAGGATGGCGGCAATCGTGTCGATCTCTTTCATCGGGCGCACCTCGTTGAGCGGAATCGGGGAGACAAAGGTAACAGAAAATAGAAAAGAGAATATAGAAAACAGGGGAAACCCACCACAGAGGCGCAGAGGTCGCAGAGAAAAGCAGGTCCCTCGCCGCCAGGGCCATCAAGGGCTCGGGATGACAACCAAGCCAGGCCAGCCGGGCACGACCCACCAGTTACGAGTCACCAGTCACGAGTCACCGCCCCTCAGGCGCTGACGAGTTCTTTCTTCAGCCGCTCCGTCTGGTAGTGGGTGACCAGGGCCTCGACCAGCGGCTGCAGCCGCCCGTCCAGCACCTCCGGCAACTGGTGCAGCGTCAGCCCGATGCGGTGGTCGGTGACGCGGTTCTGGGGGAAGTTGTAGGTGCGGATCTTCTCGCTGCGGTCGCCGCTCTTGACCATCTCGCGGCGCTCGGCGGCGATGGCGGCCTGCTGCTTCTCGCGCTCGGCGTCGTAGAGCCGCGTGCGCAAGACGCGCAGCGCCTTCTGCTTGTTCTTGATCTGCGACTTCTCGTCCTGGCAGGTGACCACCAGGTTCGTGGGCAGGTGGGTGATGCGCACCGCCGAGTAGGTGGTGTTCACCGACTGCCCGCCCGGACCGGAGGAGCAGAAGGTGTCGATGCGGATGTCTTTCGGATCGAGCTGGATGTCGATTTCCTCCGCCTCGGGCAGCACGGCGACGGTAGCGGCCGAAGTATGGATGCGGCCCTGCTGCTCGGTGGCCGGCACGCGCTGCACGCGGTGGACGCCGCTCTCGTACTTCAGCCGGCTGTAAACCTTGTCGCCCTGGATGGAGGCGATGACTTCCTTCAAGCCGCCGACCGGGCTGGGGCTGGTCGAAAGCACTTCCACCTTCCAGCGCTGCGACTCGGCGTAGCGCGCGTACATGCGGAAAAGCTCCTGGGCGAAGAGCGAGGCCTCGTCGCCGCCGGTGCCGGCGCGGATTTCGACCAGCACGTTTTTCTCGTCGTTCGGGTCCTTGGGCAGGAGCAGGAGCTTGATCTCCTGCTCGAGTTGCTGCTGGCGCTGCTCGAGTCGAGGCAGCTCCTCGTGCGCCAGCGCTTTCATCTCCGGGTCGTCGACGAGCGCCCGGGTCTCGCCGAGGTGCTTCTCGTTCTCCTTCCACTCGCGGTACTTCTCCACCACGGCGCGCATGTCGGCGTGGGCCTTGGCGAGCTTCTGGTAGCGGGCGCTGTCGGCCAACACTTCGGGCTTGGCGAGCTCGAAGTTCATCGCCTCGTAGCGCGCCTCCACCTGCTCGAGTTTTCGGAACATCGCCGATGCGCTCATGCTGTCAGTCTACTCCCGTGCTTGCAGTCGTCGCGGGGAAAAAGTCGGTTGCCCCGGGCGGGGCTAGGAAGCGAGCTTCGAGAGCCCGGTCGGCAGGTCGGAGTCGAACTGCAAGATGCGCGGGATGCTGGTCATCTCCATCAGCCGGTGCACTTTCTCGTTCAGGCCGGCGAAGCGCAGCTGGCCCTCGTGGCGGCGGAGCGTGGTCTGGCAGGCCACCATCTGGCCGAGGCCGTGGCTGTCGACGTAGTCCACCGCCGAGAGGTCGATGAGCACACGGCGGGCGCCGCCTTCGACCACGCGCTTCACCTCGTCGTGCAGGCGCGAGCCGTAGTCGAGCGTCAGCCGCCCGCGCGGCACCACCACCGTCACCCCGCGCTCTTCCCGGCTTTTGACGTCCAGGCTCATACGCCAAGTATACCAGAGGAAAAGCCGCAGGAAGAACCGCGCGAGGCGCGGCCCATCCTGCGCTACCAATCGGGCAATGGTAGCGCGGGTTGCCCGAAGGGCTACCCGCGACAGTTCTACCGCAGCCTGGAAAGGTCGAACTCGGCTTGGACTTCCTGGCCGTCGGGCGTCTTGACCACGACGCGCGCCGGGCGCGAGGCCACCTTCTCCGGGTCGTAGACCAGGTAAACGTCGGCCCCGGCCAGCCAGGAGTACTCCCCGTTCGTGTAATACGGGTAGCCGCGCACCGCGACCGGCTCGACCTCGCCGGCCTGCTCGAGGCGGAACTCAAACTCGCGCCAGAAGTCCGGGTCGCGCAGGAAGATGGGCCCAACGTGAATGGGCCGCGTGTAGGGCGTGTGCCCCGGGAAGTCCGGGGTGAGCACGAGCCGCACCTTCACCTGGAGCGGCGGGGCGGCCTTCTTGTGGTCGGCCTCGGCCTGGACGGGGTTGTAGCCGTCGGGGGCGTTGCGGGCGCGGTCGACCATCTCTTTGAAGGGCGTGACGATTTCGATGCGCGCGACGTGCACGCCCGTCTTCGGCAACGGGAAAGTCTTGACGTAGTCCTTGTAGAAGTCTTGCGAGCGAAAGGTCGTGTCCTTGCCGAGGAACCAGGCCTCGCGCAGGCTGCGCGAGTTGAGCTCGCGCTCGTACGCCCCCGCCCCCAGCGTGGCCAGCAGCAGCCCGCCGAGCGCCAGCACCGCAACTTGGCTTTGCTCGCGCATCTCGTCTTCGTCTTATGGCTTAGATGCAGCCCTACTTGGCGGAAGCCGCTTCCCTGATGCGCGCAACGAAGTATTCCCAAAAGGCCTGTCTGCGCCTCATCCGCGCCGCTAGATGACGGTGCAAGACGAAGACAAACAACAACACGATGAGTCCCATCACTACTGGGACCAAACTTTCAGCGATACCTCCTAGAACGGCACTCCATCCAATGGTCTTCTGGATAGTTACTTGGCGCAGGACGTTGACCGTCTCGATAACAAGCACGAGGACCGTTGCAATAAGGGTTGCCCAGCACAAACTCCCAAGAAACTCGGCACGGCTCGTCACAGTTTGCACGCGATAGCGGAAGTCAACGTCAGCTCTCGAAACTATGGACAAGAAGCCCTGAGAACCAGAGGGTGCAGCAGAAGCCAATGCACGCAAACCTGCCTCCGGCGCTTCGGGGGAGAGCTTGGCGACAAAAGTTGACGCACCCGCATAGTCACCTTTGCCTATGGAACCAAACACTGTCTCTAGAATCTGCCGAGTCTGGCGCGAACGGAAACCCAAGACTCTCCACGTCTTTGCTGCACCTACTATGCTGCTGACTACTGCAGCTAGCAGAAAAAGGAAGTAAAGCGGACGATGCCAGGGTGGCTCCCCGTAGCAAACGGTCCGCAGCTCCCAGCCCACAACAGGAGCCGTCTCCTGCATTACGGTGGTGAGAAAGAACAAGAAGAACAACATGTCGGCTGACTCCCGGCGGCTCGATTTCCCCAGCCCAACTCTACATGGCAAGCAACTCTTGCGGCACCAGCTGGCGGCGGATGGGATCAACGGCGAAGCCGAGGCTCTCGAGTGTTGTCGCCCCCAGCAGATGGCCGTCCCCCGGACCGGCAACTACCAGGGTAAGGTTGGCCTCGCTGCCGTTCAGCCGGACGATGGCCCCGGCGGTTTCACGCTCTATGGTCCGCCCGTCGGCCATCAGGAACGACCGCCGCCGCAAGCGGGGCGCAGCCAGGCGGTCGAGCACCTCCCGAGGAACCCACGACAAAGTGGGGCCCGTGTCGACCAGCAACTCGATCTCGGCGGTCCGGGCGGAATCGGTCGGATGCGCAAGGCTGACTTTCACGCTGAACTGTCCCATCGGTACTCCTTAGAAGCTATTGTACACCCGAAAGATCCCCTCCAGGCTTTCGTCAGGGCACGCTTTCAAGCGTGCCGCAACATCGGCCTCCTTCTCCAAACGGCTTTAGCCGCTGGGGGCACAGAAGCCTCAGGGGCTAAAGCCCATCCCTTTCTCGCACATTCTCTCGGCACGGCTGAAGCCGTGCCCTGACGCTTAAATCCTCCGGTCGATGGCGGGGAAGGATTCCCAGACCTTGATGCCGCAGAAGTGGGAGCCTTCGGTGCAGATGGGCGAAGTAATCCCCACGCGGATGTAGCAGGGCGGCCCGACGTACTTCATCAGGCGCGGATGCACGCGGCGCACCTGCTCGACCTCCTCCATCGAGGCCTGGTAAATCTCCTCCTGGGCGTTGAAGCAGGTGCGCATCGTCCACTTGTGGAGCAGATGCAGCAGCGACCCGCTCTCGTGGAAGCGCACCGCCACCGCGTTCGGCAAAACGTACAAAGCGAACTCGCGCGGCACGCCGAGCTCGAGTAGCC
>Ga0209172_10007740_pt1 | contig 10891 bp, 11 predicted proteins | sample LarsenN4metaG_FD_184113 | JGI IMG/M metagenome (GOLD analysis project Ga0209172, IMG submission 184113) | Hot spring sediment bacterial and archeal communities from British Columbia, Canada, to study Microbial Dark Matter (Phase II) - Larsen... ... | reverse complement strand
TATAAGCGAAGACCGCACATCCCACCGGCGCGACGCCGATGGTTTTATCGATCACACCCATTTCCTCCAGCACCTCTGCCACCAACCGATGCGCGACACCATGTGTGCATCCCGGGCAGTAATGCGTGGGCATTTCGGTAAAGCCTTCGGGTCGGACGTAAACAGTATTATTTTGGGCAGTCGTAGTCATGGATTCACCTCATCCCTCGCATGCGTTCATACCATTCCTCGCGCGGGTCAGTCTCCACCGATAGCGGTTCTGAAACCATGCGATGGATTTCGTTCGTGATCTCTTCCGGAAGCGGTACCACACCTCCCACCCGCCCGTAAAACTCGACCGGCGCGCGACCGCGCACGGCGCGTTGAACATCATCCAGCATCTGCCCCGAATTCATCTCGGTGACGAGGAAACCGTCCACGTGACCGACGAGACTCTCGATCACTTCGACGGGGAATGGGCTCACTGTAACGGGACGCAAGAGTCCCACTTTGATTCCCTGCTCTCGCGCATGCCTCACTGCCGAGAGAGCCACGCGGCCTGCCGTACCGAAACCGATGATCACGTATTTCGCGTCGTCTAGAAAATATTCCCTGTAACGGACTTCGTTCCGCTCAATGGCTTTCCAGCGAGTCAAAAGCCGAAGGTTGGTTTTCTCTTCCTGGACTGGATCAAGATAAATGGAGGTCAGGATGCGGCGTTCGCGTTTTCCCATCTTCCCATCGGTTGCCCAATCCCAGTGAGCGCGTTGAACCGGTCTCATCTCCGGCATCTTGGCTGGTTCCATCATCTGGCCAATCGAGCCGTCGAGGATGATCATGCAGATGGTGCGGTATTTTTCTGCGAGCTCGAACGACAGCGCGGTGAGGTCGATTGCCTCCTGCACTGAAGCGGGCGCAAGCACAATGTTCCGATAATCACCGTGGCCGCCGCCATGCACAGCCTGGTTGTAATCGCTTTGGGCGGGTGCGATGTTGCCGAGACCTGGTCCGCCGCGCATCACATTGACGAGCACCGCGGGCACTTCGGTGCCGGCGATGTACGATAAACCTTCCATCATCAAACTCACACCCGGACTTGATGATGTAGACATCACGCGCGCGCCGGCGCACGCTGCGCCATATACCATGTTGATCGCGCCGAGTTCACTCTCGGCTTGCACGAATGCGCGACCGAGTTCCGGCATTCGCCTCGAAAGATATTCGAGAATTTCTGTTTGCGGTGTGATGGGATAACCAAAGTATGCTTCAAGCCCGGCGCGCACGGCGGCTTCGGCGATGGCTTCGTTGCCCTTCCATAATTCACGTGTCATAGATTCTCCAAATTGCGTTGAGGCGATACATGCATCGCCCCTACAAAATCATGCAGAAACAGGGATCGGTTTCGATACCTCCCGAAAAACGGTGATCGCCGCATCGGGGCAAACGATGGCACAAATAGCACACCCCGTGCATCCATCCTTGAACGTGTGCGCGGGGTGGTATCCCTTTGGGGTAAGGCGTGTCAGGTCCATTTCCATCACCCCCTGCGGACACACCGGGATGCACAGCTCGCATCCCTTGCAATACTGATCACTGACTTCGATCCAACCTTTGACTTGCATTCTCTCTCCTTGTATCTGAGTAGTCGGATGCACTTTGGCAGGATTGCGTCCAGCATGATTATGTCCCTGATACCCGAGGCGGGGTAGTGCCATGCGTCATAAATGAGGGTGTACAAAATCATCCCCTGTTTTGGGATAAAAACCCGCCTCATTCTCGATGGGAATACGGACTCGCTAGCTTATCGCATCGGCATCTGCCTTGAAAGTGTATAATTTACACAGAATATCGTGCAAGGAGAGTACATGACCGAAGCAGTTATCATAGACGCGATTCGCACGCCGATCGGAGCTTTGGGCGGGATTCTGTCCCCGCTTCGTCCCGACGATATGGCGGCTCTCATCATCCGTGAAATTGTTCAACGCAACAGTTTTGACCCTGCGCTTGTGGAGGAGGTTTTTCTCGGCTGTGCGAATCAAGCTGGCGAGGATAACCGCAACATCGCACGAATGTCCGCGTTGCTGGCGGGGCTTCCCGTTGACGTGGCAGGCGTGACAGTGAACCGTCTATGTGCCTCCGGGTTGAGCGCGATCAATCAAGCCGCGCGCGCGATCAAGGCCGGGGAGGGCGATGTGTTCATCGCCGGCGGAGTCGAATCGATGAGCCGCGCGCCGTACTCCATTCCGAAAGCGGAAGCGGGATTCACGTTCGGTAATCTCACCGCATGGGATACCGCGCTGGGCTGGCGGTATCCGAATCCTAGAATGAAAGAAATGTACGGTACGGAATCCATGGGCGAGACCGCCGAAAACATCGCGAGGGAGCGTCCGCATATCACGCGCGAGAAACAGGACGAGTTTTCTTTACGTTCGCATCAACGAGCGATTGTCGCAATTGACTCTGGCAGGTTTGCAAAGGAAATTCTTCCAGTTGCGATTCCGCAAAAGAAAGGTGACGCGAAACTCGTGGACACAGACGAACGCCCGCGCCGCGACACGACGATGGAATCGCTGGCGAAACTCAAACCTGCCTTTGCAAGGGAGGGCGGAACCGTGACTGCGGGAAATTCGTCTGGTCTCAACGACGGGGCGGCGGCATTGTTGATGATGAGCGAAGAAAAAGCGAAGGCTCTGAATCTCAAACCTCTTGCGCGGGTTGTCGCTTCTGCTTCTGCCGGTGTTCCGCCGCGCGTGATGGGATACGGTCCTGTCCCTGCGACGAAAAAAGCATTGACGCGTGCAGGCTTACTAATGAAAGATATCGGCTTGGTTGAGTTGAACGAAGCTTTTGCCGTGCAATCGCTGGCTGTGATGGAGGATTTGGAACTTGATCCTGAAACCGTAAACGTCAATGGTGGCGCGATCGCAATAGGCCATCCGTTGGGATGTTCCGGCGCTCGCCTTGTAACCACACTGTTGCATGAAATGAAATTGCGCGGGGACGTGAAATACGGCCTCGTGACCTTGTGTGTCGGTGTCGGTCAGGGTGAAGCGACGATCCTTGAGTTTGCAGGTTGATAAGTTCGAATGGTTGAAAGTTTAACCTGCTAACTTTCTGACTTTCAAACGTTCCAACATACGGAGATCAATGAAACGATTTGTTCTGCTTGCAGTTCTGCTTGCTTCACTTACCGCGTGCAACATGCCATCCGCTTCGCCGGAAGCACTGGCAGACCTTCCTCCCACGCCATATCCTGACACGCCCTCACCTGCAGAGATCAATGCTCCGCTCGTTGAATCGCCGGAATTGATAAAGATTCGATTTCTCAATTCGCTCGATGGTTGGGGGGTGACCGAAACGCAGATCGTCCGCACGAACGACGGCGGAATCACATGGTACAACGTCACACCGCCCGAAGTGACCGAGACCGGTTACAGCGTGGACTGGTTCGTGTTGGACAACAGACACGTTTGGATTCAACAACCTGATTTCGCAGGTTATCCGTTCAGCGGATTCCAATTCCGTACAACCGATGGCGGACTCAACTGGAACAAAATTGATGTTCCGTACAGCGGGGCGAAAATTTCATTTCTCGATGCAAATAACGGTTGGGCGCTCGCCGATCTCGGCGTAGGCGCGGGTTCGAACGCAGTCGCTGTATATCAAACCACTGACAGCGGCGCGACGTGGACTCAAAAATTCACGAATGACCCGAACCGCGACAATTCATCCGACTCACTTCCACTTGGCGGACTCAAATATGGATTGACCGCGTTGAACATGCAAGCCGCGTGGATCCATGGTGTGATCTACGCGCCGGGCACGCCATACCTCTTCCGCACTGACGACGGCGGCGCGACGTGGGCGCCGGTCTCGTTGCCGTTGTCGCCGGATGCGGAAAACGCAGAGTTGACCATCGAACAAATTTCGATTGCCGGTGATCGTGTTTTTCTCATCATGCGTAACACATCCGATGCGATCAACACGCCGATTTATGTTTCAAACGATTCGGGCGCTACGTGGTCGCTCACGTCCACGTTGATTCCTGGCAGCGGCGCAGTGGATTTCCTCTCGGCGGACGAACTCATCGTCTATAACCGCGAACAGTTTTACGTCACGCGTGATGCGGCGAACACGTGGAGTATCATCCCGCCCGATATAAAATTCGGCGATTCGTTTTCCGGCATGGATTTTATTAGCACGACCACTGGATACGTCGTTTCGCAAGACCCGACGACAAGTCGTCGTTCGTTGTACCGCACCGACGATGGAGGCGCGACATGGTTTCCCGTCATACCTTGATCTTTTTTCTGATATTTTTCTTGATTGGATGCAGTCCCGTCTCTCCCACAGGGACGGCTGTTCCCTCCACTCCAACAACGCCTCCCACCGACGCGCCAACATCCGCGCCGGATTATGTTGCGCAGATTCGCAACGCTCAATATCAACTTAGCCTGCTTGACTCACTGCGCGTGGTGCAGCTTGCGGATGGAAAGTTCGAAGATGGCGCGCCCGGCAGTGCCGACTACGTCTCTGTGACCGTCACTGATTTCATTGCCCGAGGTGACCTGACCCGCGATGGTGTGGAGGAAGTTGCGGCGCTCATTGCGGAAAATTACGGCGGCACAGGCGTGTTTGTCTTCCTTGTGGTTTTCGCGAATGTGGATGGAGAATTCACGTATCAAACTGCCGCGCTGGTGGATGATAGGCCCGCCCTGAACGCGCTTTCGATCGAAGGCGGCGAGATTTTTCTCGACGCGGTCACGCACGACTCGGAAGATCCATTTTGCTGCCCCACACTGCGTAATACAAGACATTACCGCTTGATAAACGGTCAATTGGACATGACCGATTACACAACATTCACGCCCGACGAGAGACCTCGGACCATCACAATTGAATCGCCGGTCAATGGCACGGAAGTGTTCAGCTCCGTACAGATTCGAGGCGCAGTCGCCATCGCGCCGTTCGAGAACACGCTTGCGTATCGGATCTATGATGTTGGCGGCGTGGAACTTTCTGCGGGCTCTTTGATGGTGACCGCGCCAGATCTTGGCGCCCCCGGCACATTTAACGAAACTATCCTCATCGGAAATATTTTGTCTGGAGTGACGATCCGCATCGAGATTCAAGATATCAGCGCGAAAGATGGATCCCTGCTTGCGATGGATTCAGTTGAATTGGTTGTAAAATAACGGCACGCTCCTTCCGCCGTCCTCGGCGGAAACCTCAACTGCCAAGCCGGCGTTGAGAGCAAACTTATCGGAGGAACCCATGCCCCACCTTGTCCGCGATTGGATGAGCAGTCCTGTTGTTGTCGTTGACCCCGACACCACCGTTTCGTATGCCATGACGCTTATGCGTCGGCGAAATATCCATAGTGTCGTTGTGGATAACAGTCAGAAGAACAAAGCCTATGGCATTGTGACCACCACTGACATCCGCGACAAGATCGTTGGCGCGGACCGCAACCCGGCGGAGACGAAAGTGGGAGACATCATGTCGGGTCCGATCATCACCGGCAAAGCGGAATGGACGCTCGCCGAATGTTCGAAAGTGATGCAGGAGAGGAAATTTCATCACCTGCCGATTGCCGATGAGCATGGCACGTTAATTGGCATGATCTCCGCGACGGATATTTTCATGGCGGTCGAAGAGATCGGCTGGGTGGACGAAAAGAAAAAGTAGGGGCAGACCTGCGTGTCTGCCCTATATGCCATGCCCAAGCAAAAATTCTACGTCGTTTGGAAGGGACGCAAGACCGGGGTCTTCACCTCATGGGCGGAGTGTGAAAAACAGGTGAAGGGTTTCGTCGGCGCGGAGTTCAAGGCGTTCGAGTCGCGCAAGGAAGCTGAATCAGCCTTCCAGTCGAAGTTTGAAGCGTTCAAGGGGAAGTCGTCCACGATGGGGCGCTGGAAGGAATCCGAGGAACCGCCTGTTCTGCCATCCATCTGCGTGGACGCGGCGTGCAAAGGCTCGCCCGGCAAAATGGAATATCGCGGCGTGGACACGGAATCGGGCAAGGAGATCTTTCGCGCGGGTCCGTACCCAGATGGGACGAACAACGTCGGTGAGTTTTTGGCGATCGTGCACGCGCTGACGTGGCTCGCAAAACACAAAAAGCAGATGCCGGTCTATTCTGATTCTGAGAATGCGATCGCGTGGGTTGAAATGGGAGTCTGCAAAACAAATTTGAAACATACGGCGAAGAACGCGTTGGTCTTTGCGATGATCCGCAGTGCAGAGAATTGGCTTGCGGAAAATGAATTGGATGACGACGCGGTGTTGAAATGGGACACCGGGATGTGGGGAGAGAACCCAGCGGATTATGGAAGAAAGTGACCGGGCTGCAGTGCGTACGGATATTTCATTTGCGTTTTCAAAAAGATTTTTTCCAGGGTTCTGAAATATCACACCCCTTGCCCATCACAGAAAAATATAAGGCATTTGCTGTTTGAGAATACCCGCCGACGAATGCCGTTTTGCACCCCATCCGCTTGAGGCGATGGAGTCCTTCGAGCATCACTGCGTTGCCGAGCCCATGGCGGCGGTGTGATGGAATCGTTGCCACGGGTTCGAAATATGCCGTCCGGGTAACATCGTCGAACCAGATTGTGCAGAACGAGGCAATGGAGCCATCGGATGCGACCGCGACAAGATCCAGATCGCGGCGATACAGGGGCGCGGATTGAATATGGCGATACCAATCAGGGTGATCGCGGTTGTCGCGGGCGGTGTGGACATCGTCGTTGTGAAACCCCAACCCTGAGGCATAACAACGTTCGAGGAGTTCCAACCCATCGCCAAGGGCGCGAATCGTGTAGCCTGGTACGGATCTCCTGTCTGGAAGCGATTCATCCAACGAACGGCGGTGCTGAAATTCCTGGGTTCCTGTTTCTTCCACTCGTTGATAGCCTTTATTCTTCAGGATTTGCTGGCGCATCGAATCGTGTGAATCGACAAACAGCCATAACGCCTGTTCACCCTTCGCTTCCGTGGATGTGAGATGCTCCTCAGCCATCGAGATCATTTGTTCCTCGAGTTCTGTTGTGCGAAAACCGGGATGGACTTGCAGAAATGCCTGCCCGCGTCCCTCAGGGTTGAGGACGGCAATGATTTCTCCGCGGTCTGATTCCCAGAGGAATACACATTCCTCCGGCTTGAACTTCTCAAGATCGGGGTTGGCAAACCACCACCAGTAATCCAGGCGGGCAACGTGCCAGTTGTATTCGCGGTAATTGTTGAGTGTCATTGTCTGACGAAGGAATTCACGGATGCGCCAGTAATCTTCGCCGTTTCGGTAGGGTCGGGTCGAGAGTTTCATGTTTTGTCCTCGTGGTGTGCCGCAGGTCCGCGCACGATGTTTTCATTATAGGAATATCACTGCCCGGCGTTAAGTGTCATTCATCACCGCGATTGTGTTATTGAACTCTTTTTGGGTATACTTCAACTCGTTCTGCACATCTGAGACTGGAGAATCCAATGAACACAGCCTTGCTTATCATCGACATCCAAAACGACTATTTCCCCGGCGGGAAAAACCCGCTGGTGAACCCTCTCGAAGCGGCGAAGAAAGCGTATGAATTGCTGCAGTGTTTCCGCGAGTCCGGCGGGCGTCATGTGCATATACAACATATCGAGTTGGAGCCCGACGCGCCTTTTTTCCGCAAAGGCGATCGCGGATCGGATATTCACGACTCGGTGGCGCATTTTGAAGGCGAGCCGATCGTTTATAAACACGAACCGAATTCATTTCTGAATACCAATTTGTTGGAGCTGCTGAAAAGTTGGGAGGTCGAGCGCGTGGTCATCACAGGCATGATGACCCACATGTGCGTGGACGCCACCGCCCGCGCCGCATCCGATCTTGGGTTTCAAGTCATTGTTGCGGCAGATGCGTGCGCGTCACGCGATTTGAAATTCGACGAGACAACGATCCCAGCCGATCTGGTTCACAAGTCATTTCTCGCCGCATTGAAGTCGTATGGCAGGGTGATGAAGACGGAGGAGATCATTGCGTTGCTGGCTGGCGAGATGGAAAAACAATAATGTGGTCTCGATACGAGCATCGCGCTACTCGACCACCGTCTGGAAATCGTCAATCGTAAATCGTTAATCGGAAATCCAAAATGACAACACTCGACCCCGAAAAACAAAAACAAGCCAAGCAATATGCCCGCATCCGCCGCCGACTGTGGCTGGTGGATACCGTCATCAGCGCGCTGTATTTCCTCGCGTGGATTTACTTCGGCTGGTCCATTTCACTTCGTAACTGGTTGACTGATCACTGGTCACTGTTCGCCAACCCGTGGCTCCTCGTGCCGGCGTTCGTTGCCATCTTCGGCGGGATATTTTTCATCCTCAATCTTCCTCTCGGTTATTACAGTGGATTTGTCCTGCCGCATCGCTTCGGGCAATCGAACCAGACTCTAAAGGGCTGGATGACGGATCAATTGAAAGGACTGGCGATTGGAGTTCCGCTCGGCTTGATCGTGCTGGAGTTGATGTATCTCGCACTCCGCACGACCGGCGACCTGTGGTGGCTGTGGGCGGCGGGCGGACTTTTGGTCTTCAATGTTTTGCTGATCAACCTCGCGCCGGTTCTCATCATGCCGCTGTTCAATAAATTCATTCCGCTGGGCGATGAACACAAAGATCTGGCAGACCGCCTGCTGCGGCTTGCGGAAAAAGCGAATACCAAAGTCCGCGGCGTGTTCAAGTTCGATATGTCGAAGCGGACGAAATCCGCCAACGCCGCGCTGACCGGCATCGGCAACACGCGCCGAATCATTTTAGGCGACACTCTCATCAACGAATTTTCACCCGATGAAGTGGAAACCGTGCTTGCTCACGAATTAGGACATCATGTCAATCGTGATATTCCAGTACTGGTCACGTTCGGGATTTTGAGTACAACTCTTGGACTTTACATCGCGTCACTTGGATTGAATTGGGCGATTGGGCAGTTTGGGTTTACGTCACCCGCGGATGTCGCCGCGTTGCCCGCGCTGGGATTGATCCTCGGCGCGTACGACCTGCTCACCATGCCGCTTAACAACGCCGTCTCACGCTGGCGGGAGAACATGGCTGACGATTACGCGCTCAGTTCCACCGGGAAGAAAGAAGCGTTCGCGTCCGCTTTCACGCGGCTGGCGAATCAAAACCTCGGTGAGGTCGATCCCGAAAAATGGGTGGTGTTCATGTTCTACTCGCATCCACCTCTGGGCGAACGTATCGCAAAAGCAAGAAAATGGAAAACTGCATAACCTTTTGCTCTTCCACTTTCTAAATTAGACACTATCGGAAATTAAATTGGGACGCAGATAAACGCTGACCGACGCTGATTCAAAGAGTAAAAAAATCTGCGTTTTCTGCGTTCATCAGCGTCCAAAATAAATTTTTAGCTTATTACCGACAGAGTCATTTCTTATTCCTGCCATTCCAACTCGAAATCGCCAATCGCAACCGTATCGCCTTCCTCGACCCCGGCTTTGCGCAGGGCATCATCAATCCCCAGAGTTTCCATGATCTTTTGAAAGCGCCGCAGTGAGCCGTCATGCTCCCAGTAGGTCATCTTTGCCGCGCGTTCGATGGATGCGCCGGTGATTCTCCACTCGTGCGCGCCCTCGCGCGTGACGTTGAACTCGCGCGGGTCTTCCTTCGATTTGTACACAGGCATCGGCGCTTCGAACGATTCGAGCGCGGGTGTTTCCTGCAAGACCTGAAATGCCTTAACGAGTAACTCGCGCGTGTTCGTCCGCGCCAGCGCCGAGATGGTCATCCATTCCACTTTCAGTTTTTTGAACTTCTTTTGGATGTCTGCGAGTCGTTCCTGAACTTCGGGCTGGTCGATCTTGTTCAGCGCGACGATCTGCGGCTTCTTTGCAAGGTTCGGGTCGAACAAAGATAATTCCGAATTGATCTGACTGTAATCCGCGATGGGATCATCGGATAAGCCGTCGAGCAGATGGATCAGCACTCGCGTGCGTTGGACATGGCGCAGGAAATCGTGTCCCAGCCCCGCGCCTTGACTCGCGCCCTCGATCAAACCGGGGATGTCTGCCAGCACAACGGACGCGTTCACGTCAATTTCAGCGACTCCGAGATTCGGTTCGAGTGTGGTGAACGGATACGCGGCGATCTTCGGTTTGGCGTTCGTCAAAGCGGTGAGCAATGTTGATTTACCCGCGTTGGGGACGCCGATCAAGCCGATGTCGGCGATCAATTTCAATTCGAGTCGGAGGCGTCTCTCTTCGTGAGGCGCGCCTTTTTCCGCAGTACGTGGCGCCTGATTGCGCGACGTTGCAAAGTGCTGATTGCCGCGTCCGCCGCGCCCGCCTTTGCAGATGACAATCTGTTGACTGGGTTGAGTCAGGTCGCCGATGATCTCGCCGCTGTCCGCGTCGAAGATGACCGTGCCAGGCGGAACGTGAATCACAAGATCCTTGCCCGCGCGCCCCGATTGTTGTGAAGGTCCGCCCCTGACCCCATCTTCGGCTTTGAATTTTTGATTCTGGCGGAACGACGAAAGCGTGTTGAGCGTATGCTTCACCTCGAAGACGACATCACCGCCCTTGCCGCCGTCGCCGCCGTCGGGTCCGCCGCGCGGGATGAATTTTTCGCGATGGAAATGTACCATGCCATCGCCGCCCTTGCCCGAACGGACGTGGATTTCAACTTGATCGGTGAACATGAGTTGATTATATCGTTAGAATCATTGCCCCCTTGATTGTTCATACGCTACTTCTTCGCTCCAAACTTCTTCATCAACAATTCCTTCAACGTGGGCTGACCGATCTCCTGCAGTTCGTACCTCACGCGCTGGTTCGGCTTCTTGATGTTGATGATTCGCTTCAAGTCAATCGGTGTGCCGATGATGACCATGTCCACATCGGAGTTGTTGATCGTCTCC
>Ga0209172_10007733_pt1 | contig 10905 bp, 19 predicted proteins | sample LarsenN4metaG_FD_184113 | JGI IMG/M metagenome (GOLD analysis project Ga0209172, IMG submission 184113) | Hot spring sediment bacterial and archeal communities from British Columbia, Canada, to study Microbial Dark Matter (Phase II) - Larsen... ... | reverse complement strand
TTCTCGCAAACGACCGTTCCGAGGGGCCGCAACACTGTCATGCATCCGCAATCTTCGATGAGCGTGTACCTGTAAACAAACGGGAACGCCTCATGTTTCCCTTCAGACGCGTTTTCACGTATAGCTGTTTCTTTGGGCAGCACTGATCTTGTCCTCCCCCCGCTGCGGGCCACCCAAACGACGAGGACGGGGCCGTATCGCACAGAGGTACTGAAATGCGTTCATCAGGTGGTCATCCCGCTTTCGGGGTCGCTCCTTCGTCAAACCTTTCTGAGGACCCTTATGGAACTGATCCCAGGTGTACCGGCCGATCTCCCATATAAAGTTCTTCATTCCCGGAAAAACAAAGAGCTTCGGCCAGCGCGAGCCCGCCGTCACGGTCGCGTTCACATACTCGAGGGAGGCATTCACCCCAAAGTCCTCCTCCACGTCGGCGAGCCGGGCAGGAATGCCGGCATCCCGGTACAGAGAAAGGTTCGTCCGATGGGTTTCGGCGTTCTTCTGCGCTCCGAACTTTGGGTCTAAAAGCCAAAAATCTATGATGTCCCCGGCATTCCGGACAAGAATGTTCTTCGCGTGCTCGGAGATGACGAGATTCCGCTCGTAGTACTCCCGGTAGAGGTACAAGTCCCCCTCTGGACTGACCGCGCCCCAAACAGCGGCTGTCACCCCCGTCGAAGCGGGGTCTATGGAAACTATCTTTCGCCACTCATTTGGGATTCGGAACGGCGCGACGATGTGCTTTGCGGGGTTCCACAAGCTGTAAACCAGTCCCTGCCGCTGGATGAACTCCCCGAAAAGCCGCGCTCCCTCCTCGTGATGCCCCGCCCATTTCTGGCGGAGGCGTTCCTTTTCCTCCGGCGGAACCTTCGGGTTGTCCAGCACCGAAAGCTTTCCGAAGGCAATGTCCTTCTGCCCCGCGCGCATCTGCTCGTGGAGCCCGAACACCCAGGGGACGCGAGTCCCGGAACCTATATCCGTGAGCGGGGTGAGGGTCACGAACAGCTTCCCACCGCAATCCACCGTCCGCTGGAAGCACTCGTCGTAGATGTCGACGTCCGGCTCTTCGTCGATCCAAACCAGGTCGACCGAAGCGCCTTGGAACTTTTCCCGCCCCGAATCCGCGCTCTTGCAGGTCAGAATGGAGTTGTTCTTGAAGAGAGCCCGGAAGTCCCCGTCCCGGGCCTCCAGAATCTTGGGGTCCTTCGGGAAGAACGGAGGGTGGTCTTTTCCGAACCGAAGCTTTTCGTGCCAGATGACGTCTCGGATAGTCGGAAAGTCCAATCCGACTACCCAAATATTATTCGGTGGGTCGGGAATAGGAAGACTTTCGACCCACTCCCATGCCGGTTCACCCCGAAAGAAGTCCTTTCCGAGTGCCCAGGCAACCGCGATGGCCGATCCGATCTCGGTCTTCCCGGAACGATTCCCACCGGTTACGACGAACGTCTTTATTCCTGGGACGAATCCGCGGAGAACCTCCTTCTGGCCCTCGGTGATCGGAGCCCAGTACTTAATAAAGTACTGCTCCCGGCGGTTCTTCTCCAGTAGTTCCAGTGCAGCGAGGGCGTCTTCAGTTGAGCCGAGCTTGCTCAGCTCCGCCATCATCTGTGGTACGTTGCTCTCGGACATAAATTGAACGAAGCTGCTTCTTTACCTCTTCGATATCCTTTGCCGAGGCCGTTCCCCAGATGTTGATGCTCGCGTCCGTCCCAAGAAGACCTTCAACTTTTGCAAGCTTGATGAGGCCTTCGATTGCCTTGTCCCACTCGCCGGCTTCCAGGAGCTTCGCAATAGCGTGCTCCATCCGGCCGATGATAGTCGCTTTCCCCCGGCTGGGATCGCTCGCCAGTTCCTTCCAAAATTTCTGCCTCTCCGCCCACAAAACTCGTTGGAATTCCCGGCTCCGTGAGAGCTTCTCCGCCTCGTCCACCGTCAAGATTTCGCCCGCATCCAGGGCTGCCTGGCGCAGACTGAGGTTGTGACGGACCATCAGGGATGCCGCCGCTTCCCACCAGGAGCTTTTTCGTAGGCTTCTCACGTGTATATGAACCTTCGATCCGGACCTTAATTACCCGGGTCTGCTCGTCTATCTCGATTAGCCAGAATGGCCGCCCAGAAGGAAGCCAACCGCGCTCGATCTGCTGCGCGTCGAACTCTCGGTGGGCTTCCTCCAGGAACGTATGTGCCTGCGAGATAGCCGTGCTGCCACTTTGGATCCGAAAAGGTCGGATGACCTCGAAGCTGAACCATCGCTCTTCGGCGTGGGACTCCAGACTTCCGTTGTTGTTTGAGCAGCAGCGCCAGCCCCATTCGCGATGAATGGTTGTTTCTCGCGTTGGCATAGTTGTAGCTTCAATCAAACTTTTATCGGGGCAGGGGTTTCAACCTGCCTACGGATTTGAGAATCTTCCCGCTTCGCTCAGCAGGGCTCCCTCGCGTTGGCATAACTCTATGGCCGACTTACCCGCCCCGAAAGAGCCACTGGACGAACTGAAATAGCCCTACGACCCCGGCCAACAGCAGGACCACCAGAAGGAAAGTCCCGACCAGGAACTGGGCCGATTCCCTGGGCCAGTTCGAGTATCTCCTTGTAGAGGCTCTACGGATCGGACAGACCCTCCTCTTCCTTCTCTGCCTTCCACCCTATTAGACGGTCGAAGTCGCCGTTTTGGCCCCCGCCTCGGAAAAACATTTTGGGATGGCCGACGGCCGGCCTAATTTCACGTTTTGCCCGCTCGCAAAGGAGCGCCGAAAATTCGTGTTGATTCCAAAGGACTTAGGCCGCGCATTTGCGCCGATTTTGGGAAAGTGCCGATGTTCTTGGAACAACCCGTTTGTTTTCAACGGGTTGCCGCCGGTGCCTACGCCCGTCTTACAGTTCCCTCAAAGCGGAACACTTTCGTTGATTCCAAAGAAGTTGGAGCCGAAATTCGTGGATTCCCGGCCTCCCGGCCTCCGCGCGAACTTCTCTGAAACCCCGATTTGAGGCTCCCATGCCTTCAACCCCGCCGGGGCCGATCGCACACCGGCGTTTGGGACCCGCGCCGGCTTGCCGGCCCCCGTAGGCCGAATGTGGAGTGCGGACGCCAAGCCCAGATAAGTTGTTGATTCCAAATGGGTTATCCCAAATATTTGGGACCCCAATTTCGGATTTGGGACCCCGTCGGGAAGGACCCTACAGTAACACACCCAGCCGCCAGCAGGAAGCCCCGCGCGCGCGGGCGCGGGCGCGCGCGGTCGCCGCTAACCCTTTGCATATCCGAGGGTTAGGCAAGGAAAGACACTAATTTGGGTGGCGGCCGCCGACTGGCGACGGTTTGGGCGGCCCAACTCGTTGTGGCTGCCGTAGTTGCTGGCACTTGGCCGCCGGAGGTAGTGAGATGCCAAACGAGGAGAAAGCGCTGGATTTCACGTCTCGATTTTCCAAAGACGTGATAGTTCCCGACGAAGTGGAAGCAGAGACGGGTAGGTACACTCGGTTCCAGCCGTCCGCCCAGCTGGTGCGGCTGGCAGTGCAGGAAGCGTTTGCGACTGGCCTGCCGGCAGGACGCAGTGTTTCCTACCGCGAAGACGGGAGGATCAAGCGGGAAAGTGAAGGGTGGTCGGCCTATGCCGAGACGCCCAACACTAAGCCGCCCCTGAAGGTGCGGATCACCGTTAGCACCACAAAGGCGCTTCAGAAGCGGATTGCGGCGGCCCGCAAGGCGTAAGGGCGAAGCAAGAAGGAACCCACGTGTGGGTTCCTTCCTCTGCGCCCTTTTTGGCGCAAGGGAGGTGGCGCAAGGGAGGTGGACTGCGTGAGAGTTCTCTCGTACTTGTTGGAGATTTTGGTGTTCTTCTTGAAGGGATGGTGCTTGGGCTTGGTGTACGGCCTCGTGGCGGCGCTCCTCTACGTCCTTCTGATGGGGCCATTGAAGATTTTGGGATACTTCTTTATGGCCGTGATGGTGGTGGCGTTTGTGCTAGAATGCGACGAATAGCGGGGTGAGACGTATGAGCAAACGGAAAAAACCCGATTTCTGGCTCTTGCGGGAGTGCGCCAGGCCGCTAAGACGGATATACGTCAAGCGGTTGAGGCCGACGCAGGTAGAAAGTGTAGACGGCGTCATCATCCCGCAGAGTCGAGAAGAGGAACGCCGTATTGATGATTTGGTGCACGGAGATAAGATAGACCGGGCGGTGATGGCGTATAGGATGCCACACAGCGCACCTCACAAGCCCGCGGCGCCCGCCAAACCCAAGCGGCAACGCTTCTGGACGCAGATAACGCGGGAAGGGACGGTGGTGAGAACGCCGGTGCTTGAACCGACCGGCGGGCGGGGCTATTACCTGCGGGGTGGCCGACGCTACGAAAGCGTGGCGGACGCTGACTTCAGCACGGCCTGGGGGCGCGGGAAAAGCGCGGAAACCAGGATAGCACCCACGCAGATTCTAGATTTACAGCTCGACTTTACCGATAGAAACGCAAGAAGGGAGGAAAAACTATGATTACAGCCCGTCTGAAGGCCAAAGAATTTTATCTCTTCTTACGTTCACTTGGCATATGCGAAGAAGAGGCGCTGGCGTGGGCCAAGGGGAAGTCCCTCAGGCAAGCCTGGGCGCAATGCAAGCGCGCCGATTGGATGCTATGGCTGGTGGGAAAGCTGGCGGGGAAGAAAGGCTGGCCGACCAAGCAGCAAGTCGTGTTGGCCGCTTGCGCTTGCGCTCGGACAGCGTTGAAGAATGTCCCCGAAAGCGAGCGACGCCCGTTGATGACGATTAAAACTGCTGAGCGGTGGGCACGGGGGAAAGCGACGCCAGAGGAAGTGAGAATCGCCACCGGCGACGCCTACACTGCCGCTATCGCCGCCGATTCCCGCGCCGACTACAACGCCGCCTACGCGGCTTTTGCGGCGGCTTCTGCTGCCTCCTATATCGTGTATGACGGTTCTTATGCCGCCCGTACAGCTGCCGAAGCCGCCGCCGCTTCTACCTTCGCCACCTCCGCTTCTGCTCGCGACGATGCCGCCGCAATGAGAGAACCCCTGAAAGAGCTGGCGCACATCGTCCGGAGAAAGTTGAGGGTTGCTGATGCCTAAAAGCAAGAGAACGCTGGCTCAGCCGCACGCCGCAGTGCAAGGAGATGTCGGCGCTCTGCGGTATGATAGACATCGGCGATGTCCGACCTGTGGAAGCGGATGGTGGAAGAAACGGCGGCTGAAGGGCGGAAAGATCGGAACGTACTGCGGAGGCTGGTGCGGCCGCCGCGTGCGGTGATGAGAGCGCAGAAGTTCCCTGAACTTTGCAGGGGCAACGCGGGAGGACGGCGATGCGGGAAAGAGCGATGTTTGCGCTTGATGGACAGCAGTTGGCGCTCGCAATGCTGAAAGACTATGCTACGCTTGCGCTGGTGGAGAGCTTTCGGTGCTGTTGGTGCGGAAGCGTGCAGCACGAACCGCAGGCGTGTGCGAAGCGCGGAGATGGAGCGTCCGCGTGGCGGGTGGCGAAGGAACGCTCCGCGAGGTTGTTGCCGACTCCGGAGTCGGCAGAGAAATTGCAAGCAGCGCTCGCGGAACTGATGGCCCGATGAACTCGATTGCGCAGGCGGGAAAGAAGGGTTATGAGTCCAGCGTTCGTGCGTGCGCTCGGACTCTCGGACTGAGGTGGTGATGCTATGAGTAAGGAAGGAAAGAAATTTCCTCTTAGGCAATACCGGCGGGCGCTCTACAAGCTGGACCATTTAGGCCGGTACGCCAGATACGTTCTTTGGGAAACCCATTTGGACGGAACCGCATTTCAGGCCACCATTGAACGCGCTACAGCCGGCGTTAGGGAGGCGCTTGAGGCGGAGATTGCGGAGAGAGAACGGGCACCCTACCGGAGCGCTTTCGAGAGCGGAGACGCAAGAAGGTTGGAGATCGTAGAAAAAACCGCCTCTTGGTGGTGCGACAATTGCGGCAGAAACGGGCTGCCGACGCAGGCGTCGCGGGTGCTTTATGAAGTAGCGTCAAGAAGAAAGCGTAAGCCAGGCGTTCAAGCGAGAACGCGAACGTGGTGCGAGAAGTGCTGCAGGAAGGCTGGGCTGATCTGGTGAGAATAGCGGACGAAGTTAGAAGGGAGGTTCTCGCGAGAAAGGACGGCACGTCGGAGTGTTGTATACGGTGCACGGAGTGCAGCATCTGCGAGGTTTACAAGGAGCGCGGGGAGTTCCTCCACTTGGTACCGTCGAACTCCGGGTTGGGCGCGCATTTTTGTGTTTCGTGCTTGCGCCAAGTGGGGTATTTGTGGTAAGGTTAGCCTAAGCAAAGGAGGAAGGAATGGCGAAAGCAGACGAAAAGAAAGCGAAGCAAGAGGAAGGAACGTGGAACCTCCCGACCTACACGCTAGGGCAAGCGCTGGAGTTCATCCGGCACAACCTTCGATTGCCGCCGGAAAAGGCGAGAACGGTGGTGCTGATAGGACAGCCTGGGGTTGGGAAGACGCGTGGAATCTCGGAGTTGGTGCGGGAACTTTCGTATTCGCTGGTGGTGCTGCACCTAGGCCAGACCCATCCTCTCGAAATGGCCTGCATCGGAATTGACCCTGCTTCGCGGGAGATGTACTTTGCCAAGCCTGCGGTGTGGTCGGCTGTGATGGCGATGCCGGCACCGCGAGTGCTCTTTGCGGATGAGTTTGACCGGATTTCGGGAATGGGACAGTCGGCGATGCTCCAACTGTTCCAGGACAGGATGTTCAATCGGCATAAGCTGGAGGATACCTACGTGCTAGGCGCAGGGAACGCCTGGCACGCGCAGTACTCGTTCGAGCTAGACAATGCGTTTGCGAGTCGGCTCGTAATGGTGCATGTACGTGAAGATCATGAGGAGTGGCTCCGGTGGGGGGCGGCGCACGGAATTCACGAATCCATTCTTATCACGATTGCGCGAGCGCCGGACATCCTGAATCAGCACGGGGAGATGGAGGCGTCGGTGAAGAGAGCCGATCCCCGTGCGTGGGAAGCGTTGTCGGACGCGCTGCGGGGCGGGGTGCCGGCGGCACACGCGGCCTGCTTCGTAGGGGAACACGCGGCGAGGACGTTTCATCGGTACGCCAATCTTGTGCGGGAGTATCAGAAGGAGATAGAAATGTTGGCGAAGGGAAAGCGCGTGGAGCCGAAGGGAGAGACGGAGGCGGAGAAAGCTGGGTTGCTCTTTGCGCTTTACTTGGCGGCGGCGGGAAGAGTTGAGCAGCCGATGGCGTATACGTTTCTGACGAACGCGCAAGCACAGATGGGGAATGAGAAGGCATACGTGGTCGGGCGAGTGCTTTCGTACCATATTGAGCCGAGGGAGCTGATACTGAAGGACGCGCGGATGAGGGAGCTTCACGATTTGCTCTACACAAAGACATACGGTGCGGGATGAGGAGATTCCGGGCGCGCGAGAGAGGAGAAAATGAGCATAATAAAGATGGGGTTGAAGCCACAAAGTGCGCTTCCGGAAGCCGCAAGGAGACGGGTGGAGGATGGAGAAACGTGGAAGTGGGTGAGTTCCGGAGCCTGCTGTATGTGTGCTGCACTGGAAAAGCCGAGAGAGGACACCTGCTACCACGAAGGAAGCTTGCTTCTTTGTTTGACGCATCAAAGGAAACTCGGACTAAGGTGGTAGCGGGCTGAGAGGTGCGCGATGGAGAAGAAGAATGAACTCCGCGAATGGCGGAGAATGGTGGCTGAGACGATTCCGGCCTTCGAGCCTCTGCTGTTCGCGTGTAATTACGTGCAGGACGAGAAGGCGGGGGTTGGGACGTTCTGCGTGAATCCGGGAACGCTCGAAGTCCGGTATTCTCCGAGTTTCGCCGGAAGGCGGAGTTGCGACGCTAATGCGTTCGTGCTGGCCCACGAAATAGGGCACGTAATCCTGAGGCACGGGAGCAGGACGAAGCTGATACGGGAGCGAGAGGGGAAGGCATTCCGGCCAGGGCTGTGGACGATAGCGACGGAGATTTCGGTGAACAACGTGGTGCGGGCGCTCTCCGGATGGCCGATTCCGAGCGATAGCGGAGCGCTGGAATTTGATGATCCGAAGTTCCTTCCGATGTCGTCGGAGGAGATTTATGCGGAATTGAAGAAGTGCTGCATTGAGATGAAAGTGCCCTGTTGCCTTCGTGGGGAGGAAGATGGAGAGAACCCTTCCGGTGCCACCGCGCTGCTGGTGGATACCACGATAGACGGGTTTCCGAAGGCAGTCGAGAATAGGTTGGGGAAAAGGCCTGGAGACCTTCCGGGGGATCTCCGGGAGGTGCTCGCGGCGCATTTGAAGTTGCAGACCCGAATAGATTGGAGAAGGTTGCTGGCTCGGTTCTTGACGGCGATGGAAGTGAATTGCAAGGAATTTGACCTTAGGACGATTTATCGGAGGCCGCAAATGTTGGGGAGCCAATTGACGGCCCCGAATTTGACCGGAACACCGACAGTGCGGAAGCTGGCGCTCAGTGTGGACAATAGTGGATCGGTGAGCGACGAGTTGTTTGCGCAGCTGGTTGGGGTGTTAGACAGCTTCGCGCAGCGAGTTGGATTTCAGGAAATGTTGGTATACCATTTTACGTCGGAGGTTATTCGGAAGGAACGTTATACCTCGCTGAAAGGGCTGGCGAAGTTCAAACGCGTAGGGTGTGGAGGGACGGACATAACGGAATGCAACGAGCAGGCGAGGAAGGATGGAGTGCAGTTCAATTTGATTTTGACGGACGGGGAAGTGGATTGGCTGGCGGAATATTCGGTGCCGACCTTGGTGGTGCTGGTGACGGACGTGCCGGAGCCGCCGAAGGTGAAGGGGTTGCTGGGGTGCGTGTGGGCGACGGAATGACGAAGAAACAGAAAAGGGCGCCGCTTTTGGAGAGGCTTGAGAAGAATGGGTATAGGTACCTTCCAGCGACGCTCTGTCCTGGGGCTGGGGAGAGCGGTACGCTGTATTTACATTTACTTTGTTGCGCGCATTGTCCGCAGCCGTGCAGTTGCAGAATTCCGGCCGTCTGCCCGGCGGCGGCACGGGAGATGGGACTGAAGTGGTAGGGAATTTCCCAAAGCCGGATTGCCGAGGTGTCGCTGCTGTTTGGTGCGACTATTGCTGTCCGGAATTGCGCCGCGGCAAACGCCCGGGTTTGCGGTCGCCGAATGCGGTCTGGAATGTGGCCATACATTCAGAGCTTGAGGGGTTGCCGGAACCGACGCCGAAGGCTAGAGAAGGGCGTTCCTGCTGGATCTGTGACGCCTGCCTAAGGAAGTTTGGATACCTTTGGTGAGGCCCCAAATTTCGTGGTCTGGAATGTCGGCCTGCGGGCTGAGGAGGTGGTAGGGATGAAGAGGAACGAGGTGGACGCGGCCCACGCCGCGCTGGTGGAGCACCGCTCTCCGGAGACGGAAGAGAGGCTGTACCGGGCAATGCGGGATGCAGCGCGCGGGATGGTGAAGGCGGCCGGATGGCCGGAAGATGCAGGGCTGGCGCACGACATTGCGGCGGCGGCGCTGGTGCAGGTGGAGAAGTTTGGTGGGCAAGCGAAGTTTTCGAGTTGGTTCTACCGGCTCGCGCAGAACAGGATCAGGGACGAGATTCAGAGACGGCGACGCCGACGAGAGCAAGAGCAAGGGTTGGAGGGTGGGGATCCGAAGGAAGACCTGTGGAATAGGCCGGTGTTGGAGACCGGCGTCCAACTCGCGCTGTGGGACGAGGTAGAGCGGCTGACGCCAGCCGAGCGCGAGATGTTGGAGGGTATTGCGAGCGGGGAGACCATCGAGGAGGTTGGGGGATCACTGGGGCTGACGAGGAGGCAGGCGCGTAGGGCGTGGGAGAGGCTCCGGGAGAGACTCCGGGAGAATCTCCTTCGGTGGCTCCGGCGCCGACTCGCTCGCCGAAGGAGGCGAATGTGAAGCATCCGGCCTTGGGAAGGACGCGGACTATTCGGAGGGAGATTTTGGCGGGGCGGAAGGTCAGGGTGGACGCGGAGGACGCGGATTTGCCGAGATGTGACTTTGACCCGCTGTATTGGGAGCGGGCGAGTTACCGTGCACTGGATCTGGATGGAGGGAACGAGATTCCGGCCATCGTCGAGCTTTGCTCAAGGTGTGCGCGCCGGATGGGCCTGCTGTGGTAGCTCCGCCAGAAATCGCTGGCGAAAGTTGAAGGAAAAGCTTAGAGTGAGGCTGCGAGGGGAATCAGGATGAGGCGGAAGGCAGGGGAAGGGGGAAAGACGGTGGAGAGGCATCCGGCCCTGGAGAGAACCCAGGCTATCCGGAGAGAGATAGTCGCAGGGCGGGAGGTCTATGTCCAGGATGGAGAACCCAGCCTCTTTTGTGACTTTTCCACTGCGTACTGGCCGAGGGTGAACTATCAGAGGTTGGACGCCCAGCATCCGCAGGCAAAAGCAGTCGTTGACCTATGCGAGGTTTGCGCCCGGCGGATTGGGGTAAGATGGTAGAGAGACGTCTTACGGTGCTAGGCGGGGAAGATGGAACGAAGTTATGTGAATTCCACCATGGTAGTAGGAGGGGGGTCACAAAATCGGAGTAGGAGGGGGGTCCTAGTACTAGGAGCGGGGTCTTACAAAAATTTGTCAATTTTGGAGTTTTGAAATTGGTAAGTCGAGCCTTTTCAACAACATACTATGTTCGCACAAACAAAGGACTTAGAGGCGCCGTAAGTCCTTTAGAATCAGAGGGCGTGTCCGTAAGTCCTTTAGATTATGATAGATGACGCTTTTTCTGGTAAGTACTTTGGATCCGCCAACTTGTATTTGTATTTCTCTTAATATATAATATATAATATATTATATAGGAGAGAGAGAGACACTTTTTGGGCGGTAAGTTGTTGAGAAGAAAGAGGTTAGAAGCGATGCATCTTGATGATTCTAAAGAACTTAGATTGGCCCTCAGGCGCCGCCCGAAGGGGC